>Ga0184637_10003120_pt1 | contig 10445 bp, 7 predicted proteins | sample PLM3_127_b2_FD_133143 | JGI IMG/M metagenome (GOLD analysis project Ga0184637, IMG submission 133143) | Groundwater sediment microbial communities from an aquifer in East River, Colorado, USA - PLM3_127_b2 | ecosystem: Environmental > Terrestrial > Soil > Riparian zone | place: USA: East River... | reverse complement strand
TCTCCAACTTCCGCCACCGAGACGTTGAACCGGTTGCGCACCTGATCTTTCAAATGGTTCAAAACCAGCCGTTTTCCTTTAAGGGAATGGTTGTCCGGCAAAAAAAGTTCCAGCGTCAAGGTTCCGACCACCATTTATTCCAGCTTGCGGGCCACCGACAAAAGCTCGTAGCACTCCAGAACGTCGCCGACTTTGACGTCGTTGAAGTTTTCTATTTTGATGCCGCACTCAAAGCCCGCCGCCACCTCGCGGGCGTCATCCTTGAAGCGTTTCAACGCCTCGATTTTGCCGTCGTACGCGATGACCCCCTCCCGCACCAGCCGGATTCGATCGGTACGGCGCACGGCGCCGGATTGAACGTAGCAGCCCGCGATGGTGCCGACTTTGGATATTTTGAACACTTGGCGCACTTCCACGGTTCCGGTGATTTTTTCCTTGATTTCGGGGGCCAAAAGCCCTTCCAGGGCCTTTTTGATTTCCTCCTGCGCTTCGTAAATCACCGTGTAGAGCCGGATGTCCACTTTCTCCTTGGCCGCCAACTCGCGGGCCCGCAGGTCGGGCCGGACGTGAAAACCGACGATGATGGCCTGTGAAGCGGCCGCCAGAAGCACGTCGTTTTCGTTGATCGCCCCCACTCCTTTGTGGATGACGGAGACCCTTACTTCGGAGGCGGCGATTTTGGAAAGCAGATCCGCCAGCGCTTCCACTGAGCCGTCCACGTCCCCTTTGACGATCACCCGCAGTTCTTTGATTGCCCCCGATTTGACCTGCTGGTACACCTCTTCCAGGGTCAGCGATTTTAGATGACGGAAATCCTGCTCCCGCTTGATGCGCATCCGCCGGGCTGCCACCTCCCGCGCCTCCTGCTCGGAGGCGGTGGCGATAAAGGAGTCCCCCGCCTGTGGAACCCCGCCCGAACCCAATACCTGCACCGGCGTGGAGGGGGGAGCATCCTTGACGGTCTGACCCCGCTCATCCATAAGAGCCCGCACCCGGCCGTTGAAAGCGCCGGTCACGAACGGTTCACCGACCCGTAAAATTCCCTTTTGAACCAGAACGGTAAGCACCGCCCCTTTTCCTTTGTCCAAACGGGCTTCGACGACCGTTCCCTGGGCCCAGCCACCGTAGTTGGCTTTCAGTTCCAATAAATCGGCCTGCAAAAGAATCATCTCCAAAAGCTTATCGACGTTTTTTCCCATTTTGGCCGAGATCTCGACGAAAATGGTCTTGCCGCCCCATTCCTCCGGAATCAGGTTGTACTTGGAAAGCTGGTGTTTGATCGACTCCGGATTGGCGGCCGGCAGGTCGATTTTGTTGATGGCGACGATGATCGGAACGCCGGCCGCTTTGGCGTGGTCGATCGCTTCGATCGTCTGGGGCATCACGGCGTCGTCGGCGGCGATCACCAAGACGACGATATCGGTAATCTGCGCCCCGCGGGCCCGCATCGCCGTGAAGGCCTGATGGCCGGGGGTGTCCAGAAAGGTGATTTTCCCTCCGGGCCGCTCCACCTCGTAGGCCCCGATGTGCTGGGTGATGCCGCCCGCTTCGCCGGCGATGACGTTGGTTTTGCGAATGTGGTCCAAAAGCGAGGTCTTGCCGTGGTCCACGTGCCCCATAATGGTGACCACCGGCGGCCGGGGGCGAAGCTCCTGGGTTTTCTCCTCCACTTTTTCTTCCAGGCCGATTTCCTTGACCCGCTCGGTCTTGAAACCGAACTCCAAAGCCAAAGTCCCGATGGTGTCCAAGTCGAGGCGCTGATTGATGGTGGCAAAAAAGCCCAGCTCTATGCATTTGGAAATCACCTGGGCGGCGGTCAGCTCCATGGCGTGGGCCAGTTCGGCCACGGTCATAAACTCGTTTACCCGGATAACCTTCTCGGTCTCGACCGCCGCCTCTCCCCGTTCATCCCGGCGGTAATGCCTTTTGGTTTTGCGCTGGCTGTCCAAATCCGCCAGCGTTTTGCGGAAACTTTCTTCCACCGACTTGCGGTCGACCGGCTTCCCCCCCTTCAATCGGGGCTTGATTTTTTCCTTTTGGGGGGTTTCCAAAACCTTGGCCAGCTTGGGTAAAATAACCTCTTCCTCCATATCCGCCACGGCGACCGGCGGCGCGGCGGCGACCGCCGCCTCCCGCTCCTTTTTTTCGAACTCGGCGTGCTTCCGTTTCTTCTCCGCCTCCTTCTGCTTGATCGCTTCTTTCTCCTTTTTGAAGCGTTCGGCAACGGCGGAAATCATCTGGTCCGTGGCCACGCTCATATGGCTTTTGGGGGTAAAGCCGAACTCGGCCAAAATAGCCATCATCGCGTCGGAAGACAGGTTTTTTTCTTTGGCCAGTTGGTAGATCCGGAGGTTACCCACTACTTTTCCTCATTTTCCTCTTTTTCGGAATCCGTAGTTTCTTTCTCCTCCGGTTTTTCTTCTTTTTGATCCTCTTCATTTTCCTCTTCTTCTATTTCCCCGGCCTCCGCATCCAGCTCTTTTTCTTCCTCCGATTCTTCTTCCGCCGGGCGCTTTTTCAGTTCTTCCATAAACTCCTTGGCGGAGGCAATCAGCTTTTCGGCTTTCTTCGGGCCGATCCCTTCGATTTCCATCAAAGCCTCCGGATTGGCGGCGGCCAGAAGCTGGACGGTTTCAAATCCCATCTCCATCAAATTCTTGGCCATCGCGTCCGAAAGGCCTTCCAGGCTGAAAATTGGGATGCGCTCCTTCTGGCGTTTCTTGCGCTCCTCCTCGTGTTCCGATTCGGCTAAAACGTTGATTTTCCAGCCCGTGAGCTTGGCCGCCAGCCGGGCGTTCTGCCCCTGTTTGCCTATGGCCAAAGAAAGCTGGTCGTCCGCAACCACCACGGTCATTTCGTTCTCCGCCTCGTTGGCGCTAATGTGAAAGACCTTGGCTGGGGCCAAAGACCGGGTGACGTACACCTCCGGGTTGGAGGAGTAGGCGATGACGTCGATCCGCTCCCCCGCCAGTTCCCGCACGATGGACTGCACCCGTATGCCGCGGATGCCGACGCAGGCCCCCACCGGATCGATCCGCTCGTCGGCCGACAAGACCGCTATTTTGGAACGTTCCCCCGGCTCGCGCGCCACCGATTTGATTTCAATGATTTTTTCAAAAATTTCCGGCACCTCCAGCTCGAAAAGCCGGCGCAACAAGTCGGGATGGGCGCGGGACAAAATCACGGGCGGCCCTTTGGCCGCTTTTTGCACGTCCAAAACCAGGCAGCGCAGCCGCTCCCCCAGCCGGTATTTTTCGCGCGGGATCTGCTCTTTGGGCGGTACGACCCCTTCCGCCCGGCCCAAATTGACGATGACGTTCCCCTTGTCCATCTGCTGGACGCTTCCCACCACCACTTCGGCGACCCGGCCGATGTACTCGGCATACACCCGTTCCCGCTCCGCCTCGCGGACTTTCTGCACCAAAACCTGTTTGACCAGGCCGATGGCGTTGCGGCCGAATTCGGAAAGGTCGATGGGGACGTCCACCTCATCACCCAACTTCCCTTTCAGCCCCCTTTCGGACAGTTCTTCCAGCGTAATTTCCGTTCCCGGGTCCAGCATCTCCTCCACCGCCTTGCGGCGGGCGGACATCGAAATCCGCCCGCTTTTGGGGTCGACTTTGACGGTGACGTTATCCGCCTGCCCGTATTTTTTCTTCACCGCCGACAAAAGCCCGGCTTCCAAAGTTTCCCGGACGTAATCCGCTTCCACGTTGCGCCCTTTGACCACTTCCGAGAGCGCTTCGGCTATGTTCACGGATTGGTGTTCCCGATTTTTTTCCATTACCCGTTTAGCCATCTATCCTCACTTTGCGAAAATTCGCCCCGGCCTTGCGGCCGCAGGCGTTACAGAATTTCCTTCCCTTTCACTACCGTGTTAAAAGAAAGCCTCATTTCTCCCTCTTTCTCCGTCCGGACGAGCAGGCCCTCATCGGAAACGGCCACGAGGTTCCCGAAGGCCTCCGCCGTCGTTCCGTTTTGGGAAAACCATATTCTTACATTCCGGCCCACCTTCCGCTCAAAATCCCGGCGGATGGTCAGGGGCCGGTCCAGGCCGGGGGAGGAAACCTCCAATATATACGCCCGTTCAAAAACGTTTTCCAAGTCGAACCAGTCGGACAGCTTGCGGGATAAACGGGTGCATTCGTCGATGGAAATTCCCCCGGCGGGCCGGTCGGCAAAGACCCGCACCAGGGTTTTGTGGCCCCGATCCGCCACGGCCAATTCCACCAACTCGAAACCTTCCTTTTCTACTACTTGCTCCACCGCCTGTGCTATCCTTTCCTTTAGATTCATATTTAACCTGCTGGTAAAAGCTGACTTTTAATGATACCAAAACCGCGCCGGTTTGGCAACCCCATAATCGAAAAGCGGGATAACTTTTTGTTCCGGAAGAACTTATTTGGCCGGGGCGGGAGCTTGGGCGGTGTCCGAACGGGCCTGCTGCCGGACGCTTTCCAAAAAGGAGCGAATCTCCGGCGCCTTTGGGTCATTTGGGAAAGCCGCGAGCCAGTCGTTTACCACTCGTTCCACTTGAGGGTAGTTTTTGGTCCGGTAGTAAAAGGCCACCAGGTCATTAAAACCGCCGGCTTTGTTGCGCTCGTAGATCTGGCGGTAAATCTCCTCCGCTTTTTTCAGCTCTCCCTTTTCAAAATAAGCGGCTCCGAGGTAATAGCGGATACTGTCTTTGGTAACCTCCGAAAGGGGAGCCGCCCGAACCAGCGACTCGGCGGCCACCAGACGCTTTTGGTACCCCAGAAGCTGGGCCAAAAATTGATAGGAGGAAACCTCTCGCGGGGTTACCTTTAAGGCCGTTCGCATCAGCTTCTCAGCCCCTTTAAAATCCCCGGCTTTTTGCAGGGTGTCCGCCACGAACATAAAGGCCATTACGTAGTTTTGGATAATCCGCCAGTCGTTTTCATCCTTGCGGACTTGGGGGTCGGCGGTGCCCCGGTAGCGGAAGACCTCTTCGTAGAAGCGGCGCGTTTCGGCAAGGTCTATCCGGGTGCCCGTGCCGCTCCCCTGCGGCACCACGTCGTAAACCATTCCGCGCATTACCAGATACGGATCGACGGAGCGGCCGCGGTAGACCCGGGCATCGGAGGCGCAGGTGACCGAAAAGTGCACGGGAATTTTCCATTGGTTGGTTTCCAGAACGTTATCGATGATTTTATCCTGCACCCGCCGCTGCATGCGGCCGGTGGCGGGATCAAAGTCGGGCGCGATGCGGTTAATTTCTTCGTCGGATAAGCTGATGGGCACGCGGTCCTGATGCTTTTTCTGGAGAATGTACCAGTTGGTGTTGATCAAGCTCAAATTGACGTTCTTCACGTCCCGCCGGAAACCGTACGCCTCCTGCAGGGCCCACAAAGGAAAAGTATCGTTGTCGCCGTTGGTAAATAAAACGGCGCCCGGCTCGCAGGAGGACAAAAGATTATAGGCGTAGTCATAGGGGAGATAATTATGGATGCGCTGATTGAAGCTGAAATTGGAAGCGTATCCGAAATACGGAAAAACCAGCGCAAAAAGCGCAATCGTTCCGGGTGCACCTGAAAAATAACGGGACAAATTCCGTTCTTTAATCCATTCAGTCAATCGGTAACCGAGCGCGGCCAGACCCAATCCGATGCACAAAGCAAAGGCGATAAAGCCGGGGGTCCAGAAGTAATCCCGGTCGCGCACTTCGAGATACCCCTCGCCGGTTATCGGGTCCTGCCGGGTGCCGTCGGCGAAGTTCATATACCAGACCAGCCCGATGGTGCCGAAGAAAACGGTGGCGGCCAGCATTATTCCCGGCGAGCGGCTTTTCCGCCAGCTTTCGTAAAGCCCCCACAGTCCCAATATCAGGAGAAGGACAAACACTTTGGTCAGCCCGTACTGTTTTTCAAAAAATCCCCAAAAACCCATCCGCGGATACCGGCCGAACTGGTTTTCCAACTGGCCACGGCGGGTCATCGCCCGCTTTATCATGGAGGTTTGCCCGTACTGCTTCCGTTCGAGGAAATATTTAAAACTTTTCCAGTCGTCCGGGTCATTTTCGTTGATGGGCGGGCTTTGGGCGGCGCGGATGGGGATAAAAAGCTGGGAGGAGAAACCCAAAACGGCCGCCAGGGCGAGCCCGAGCGGCAGCCGCCAGCCAAAAGCGCGGGGGTTGTAAAAAACCACAACGGCCGTTATCACCGTCCAGAGCCCCAGGGAAATTAAAAACATATCCAGCGAAGCAACCACAAGAAGCAACACCACTCCGGAGACCCAGATACGCCAGTCCTTCCGTTTTTCTTCATCCGCAAGCAGAACCAAAAGCATCACCGGCGGCAGGGCCAAAAAGACGGTCATATGCAGGGCCGTTCCGAGAATCCCCAGATAGGCGGCCAGAATCAAATATTGATTTCCCCTCGTTTCGCTGGGGCGCTGCCACCAGAGTATGCCGAGATAAAGGATGAGCAGGGTAAAAAGCATGGCCAGACCATACACCTCCGCTTCCACCGCAGAAGACCAAAAGGTGCGGGAAAAGGCCAGCGTGAGCCCGCCCGAAATTCCGCCGACGTATTTCCAGATGCGGAACTGCCATTCTGTTTTATCCTTGGTCCACCAGTCCACCAGGCGATGGACGATCAGATATCCGACCATTGCAGCGAAAGCGGAAGAAATCACTGAAATGAGATTTACCCGCACGGCAATGTCGCCAGAGATGGGGAGAAGGGTAAAGAACCGTCCGATTAATATGTAGAGCGGGGCGCCGGGAGGATGGGGAACGCCCAGAATGGCGGCAGAGGCGACGAACTCGCCGCAGTCCCAAAAGGAAATGGTGGGGGCTTTGGTCCAGTTGTAAACCAGAAAGGAAACCAAAAATACCAGCCCGGCCGAGCCGTAGTGCAGCCAGTCTATTTTTTTACCGTTTGGCATTTACCTTACCCATAAAACAAGTTTGCAAATATAGGCATTCGGCAGGGAATTAAAAGAGTTTTTTGTGGCGCAGGTTAAGCATTATCCCTGGCCGAACCTGATGCTCGGCCCGGGCAGGCTAACCTGCGCAATGCAAGGAACGCAGGATACGCCCCGTTGAAACGGAGCTTAATCCTGCGCCACGAGAGCAACCATTTTATTCGCATCAACTTAATCCAACTCCAACAGAAAAGGGTTGGTTTCCCGCTCCCGGCCGATGGTGGTGGCCGGGCCGTGGCCGGAATAGACGGCCGTATCATCCGGCAGCTTCAAAAGCTTTTGCAAAGACCGGAAAAGCAATTTCCCGTCCGAGTGCGGAAAATCGTAACGGCCGATGGAGCCGGCGAAAAGGGCATCCCCCGTGAAGGCGGTCTTTTCACCGTAAAACGTGATTCCCCCCGGCGTATGGCCGGGGGTTTCGATGACTTCGAACTGCAACCCGCCCAAAGCGAGCTTATCCCTTTCCGCAAGAAAGCCATCTGCCTTGCCGGCCGATATCGGCATTCCAAAGGCGGCGGAAAGATTTTCTTCCGGATCAACGAGCAATGGGTGGTCCTTTTCGTGAATTAGAACTGGAATGTTATAGAATTTTCGAAGTTCTTCGACGGCGCCAATGTGGTCGCCGTGAGCGTGGGTTAAAAGAATTTTGGAGGGCTTCAAACCCAAACGTTCTATTTCAGCCCATATCCGGCTCCCTTCCGCTCCGGGGTCGATAATCCAGCCCTCCTTGGTTTTTTCATCGCCGACCAAAAAGCAGTTCTCAAAAAACGGGCCGACGGTGATGGTCTGAACAATCACGAAAACATCTTTTACGGCTTTTTCGTTAATTTTTTCTTGATTTTGTTTATCTTCTCTGGTGCTACATATACATATTCTATAACAGCGTTAAAAAAATCGTCGATAACCTCAACATCTTCACGGTGGACATTTGTTTCGTCTGCGTGTGCTCCAATATTTCCCAACTTCTTAACTATATCTGCCATCTCGGCTAAGACGGGTGGAATAATATTTTTTGAGGATAAATCTTGTAATTTGTCATGCAAAGTTCTACCCACTGCCTTTTTGTCCTCACACATAAATTCGAGCGCTCTTCTAACCATACAAGCAAATGCATTTGGGGCAACCCTTGATATCCGTGATGCTTCTTGATAAGCTTTACTAATCCGCTTGGGGATAACCGAGGAAAACTTTTTGGTAGTCGGGTAAAACAATGTTGCCAGTCTCAAGTCAAATGGGTCATCTGCCACATCCCAATTACTATACAATGATACCTTTGAACAGGTGGCACATACTACCAGAAAATAATAAGCTGGGATAGAGACTTCGTCCTCTTCTTCAGGCCCAATGACTTCAGTATATTCAAACTCATGAGCATATTCTACCTGCTGAGGAGCGGTGTTGCCACAATGTGGGCAAAGTAGAACTGGCCTCTTGTTCTTAATTTTTTCAATAATCGAGGACATACTATTGCTCCTTTATTTAAAGGTCGGAATACCCTGTGCCTTAAAAAAATTAAAGACCTTTTCGGCCACACTCTTTGGAATCCCTGCAACGGCAGAAAGTTCTTCCAGCGTGGCCTGTTTCATATTTTCCACCGAGCCGAAGTGGGAAAGCAGAATTTGGCGTCGTCCGGGGCCGATGCCGGGGATATCGTCCAGCTCGGAGCGGATGGTGCGTTTTTTGCGGACCTTCAGATTATAAGACAAGCCGAAGCGGTGAACTTCGTCGCGGATGCGCTGCAACAGCCGCAAAGAAGTTGAGGAGCGCGGAAGGGTTAAGGCATTGTTTGAATTGGGCAAAATTACTTCTTCCAGCCGCTTGGCCAGGCCGATAATCGGGAGATCTTTGATTTCAAGTTTTTCCAAAGCAGACAATGCCGACGACACCTGCCCCTTGCCGCCGTCGATCAAGACCAAATCGGGTTTGGGAATGCCGCCCTCTTTGACTTTGGCGAAAAACCGGGAGACGATTTCTTCCATCATTGCAAAGTCGTTCTGGAATTCGACCGTTTTTATCTGAAAGTGGCGGTAATATTTTTTAAGAGGCCGGCCGTCGGAGAAGAAAACGGCGGCGCCGACTTTGTCCGTATCCCCCAAATTGGAAACGTCAAAGGCGGCAATCTGGCGAGGGGGTTTTGGGAGGCGCAAATCTTTTTGCAGAAGGGTGATTAGCTCCGGCACGTGGCTTTGATATTCCTTTCGTTGAATCAGCAGTTCTTCCAAAAGGAGCTGCGCATTTTTCTCCACGCTGGCTAAAAGCTGGGCCTTCACCCCTTTTTGCGGCAGGATGATTTTTACCGGCGTCTCCGCTTTTTTCGAAAGCCACTGGGAGAGAAGCTCCATATCCTCCGGCTCGAGGGGCAAACCGAGTTCGGCGGGAAAAGCGGACTGGCGCAGATAATACTGGCGGATGAAATTGGAGAGAACGGCGGCGTCCGCTTCCTCCGGGTCGGCGGTGAGGTAGTAATGCTGGCGGCCGATGAGGATGCCTTCTCGCACCTGAAAGGTGACGGCGCAGATATCCTTTCCCTGCCGGGCAATGGCCACGAGGTCGCGGTCGGTCAAATCTTCGGAGACGACTTTCTGCTTTTCCTTTATCCCCTCGATGGCCGAGAGCTGGTCCCGCACCAAAGCGGCCCCCTCGAAGTTTTCCGCTTCGGAGAATTCCTCCATCCGGGCACGCAATTGGTCTATCAAGGCCTTGCGATGGCCTGCAAGAAACAAGGCGGCTGACTCGATTTGCTCCTTATACTTTTCAGAGGTGACCAGCCCTTCGCACGGGCCGGGACAGCGCTTGATGTGGTATTCAAGGCATACCCGGTACTTGCGCCCGTTGGGAGGAGGAATGACCAGATTGCAGGCCCGAATCTGGAATATGCGGGTGAGGGTTTTCAAGGTATGGCGCATCGCGCCGACGTTGGTGAAAGGCCCAAAGTAGCGGGCGCCGTCCTTTTTCATCCGGCGGACAACAAGCAATCGCGGAAAGGGCTCGTTGGTCAGCTTTACGTAGGGATAGCGTTTGTCATCCTTCAGGTTGACGTTGTAACGGGGTTTGTATTCCTTGATAAGGTTGGCTTCCAGAATGTACGCTTCCACCTCGTTATCCGTGACCAGATAGTCCAAATCGGCAATCTGTTTGGTCATTGCGGCAATCCGGGGGCTCGGCGACTGGGACTCGTGAAAGTAAGACGAAACCCGGTTTTTCAGGACGGCGGCTTTGCCGACGTAGAGAATCTTCCCCATTTTGTCTTTGAAAAGGTAGACGCCGGGCCCAGTCGGCAGATTCGTGATTTTGGTTTCGAGGTCGGGGGTTTGCATCAGGGATAGACCATTCCAAAACGGCGTTTATAGTAGATTCGGGCGGCCAGAAAACCGGCGGCCAGGATCAAAACATACCCGTAGTAATATAGAACGGCGGAGGCCGAAAGCAACAAGAGGGCCGCCTTGGTGCCCCAGACGGAAAACCGGACGCTTTTTCGGTCCAGCGCCAAAGCAAAAAGC
>Ga0184637_10003119_pt1 | contig 10447 bp, 8 predicted proteins | sample PLM3_127_b2_FD_133143 | JGI IMG/M metagenome (GOLD analysis project Ga0184637, IMG submission 133143) | Groundwater sediment microbial communities from an aquifer in East River, Colorado, USA - PLM3_127_b2 | ecosystem: Environmental > Terrestrial > Soil > Riparian zone | place: USA: East River... | reverse complement strand
GGCCAGGCGGTCCTGCAGCGTCGCCGTCGTGTCGTCGGGAGCGATGGCGAGGCTTTCGGCCATCAGCATGTCCCCGGTATCGAGGCCGGCATCCATCTGCATGATCGTGATACCGGTACGCGTATCGCCGGCCTCGATCGCGCGGTGGATGGGCGCAGCGCCACGCCAGCGCGGCAGCAGTGACGCGTGGATGTTCAGGCAGCCGAGCCGCGGAAGCTCGAGCACCCAGGGCGGCAGGATGAGTCCGTACGCCGCCACCACCATCACGTCGGGCTGCGTCTCTTCGAGCGCGCGGTAGGCAGCATGCGCGTCGTCGGCATATTTGCCATCGATCCGCAGGCCACGAGGTTGAACGATGGGCAGCCGATTCGCCAGTGCGAAGGCCTTGACCGGCGAGGGCTGCAACTTCATTCCGCGCCCGGCGTGGCGATCAGGCTGTGTCAGCACGGCTGCGATGTCGAACGCAAACGCGTGCAACCGGGCCAGCGCAGCCCGCGCGAACTCGGGCGTGCCGGCGAACGCAATCTTCAAGATTTCAGCCCTTCAACAGCTCTTCACGCGTCTTCTTCAGCATCTTGGTCTTGATGCGATCGCGCTTGAGCGGACTCAAGTATTCGACGAACACCTTGCCGACCAGGTGGTCCATTTCGTGCTGCACGCACACCGCCAGCAAGCCTTCGGCATCGAACTGAATCGCCTTGCCTTCGCGGTTGAGCGCCTTCACCGTCACGCGGGCGTGGCGCGGCACCTTGTCGAAAATGGCGGGCACCGACAGGCAGCCTTCGTCGCCCATCATCATCTCTTCGCTCTTGGCGACGAGTTCCGGGTTGATCAGCACGCGCGGGTCGTTGTGCTGCTCCGACGTATCGATGACGATCACGCGCTCGTGCACGTCGACTTGCGTCGCGGCCAATCCGACACCCTCCGCCTCATACATCGTTTGCAGCATGTCGTCGACGAGTCGGCGGATGCGCGCGTCCACGTCGGCCACCGGTTTGGCGACCGTGTGCAAGCGCGGATCGGGATAGCGCAGGATGTTCAGCAAAGCCATGAAACGAATCTCTCCGCCGCTTGATACGGCCTGCAACGGATGTGGACATCTCGCAACGCACGGGCATGTGACGGGTCGCACACTCGGCGTCATCGCGGTTCACTTTCGTTGCGATATCAAGGCATTGGAGGCAGAATCTGTGAAACTGATTGAGGATTTTCGCCGAACTCCGCAGGGTGCTGCCGGGTTGGGCCATTAACCACAAAGCGCCGCGTCAATGCCTGACGCTTGCGCACGACGCGCCGGGAGACCCAGTTCATGACCCTCAGTACCCGTTCGACTCTCCGTGCCCGGCGCACTGTGAGCCTCGCTTGCGCGACCGCGCTCGCGGGTGCCGTGTTGATCACCGCACCGGCCGGGGCAACGAACTACCCGGTCACGCCGCAACAGCGTGGCACGGCGCAACAGGTCGCCCAGGCCGGCATTCCGCTATCGGAGTTGTCGCCCAATGCGCCTGATTCGCACACCGTCAAGAGGGGCGACACGCTGTGGGACATCTCGAAGCTGTTCCTGAAGACACCGTGGCGGTGGCCCGAGCTGTGGGGCATGAACCTCGACCAGATTCGCAATCCGCACCTCATCTATCCGGGACAGGTGCTGTTTCTCGACAAGAGCGGTGGCCGCGCCCGCTTGCGCGTCGGGCAGCCGGTCACCGAGGGCAACACCGTGAAGTTGTCGCCGCGCGTGCGCAGCGAACCGCTCGACACGTCCGGTATTCCGTCGATCCCGCTCAACCTGATCCAGCCCTTCCTGAACGAGGCGGTGGTTTTCCAGAGCGATGAGTTGAACGTCGCGCCACGCATTGTTGCAACGCAAGAAGGCCGCGTGCTGCTGGGGCGCGGCGACCTCGCGTATGTGCGGGGCGATCTCGGCACCTTGCGCGAGTACCGCCTGTTCCGGACTGCCAAGCCGCTGCTCGATCCCGTCACGCGCGAGGTTCTCGGCTACGAGGCTGCGTATCTCGGAACCGCGGAATACACGCGCCCGGGCGAAACGCGCAATGGCACCGACGGCAAGCCGGAAATCGTTCCGGCGACCTTCACGGTCACCGGCATCAAGCAGGAGGTCGGCGTGGGTGACCGTCTGGCGCCTGTACCGGCGCGTGACTACATGAACTACACGCCGCACGCCCCGAAGGGGGCGATGGAAGGCCGCATCGTGTCGATCTACGGCGAGGCATTCTCGGCGGGCCAGAACCAGATCGTCGCGCTCAACCGCGGCGCCCGCGACGGCATGGAGCGCGGGCATGTGCTGGCACTGTGGAAAGCCGGCGCACAGGTTCTGGACACCACAGACGAGAAGCGCCCGCGCATGGCTCTGCCGGACGAGCGCCACGGTCTGCTGTTTGTTTTCAGCGTCTTCGATCGCGTCTCGTATGCGTTGATCCTGACGGTGCAAGACCCGGTCAAACCCGGCGACCGCTTCACCCAGCCCTAAGCAGGGTCCGCGTCCGCACGATTCGCCCACGCGCCCCGTGATCGAGCGCGACGAACTCGACGCCTGGTTGCGTCTGCTCGAATGTCCTCAGCTCGGACGCGGGTCGGCGCGCAAGCTGCTTGCGGCTTTTGGTTCGCCGCAGGCGGTGTTGGAAGCGTCCCCCAGGGCGTTGCGCGAAGTGGTTGCAGCGGCGGTCGTCTCGGCACTGGCAATCCAACCCGAGCGTTTTGAAGCGCTCGCTTCGACCACGTGGCAATGGCTCACCGCCGAATCGCCGACAGCGCGCGACATCCTGACGCTCGCCGATTCGCGCTACCCGAGCGCCCTTTTGCAGACCGCTGATCCGCCCCTGTTGCTGTACGTGCAAGGCCGCGTCGAACTGCTGAACGCCCCATCGGTCGCTGTGGTTGGCAGCCGCAATCCGACCCCCCAAGGCGTTGAGAACGCGCGGGCCTTCGCAGCCCACCTCAGCCAAGCTGGATTCACCGTTGTCTCAGGTCTCGCGCTCGGCATCGATGGGGCAGCCCACGAAGGCGCGTTGCAGGGCCAATCCGGGACCGTGGCCGTCGTCGGCACAGGTCTGGATCGCGTCTATCCGCGACGCCACCTCGAGCTGGCGCACCGCATTGCGAGCAACGGCGCCATCGTCAGCGAGTTCCGGCTGGGCATGCCGGCACTGGCGGCGAATTTCCCGTTGCGCAACCGAATCATCGCCGGCCTCACGCAGGGCACGCTCGTCGTCGAGGCTGCCCTGCAATCGGGTTCGCTGATCACCGCACGGCTGGCTGCGGAAGCCGGCCGCGAAGTCTTCGCGATCCCCGGGTCGATCCATGCGCCGCAGTCACGCGGCTGTCATGTGCTGATCAAGCAAGGCGCGAAGCTGGTCGACAGCGCACAGGACGTTCTCGAAGAACTGAAAGCCGGATTCGCGGGCGTGCCTGCGCCGGCGATGAACAGCGAAGCAGGTCTGACACGCGATCCACTGCTCGAGGCATTGGGGCATGATCCCGCGTCGCTGGATGCGCTCGCGGCACGCACAGGCTGGCCGACTGCCGCCTTGAACACCCGGCTGCTCGAACTCGAGATGGAGGGCCGCGTCGCGCGGTTGCCGGGCCAGCTGTTTCAGCGCCGAATGCTCATCTGAGCGCCGCGCCGGCTATCAACAAAAATGTAACTTTCGGCGCTCACAAGCCTTCCGGAAGCGGTGCTTTGTGCGCCCGGCCTGGCTGGGTCGCTGCGGTATAGTGAAGCCATGTTCGACGTTCTCGTCTACCTGTACGAAAACTACTGGCGCCCGGACGCTTGCCCCGACCATGCCCAACTGACGCGCAAGCTCTCGGCGGTCGGCTTCGAGTCCGATGAGATCGAGGAGGCCCTGTCGTGGCTCGACGGCTTGGCCAATGCGGCCCAGTCCTACACCGGCGAGCAGGGGCCGAAAAGCCTGCGCGTGTATTCGCCTGCCGAGCAGGAGCGCCTCGGCGAGGCGTCGATCGGGTTCATCAGCTTCCTGGAATCGGCGGGAGTTTTGCCGCCGCCGATGCGCGAAATGGTCATCGACCGGGCCACTGCGATCAGCGGTACGCCGCTGGATCTCGAAGACCTCAAGATCATCGTCCTGATGGTGTTCTGGAGCGTCGGCGAAGAGCCCGACGCGCTGATCCTCGACGAACTGTTCGTCGAAGAGGAAGACCGGCTCATCCACTGAGCGGTTCGGGTTTGCTCAGCTCAGCAACCGGCTCGGGTCCACATCAAGCTTGGCGAGCGCTGTGCGCGTCGCGCGCACGGTGAGAGATTCGTCCTGGGCCGGCACGAGCAACCCCGCCTGCAGGAACGCCGCGAGCCGGCTCTGCTGAAACAGGATGCCGCGCCCCATGGGCGAGACGAACAGAGAGATCTGGCGCCGCATGCCCTGCCATGCGAGTTGCACCGGCTCGTTGCGCCCCCGATAGTCGAGCATGTACCAGCTGCCGACCTGAAGTTCGCGCGCCCACGCGAGCATCGCCGGAGTCGGCAGCGAGCCGCCTTCGGCGACGACTTCGAGCTCCGAACTCTCGTGGCCCGACAGGTCATGCACCATCGATTCGTCGATCTGCATGTCTTCCGCATCGGGTAGCAACTCTTCGAGCGTCTCGAGACGCAGCATCAGCTCTTCGAGTCGGTCGTGCGGTATCGCCGCCGACTTGGCGGTGAAGGCAGCGGCCAGCGAGTTGTTGAGCGTCTGGATGTACTCGTCCTGCTTCTCGACCGGCGTGCCGACGTTGTTCATGCCTTCGCGCAGGGTCTTCAGCAATGGCGCCAAGCGGCGGATGACTTCGGCTCGCTCGTCGCGCGACACCTTGGCGCTCGCCGACCAGATCAGGTCCGCGGCGGCGCGCTTCATCGCCTTGGTTTCATCGCCCTGCACGCCGTTCTTCACCGCGGTCATCGCGAGCACGTCGGCCCACACCCGGAACAAGAACTCGCGCACGCCTTCTTGCACCGGCACCTCGTTGAGCATGCGGCGCAACTCGATCGTGTACTGGATGGCCATCGTCTCGCGCTGCTCGACCTGCTGCGCGAGCGAGACGCCCTTGCGCGACGCCTCGTTCTCGTTCTTGAAATAGTGATCGAGGAATTTCTCGAATTCGGTGAGCACGGTTTGAAAGACGCGACGGCCAGTGTCCGGATAAGCCTCGACGACCTGCACGACGCGCTTGATCTCCCTTTCGAGCGCGTCGCCCACTGCGCGCGCGGTGGCGTCGAATCCCATCACGCAGGCACCCATGCGGTCGATCAGACGGCGCGCCGGGTGGTCGAGGGCAGCGAAGAAATCAGGCTCGCTGACCGCGACACGCAGGACCGGCATCTGCAATCGAGCGAACCAGACGCGCACCGCCGCCGGGATGCGCTCTTCCGTCAGGATGCTCTGAAACAGCAACGCCACGATTTCGATCGTGGCGCGCTCGACCGGCGTCGACGCGGCTTGCTTCAGCAGCTGCTTGCGCTGTTGCAGGTCTTCGAGCAACGCCGGCGTGCTCAACGCACCTACACCGGAGCGGCCCACCACTCGGCCGGTGGCCAATCGACGATGCAGGCTTTCCTGCGCCTCGTTCATCGCTGCCTTCAGCCCGGCGGAGACGGTGCGCGGGTGTGCCGTGACCGCGAACTCGGGCAACTGGCGGCCGATCAGGCGGTTCAAGCGCCCAAGCACCGCTTCGGCGTGATTCGGGTTTCGCACCAGCGGCGCAGCTCGCGTGAGCAGGCGCGTTTCGTCGCCGACCGCGCCCCGGCCGACGTTGGTCGAAGGGCCGTAGGTCGAATAGGTCTCATAACCACCGCCACCGCTGGCGACTCCGACATCCTTGTGACGTCGGATCAGCGGTCGCAAGTCGATCTCGGGCATCACGTGGTGGCCGATGAGCCAGCGGTTGACCTCGTGGTAGGCCTCTTCGATCAATACCGCGAACTCTTCGTGGAGCACCGGTTGCATCAACCGCCAACCGGCGAGCGTCATGCCGGCGCTGCGCCAGGCGTTCAGCGCCATGCGCGCCATCACATGCGTGCGCAGCATATCGTCAGCGTCGAGTTCTTCGCGTCGCTCGAGATGTGTCATGCGGGTGCGCAGATCGTTGAATCCCAACGACGAGCGGTCCATCATCGCAAGCGCCAAACGCGAGCTGAGGATCTCGCGATCGATGGTGTCGTCATCGACCAGCGTCAGGTTGTCGCCGCGCCCGGAGGGTCGCGGCAAGTCACCCGGACGCGAAGCCGAGAGGCCGCCGGCAAGCATCGCGTTGCGCACCGCAGTGACGACGCCGATCTGCCATGACCCTGCGCCGGTCTTCAGGCTTTCGACCAGTTCGCGGCGCTTGAACTGCACCGATCCTTCGGCTGGTTGCGACAGCAACACACGCGCCGCTTCGTCGACCGCCTTGACCGCTGCCGGCACGCCCTTGAGGAACGTCTCGGTGTAGAGGCGCCGGGCTTGAGCCGCCAGGGCAGCGGGATTGGCGGCGGTCGCCATGGGGATCGAAGGTGGTGTCGAGGGACTAGAGGAGATGCCGCGAACTCTACACCACGGCCCCGGAATTCGGATCGTCGGGGTCGGCGTCCCTCGAGGTGCTGCGCATCAGATCTTCGCGTTTGACGCCGAGCCACATCGCGATCGCAGCGGCAACAAACACCGATGAATAGATGCCGAAAAGTATGCCGATCGTCAGTGCGACCGCGAAGTAGTGCAGCGTCGGCCCGCCGAAGAGCAGCATCGAGAGCACCATCATTTGTGTGCAGCCGTGGGTGATGATGGTTCGGCTCATCGTGCTCGTGATGGCATGGTCAATGACCTGGCGCGTGTTCATCTTTCGATAGCGGCGAAACGCCTCGCGGATCCGGTCGAAGATCACAACCGATTCGTTGACCGAATAGCCGAGCACCGCGAGCACCGCGGCGAGTACCGACAGCGAGAACTCCCATTGGAAGTACGCGAAGAACCCCAGGATGATGACGACATCGTGCAGGTTTGCGACGATCGCGGCCACAGAGAATTTCCACTCGAATCGCAGCGCGAGGTAAATCATGATGCCAATGACGACAAAGGCGAGCGCCTTGGCACCGTCGATGGCGAGTTCCTTGCCCACTTGCGGACCGACGAATTCGCTGCGTTTGAGCATGACCGGTTCGGTGGCGCCCGCCGAGCAGACCTGTCTGCTGATCGATTCGCCCTTGTCGCTCGTGAATTGCTTCGTCGACACCGTGCCCTTCTCGGCCTGACACAAAGCACCGAACACGCGCCCGACAACCTCGGCCTGCTTGACATCGCCGCGCAGCGGCAGGCGGATCAACACATCGCGCGACGTGCCGAAGTTCTGCACCTGAACTTCACCGAAATTCAAGCCTTCGACGGTGCTGCGCACGCGAGCAATGTCAGCGGTCTGCGCGTACTCGACCTCGATCACGGTACCGCCGGTGAACTCGATCGAAAGGTGCAGGCCGCGCGTGGCCAGGAAGAACACCGCTGCGAGGAACGTGACCAGCGAAATGATGTTGAGCACCAGCGCATGGCGCATGAACGGGATGTCGCGCCGGATGCGGAAAAACTCCATGTGGCTCTCCTCAGGCCTTGGCGGGTGGCGTATTGCCGCCGTCGGGCCGCCACACTTGCCCGATCGACACCGCTTTCAATTTCTTCTGTCGGCCGTACCAAAGGTTGACCAGCCCGCGCGAGAAGAATACGGCCGAGAACATCGACGTGAGGATGCCCAGGCAGTGCACGACCGCAAACCCACGCACGGGCCCCGAGCCGAACGCGAGCAACGCAACGCCGGCAATCAGTGTGGTGACGTTCGAGTCGAGGATCGTCGCCCACGCACGCTCGTAGCCGATGTGGATCGCCGCTTGCGGTGAAGCACCGCCACGGAGCTCTTCACGCACACGCTCATTGATCAGCACATTGGCGTCGATTGCCATGCCGAGCGTGAGGGCGATCGCAGCGATGCCGGGCAAGGTCAGCGTGGCCTGCAGCATCGACAGCACAGCCACCAGCAGCAACAGGTTCACCGACAGCGCGATCGTCGAAATCACGCCGAACAGCAGGTAGTAAGAGCACATGAAGACAGCGATCGCGGCGAAGCCGTACTGCACGCTGTTGAAGCCCTTCTTGATGTTGTCGGCGCCGAGCGTCGGGCCGATCGTGCGCTCCTCGATGATTTCCATCGGCGCGGCCAACGAGCCCGCACGCAGCAGCAACGCAGTGTCGCTGGCCTCCATCGTCGTCATGCGGCCGGAGATCTGCACGCGTCCGCCGCCGATCTCGGTGCGGATCACCGGCGCTGTGACGACCTCGCCTTTGCCTTTCTCGAACAGCAGAATCGCCATGCGCTTGCCGACGCTCTCGCGCGTCACGTCTTTGAAGATGCGCGAGCCCTTGGCGTCCAGCGTCAAGTGCACCGCCGGCTCCTGCGTCTGGGCGTCGAAGCCGGCCTGTGCGTCCGTCAGGTTGTCTCCGGTGAGAATCACCTGGCGCTTGACAATGAGCGGCGCACCGCCGCGCTCGACATAGCGCTCGGTGCCAAAAGGCACGGGTCCGGTGCCTGCGGCCGCAGCCGCGGCCTCGTTGCTGTCATCGACGAGCCGCACTTCGAGCGTTGCGGTACGGCCAATGATGTCCTTGGCCTTGGCCGTGTCCTGCACGCCGGGTAGCTGTACGACGACACGGTCGAGCCCTTGCTGCTGGATCACCGGCTCGGCGACACCGAGCTCGTTGACGCGGTTGTGGAGGGTCGTGATGTTTTGCTTGACCGCAGTCTCCTGCACGAGCCGCGCCGCCTCGGGTTTCAGCGTGCCGACGAGCCTGATGTCGCTGCTTTCGGCCGCCTCCGCCCATTGCAGATCCGGCAATTGCTCGCCAAGAAGATTGCGCGCGGCGTTGAGCGTCTCGCGATCGCGAAAGCGCACCTCCACCGTCTCGCCGCTGCGCGTAATGCCGGCGTGTCGGATGTTCTTGTCGCGCAGCAGGGTGCGCATGTCGCCGGTCAACGATTCGGCCTTCTTCGTCAACGCCGATTTCATGTCGACTTGCATCAGGAAGTGCACGCCGCCGCGCAGATCCAGGCCAAGGTACATCGGCAGCGCGTGCACTGCCGTCAGCCAGCGCGGAGAGCGCGACACGAGGTTCAACGCAATGATGTAGTGCGGATCAGCTGGGTCGGGATTGAGCGCCCTCGTCAGCGCGTCCTTGGCCTTCAGCTGCGTATCGGTATCGAGGAAGCGTGCCTTTACGGAACCACCTTCGAATTGCACGAAGTCCGGCTGCAGACCTGCCTGCGTGAGCACCTGGGTGACGCGTGCGGCCATGCTGGCGTCGAGCTTCAGCGTCGCCTTGCCGCTGGACACCTGGACGGCCGGGGCCTCACCGTAGAAGTTCGGCAATGTGTAGATCAGCCCGACCAGCAAGGCGAGCACAAGGATCGTGTACTTCCACAGCGGATAGCGGTTCATGGGGACCTTCTCGCGGCCGGGCTCCGCTGCTCGGGCCAAACGCGGGCCACCGGCAGCGGCAGTTGCGTGCGCCCGGGGAATTTACTTGAACGTGCCCTTGGGCAAGACCTGCACGACGGCGTTGCGCTGCACTTGCAACTCGACGCCGTTGGCGACTTCGACCTGAACGAAGGTCTCACCGAGCTTTGACACCTTGCCCAGCAACCCGCCCGAGGTGACGATCTCGTCGCCCTTGGCGAGCGCCTCGATCATCGCCTTGTGCTCCTTTTGCCGCTTCATTTGCGGACGGATCATCACGAAATAGAGCACCACAAACATCAGCACGAGCGGGAGCATGCTGAGCAGGCTCGACTCGGCGCCGCCCTGGGCCGCCGGGGCGGCCTGCGCAAAAGCTTCGGAAATGAACACGTGACAGTCCTCTTGGCGAACCCGCAATCCAGCGGGCGAAATCGGATCGATGATTGTATGCCGCTCGTCAGGGCACTTCACCAGGGCGAGTGCGGGTCTCGTCTGTGAAGATTGGTGCGGGGCCGCCGCCGGCCACATCCAATCGATTGGGCTGGCAGGTCAAGACGTGCTAACCCTTTTCACGCGGTGCGGACGCCTGCATACCCCCACAAAACGGAGGTCACCCCTCGAATGGAGGAGCATCGACGTGGAAGCCCTTTGGTAAGTTGCGATCTCCTGCAACCTCATCCACGAAAGGGGTAGGGAATGAAGAAACTGTTGATCGCATTTGCCATCGTCGCCTTGGCACCAATCGCTCAGGGTAGCGCGGCTGATTCAGCGCGAAGTCCGGATTGAGAGGCCTCTTGCTGCAATCCTGTCCGGGTTCGCCGCGGTCCATATAGCGCCATTCGTCGAACAGGTTCGGCCCGAACCCCGTGCGCCGGATCGATTTCATGAATTGCTTCGGGATGATCGCGTCCGTGTCGACGTTCGCACGATCGATCGGCAGTACGAGAGCGTCGAGAGTCGTAAAGG
>Ga0184637_10003118_pt1 | contig 10447 bp, 10 predicted proteins | sample PLM3_127_b2_FD_133143 | JGI IMG/M metagenome (GOLD analysis project Ga0184637, IMG submission 133143) | Groundwater sediment microbial communities from an aquifer in East River, Colorado, USA - PLM3_127_b2 | ecosystem: Environmental > Terrestrial > Soil > Riparian zone | place: USA: East River... | reverse complement strand
GCCACCACGTTCGGCCACTACCAGGACATCGGCGGGCTGCGGGCCGGCTCGATCTCGCCGCACGCCACCGAGATCTACCACGAAGGGGTCCTGGTGCCGCCGGTGCGGATCGTGCGCGAGGGGCAGCTCAACGAGGAGGCGTACCGGATCTTCCTGCGCAACTCCCGCCTGCCCGAGATGGTGGAGGGCGACACGCGCGCCATGATGGCCTCCTGCCATCTGGCCGAGCTGCGTCTCGGTGAGCTGTTCGGTCGGTACGGTGCCCCCACCGTCCTTGCCGCGTTCGACGCCGGCATCACGCAGACGGCCCGCCGGGCGCGGGAGCTGTTCCTCACCCTCGTGCCCCAGGGCCGGTGGACGTTCCACGACTTCCTGGACAGCGACGGAGGTGTCGACGCGCGCCCGTACCGCGTCGAACTGACCCTGAGCCGCGAGGGCGATCACGTGTGCCTCGACGGCTCGCGCTCCGACGACCAGGCGCGCGGCCCGATCAACTACGTGACCAACCCCGGCCTCCTGCGCATTGCGTTCGGGAGATATCTCCAGTCACTCGATCCCGAGTTGGACGTCAACGAGGGACTGCTCGAGAACCTCGACGAATGGGTGACGCGCGAGGGGAGCCTGCTCCAGCCCCGCTTCCCCGCCCCGCTCGGGATGCGGGCCAACACGCGCTTCCGTGTGCTGTCCTGCGTCTTCGGGTGCCTGGCCCAGGGCAACGGCGGCCGGGTCCCGGCGGCGTCGCCGGTCTACGTCCTCTACTACTTCCGGGCCTGGAACGAGGCCCGTCAACGCCCCATCCTCTGCATCGGGGGGCTCGGCTTCGGCCTCGGGGCCCGGCCCTTCGCCGACGGCGTGGACGTCATCTACTACATCGCGCAGGAGAACTACCCGGTGGAGTACGTGGAGCGCGACTTCCCGCTGCGCGTGGAGCGCTACGCGGTGCGCCCGGACTCCGGGGGGCCTGGGCACCATCGCGGCGGCACCGGGGTGGTCCGCGACGTGCGCGTGCTGTGCGAGCGGGCCGAGCTGGCCACGCGCATGGAGAACACGCTGGTCGCCCCCTACGGCGTGATCGGGGGACGAGCCGGCCGGACCGGGCGCGTGCTGCTGAATCCCGGCACCGCCGGGGAACGCGAGCTGCCCCCGCTCGGTGACGGCATCACCGTGGCGCGCGGGGATCTGCTCCGCTTCGAAACGTGTGGCGGCGGGGGCTGGGGCGATCCGCTCACGCGCGATCCCGAACGGGTGCGCGAGGACGTGGCGCGCGGCTTCGTGACACCGCGCGGCGCCCGCGAAGACTATGGCGTCGTCGTGGGCGCGCTGACCTCGGACATCTACAAGACGGCCACCGACGAGGAGCGGGGGCGCCGGGCCCGCGACCTCGCCCTCATCGATCGTGGCCCGGGCTTCCAGGAAGCGGAGACACGCTGGCGCGCAGCCCGACGTTGAGGACAGAAGAGGAGTCATAGGCATGCATGATCTCGCGAAGCGCCTGAACGAACTGTGTGACGGTCTGCCGTTCCAGACGAGCTGGTATCTGAAAGATTTGACCATGGGCGAGCGCACGGACCGGCTGGGCGACGTGCCCGTCCCATCGGCGAGCACCCGCAAGATCTCGATCATGATGGCCGCCCTCAAGGCCGTGCACGACGGAAAGCTCGCCCTCGACCAGAAGGTGACGATCGACGCGAAGTATCAGGACAACGACTCGGGGACGTTCCAGCACCTGACCCCGGGGTTCTGGATCACGTTCCGGGACGCGCTGGTGATGATGATCATCGTCAGCGACAACACGTGCACGGGCACCGTGGTGGATCTGGTCGGACTCGAGGCCGTCCAGCGCTTCTGCGACTCGGTCGGCATGACGGGCACCACGCATCGCTTCGGCATTCCGCCGCGCCTGGGTCCCGACCACTCCCTCGATCAGGTCACCACGACGACACCGAACGACCAGGGGCTGCTCCTCGAGCTGATCCTGCGCGGCTCCACCGACCGGGACGTAGCGGCGCGCCTCGGTAGCACACCCGAGCTCTGCCGGCTGGGCCTCGACATCCTGAGCTGGCAGAAGCTCAAGACCCGCCTGCCCTCTCAGTTGCCCCTGGGCACCAAGGTGGCGCACAAGACCGGCACGGGCTCTCGCGGATTCATGGACGCCGGTATCGTCTACCGCGACGATCGCCCGCTGTTCATCCTCACCGCCTACACGGAGCACGTGCCCGCGGCGCTTCCCGACGGAACGCCGGGCTTCACCGCCGCGTATCAGCTCATCGGCCGCATGGCCCGTCTCTGCTACGACACGCTGGGCCGCTGAGGCGCGGCGATGGCCCAGGCCGTGGGCGGCGGGACGGTCCTGTGGGAACGGGACGCGCGCGGCGTGGGCACCGTCACCTTCAATCGCCCCGAGGTCAACAACGCGTACAACGGCGAGCTGATCCGGGGCCTGCACGAGGCGATGGACGCGCTCGGCGCGCAGGCCGGGCTCCGCGTCGTCATCCTCCGCGGCAACGGCAAGCACTTCCAGGCCGGCGCCGACCTCAAGTGGGCCGCCGAGGTCGCGCAGCAGTCGCCGGACGAGAACGAGCGGGTTTCGCGCGCCACCGCCGAGGGGGTGCGCCGGCTCGACACCGTGCCCGTGCCGACGGTGGCGCTGGTGCAGGGGGGCTGCTTCGGCGGCGGCACCGGGATCGTGGCCGCGTGCGACGTCGTGGTGGCGAGTGAGGACGCCGTCTTCTCGATCAGCGAGACGCGCTGGGGGCTGATGGCCGGGATCATCCTGCCCCAGCTCTGCCAGGCCATGGGACTCCGCCAGGTCCGTCGATACGCCCTGACCGGTGAGCGCTTCGACGCGCACGAGGCGTGCCGGATCGGCCTGGTCCACGAGGTCTGTCCGACCGGCGCCCTCGACGAGGTCGGCGCCAAGGTCGTCGACGCGATCCTGATGAACGCCCCCGGCGCCACCACGGCCACCAAGCTTCGCGCGCTCCAGGTCGGCGGCGCGGTCGTCGACGACGATGTGCTTCGCGAGTTGGTCAGCGAACACGCCGCCACACGCCAGCTCGCGGAGGCGGCTGAAGGTCTCGCCTCGTTTGTGGAGAAACGCCGACCCGCCTGGTATCCGGGCTGACGCGGGCGCACCGACACCCGATCGCCGTCCGCTCTTCGCGCCCTCGGCGACGCGAAAAAGGTGCCCGTCCGAGGGACACTTGCCGCCCACCTGATTTACCGGTAACATTTCCGGTATAGATCCCTGCGTCCCGAAGGAGGCCCGGCTCATGAGCACCCCCCAGCGCAAGGCCGTCGCACAACATCGCAGACGACAGAGGCGCCAGGGGCTGATGCGACTGGAGGTGCAAGTATCCCGCGACGACGCCCCCCTCATCAAACGCATCGCTCGTGCGCTACGCGGCGACCTCCGCGAGGCGGCGAGCGTGCGTGCGCGCTTGAACAAGGCCATTGAGGCGGAGGGCGTGTCGGGCCTGAAGGAACTGCTGGCCGCGGCGCCTCTCGAGGGTGTCGACCTGGTGCGCAGCCCGACGCCCGCGCGGCCAGTCGACCTGTGAGCTACCTCATCGACACCAACGTCATTTCGGAGGTCGGCAAGGGACCCCGCTGTGACTCCCATGTGGCCCGCTGGTACGCCACGCTGACGGACGCCGATCTGTACCTGAGCGTCCTCGTCCTGGGAGAGATCCGGCGAGGCCTCGAGTCCTCAAGAATTCGGCAGCCCGAACGAGGTCAACGACTCGAGCAGTGGCTCCGCTCCGTCCATCGCGCGTTCCAGAACCGGATTCTTCCCATCGACCAGGCCGTCGCCGATGAATGGGGGCGCATGAGCGCAGTCCGGTCCATCCCCGCCATCGATGGCTTGCTCGCCGCGACGGCCAAGGTCAATGGACTCATCCTCGCGACGCGTAACATCGCCGATGTCAGGGGGCTGGGCGCGGATGTCGTGAACCCGTTTGATTCACGCTGACGGCCGGCGCCCTGTCCGCGGCGCGGCCCCCCTCATCATCGGCGGAGCGGGCGAGCGCAAGATGCTGCGCCTCGTCGCCGAGGAGGCCGACATCTGGAACGCCTCCGCCGGCACCTATGCCCGGCTGGACCACAAGATCGCGGTCCTGAAGAACCACTGCCGGGCGGTCGGGCGCGATTTCGGGACCCTCGCCCTGTCGCTCCAGGACCTCGTGGTCATCGCCCCGACGGAGGCCGCCCTGCGCGCGCCGCTGGAGGACGCCCGGCGCCGCTTCGCCTTCTTTGGCGACGTCGACGCGATCGCCACGGTCGGGACGCCCGAGCGGTGCATCGACATCATCCATCGCAAGATCGCCCAGGGCATCACCTACTTCACCTGCCTGTTCACCGACGGCGGTCAGCCGGCGACGGTCCGCGTGTTCGGCGAGCAGGTGCCGCCGGCCTTCCGGTAGCGCCGCGAGAGGAGAATCGCTCGGATAAGCAGCGATCGTTCGCACGACACCAGGAACCGCATCGAGCGCGAGCGGCTGCACGCGCTGATTGCCCGGCTCACCGAGGCTGAGCTCAGCCGGCCCATGCCCGCGGAGTGGACGAAATCGAGCACACGCTCAGCCGCTGACCGCCCGGGCGACCTCATCAAACACAAAGCGATACGAGTTGCCGGCGCGGACGACGCGGCCGCCGCCCGGCGTCGGGAAATGGGCGGGGAGGATGAGCGTGTCGGTGTCAGCGTGGCGCTCGAGAAAAGCGCGCCGGGTGCGCCGGGAAGCCTCAGGATCCACGCAGAAGCAACTGCTCCAGTCGGGCTCAGCGCACTGCACGGCGGTGTGCATGAGGTCACCGCTCATCACCGCCTCGCGGCCCCCACCGCGCACGCGCACGCAGACGTGGCCCGGAGTGTGGCCGTGCGTCGCCTCCAACCACACGCCCTCGTCCAGCACGTGGTCGGCCTCCACGAGATCGACCAATCCGGCATCCAGCACGGGGAACAGACTGTCCTCGTAGTACGGGTCGTCGCGGAACTCAGGGCGCTTGTACTCCTCGCGCCAGAACTCCCACTCCGGCCGCACGAAGAGATCGCGGGCGCGGGGGAACGTCGGGATCCAGCGCCCGTCGACCAGGCGAGTGTTCCAGCCCACGTGGTCGACGTGCAGGTGCGTGAACACCACGAGATCCACGCTCTCCGGCGTGACCCCGACCGCGGCGAGCCGCTCGAGGTACGGCCACCGGGCCAGGTGATACCGCGGTTTCTGCGGACGCGGCTTGTCGTTGCCGCTGCAGGTGTCGACGAGGATCGTCCGCCGCGGTGTGCGCACCACGAAGGTGTGGAAGGCGAGCACCAGGAGTCCGGCGGCCGGGTCGATCACCCGCGGGGCGAGCCAGTCCCGGTGTGGCGCGAGCAACTCCTCCTGAGCCGTCGGATAGAGCGTCGTGAGCGGGAAGATCGTCCGCTCGAGCTCCAGCACCCGGTCGATGATGACGTGGCCGAACCGCCATCGCGACATATCGATGGCCCCTAGTCGTAGACCGTCTCGAGGTAGTGGCCCGGATGGACGCGCGCCTCGATGACGGTCGGGTGCTCGGCGGCGAGCGCCCCGCGCAGGCACTTGGCCAGTTCCTCCGGGGTGTGGGCGCTCGTCACGGGGACGCCGAAGTAGTGCGCGGGAGGCGCGGGGCGCTCGTCATGAGTTACCGCCGTCCCGTAGATTCCGAACCCGCGGCGATGTTGCTTGACCCAGATGAGGGAGAGCCAGGCGTCGTCCAGCACGACGATGGGAAGCGGCAGCCCGAGCCGTCGCGCCACCGCCACCTCGCCACACGTCATCTGGAAGCACCCGTCACCGACGAGGGCCACCACCGGCCGCTCGGGCCGCGCGAGCTTGGCCGCGATGGCCGCCGGAATGCCGAAGCCCATCGACGACCAGCCGTTGGTGATCAGGAAGGTCCGCGGCTCACGCGCGGTCCACTGCCCCGCGATCTGATGGGTATGGGCGCCCACGTCGAAGGTGAGAATGCCGTCGGGCGGGAGCGCGTCACGCACGGCGTCGATGGCCTGGTGGGGCGCAAATCCGGCCGCGGCCGGGCGCAGCGCTCGCTGGAAGCGCTCCCGCTGCTCCCGCGCCGCCTCCGGCGCCCAGTCATGGGGAAGCGGCTCGAGGCGGGCGAGGCGTTCCAGTGAGGCGTCGAGGTCGCCGATCACCTCGTGCGCGACCGTGACGCTTCCGTCGGCGTCGACCGGATCGACGTCCACGGCCAGGAGGGGGACACTGCCGATCCACGCCTCGTATTCCACCTCGATGACGTCGTAGCCCAGGGCGAGGATGAGATCGGCGTTGCGCAGGAACTCGCGCTGCACCTGGCGGCGCGCCCGCTCGATGCACCCGATGGCCAGCGGATGCTCCTCGTCGAGCAGCCCCTTGGCCATGGTGGTGGACGCAAAGGGCAGGCCGTGCCGCTCGATGACCTCGCGCAGGAGCTCGAGATTCCGCAAGCGCATCGCCGACGCGCCGATGACCGCCACCGGCCGACGGGCTTCGCGGAGCAGCGCGGCGGCACGCTCGAAGGCGCTCTCCGGTGCCGGGCGCAGCCGGCGGCCGACGGGAATCGGCGGAACGTCCTCGGTCGCGGGAGCGAGGGCGACGTCTTCCGGGAGATCCAGGTGCACCGGCCCCGGCGGCTCGCTCAGCGCGATCTCCAGCGCCTCGGCCAGGACCGCGGCGACGCGCCCGCGCCGCAGGGCAAGGCTGGCCTTGGTGATCGGCCGAAAGAGCGCGTGGTGGTCGATGGCCATTTGTATCCGGCGCCCGAGCTGAGCCGTGGGGAGATTGCACGTGATGGCCAGGAGCGGCGAGCGGTCGAGATAGGCGTCGCCCACGCCCGTCGTCAGGTTGGTGGCGCCGGGACCGAGGGTGGCGATGCAGAGACCCGGGGCGCCGGTCAGCCGCCCCATGACGTCGGCGGCGAAGCCCGCGGAGCCTTCGTGCGCGGTGAGCACGAAGGGCAGGTCGCCCGTGCGCATCGCCTCCATGAGCGGCAACACGTTCCCGCTCGGGATGCCGAAGCCGTGCGTGACGCCGGCCTCGCGCAAGGTCCGCACGATGAGGTCCGCGTTGGTGGTCCCGCGGGCAACCATGGAGTGCCATAATACCCGCACGCCACGCCATCTCGGGAGGACGTATGGGCAAGAAGATTCTCTTCGTCGGCGCAGGAGCCATCGGCAGCTACCTCGGCGCGTTCCTCACTCGCGCCGGCCACGACGTCACGCTGGTCGACGCCTGGGCCGACCAGGTCGAGACCATTCGCCAGAAAGGGATCTCGGTGACGGGGCCGCACGACCCCTTCGAGGCGCGCCCGACCGCGGTGCATCTGCACGAGGCGGCCCGGCTGTCCCGCGACTTCCAGATCGCCTTCGTGGCCATGAAGGCCTACGACACGGCGTGGGCGACCCAGCTCGCCGTCCGGCACCTCGCCCCCGAGGGTTTCGTGGTCTCCGCGCAGAACACCTGGCCGGACCCCGTGGTCGCGTCCATCGCCGGGCCCTCCCGCTCCGTCGGCTTGGTCATGTCCAAGATCGGCGTGGCCCTGTGGAAGCCCGGCCAGGTCGAGCGCGGCATGGAGCGGGGAACGGGCAAGGGCCACGACGTCTTCCGCGCCGGCGAGCACGACGGGCGCATCACCCCGCGCGTCACCGAGCTGGCCGAGATGCTCTCGGTGATCGACGGCGCCCTGGCCACCGACAATCTCTGGGGCGAGCGCTGGTCGAAGCTCTGCGCCAACGCCATGGGCAATCCCGTTCAGGCCATGTCTGGTCTGGGGTCGCTGGAGATCGCCTCCAGCGAAGTGGGCCGCGCCATCACCATTCACCTCGGCGCCGAATCGGCGCGCGTGGGCCTGGCCCTCGGCCTCACGGTGCCCAAGTTCAACGGCGCCGAGGTCAAGCAGTGGGCCGACGCCGATCGCCGCGAGGGATACGAGGCTCTGGACCGGATGCTCACCCCGGCGTCGGCCACGACGCGAAGCTGGCGCGCCTCGATGGCTCAGGACGTCATCAAGGGCCGGATCACCGAGATCGACTACATGAATGGGCACGTGGTGGCCCAGGGCAAGGAGCGCGGCGTGCCCACGCCGGTCTCGGCCGCCGTGGTCGAAGTCGTCCACGAGGTGGAGCGAGGCCAGCGCAAGTCCGAACCCCAGAACATCGCCCTGACCTTGCGCCGCGCGGGCGTGTAGGGCTTCACCCGCACGCCGGGCGCGGACGGATGCCACGCTCGTATCGCTCGCCGAAAACGCGCGTGCGAGCGAGCCCCATCCACGGCCGGGGGCTATTCGCGACGCGGCCCATCGGCCAAGGCGAGGTCGTGGCCGTCAAGGGCGGCCACATCCTCGACCGTCGCGCCCTGCTCCGATCGCCGGCGCGCGCCGCGGTCTCCTACATCCAGATCGATGATGGCGTCTACATCGGCGCGGTCACCCCTCGCGAGGTGCGCCTCAACAAGCTGTTCATCAACCACTCCTGCGCGCCCAACGTCGGCATCCGCGGCGAGATCACCTTCGTCGCGCTGCGGGACATCGCACCCGGAGAGGAGCTGACCTACGACTGGGCCATGGAGGAACACGGCCGAACCCGAACCCGCTGTGCGTGCCGCGCCCCGTCCTGCCGCAAGATCCTCACGGGTCGTGACTGGACGATACCGTCTCTACAGACACGCTATCGCGGCCACTTCTCCGCGTACCTCGCGGCCAAGATCGCACGGGCCGCGCCGCCGAAACCCGGCCCGGGACGACCTCTGAGCGGCCCGCCACGGAGGCCCCGGCGATGATTCGCTGCACCTTCGAGAACGGATCGCCGGCGACCTTGCGCCACGTCGTCCTGCACGCGGTCGTCGAGAAGGACGGCGCGCTCCTGCTCGTCCGCCGCGCCGAGGGCATGCTCGAAGGCGGAAAGTGGGGCCTGCCCGGCGGCTTCCTGGAACGGGACGAGACGCTCGCTCAGGGCACCTTGCGCGAGCTCCGCGAAGAGACCGGATGGGAGGGCGAGGTCGTGGCGCTCCTGCGCGTCACCTCGCGACCCGATCGGCCGCACGAGAATCGACAGAACGTGGCCTTCGACTTCCTGGTGGTGCCCCTTCGCGAAGTCGGCGAGCCCGATGCCGAATCGTCGGCCGTGGCGTGGGTCCCCATCGCGGACCTGCCGCCGCTCGACACGCTCGCCTTCGATCACGGCCAGACCGTGGCCTGGTATCTTCAGCATCGCGGCAGCGGCCTACCTCCGCCGGTCGTCATCTGAGAGCGGATCGCATCATGAAAGCTCAGCCGGAACCATCCCTACCTCGGCGCCCGCGTGGAAGGTGTCGACCTCGCGGAGAACGTGAGGAGTCAACGTCCGGCAGATCGTCGAGGCCTTCCAGGAGTCACTCGGTGCCGGTCTTCCCCGGCGTGCGTGCGTGTTGACTCCCGTGGCACGAGGGCACTACACTCCTCGGACCGTCCGACCGGTAGACGTTGCGCGATCGGGAGGCGTCTCTGGCTCTAGATTCGCTCCAGGCTCGCTCAGCCGTGATCCGCGGCCCGCTTTTGCGTTCCCCCTGCGCGTAGAGCATTCGGGGATTCCCCGGGAGGAGGAAGGGCCATGCTGAAGGGAATTTTTACTCTTCTGACGGCGCTCATGCTGTTGCTGGCGATCGGCCCGGCCGACCAGGCAAACGCGGCGGGGCCGCCGACCCTCACGGGGCCGCTGGCCAAGCTCGACATCAAGGACGCCCAGATCGAAAAGGCGAAGGGCAAGCCCCAGGGGACGCTGACGATCGCCCAGCATTACGCCCTGGACCCCGGTTGGCTCGACCCGCTGGAGCACATCTATGCCATCACGATGCAGACGTACGACTACCTGGTCCACGACGCCCTGATCAAGCCCATGCCGCAAGGCGAGGCCACCTACAGCCTGGCCGAGCACGCCGAGGTGACGGCGGACTTCAGGAAGGCTGCCTTCAGGCTCCGTCCCGGACTCAAGTTCCACGACGGGCAGCCGCTCACCACGGCGGACGTGAAGTGGACCTATGAGAACTACAAGGGCGCCCACGCCAAGATCTTCCGCGACAAGCTCGAGCACATCCAGGCCGTGGACGACCGCACGATCATCTTCCACTTCCGGGAGCCGTTCCTCGAGTTCATGGACCTCTACAACGGCGGGGTCAGCGGCATCGGGTGGGTGATTCCCAAGCATTATTACGAGAAGGTCGGCCGCGATGGCTTCAAGGCGAAGCCGGTCGGTGCCGGACCCTACAAGCTCGTCAGTCAGCAGGCCGGTGTGCAGATGGTGTTCGAGGCCTGGGAGGAGTACTGGCGCCGCGCGCCGGCCACCAAGACCATCGTCGTCAAGGGCATCCGGGACAATGCGGCCCGACTGGCCGGCCTCCAGACCGGCGAGCTGGACCTGGCCTTCGGCATGACGGGGAAGGTGCTGCCCCCGGTGATG
>Ga0184637_10003117_pt1 | contig 10447 bp, 6 predicted proteins | sample PLM3_127_b2_FD_133143 | JGI IMG/M metagenome (GOLD analysis project Ga0184637, IMG submission 133143) | Groundwater sediment microbial communities from an aquifer in East River, Colorado, USA - PLM3_127_b2 | ecosystem: Environmental > Terrestrial > Soil > Riparian zone | place: USA: East River... | reverse complement strand
TCAAAGTGTTTTCGTCCAATTATACGCTCTATGGCGACATATCGCGAAGGGTAATGGAAACACTTCGTCGAACCGGTACTGACGTAGAAGTGTATTCCATTGACGAGGCATTCCTGTCTTTTGAAACGAGCAATCCACAGGAACTCGGCGAGTACATTAAGGATACTGTGTTCAAGAATATTGGTATCCAGGTAACGATAGGAATCGGGACAACCAAAACGCTAGCGAAAATCGCCGCAGAATACGCCAAAAAAATCAAAAGTTGTAAATCGGTGTTCGACCTTACTTCCCATCTCGAACCAGACAAGATATTAAGCCGCATTCTCGTTCAGGATGTCTGGGGAATCGGCATTCAACTGTCAAATTGGCTCTATCAAAGGAAGATAAACACTGCTTTTGATTTGAAGAACATCAACGATGAATCAATCAGGAAAAAGGCTGGTGTAACTGGCCTTCGTGTTGTATATGAGCTACGGGGAATTTCCTGCATCGTCCTTCGCTCCGTATACGCGCCGAGAAAAAGGATAATATCGTCACGTTCGTTCGGAAGATACGTGACATCGCTTGAAGAACTGGAAGAATCAATCTCGATGCATGCTACCATCGCTGCAGAAAAACTGCGGGTTGACAATTCGGTCGCCGGAAAGATTGCGGCGTTCATCACAACCAACGTGTACAGCAAAAATCCGCAATACGGGAAATCTCTCGAAGTGTCCATTCATCCGTCATCGAACGCGACGCTCGTATTGGTAAAACACGCTTTGATTGCGCTTCGGAAGATTTATAAAACAGGATACCGGTACATCAAAGCAGGGATTTCCTTGGATAATTTGAGCCCCGCTTCGGAGAGGCAAGTTGACCTGTTCGTTTCTTGTGATATGGACAAGGAAAACAAGTTTTATCGTTCGGTTGACACAATTAACCTGAATTTCGGTTCCAATACGATTCGGCCTGCTTCATGTGGAATTCATCAAACGTGGAAAATGAAACAGGACTTCAATTCACAAAGATTCACGACCAAATGGAAAGAAATACCGACTGCAAGAATATAGTTAACACCTTGATCAATCTGTCCTTGATTCGTTTAGACGAACTCTGATGAGTTCGTTCGGTGGACGGATTCCAGCCTGCGCTTCGACCCATTTCCGCCGAGGCGGACTCAAGGCAGGCGCCGCTCAGGACAAGCGCTGGAAAGACAAGTCGTGCCGATTTGTTAATGAGATTGCAACGGCCGACAAGTCGGCCCTCGCAATGACGTGTTGAATGGATTCCCGACAAAGACACTCGGGAATGACAATCCTTGTCAGGATTGCTAAAAATCGGCGCCGAAGGAGAAGTAGCTGGTGGATTTATCCGCGATAGTGTTCAGATTTGTGTTCCAGGCCAGGTCGTAGCGCAATACAAAAATTCCCAGATTGGCGCGCATGCCGAAGCCGAATCCCATCTTAATGTCATTCAGGCGTGAGTGTCCGCCCTGGCTGGTGCCGCCCTTGAAATCACTGCCGAACCAGGCCGAGCCGGCATCGATAAATATGGCGCCCTGAACCCGGGACAGGACTATGGTCAAGGGGAATCTAAGAACAAAATAGTCTATCAACGGGTATCGGAATTCCATATTGACGAGGCCATATCTGTCGCCGGAGAGTTCATAATAAGGAATACCACGAAGCGGCGTGACTACGTCGGCGAAATAAAGATTTTCCACTTCATATACTTTGGCGTCAAGAGTCCGGTTGCCGATCCAATTGGTGGTGCCGCCCAGGAAATACAGCTTGGGAGTGCGGCCGGTGGACAAAGCGCCGCTGGTGCGAAGCGCAAAAGAATAGTTATTACCGAAATGCCAATATTTACGAATGTCAATTTCACCGGAATAGAATTCAATATCGTTAGCGTCGAATAGATTGACTCCGGCTTCGACATCAACGCGCATGCGGCGTCCGTTCAAAGGGCCGGTGACGCCCCAGACGATATTGTCAAAGACCCAGGACAATTGTCCGGTGGTGACTTTGGAACTGCGGTCGGTGCGGGGGTCATCGAAATCATAATATTCCCGGTCGATGAAATACTGCGAGACTGTGAAATCTACTCTGCTGAAAACGGAAAACGGGCGGCGGGCAAAAAATTCAAAACCGTAAAATCGGTCGGAGAACAGGTGATCGGATTCGTCCAGATAGAAATTCTTGGTATGGAAAATGCCGGTGCCGATATTGGTCCGCATTTTGTTGTACAGGTAATAGGCCTGGATGTTGGATTGGTCAATCGTATTCACCAAATCAGTGGCCAGAAATATCTGATGGTTCCCCAGATAGTCGGAGAAGACGAAAAAGGTTTGGCCTCTTAAGCCAAAGAAAGTGTCGTAGCCAACGCCGCCGCCGATATAATCCGGCGTAAACTTTGTTTTATATTCTTTGATTGCGTACTGTTCGCCGGGAGAGGGGACGGCGATGGAATCAAACTTGGCCGGTTCACCGACCGGACGAATTCCATCGCTGTCAGGAGAAATATCATACATCAGCGAATCCAGAGGGTCTTTCGTTTCATCGCCAACGTAGACAAATTCTCCATCGTGAATACCGGTTTTGGTGACAACGCCTTCTTTTTTAGTCTCGTCATCTTTTTTGGCGGTGGTTGAATCCTCCGCATCAGAAGAGTCAGATGTGTCAGTTACTGCAGTTGAATCCGGCTTTACTTCATAAACTTGATACTCATTATCAAGCGCAGCCAAACCTTTCTGGCCGGTCGAATCCACTTCTACGGTGATTGTTGTGTCATCGAATTCCACAATTTCCTTATCTTTTGCAAGTAAATCGTATTCGGATTTCATAAAGCCGGTACCGGCAATAACGCCATGGTCACCGGCCGGTACAATTTCATTTAGCACAAAAACGTCGAAGGCGCCGCGATGAAACGCCTGAAAGGCCAGTTTTTTGTTATCCGGCGACCAGGAGATTGATAGTATGCCGGTGAGAATGTCGGTCACGGCGTAGTTTTTCAAATTCCCGTCGGCATCGGACGAATCCAGATAAGCGATGTAGATATTCTCAATGCCGTTGCGATTGGAAATAAAGGCTACTTTCTGTCCGTCGGGTGAGATTTCCGGGCTTTTGTTTTGCCCATAGCCGACTCTTACCGGTGCAAGTTCTTTCGAATCAGAATTCACACTGAAAAGATTGTAGAAGCCATACTCGAAGCCACCCGGCATTAAAACGTTATGATGGACATAAAGATTAGCTTTGGACAAACTGTCCGGGTCGGGATTTAGTGGATGCGGGCGGTCGGATGAAAAAACGAGACTGCGCGAATCTTTGCGCCAGGACGGGTTGACGTCATCGAAACGGTCGTTGGTAAGCTGAGTCAATGTTTCAGATTCAATTTCATAAACGAATATGTCGCGCTTGTTTTCTTTCAAGGCAGTAAAAACGATGCTCTTGCCGTCCGGTGACCAATCCGGAGATAAAATGTTATGGAATTTGAATTTCTTCCGGCTGTAAATGTCATTGCGGTCAACATCGTAAAACATCAGCGCATCTTCACCCTTGGATTTGGCCACAAAGACCATTTTGGTGCCGTCGGGCGAAAACGACATACCGGAAACGTAGGAATGAAGTGATTCCAAATCGGCCGATTTGGAGCCTTTCACCATTCTTTCAATAACTTCTCCGTCCTCGACGGAAATCAGGACAATTTCCTCGTAGTCCCAGCGGTCGGTGAAAATGGCGATGCGCTCGCCATCGGGGGTAAATACGGGTTTCTCGTTAAAATAGGAACCGTCTTCACGGGCATGAGTCAGCTGTTTGGCAATTTCGTTGACTTCCTTGCGGGTGGCAATATCGGGCCAGTAGCGCCTTTTCATTTCTTTGGAGAATTCTTCCCAGAATTTCTTTTCATCAACGCCAATGGATTCCTCCAAAGCTTTATTCATCGTTATATAGCGTTTACCCTTATAGAGGATTTCCCCGATTTTCTTCTCGCCGTATTTGTCGGCAATATATTTTATCATCGCCTGACCCTGTTTGTAGGCAGCGTAACCACCGATGGCCCAAGGGGGTGCCAGATAATTGTTAATGGTGGCGTCACGCACGAACATGTCGGAAAAAACATCCCAGCCGTGCCGCGATGAATACTCGGCGTACCCCTCGGCAAACCAGAGGGGGGGTGAAAACAAACGGCTGGTGGAAATCAGTGAGGTGATAAGATTCCCGTATAGCATGTCAAAAACGACGCCGTGGGTCAGCTCATGGTGCAAGACGTGGCGAAAATCTTCATAGGAACCGTTAAAATGCACTACCATGCGCTTTTTGCTGGCTTCGGTGACACCGCTTAATCCTTCGGGAATCAGGATGGAAATGATGTTGGTCTGCTGCAGGTCGTTTTGCGAATTATAAATGAATAAGGGGATACGTTGCTGAAGATTGTAATTTAATTCTTCGGAGATTTCGGCGTAGGATGATTCCATCACGGCGGCGGCGAACTCGGCAGTTTCGTAAGCCCCTTCGTAAAAATGGATATCGAAATGACGGGTCTGGATATATTTCCAGTCAAAATCTTTGTATTTAACTTTGTTTTTACCAAAATAGGTCTCTTGCGAAAACAGACCGCCGGCGGATATTAGGAGAGCTAAAAAAACTACTGGGACGATTCTTTTCATTCGTGCAGATTCCTTCAAGATTCAAGAATAAAGAGTACTAACTTCACCTTAAGCAACTACCCTTTTAATATCGGCTCCAACCGAGGAGAGCTTCTCTTCCAGTTTGTTATACCCTCTATCGACATGATAAACACGCAAAATCTCCGATTTCCCCTGGGCCGCCAAACAAGCCACCACCAAAGCTGCGCCGGCTCTGATATCTGGGGCCATAACTTCGGCACCCAGGAGTTTTTTGACTCCATTTATTATGGCCTCGCCGCTCGTAGCCACAATATCTGCCCCCAGCCGGCCCAGTTCCATTGAATGCAGATATCTATCTTTAAAAACAGTCTCGACTATATGGGAAGTTCCCGATGCCAGCGTAGCCGCAGCCATGGCGCAGGCCTGCAAATCCGTCGGAAAACCGGGGTACGGAAATGTAGTTATGGACACGGGAGATAGCCTTTTGGGGGCGGTGATGGTCAGGCCGTTTTTGTTGGTGGCTATACTACAACCCATTTCAATCAATTTTAGGTTTACCATGGTCAAATCGTTAGGATCAAAACCAGACAAGCTTAGCTTGCCGCCGGTCATGGCGACTGCAAACATATAAGTTCCCGCTACCAGTCGGTCTCCCGAAACAGTGTAGTCAATTGCTTTTAGTTTTTTGACCGGCTCGATAACGATACTGGGTGTCCCGGCGCCGCGAATTTTGGCTCCGGCTTTGTTCAGGAAATTGGCGACGTCTATTATTTCCGGATCGCAGGCGGCGTTGGCGATATAGGTTTTATTTTTGGCGAAGACAGCGCCAAATAAAATGTTTTCAGTGCCGGTGTGAGAAGGTCTGTCAAAATAAACCGAGCCGCCTTTAAGCGGCTTCCCCTCGGCCATGACATAACCGGCTCGTTCAGTAACTTTGGCGCCAAGATTACGAAATCCGGTGATATGGAAATTGACCGGGCGGGCTCCGATAGAACAACCACCTGGAAGTGAAATCTTGGCCTTCCCCATTCTGGCCAAAACCGGGCCAAGTACCAAAAATGAGGCGCGCATCTGGCGCATGAGTTCATAGGGGGCCGTGTTTTTGTTTAAACCCGAAGCATCGACTGTCATTACCTGTGATTTGGGGTCGTAAGTGACTTTGGCGCCGAGATATTCCATTACTTTTATGGAAGTGTAAATGTCCCGCAGGGCCGGGACGTTTCGGATTACAGTTTCCCCTTTTGCGATTAAAAGAGCCCCTAGAATTATGGGTAAGGCGGCGTTTTTGGAGCCCTCGACTTTGATAGAACCCGAAAGCTTTTGGCCGCCTTTGACTACAAATTTATCCATCTGAACCTTTTACAATTATAGGTGCCGTTTAATTGACTATATCGGCAGGGAATTTGATTAAAGGGAATGGGAAAGGGAAGTTTTTACTTTAGGGGGTTTAGTAGGTCTGTGGGCGGCAGACGACCTCGTCTGACCCAATTATCAAGATGAGCAATAGATGACGGGAACCCACCTGAAAGGCGGGCCACTCAGGCCCGTTCTGGGTTCGTGCTAAACAATCAGGTTTGCTTCTATTGGCCGACCAAAGTCATTAGAACTTTCATAGTTGTCTTATCTATCACAAAAACGTATCCGCCGCCTGCCACTGAATAATCGGTATGGCCAAATTCTGCATAGTACAATTCATTATCTTGATAGACCTTCAATAAGTAATCGGTAGACGCTCGTTCGAATGAAAGCAATTTTGCTTCGGCGATTACAGAAATTGAAGCCAATAAAGTTGAATCTGTAACCGTAATGGAAATTTGTTTAGCAGCAAGATATTTTTCTTCAAAATTTAATTTGCCTTTGTTCTTAATACATCCGACGACATTTACAATCACAATGAAAATAAATCCAATTGAAAAAAGAAGTAATCTACTAGAACTCATTTTTGTATTCTCGGGTGTCTCCACCCGACAGCTTACTCCATATACAATGGTGTCAGGTGAGGACACCTGACACCACATATAATCGTCATTTCTCGGCTATCGCGTCTTGCATTACGCCACTGACTCCGCCAGCTCGAAACTACTGCGGACACGGGTGAAGAAATCTATCGCCTCTGCTTCGCAGAAATCGGGATGGGTCCAGGGGAGGCGGCGAAAGCCCCCTTTGGAATAGATTAGTGTAATCTCGGCAAAGACGCCTTCATTCAAATAAATGCGGTGATTTAGTTCGCGGTGCGAGGCCATCACCAGATTACTGGGCGTCAGAATACCGGGGTCAACATTGACGGCGCGGAAATCATACCCCTGGATGTGGTCGGCGAATTCCGGCTCAATTTTATGGCAGGTTCTTTTGATTTCAGCTAAAGCCTCGCGCGGCACTATTCTTTCAAACGAGAAAAACCGGCGCAGGAGGCCCTCGCCCATTTCTTCGCGATACAATTCGGTTTTCTGGCAGGGAATTTCGAGTGTCTCGTACTGCACGGGGCCAAATTTCCGCTCTAACACTTTGAGCGCATCGGCAATGGCATCCATCGAGGCATACATTACCGATACGACGACTCTCCCCTTATCCGGTTCTTGAACTCTGGCCATAGTGGGGGGAATGTTAAATGGAGCGGGCGATTTAAATCAACAAAAAGTGGGATACGTGGCTTTGTGAGCGGCAGACGCCCTCGTCTGCCCCTCTTTATGCTGACTCGAGGCCATCCAAAAAGTAGGCCCGCACCGCGAGGTCATTTTGCGCATGATGGCGGAATAGGCCCGCCACGAAATATCACATTAACAAGATAATTCAGATCAAGTATATTCGCGACATTTCCGTCTCCGTTTACATCACTCTCTTCCGGACAAGGGCCACTGTTACCACTCCCGCGAAAGATATAACCTACTAATTGATTTAAATCTAAAATATTTGCATCTGGTCCATCCCCGTTAACGTCTCCTCGAATTCCCACGCAACATGGGTCCCATTCTACCACGAAATGACCACTAACATTAAACCACTCCCGACTGTCGTTCCACCTTCCGGACCATCCAGTAACTAAACTTGTATAATCTTCACCCCCGTTGGCGTCATTTGGCTCACCTTGATACCAATATGTGAAATTAAAAGGCTCACCATTTACCCAATTCCAAATCCCTTCATTACCTTCGTCAGTTCCACCCAACCAACACTCAGGCGAAACTACAGAAAGCAGTACGCTGTAAATAAAATCTTGCTCCTCTTGGTCCGTCACGGTCGCCAAGTAACCACCCATTGCAAAGCAAGAATCTCGCGCTTGATGCCAAGTGAAATTCGCTGGGATTGGGACAATGTCGTAGTAGTGCCCATTGCTTGGATTTAGGACTTTAGCATCAACTGGATTCATTAAGAAAAAAAACAGAAGTACGAAAACTGACCGGTTCACAGAATAATCCTCGCTATCAATTCTCAATCGATAATATAACACTGAGCAAGATTCTAACAAGAATTTTCTGTAAAGATTCGAGACCCCATTCGTGGATACACGAGGATGCAATCCACCATGTGTTGAAGGACAACCAAAGTCAAATTTTAGGTAAATCTTCGTTCGGGATCAAGTGGCCGATCTATATAGAACACATCTGTTGGATCCCCTTTTAGGTAACTTTCTATTAAATCTTCCACATTCTTGAGCCGGTCACGATAGTCATTAAGTCGACCAGCAAATGCTGAAAATGGATCGTTGATTGCGGGGTCTTTCAATGCAGACTTGATTTCGTCCTCAAAACTAAACATCATAAAGTCGCAGTTTGCCAAAACTCCGTAGATGACATGAAGACAGTTTTTTTGCTTAGGTGTCAGCTTTTCATAAAGCTGGGCGAAATGTTGCCTATAGCCTGTATCCAGGAACTTGACTGAATTTCCTGGAAGAAGTTCATGTTTCTTTAGAGCTTCAATCATTTTCAAAATTAGGTCCTTTTTTTGGGGAATCTGATACTTGAGCGCTCTCAACTCGTCTTCAATAAGTCCCTTCAATTTGCGCACCCTTAATGTCTCACGGATTGTTCGAAGAATCTCCGACAACGAAAAACCTACCACAACACCAATTAGACCATCATTGTCCTTCAGGATTTGCGATACTTGTGAGAATGCATTTTGACAGACAACATTTAATGAATCTTCCATATTCAACCACGCGCTAAATTGACGGTGATTACTAAGTTACCTATATTCAAATTCAAGTCAAATGAACAATTCTGCAATACCAAAAACTATCAAAGCCGCGAGGGGTAGAAAGCTTTCCTGTAAGGGTTGGGCGCAGGAGGCGGCGCTGCGGATGCTCAATAATAATCTCGACCCCGAAGTGGCCGAAAAACCGCAGGAGTTGATAGTTTACGGCGGTTTGGGGAAAGCGGCGCGGAACTGGGAAGCGTACCACAACATTGTTAATTCTCTCAAAAAATTAGGGAATGATGAAACGCTGTTGATTCAATCCGGCAAACCGGTAGGGATTTTCCGCACGCACAGTTATGCACCGCGAGTCCTTTTAGCCAACTCAAACTTGGTGCCGAAGTGGGCGACTTGGGAGAAATTCAGAGAGCTCGACAAGCTGGGGCTTATAATGTACGGCCAGATGACCGCCGGCAGCTGGATTTATATCGGAACACAAGGGATTATTCAGGGGACTTACGAGACATTCGCAGCCGCAGGAAACAAACATTTTGACGGCGATTTAAGCGACAAGTGGATTTTGACCGGCGGAATGGGCGGCATGGGCGGCGCTCAACCACTGGCCGCCACAATGGCGGGGGCATCGATACTGGTGGTCGAAGTTGACGAAGCCCGAATTGACCGACGAGTCAAACAACGATTCTGTGATATGAAAGTGGAGTCGCTGGATGAAGCACTGAAGCTTATTAATAAGCACACCAAAGCAAGAAAACCGATATCAATCGGATTGGTCGGCAACTGCGCTGATGTATTTCCTGAAATTGTCAGGCGCGACATTGTGCCGGATATGGTGACCGACCAGACCTCGGCGCACGATGAACTGAACGGCTACATACCGCAGGGGCTGACAGTCGGCGAAGCGGAAATACTACGCAAAGAGAATCCGACAGATTATATCAAACGCTCTTTCGAATCGATGGTGAAACAATGTGAGGCAATGGTTGAACTGCAGAAAAAAGGAAGCGTAGTGTTTGATTATGGGAACAATTTAAGAGGGCAGGCGCAAACGGCAGGATATCAGAACGCATTCGACTATCCCGGATTCGTTCCGGCATATATTCGGCCATTATTTTGCGAAGGTAAAGGTCCTTTTAGGTGGGCGGCGCTTTCGGGTGATGCGAAAGATATTAAAACGACTGATGATATTATTCTGAAAGAGTTTTCCAAAAACAAATCATTAGTGCGCTGGATTAAACTAGCTCAAGAGAAAATCCCCTTTCAGGGTCTTCCCGCCCGAATTTGCTGGCTTGGTTACGGTGAGCGCGCTCGGTTTGGCGAAATAGTTAATAACTTAGTAAAGAAGCGTAAAATCACGGCACCTATCGTAATTGGACGCGATCATCTCGACTGCGGTTCAGTCGCCTCGCCGAATAGAGAAACAGAAAGTATGAAAGACGGCTCCGATGCCATCGCCGACTGGCCATTATTAAATGGGCTATTGAATACCGCCTCGGGCGCCAGCTGGGTCTCGATTCACCACGGCGGCGGTGTGGGGATGGGGAATTCCATTCACGCTGGAATGGTTATAGTCGCTGATGGCACCAAAGAAATGGGCACGCGGCTCAACCGCGTTCTCACCTGCGACCCGGGAATCGGCATTGTCCGCCACGCCGACGCGGGTTATGATGATGCTATCCATTCTGCAAG
>Ga0184637_10003116_pt1 | contig 10453 bp, 7 predicted proteins | sample PLM3_127_b2_FD_133143 | JGI IMG/M metagenome (GOLD analysis project Ga0184637, IMG submission 133143) | Groundwater sediment microbial communities from an aquifer in East River, Colorado, USA - PLM3_127_b2 | ecosystem: Environmental > Terrestrial > Soil > Riparian zone | place: USA: East River... | reverse complement strand
TCGAAAATAGAGGTCCTCGCGGAACCAGCCGTCCGCGACGCCCCGCTCGAGATCCCTGTTGCTCGCGGCGACCACGCGCACGTCCACGGTCGTCGGGCGTGTCGCGCCGATCCGGTAAAAGCTCTTGTCCTGGAGGACGCGAAGCAGCTTGCTCTGGTGATCGGGACGCAGCTCGCCGACCTCGTCGAGGAAGATCGTCCCCCGGTTCGCCTGCTCGAAGAACCCCTTTCGATCGCTGACGGCCCCGCTGAAGCTGCCCCTGAGGTGACCGAACATCTCGCTCTCGAACAGCTCTCCGGGGATCGCCGCCATGTTGACAGCGACGAAGGGGCCATCGGCGCGGAGACTCAAGCGGTGGGCGGCCCGCGCGAAAAGCTCCTTGCCCGTCCCGGGCTCTCCAGTGACGAGGATCGGCAGGGAAGAGCGCGCCGCCTTCTCGAGATCCTGGAAGACGGCCAGGAGGGCTCGGTCCCGGGTGACGATGCCCATCCGCTCGCACTGATGCCGTAGTCGCTCCTGCTCCGCGTCGCCGAGCGGGGCCTGGCGGCTCGGGTCGAGCGTCCGAGACTCGCGTTCTAGCCGTTCGAGCTGCGCGCGCGTGTGCTCTTCCTGGGCTCGGGCTGCCGCGAGCTGCGCGCGCAATGTCTCCTCGCCGCCGGTCGATCGAGCGATCGCGGCTCGCGCGGCCTCGAGGTCCTCCTCGAGTCCTTCGACCGATGACTCCTGACGCACGAGCGCTTCGCGGATCGTGGCGACTTCATCTTCGAGATGACGAACGCGATAGGACGACGCGAGCTGGTTCCAGAGCAGGGCGCTCGCGCTGGACGCGGCCACTGCCACCAGCGGCGCGACCAGAGGCAGCAACACCGCGGCCAGCGACGGGGATAGGAGCAGGCTTGCGACGTAACCGAGCGCCAGGACCGCGACTCCCACTGCCGCCTTCCACCACCGGAGCGCTAGCCAGAGCCACGCCGTCATACCGGACAGGAGAAAGGCGCCGAGCACCGTCCACGCGGCCGGCGCTTCTCTCAGCCAGGACCGTGTCAGGACAGTGTCGAGCAGGTTCGCCTGGATGGCCATCCGTTCCTTCCCAGACCCCGGCTCGACAAGGAGGAGGACGATCCGGTCGGCGACCAGACTCTGGAGCGCCTCCGCCTGCCTCTGCTCGATGGCTTTCCAGACGTCGGCGAGCGGGACCACCTTGTGGCCACGCGAAAGCTCTGGCCCGGCGACGCCGATCAGCATCCGCCCGCGCCGATCGACGGGGATCTGGTCCGTCTCTACCTTCAGGAGGGCGGCGGCGAGCGAGAGCCCGTACGCCGGCACGCCTCGCTCGCCAACCCGAACGAAGAGCGGCACTCTTCGGACTACACCGTCGGGGTCAGCCGGGGTGAGCATGTGTCCGACGCCTTTCGCGTAGTGGGTGAGGCCGGGCAGCGATCCGGCGAGCGGCCGTGCTTCCGGAAATGCTGGGGAAGTCTCGGAGAGCGCCGGCCACGATCGGTGCGCGGGCCTCGTCGCAGAGGCGGTGCCCGCGTCCTGCGGCGCGCGCCCATCGGTGAGCTCCAGGGCGATCGGAAACACGACACTGTCGGCCAGCGCGATCGCCTGACTCAGGAGCGCATCACTGGTCGCGCCACCGGGCGCTGGCCCGCTCGGCTGTCCGAGTGGGGCGTCGACGCCGATGACGGCGGCGCCTGCACGCGACAGACCAGTGATGAGGCGGGCAAGAACAACGCGGTCCCAAGCGCCGGTGCCGAACCGGGACTCACTCGCCGGGTCGCGGACGACGACGACCAGCGCCGAGCTCGCCGGTGCGGACGCGCGCGCGCGAAGCCACCGGTCGTACACCAACCAATCGAGCGCAGTGAGCCCGGCGCCTCCGAGCGCCAGGACACCGAGGGCCACCAGGGTGGCTGCGAGGGCGATCGCGGCGGCCAGCGCCACGGTCTTCATCATCGCGTGTGCCGGGCTTAGGGACGGGCCGGCGCGGGAGCGGCCTCGGTGGCGGCCGACAGCTCCTGAAGCAGACGCTGAGCGTCTTCGTGCGGCGTGGCCTTCAGGAGGCTGATGGCGCGCGCCGTATCCTTCGGCACGCCGAGGCCTGCAGCGTAGAACCGCGCGAGGGCGATCCGTGCGCGGGGCCGGCCCTCCTGCGCCGCGGTCTTGAAGTAGTCCAGGATCCGTCCATCGTGCGCGAGAAGCTGTCCCTTGAGCCCATGGTAATAGAGGACCTCGAGGAGCCCTTGCGCCGGCTCGCTGAGCGACGAAGCCTCACGGATCAGCACGGGCACCGCCTCGCGGACGCGGCTCTGCCGCAGGAGCGCGGCGCCGACCGTGTCATCGTCGCCGTTTCGAGCAAGTTCCGGGAATTCGTCCCACAGCCTCGCCCGATAGTCTCGAAACGCTTCCTCGACTGCCGAACGCTCGGCCGGCCCACGCGTGCTCCGACCAAGCGCGGTCTGCCGCAGCTCGCCGAGCGACAGTTGGGCCTGGTAGACGCCTTGGTCGGCCGCGCGGGACCACCACATGATCGCCAGCGCGAGATCGCGATCGACGCCGATACCCCCCGCGTAGGCCACACCGAGGAAGTACTGTGCGGCGGCGTGCCCCGCCCGCGCGGAGGCCAGGAATTCTGGCGTCGCCTCGGCGTCGTGGTGAGCTAGCTTCAGCGCGAGAGCCAGGTTGTACCGCGCATCCGGGAGATCGGGCCTGCGGGCGAGGAGCTGCCGGTACGCCTCGATCGCGCCGTTCAAATCGCCCAGCGCATACCGCGCCAGGCCGAGGCTGTAGTACGCCTGGGCCAGCTCGGGCTGCTGCCGGAGGACCTCCTCGAGCTCGGCGCGCGCAGACGACCAGTCCTGCCTGGCTATGAGCGCCGCCGCGAGGGTGAGTCGGGCGAGCGCGGCATCACGCTTCTGGCGCAGGAGCGCACGGAGCTCTTCGATCGCCCCGTCCAGATCACCCATGTTGTAGAGAGCGAGGCCCAGGCTCTCCCGGGCCTCGACCAGCTCAGGTTGGAGGCGGAGCGCCTCGCGCAACTGCATCGTGGCCGCTGCCATGTCGCCCTGTCCGATCGCCGCCCGCCCGAGCCCGAGGTACTCGCGCGCCTGCGCCCGCCGCGCCTCGAGGGTGTCCACCGGGGCGGCCTTCTGGGCAGGCCGGCCGGGGCCGGTGGCCGTCGCGCATCCGGCCTGGATGGTGGCGACCAGCAGGAGGGAAGCAATGGCGCTTTTCAGGTCGGGCCTCCGCGCGCGCGAACTCGAGCTGCTTTTGATCATAGCAAAGGCCGCGACAGTGACAGGAATGCGGACGACCCGCGAGAGTGACGACGTATGTCACCCTCGCGGGTCTGGAAGCGCGTCGCTAGTTGTACGCCTCGAAGAGCCCCGCGGCGCCCTGGCCGCCGCCGACGCACATGGTGACCACGCCGTAGCGCGCCTTGCGGCGGAGCATCTCGTTGGCGAGGGTGCCGACCATGCGCGAGCCCGTCATGCCGAAGGGGTGGCCGATCGAGATCGAGCCGCCGTTGACGTTGAGCTTCTCCGGATCGATACCGAGCCGGTCGCGGCAGTAGACGACCTGCGAGGCGAACGCCTCGTTCAGCTCCCACACGTCGATGTCGTCGATCTTGAGGCCGTGACGCGTCAGGAGCTTCGGTACCGCGAACACGGGGCCGACGCCCATCTCGTCCGGCTCGCAGCCGGCGACCGCGAAGCCGCGGAAGACGAGCTTCGGGCGGATGCCGAGGGCCTTGGCGCGGTCCATGGACATGACGAGCGTCGCGCTGGCGCCGTCGGAGAGCTGAGAGGAGTTGCCCGCGGTGACCGTCCCCTGACCGGAGTCCTTGTCGAAGTGCGGCGGTAGCTTGAGCAGTCCTTCGAGCGTGGTGTCGGCGCGGTTACACTCGTCCTTCTCGCAGTAGTACGGTTCCTGACCGACGACCGCGCCCGTCTGCTTGTCGAGGATGCCGCGCGTGACGTGCATCGGTGCGAGCTCCTCCTTGAAGAACCCTTCCTGCTGGGCGCGCGCCGTCCGCTGCTGGCTCAAGAGCGCGTAGCGGTCCTGGGTCTCGCGGCTGATCTTGTGGCGCTTGGCGACGACCTCGGCCGTCTCGCCCATGACCATGTAGACCCCGGGGAGGTGCTCCTTCACCCACGGGTTCGGGTCGCTGTCGCGCTTGGCCATCGTGATCGACTCGACGCCGCCGCCGATCATGACGTCAGCGCCGTCGTTAATGACGTAGTTCGCGGCGATCGCGATCGCCTGGAGCCCCGAGGAGCAGAAGCGGTTCAGGGTGAGCCCGCCGACCGACACGGGCAGTCCCGCGCGCATCGCCGCCACGCGGGCGATGTTGTGACCCTGCGAGCCGTGCGGCTGGCCGCAGCCCATGATCACGTCCTCGACCTCTTTCGAGTCGAGCTGCGGAACTTTGCCGAGGACGTCCTTGATGCAGTGGGCGGTGAAATCGTCGGGGCGCGTGAGGTTGAACGATCCGCGGAACGACTTGGCCAGCGGCGTCCGCGAGCTGGCGACGATGACGGCTTCTCTCATGACGGTCTCCTTCTTTAGACGGCCGCGACGGCCATGATCTCGACCAGGTACTTGGGCGACGCCAGCCGCGCCTCCACGGTCGCCCGCGCCGGGGTGTTGGCGGGATCGACCCAGGCGTCCCAGGCGGCATTCATGTCGCCGTAAATCCCCATGTTGGCCACGTACACGGTGGCGGAGAGGATCTTCGACTTGTGGCTCCCGACCGCGGCCAGCGTCTCGTCGATCTTCTTGAGAATCTGCTGGGTCTGGCCCTTCGCGTCCGCGGACGGGTCGACCGCCACCATGCCGGCCAGGTACACCGTGTCGCCGTGGACGACTGCCTGGGAGAGCCGCGGCCCGACGCCGTGACGCTTGATGCTCATGCCCTGTTCCTTTCCACTCCAGCAATGGGGCCCAAACGGTACCGGTGATGATACTCCGTCCGGGGCGTTCCCATACAGTGGAGTTGCCGGCTTCGACAGACTTCACCTTGCACGGGTCTCCGGCTCTCAGTAGAGTTGAGGCGCCATGAGCATCGTTCACGACTTCGCGAAGGCGTTCAACCGGCAGGACGTGGGCGCGCTGGTCGCGTGCTTCACGGAAGGCGCCAGCTATCACGATAACTTTTACGGCGAGCACCAGGGCCACGCCGGGCTGCACGCGATGTTCGAGCGGATGTTCCGGGAAGGCCGCGACTACAGCTGGGTCATGGGCACCGTGGTCGAGTCGCCCGACCGGGTGACCGCCGAGTGGACGTTCGGCTACGTCGTGACGGACGCGGTCCCGAGGAGCGCCGGCCGGAAGATCGGGTTCAGGGGGATGAGCCTCTTCGAGCTCGAGCGCGGCAAGATCGCGGCGTATCGCGAGTACTTCGACTCGGGCCAGGCGCTGCTGCAGCTCGGCTTCGCGCCCGAGGGGCTCGCGAAGGTACTGCGCCGCAAGCTCGAGGGCCACTGACGATGGCGCTCGACCGCGCCAAGCGCGATGCCCTCATCCAGCAATACGCCGACGGTCCTGCCCGGCTCCGGGCGGCGCTGACCAAAGTCCCGACGCCGGCCCTCAAGTGGCGTCCGGCTCCGAAGGAGTGGTCGGCCCACGAGATCGTCTGCCACTGCGCCGACTCCGAGACGAACGCCTACGCGCGTATCCGCTTCGTGGTCGCCGAGAAGAGCCCGACGGTCCAGGGCTACGACCAGGACAACTGGGCGGCGGTCTTCGGCTACCACCAGCTGCCGCTCGAGCCCGCGCTCGCCGTGGTCGAGGCCGTGCGCGCCAGCACCGCGGCGCTGATCCGCGGCCTGCCCGACGAGGCGTGGACGCGCGTCGGCCACCACACGGAATCCGGCCGCTACAGCGCCGAGGACTGGCTGCAGATCTACGCCGACCATCTGGAAGGGCACGCGCGGCAGATCGAGAACAACGTCGAGCAGTGGAGGTCGGCGCAGCAGTCCAGGTAGCCTGTCTCTCGCTCCCGGATCAGCCGCGCACGAGCAGCAGGAGCCCCGAGAGAAGGATCAACGCGAAGATCATTTGACGGAAGCGGCGCTGGTCCACGCGCGCGAACAGGAGCGCGCCTGTGACCGCGCCGGCGACCGCGGGCAGCGCGAACCCCACGGTGAGACCCCACACCGCGCGCGTGAGCAGCCCGGCCCACCAGTAGCCGGCGAGGATCGCCCCCTGGTTCACGACGAAGAAGGCCTGCAGGTTCGCTTTGACGGCGCGCGCGCTCCACCCCTGCGTCGCCGCGTAGAGGACCACCGGCGGGCCTGGTAAGCCGACCGCGCCGCCGATGACACCGGCCAGGACCCCGGCGCCGAGCCCCCACCGGCGCCCCTCGAGCTTCTGCGGATAGAGGCCGCGGGCCTCGAGGACGAAGGCCACGACGAGCATCAGGCCGATGAGGCGGTTCAGGGCGCTCGCGGGAAGCGCGGCGAGCCCCCACACGCCGAGCGGCGTGCCCGCGACGGTCCCGATGAGGAGGTCGAGGAGCGCGCGTGGCTCGACGTCGCGGCGGAGCTGAACCAGCATCGCCAGCGAGAAGACGGCCGCGTAGATCGTCAGGAGCACGATTGCGTCGGCGGGCGCCATCAGATAGGGCAGGAAGGCAAGCGCGACGAGCGCGATGCCGAATCCGGCCAGGCCCATCACGAAGCTCGCCGCCGCGATGACGCCGGCGGCCGCTGCCCATGCGAGCGTCACGCGGTCGCGATCAGTCGCGCGAGGATCTGAACGGGCGGGGCTGCCACCACGGGTAGAACGGCGGTAGATCCGCGCTCGGCCGCAGCGTGAACCGCGCCGGGCGCTTCTCGAGGAACGCGCTGATGCCCTCCCGGGCGTCAGCGGAGCGTCCGGTCCAGAACATCGCCAGTGAGTCGAGGCGGTGCGCCTCCGCCGGGTGGTCGGCGCCGAGGAGCTTCCACATCATCTGCCGGGCCAGCGTCACCGAGACCGCGGACGTGTTCTGCGCGATCTCGAGCGCGAGCTGTCGGGCGGTCGGCAGCAGCGCCTCCGGAGCGACGACGCGGCTCACGAGGCGTGCCGCCAGCGCTTCGTCGGCGCCGAAGACGCGCCCCGTGTAGACCCATTCCGCGGCCTGGCTGATCCCGACGAGCCGCGGCAGGAACCACGTGCTGCACGCCTCGGGCACGACGCCGCGGCGGGCGAAGACGAAGCCGATGCGCGCCGCGGTGGACGCGATCCGGACGTCCATGGGCAGGGTCAGCGTGATGCCGAACCCGACGGCGGGCCCGTTGATCGCCGCGATCACGGGCTTTTTCATGTCGAAGATCCTGAGCGTGACGGTGCCGCCGCCATCGCGGTGGTCCTCGGCAGAGGTAGCGCGGCCGCGGGCCGAGGCGCGACGATAAACAAACGTGGTCCCGCCGGCGCCGAGATCGGCCCCGGCGCAGAAGGCGCGCCCCGCGCCTGTCACGATCACGGCGCGCACGGCGTCGTCCGCGTCGGCGCGGTCCCACGCCTCCCGGAGCTCGCCCAGCATCGTCGAAGTGACCGCGTTGAGCCGGTCCGGACGGTTCAGCGTCACCGTGCAGACTGCGTCCTCGACCTCGTAGTGGATCTGGCTGAAGGACATCAGTGCGTGATGCCGAACTCGACCCGGCCCTCGGTCGCGACGGCGTCCGACGCCTTAGGACTGCCCGGGAGCAGCCGGTCAGCGGGGATGCCCTCGACTTTTGCGAGCGCGTCGCGGACGGCCTCGAGCCGGCGCGCGAGCAGCTCCTGCACGCGCGCGTCCGGCGCGGGCTCGCGCTCCTTGAGAAGAGCGAGCTGCTCCTCACCCGACTTGGGGGGTGTGACCTCGGGCAGCTGCTCCTTGAACGCCAGGGCGACCGCCGCGCCGAAGTCGGCGAGTCTCCGCTCGCGCTGGAGGCGCTGGATTCTCAGGGTCAGCTCCTGCGCCCTGAGGCTCTCGACGTCGCGCGGCGCGGCGACCGGCGCCAGGGCCAGCTTGATCATCGGGGCGCTGCGCAGGAAGTCCGCAACCTTGGTCAGGTGCTGCTCCATCGCGGGCGCCACGTCCGAGCTGCCGGCGGCGAAGGTCACCGCGTCAATCTTCAGCTCGTCCACTGTATCGCCCGAGCCCTTGAAGAGCTGCCCGATGGAGCGGAACGGCGCGCCGACGATGTTGATGACGGCGTTTCTCACGGCCGTCCAGATGGCGTCGCCCATGCCCGCCCGCACCTGGTTAACCTCACCGGAGAGCGGGACGTTGACCTTGATGCCGTGGTCCTGATCGGTGATGAGCGCGACGATCATCCCGAGGGGCAGGCCCACCTTCTTCTTGACCTCGTCGCCCTCGCGCGAGGGCGCGACCGTCAGGTTCTTCACGACGATCTCGTTGTCCGCCGTGAGCTGGTTCTTTTCGATCCGGAAGTGCATCTTGATGGCGAGCTCGCCGGTCTTCATGAACCACGCCGTCACGGGGTCGGCGTAGGGGTTCACGCTCGGCAGCTTGAAGTCGCGCAGCTCGCCGTTGAGGTCGGCATACACCTCGCCGATCGGCGCGATCTCCCCGTGCAGATCGAACGCGGAGGTGCCGCCGATGACCGCCTGGGTCGCGAGCCGCGCCCGGCGGCCGGGGGTCGAGCTGAGACCCTCGACCGTGAGCCCGAGCCGCGAGATTTCCTGCGAAAAGGCGGGCTCCACCGTGCGGTCCAGGAACCGCGCGTAGCCGTCCTCGATGACGATCGTGCCGATCTCGACTGGGATCGGAAGCCCACCCGGCTTTTGAGGCTCGGCGGGCGCGGCGGGGCTCGACTTGGCCTTCGTCTGCGCGGCGGATTTTTCGGGGCTGCTCGCGGCTCCGCTGCCGTCGGGAGCAAACAGTCTCCGGAGCGACATCACGCCGTCCTTGTCGCGCTCGACACGGACGTCTGGCTTGGTGAGGGCGATCTTCGCCACCCGAGCGTACTTCGGCCAGGCGAAGTCGATGCCGTCGAACCGGAGGCGCTCGAATCGAGCCGCCGGCGTCTTCTCCCCCGGGGCCGTGATCGTGAACTTCTCGATCCAGTCGCTGCCCCGGGAGGTCGCCGCGAGCTGGCCGTCGGTGATCGTCACGCGATTGCGGCTCTCGGCGTTGAACGAGCCGGCGAACCGCGCCGGGACGGGGAAATAGGCCTGGAAGGGCTCGATCCTCCCGTCACGCAGCGAAATGGCCACTTCAACGTCGAGGGGGACCAGCGTGACGGCGCCCTTCAGCTCGAGCCGCCCGGCCTGCGGAGGCTTCATCGAGACGGCGAACTGAGCCGGCGCGGTGGAGGGCCAGGTGACGTCCCTGACGTCGGCCGACAGATCGGTGACGACGAGCGTCGTGAGCGGCTTCACGGCCTCGTCCCTGAACGTGAGCTCGGCCTTGCGGAGCGCGATCTGCTCGACCTTCAGCTTGAAGTCGGGCGGGGCGGCGCCGGCAGGGCCAGGCGGACTCGAAGTGGTCGCCGGCGCGGCCCCTGCGGCTTCCGGCGGCCGGGCGAGGGCCACGAGATCGATCTTCTCGTGGGCGTCTCTGACGGCGCGGAGCGCCAGACCCTCTACCTCGACGGCGCCGAGCGTGACAGAACGCGCGACGAGGTCGGCGTCCTTGATCTTGACGCCCACCCGCGGAATCACGAGGAAAGGCTCGGTGCGGCCGGTCTGGACGACCTCGAGCCCGGCGGTTCCCACCTCGCCCTGGACGGTGCCGCGCTTCAGCCCGGTAGGTGCGAGCTCGACCGCCACCGCCAGCGCGAGGCTCACCCGGCCGGCACGGGGCGCGGCGGGGACGCTCGCGAGGTAGGGATGGAGAGGGGCCAGATCGAACCCCTCGACCGTGACGCGCGCCGCCGCGGCCAGGGGATCGAGCGCGACGGAGTCGCTTGTCACGGCGACCGGCGCGCCGTTCAGCTTGAGCTTCATCTCGAGGCTTCCCGGGCGCGCGCCGCCTCCGGTCGTCAGGCCGCGAGTCTCGAGGGTCATGTCTTCGATCCGCCACTCGCTCTCCGGCGAGGTCGTCAGGTCGCGCGCGACGACCGTCAGACGTTGCACGGACACGCGGTCGAGCGTGACCGTCCACTTCGGGGACGACGAGGGTGGCGCCGACGGGTCGCCCCCACCGCGATGTTCCAGGAGGTCGGAGAAGTCGAAGTCCGCCGGGCCGCGACGCACGATGTTGAGCATCGGCGCGACCAGCGTGAGCTCCGTGACCCGAACGTTGCGGAGGAAGAGCGGTAGATAGTCGACCCGGACGTCCAGCCGCTCGAACTCCAGGGCCCTTTCGTTCATGCCGCGCTTGAGGACCTTCCCGCCCTTCAGCGCGAGGTGGCCGGTGAAGAGGTTCAGGTCCACGTCCTCGAGACTGAGGACGCGTCCAGTGATCTTGGCGGCTTGGCTCACGGCGACGCGGCGCACGATCTCCGGGAGGATCGCG
>Ga0184637_10003115_pt1 | contig 10455 bp, 10 predicted proteins | sample PLM3_127_b2_FD_133143 | JGI IMG/M metagenome (GOLD analysis project Ga0184637, IMG submission 133143) | Groundwater sediment microbial communities from an aquifer in East River, Colorado, USA - PLM3_127_b2 | ecosystem: Environmental > Terrestrial > Soil > Riparian zone | place: USA: East River... | reverse complement strand
TCCTCGTATTCCACCTCGATGAGCTCGAGCGCTTCCTCGGCCGTCTCCCGATCCACCGCCGCGACCGCCGCCACCTTCTCGCCGATGAACCGCACCTTGTCTCGCGCCAGTACCGGCATGTCGCGCATCGATCGACCCACCCGATAGTCGGGCAGGTCCATTCCCGTCAGCACGGCGTGCACTCCGGGCAGCGCCTTCGCCCGGCTGGCGTCGATCGTGACGATCCTGGCGTGGGCCACCGGGCTCCGCAGCACCTTCGCCCACAGCATCCCCGGCCGACTGATGTCGGCCCCGTATTTCGCGTCGCCGGTTACCTTTTCGTGGCCGTCGATGCGGATGTCCGTCTCATTCGGGGCAGATAGCGCCACCGCGATCCTCCAGAACGGGGATGGGCACAGTTTACCGAGCGTCGTTGAGCGCTCGAAACGGCTAAAGTGCTGTTAGGTGAGGACCGATCCGCCGTCGACGTGAATGGTCTGGCCGGTCATGAAGTCGCTCTCGGCGGACGAGAGGAACATCACCGTTCCGACGATGTCCTCGGGTTTCTCCGCCCGCTGGAAGATGCGGTCGCGTAGCGCCATGGCGCGGGCCTCTGGGGTAAGGTCCGCCATTCTCGGCTCGCTCTCCGTGTTGCCCGGCGCCACGGCGTTGATGCAGATGCCGGTAGTCGCCCCGACCTCGCGAGCGAGTGCGCGCGTCAGCCCTTCGACAGCCGCCTTCGACGCCACGTAGTGCAGCATGTTCGGGACGCCCTTGGCAGCTGTTCCTGACGAGACGTTGATGATCTTGCCGTAGCCCCGAGCCCGCATGTGCGGAATCACCTCGCGGCAGCAGAGCCACGTCCCGCGCACGTTCACTTCGAACAGGCGGTCCCATTCGTCGAGGGGTATCTGGTCGAATGGTCCCTGCGTGATCGGGATCGATGCGAACATCGCCGCGTTGTTCACGAGGATGTCGATCTTGCCGAATTCGCCGATCGCTTGCGCCACCATCGACCTGACGCTCGCTTCGTCCGACACATCTGTGGGGATCGCCAGCGCCCGCCCGCCTTCGGCGGCGAGCTCTTTCGCCGCGGCCGCGCCCGCGGCTGCGTCGATCTCTGCGATGACTACCGCGGCACCCTCGGAGATGTAGGCGGCGGCGTAGTGCCTGCCGAGGCCGTGCCCACCACCGGTGACGATGGCGACTCGCTCAGCGAGGCGCATCAAGAAGTTGCTGAGCGAGCCCGCAGCGCCTCGTACACGCGCTCGGCGGTGATCGGCATCTCCTTGATTCGCACGCCAACCGCGTCGCGGATGGCATTGGCGACGGCGGGAGCGACGCCGCTGTTTGTGATCTCGCCGGCGGCCTTCGCCCCGAAGGGGCCGGGGCCGATCTCGGTCGGCACGAGAATGGTGCGAAGCGGGGGTGCGTCCATCTCGGTCGGCAGCTTGTACTCCCCGAGGCTTAGCGTCGTGATCTTGCCGTCCTCGACCGCCAGCTCCTCCATGACCGCGTTGCCCAGGCCGTAGACGAAGCTGCCGTCTAGCTGGCCCTGATGGGCGATCGGGTTGATGATCGTCCCGACGTCCACAACGATCGTCCCGTTGAGCGGCCGGACCTGGCCGGTGTCTGGATCGACCTCGACTTCGACGACGCAGGCGTAGAAGCTGGCATCCTCTGGCTTCTCATCGCCAGCGTGGCTGTCGTACTCGCCCCGCACCTCGACGGGCTCGCCGCGCGCGATGCGAGCCGCGACTTCTTCGAAAGGCGCAGACTCGGTGCCAGCGATGAAGCGATCGTTCTCGAGCTGCACCTCGCCCTCGGGCCACCCCATGACCTCGGCCGCCAGCGTCTCCAGCTGCTCCTTCATGCGCGTGGCCGCCAGGATCGCCGCACGGCCCACAATATGCGTGACGCGGCTGGCGCCCGATCCTGGATCTGGCGGCGCGTCGCTGGTTGTGCCGTAACGGATCTGCACCCGCTCCGGCTGGACGGAGAGCACGGCCGCCGCCACCCTTCGGATCACGGTCGCGGAGCCGCTGCCCTGGTCCGGCGTCGCGTAGAGCGCCTCGATGTTGCCGTCAGGCAGCAGGCGGAGGACCATCTCCGTCTTGCCCTGGCCGACGTCTCGGAGGCGGAGCGCGATGCCGCGCCCCTGGTTCGGCGGAAGCGGCTCGCCCCAGTTGGTATCCCGCTTCACCGCCTCGAGCACTTCGACCGCGCGGGGGTTCGCGTTCTCCTCCCCCATCGGCCCGGTCTCGCCATGGCGTAGCGCGTTGATGAGCCGGAGCTCCAGCGGGTCGATGCCCAGCTCGCGAGCGATGTGGTCGACGTGCTCCTCGCCCGCCAGCGCAGCCAGCGTCGCACCCGGCGCCCGCATATGTCCCCCGGGGACGGTGTTCGTGTAGGACATGAAAGTTTCCATGCGGGTGTTCGGTACGCTGTAGACCTGCAAGGCGCTGAAACCCGTGGGGAAAAGCAGGCCGGGCATGGGTTTCGCTCCGGCGCACGCGCCGCCGTTGTAGTAGGCGCGCGACTGGTGAGCGATGATCTTTCCCTGGCGGGTGACCGCCGTCCGGACATAGATCTTGCCGTCGTGCCTCGGATTACATGCGCCGAGCTCTTCGGCATAGGTCATGAGCGCTTTCACCGGCCGCCCGGTCGCCTTCGCCAGGAAGTAGCAAGGGAACTCCTCGATCGAGTGCCCTTTCCCTCCGAAGTCGCCGCCGATGAACATGCTGTCTACGGTGATGTTCTGGGCCGGCTCTCCGGTGACGACGGACAGTTGGTGGCGGAGCGAGAACGGCGCCTTGTTCGTAGAGAACACGTGCACGTGGCCTGCCTCGTCGATCCAGACGACGCAGACGTGCGGCTCGATGTACCCCTGGTGCTGCTTCGGACCGACGTACTCGTCCTCGAAGACCCGATAGGCCCGGGCGAAGACGCGCTCGATGTCCTGCTCGCCCTTCTGCACGAGCCTGTACCCCTGGAGGTTGAGGTGTGGGCGCGACGGCCGCTCGCCAGTGAGGTAGTAGTAACCCGACGGATCGGGATGGAGGATCGGGGCGCCTTCGGCCAGCGCCTCCTCGGCATCGAAAACGGCCGGTAGCTCCTCGTACTCAACTTCGATGCGATTGATCGCCTCCTGCGCGGCGTCCAGGGTCTCCGCGGCAACCGCCGCGACTCGCTCGCCCACGAATAGCACGCGGTCGAATGCGAGGACGGGCCAGTCGTAGAGGTAGCGGCCGAATCGACGCTCGCCGATGTCCTGGCTCGTTAGAACAGCATGGACGCCAGGGACAGCCTTCGCCGCGGCGGTGTCGATCGAGACAATGCGCGCGTGGGGATGAGGGCTGAACAGGAACCTGGCGACCAGCATGCCGGGCAAGCGAACGTCGCTTGTGTAGCGCGCCCGGCCACTGACCTTCAACGGCCCCTCGACGCGGTACTCCGGCTCTTCGAAGATGCTCGCTGCTTCGGGGGTCAGAGGAAGCGCGACCATGGCTGTACCCTCAGCTCGTTCCGCCGCCGCTGATGATCGCCTGTTCGAGGTTCTTCGTGAACTCGTTCATCATCTGCTCGGCCTTCTTCTTGATGATGGGCTGGCCGAACTCGCCGATGCGGCCCATCACCGTAGCGTCGGTGTCCAGGCGAAGCTGTGTGCCCGAGCCACCCTCGGGCGGCGGTGCCAGCGCCATGGTCAGGACCGCCTTCACTGCGCCGCCCGCGCGCTTGTCCGACGCGTCGGCCCGCATCGAGGCCTTCTTTGCCACGTCATCCCGCTCAACGATATAGACGTCGCCTTGCAGCGAGAGCCTGATCGGCCCGACGGCTACCTTGAGCGTCCCCCGGTAGCGGTCGTTCCCGAGCGGCTCCACCTCCTCGACGCCCGGCGCGCATTTCGCGACGCTCGGCACGTCCATCAGGAAGCTCCAGACCTGATCCATCGGAGCGGCGATCGTCGCCACGTGCTCGAATTTCACTTATTCCTCCTCCATGTCACCCTGAGCGAAGCGAAGGGTCCGTGCCCACGCGGTACGGATTCCTCGCCTGCGGCTCGGAATGACAAATGCGTTAGCTTCTGCCGTTGCTGCCGTCGAGCAAGGATCGCAGGGCGCGGCCGACCCAGACGCGTGCCATCTCGCGCTTATAGTTCGCCGAGCCGCGCACGTCGCTGATCGGGTCCACCTCTTCACGCACCAGCTCGGCGGCCGAGTTGATGAGCTCGGGTGTCAGTCGCTGGCCGCGCACCGCCTGCTCGACCTTCTTCGCTCGCAAAGGCACCGGAGCAGCCGATCCCAGCGCCACCCGGACGTCCTGGCAGACGTTGTCCGCGCCGACGCGCAGCGTCGCGGCGACCGAGACCGTCGCGTAGTCGTCCTCGGTGCGCGGCAGGAACTTGATGTACGTAGACTTGGTCCCCTGCGGGATCGGGGGGAGGCGGATGGCCGTCAGCAGCTCGCCGTCGGCCACGACCGTCTCGAAGAAGTCGCGGAAGAAGCCATCGAGCGGCACGGTCCGCTCGCCGTTCTTGCCGGTGATCACTGCCTCGCCGTCGAGCGCCATGAGCATCGGCGGCGGGTCTTGCGCCGGATCGGCGTGGACCAGGTTGCCGCCGACGGTGCCCTGATTGCGGATCCGGATCGTCGCGACGCGAGAGAAGTTCTCGGCGAGGGTCGGGCAGTAGCTGAGCACGTCAGGCGACCGCTCGGCCTGCCGGTGCGTCGTGAGCGGGCGGATCTCGAGGCCGCCGTTGGGCAGCGCGCTGATCCCTTCCAGCTCCTTGATGCCGCGAAGACCGATGACGTGGCCTGGCGTAATCAGCCCCTGCTGCATCATCAGCAGTAGGGACGCGCCGCCGGCCATCGCATGGCCGTCATCACCGTACTGTTGCAGGAGGCCGAGCGCCTCGGCCGTCGTCGATGCCTGGTGGTAGTCGTACTCACGCATCTCAGGCTCCCTTGACGCCGGGGCCCTGCAGCCCCACGCGCGGACCGGAAACCGTGCTCGTGCCGCTGGCCATCGTGTCCGCTGCCGCCAGGATCGACTCAACGATCTTGTAGTAGCCCGTGCAGCGGCAGAGGTTGCCCATCATCCACCGCTTCACTTCATCGGTTGTGGGCAGCGGGGTGTCAGCAAGAAGCGCGGTGGCGGCCATGATCTGACCGGGTGTGCAGATCCCACACTGGAAGCCGCCGTGACGGATGAAGGCGTCCTGCAGCGGCGTCAGGTGCTCGAGATCGGGCGCGAGGCCCTCGATCGTCTGCACGGAGCACCCCTCGACGAACAGTGCCGGAAGGATGCAAGCCGACATCGGGTCGCCATCGACCAGCACCGTGCAGGCGCCGCACACGCCGACACTGCAACCCTCTTTGGTCCCTGTTAGCTCCAGGTCCTCGCGGATGACGTCGATAAGCCGCCGATGCGCGGGGACTGTGACCTCCCTGATCTCGCCATTGATCTGGAAGCGCAGCTGGTGCTTACTCAAACCGCTCCCCCCTTTTTCCGTCAGTGGAAAGAGATCGCTGATTACGTCGAGGTGCGCCTGCCGAGTATAGACCGGCTGCCGTCCCGGTCCAACTCGTCCCACCTAGCGGCTCCGTTCTACTTCGCTTCCCACTCGTGGGCGTTCCACGCCTGGGTGGCATGCGGACCCTTGGGCTCGACGTTCGCCAGCCGGTTGCCAATCGCGGTCGGGTCGACCCGCCAGATCATCGGCAAGACGACGACTTGCTCCGAGATGTGTCGGACGATCTGCGCCAGCACCTGGTTGCGCTCGGCCTTCGGGACCGTCACGAAGTAGCGGTCGATGAGCGCATCCATGTCCGCGTTCATGTACCGCGCGTTGTTGCCGCCGCGGTAGCCGCGCTCGGGCAGCCGAGCTTCCGAGCCGTGAAAGCGGATCACCTCGCGTGGATGCCCCTGGAGCGCCATTCCCGGGAAGGTGGCACGATACTCGGCGTCCTGAGCCCGCTGGGGTGGGATGACGACCGGATCGACCGCGACGCCCGCTCGGGGCCACAGGTCGTTCATCGCCAGAAGCATCTTCTGATGCGTGTCGAGCCGGGTAGTGTTGACCTCGACCTCGAGCCTCTGGCCCGCGGAGTCCCGGAAGATTCCATCGGGCGCTCTGACGTACCCGAGCCCCTCGATGATCTGAATCGCGCGACGCGGATCGTAGTCGTATCGGACGATGCTGCTCTCCACGTCGGCGTACTCACGCTCTTTCGGCCCCACGAGGGCATGGACCACCGAGGACAGGCCCCCCTCGAGGGTGTCGGCCATCTGCTGGCGGTCCGTCGCGTGCATGATCGCGCGGCGGAACTGGGCGTCGGCGACTACCGGCGGATTCGCATTCAGGTTCTGTGGGTAGAGGATGTACCAGTCGTCGACGCTGCTCGCCACCCGCCCCTCACGCCACTGTTCGCGCAGCTGCGCTCCCTGCTCCGCGGAGATGGCGCGTGCCAGCGTGAGCTCGATGGCTCCCGCGAGCATGTTGGCGACCAGTGTCGTCTCGTCCGTGACGAATCGGACTTCGACGAGGTCAACCTTCGGCCTGCCCAGCACGAAGCGGTCGAACGCCTCGACGAGGAGGTGGCTGCCCCGCTCGAACTCGCGCACCTTGAACGGCCCGGTGCCAACGAACTCCGGTCCCCAGTACGGCAAATCGAGGAACGCAGCCTTGCTTTCCGCGAGTGGACGTTCGAGCAGATGCCGTGGCATAGGCGCGGCCAGGCTGGCGGTGAACAGCCGGTCGGCTTCGATATAGGGCTTGCTCCAGCGGACGGTAACCGGGCGGGCGTCGGGTAGGTCCACCCCCTCGATCGACGCGTAGGCGACGTGGCTCAGGGCCGGCAGTTCCCGATCTCCGACGACCTGCAGGGTGAAGCCGGCGTCCGCCGAAGTAAACGGGGTGCCATCGTGCCACCGGGCGTCCGACCGGATCCGCCAGCTGGTCTCCATGCGTCCATCCGGCAGCAGCCGCCAGAGGCCGTTCTCAAGCGAGGGAACGACCTCTGCAAGCCGGGGGTGGAGGTTACTCTGGGGATCGTGGGCCGCGAGGCCGACGTGCACGAGGTCCTGCAGCGCCGAGCGCTGCCCTCCGACTCCGCCGACGTTCAGCGCGTTGTAGAGGATTGGCGGAGTGGCGGGGATGCCAGCCGTCACGCGCTTGGGGCCGGAAGTCGACCGCCCCTGCGGGCCCTCGATTCCAAACGTGGTTGCGGCGGGCGCGGCGCACCCGACAGCCGTGAGAATGAGCACCAGGGCCACGAGACCGTTCGAGGCTCGCATGCAGAAACCCCAGCCCAAAATCCGCTTCCGAAGCGAGTATATTCGCGACGTAACGAGAGTCCAACCGGGGAGTGGTCGAATGGCAGGCCGCCTGGCGAACAAGGTCTGTATCATCACGGGGGCTGCCAGCGGCCAGGGGCGCGTCGCGGCCCAGTTCTTCGCCCGCGAGGGCGCGCTGCTGCTCCTCGCGGATGTGGACAAAGACGGACTGGAGGAGACCGATCGGCTGCTGCGTGATGAAGAGAACGAAGCGGCCCTCTACGTCGGCGACCTCACCCAGGAGTCGTCGAACGAGCAGATGGTCGAAGCCGCCATCCGCCGGCATGGGCGCGTCGATGCGCTCTATAACGCCGCCGGCCTCGTGAAATTCAGCCGCGCGCACGAGACGAGCATCGAGGATTGGCGCTTCACCATCGACCACGAGCTGACCATCACGTTCCTGGCGTGCAAACACGCGCTGCGTGCCATGCTCGAAGCCGGCTCGGGCTCCATCGTCAACATCTCGTCGGTCTCGGGGCTGTATGGCTCGCCAAACCACGCGGCCCACGCCGCCACCAAGGCCGGCATCGCCGGCCTCACGCGCCAGATGGCCGTCGACTACGGGCCGCGTGGCATCCGCTGCAACGCGATCGCACCCGGGTTTCTGGTGTACGCACCCGGGCAGAGGCGCATTGCCTCGCAGACAGCACGCTTCGAGCCGACCGGCATCCCGCTCGGCCGCTTCTGCCGCCCCGAGGACACCGCCTGGACCGCCGTGTACCTCGCATCGGACGAGTCGAGCTTCATGACGGGGCAGGTGTTGATCGTCGACGGTGGCGCCAGCGCGCGGTGACAGAAGCCGGAGGCCGGGCTGAGGCAGTTGCTCTGGCCATCTGTTTGCATCCGTCCCGCGTGAAGCCCTTCCCGAATCACTTAGAATCCGGCGAATAGCAGACTACTGGATGCTCAACGTAAACGGACCGACAGGCTCAGGCGAGCCTGAGAAATGCTCGCGCAATCGTAGCCGCTGTTCGGGAGCGCGTCTCGTGATAACCACTTTGAAGCACCCAAGAATGCAGGCTGCCATTGCTGAGCTGAAAGGGATGATTGAGCGGGAATATCCGAACGTACAGTTCAGGGTCTATCGTGGAGAGGATCCAGTCGCGGTCTATATCGATGTGTTGACACCTGTCGACAACACTTTGGAGATCGGAAGGCTCATCTCGGAGCGTGAGCTTCAAATGCACCTGGACGAGGGTCTCGAGGTCTACGTGGTCCCTGGTTATGCCCCGCCGCACAATGGCGAAAGGGAGCAAGTTCGGGATCGGAGGGCGGCAAGATGAAAGTCATCGACGGCGACGGCCACGTCTTCGAAGATAGCGAGGAGCTCGGGAAGTTCCTGCCGGACGAGCTACGGCGCACGCTGCCGCCCGACCGCTGGTTCCCACCGCTCGACCATTTCCACGCCTTCATCGGGCAGACGCCGCCAGGCTCCTTCCGCCGCGACACGAAGGTCGACGGCTGGATCGATTTTATGGACGACGTCGGGATCGACTCGGCCGTCCTCTACACGACGGGCGGGCTGGGCGTCGGCAAGATCTTCCATGTCGACTGGGCCATCGCCCTGACGCGCGCCTACAACGACTGGCTGCACGAGGCCTATCTGTCCAAGAGCCCCCGCTTCAAGGGCATGGCCCTCATCCCGATGCAGGAGCCCGAAGCAGCGGTCGTAGAGCTGCGGCGGGTCGTCGAGGAGCTCGGCTTCTGCGGCGCGATGCTGCCCTCGACCGGCCTGAAGGACCACCTCGGCGCGAAGGAATACTGGCCCGTCTATGCCGAGGCGGACCGCCTCGGTTGCGCGCTCGGCGTCCACGGCGGCGCGCATAGCGGGCTCGGCTTCGACCAGATGAACGTCTACACGCCGGTCGGAGCGATGGGCCATCCGCTAGGGCTGCTGATCAACTTCTCGGGCATCGTTTTCAACGGCGTCCTCGACCGCTACCCCAACGCCAAGTTCGGCTTCATGGAGGGCGGCGTCGCCTGGCTACTGGTGGCGCTCGAGCGGTTCGATCGAGCCCACGAGACGCACATCCAGTACAACCCGCGCGGCGAGCTCTCGCCAGCCGCCGACGAGGTAGTTAGCGACTACATCCGCAAGCACGTGAAGGCGGGTCGGCTGTACGTCGGCTGCGAAGGCGATGAGCCCGGGCTCCCCTTCGCCTGCAGCCAGATCGGCAGCGAGATGTTCGTCTACTCCTCAGACTTCCCGCACGAGGTCAACAACGCCATGTGCCGCGAGGAGATCGACGAGCTGATCGAGTGCGCCGAGCTCGGCGAGGCCGACAAGGCGAACATTCTGCACGCGAACGCCGAGCGCTTCTACTCGCTCGAAGCCGCGACCGCGAAGGAGAGGGCCGCGGCAACGGCGCGCTAGAGCAATCGCTCTTCCCGGACGGCCTACCCTCGACGGGTGGTTAACAAACTGGAACCGAACTCGCCCCCCCGAGCGTCCTTTCATGCAGAAAATCGGCGGTGGGTGAGTTAAACGTTGAGCTTAACAATACACAGCAGCGCTGCTCGCACCAGAATCCTCGGACTCGCGGCTTTGCTCCTTGCACTGACAGGTGCCGCGGTCCAGCCCCGCCAATCTGATCTCGAAGAAGCGGGCGCAGGTTGCCACGAACGGGATCTGCTCATGACCTGGATCGCGGAGTGGCCTCACGAGCACAAGCTGGTTATCGATCACAACTTCGTCGTGCTGTTCACGTACCCGCACCCAGCCAGATTCTGGGCGGAGACTGCCTCTATCTACGAGCTCGACTCACTATCGTGCGTCGACCTGAACTCGGATGGGGAAGTCGCGCGTCGCGTCAACAGCGACGAGGGAGGCCGCCAGCAGCTCGATCGTGTCCTCGCAGACGAACCGCTGATGCAACGGATTCGTAGCCTGATTCCGTGGGACTCTCGGTCGACGCCATTGCCGAGCCTACGCTAAAGGCCCAGCAGCCGCCGGGAGTTCCGCTCGGTTAGCGCCTTCACTCGCGCCGGGTCCGGCTGTTGGTCGATGACCGGCAGCGCCTTCTCCAACGGGCCGAGCCCACCGCAGTAATCCGAGCCGAAGACGACGCGGTCCTCCCCCATCGTGTCGATGAGGAACTGCAGGGTGCGCGGGCTCGCGCTCGCGCAGTCGACGAGGAAGTG
>Ga0184637_10003114_pt1 | contig 10461 bp, 10 predicted proteins | sample PLM3_127_b2_FD_133143 | JGI IMG/M metagenome (GOLD analysis project Ga0184637, IMG submission 133143) | Groundwater sediment microbial communities from an aquifer in East River, Colorado, USA - PLM3_127_b2 | ecosystem: Environmental > Terrestrial > Soil > Riparian zone | place: USA: East River... | reverse complement strand
CAATCGGTGACCTGCTTGAGTTTATGACAACATGCGGCGAAGCCGCCTGTTGCGGCGGACACTAACTTGCGCAGCAAGTTATGTGGAAGCCAAAGTAGGTCACCGCCAGGCACCATAAAATAAAAAGCCCACCCCAATGCGGGGGGCTTTTTCTTCTGTTCGGGCGGCCCGCCTACTTTAGGTACTGCGTTCCCAGATACCACGCCACAGCGGAAATAAACGCCGAGCAGGGAATGGTGAATATCCAAGCCCAGATGATGTTTCCTGCTACGCCCCAGCGCACCGCGGAGACTTTCTTGGCTGAACCGATGCCAACGATTGCGCCGGTAATCGTGTGAGTGGTCGAGACCGGAATGCCGAGCCCCGTAGCGAGAAACAGGGTCATGGCCCCGCCGGTTTCGGCGCAGAAGCCGCTGACCGGTTTCAGCTTGGTAATTTTCTGGCCCATGGTTTTGACGATCCGCCAGCCCCCGAACAGCGTGCCCAGCGCAATCGTGATGTAGCAGGCGAACACGGCCCATGTGGGGACAGGATCCTTAGTTGAGCTCATGCCTGCGGCAATCAGCAGCATCCAGATAATCCCCGCAGTCTTTTGCGCGTCGTTGCCGCCATGTCCCAGGCTGTAGAGCGCTGCCGAGATGAGCTGCAAACGCCGGAACCATTTGTCCACTCGCCGTGGCGTCGTGCGAAAAAACAGCCAGGAAACAGCGAGCATCAAAGCTGAGCCGAACAGAAATCCTAGAAGCGGGGATACGACGATGAAGCTTACGGTCTTGGCGAGGCCTGCACCCACCAGCGATCCCGAACCGGCTTTGGCGACCGCGGCGCCCACCAGGCCGCCAATCAGCGCGTGCGAGGAGGACGAAGGAATGCCGTACCACCACGTGATAATGTTCCAGCTGATGGCACCCACCAGCGCGCCGAATACCACATAGTGGTCAATGATCGCCGGGTCAATCGTGCCTATGCCGATAGTTGCCGCCACTTTGAGTGGAAAGACGAAATAAGCGATGAAATTGAAGACGGCAGCCCACGCAACGGCCCAATGCGGTTTAAGCACGCCGGTGGAGACAACGGTTGCAATCGAGTTGGCGGCGTCATGAAACCCGTTCAGGAAGTCGAACGCCAGAGCCAGGACGATGAGAAACACCAGAATCTCGATACTCATAGCTCTCAAGCGTTTTCGAGAACGATACCTTCGATGATGTTCGCCACGTCCTCGCAGCGATCGGTTACCGCTTCCAAAAGCTGGTAGATTTCCTTCATCTTGAAGAGATGGCGCGTATCCGGTTCCTCGCGGAACAGTGTTGCCATGGCAGTGCGCATCACCTGGTCGGCAACGGTTTCCAGCCGGTCGATTTCGGCGCAGAGGTTGAGAATGGATTCTGCGTTCTCCATGTTGGAAAGATGCTTGACAGCGGCCTTCACCTTCTCGGTGCAGGCGAGGCAGATGTCCGCGAGCTTTTTCGCCTCGTCGGTGACCACGCGGATGTCGTACAGGAACATGCACTGTGACGCATCCTCCATCAAATCAAGGATGTCATCCATCTTGGTTATCAATTGGTGGATCTCGTCGCGGTCGAGCGGGGTGATGAAGGTCTGGTGCAGAAGCTGAATCGTCTGGTGGGTGATTTGGTCGGCTTTGTTTTCGATGCTCTCGATGTTGCGGGCGCGTATTTGCAGTTCCCTGATATCACTCATCAGCGCTTTGAGCTCGGTCGCGCCGAGCACCAGTTGTTCGGCATGTTCGTTGAAGTATTCAAAGAAGCGGCCTTCGCGGGGTATCAGGCGTCCAAACATGTTGTCCTCAATACAGGTAGAATTTCCACGATGGGGTAACCGGCCGAAACTTCATGATTATTAAGCCTGTATCCATTGTTATTCAGGCAAACGCGGCCGATGGGGGTGGATGCGGGGCGTGCCGATGTACCTCCGCACATCCGCGCCGCGAATCTTAGCACATTTTCTGCTCACCATATTTGAAGTTTTACTGCTGAACGAGATTAATTAAATTCCGCTAAACTTGTTTAGGAAAGGTAGCCAACATGCCGCAACAACAGGAGAATTCAGCGCAAACCCCTTCGCGAAAGGAAATCGCCACGCTCGGCGGAGGATGCTTCTGGTGCCTCGAAGCTGTGTTCGATGCGTTGAAGGGTGTGGAATCAGTGGAGTCCGGCTACGCGGGCGGCGCCACGGCGAACCCCAACTATGAACAGGTCTGCTCAGGAACGACAGGGCATGCTGAAGTGGTGCAAATCGCCTTTGACCCTGCCGTGGTTTCTTTCAAGGAAATCCTGGAAGTATTTTTCGTCATTCACGACCCTACCACCTTGAACCGGCAGGGCAATGATGCCGGCACGCAATACCGCTCGGCGATTTTCTACCGCTCACCAGAGCAAAAGGCTCAAGCGGAACAGGTGATTAAAAACTTAGATGGCGCGGGTATTTGGAATTCGCCCATTGTCACGGAAGTTGTGCCCGCCCAAACTTTTTACCGGGCTGAGGGCTACCATCAGGAGTACTTCCTGCGCAACCCCGCCCAACCTTATTGCATGTTCGTTGTCGCACCCAAAGTAGCCAAACTCAGGAAGCATTTTCTCGCAAAGCTTAAGAAGGGATAATTATTTTTGGTGGCGTCGCCCTCAAAAGTCATTGACAAAACACCCCCATGTTCGGCATGCTTTCGTTGCTTTTGCCATAAACTTAAGGCAAGCAAACTCAGAGGTTCATTGTCAGACCACACGATAGGAGAAATCACATGGCAGCAAAGAAGAAGGGGAAGAAATCCGCAGGGAAGAAACGCAGCGCCGCTAGAAAGGCCCCAGCCCGAAGGAAAATGGCCAAGGCCGCCCCCAAGAAGAAGCGTAGCGGGGCGAAACGCAAGCCAAACCTAGCGTTCATGAAGCCGATGATGCCTAGCTCAAGTCTAGCAGCAGTTGTCGGTGGCAGCCCGATGCCCCGTACCGAGGTCACCAAGAAACTGTGGGTCTATATCAAGCGCAACGGCCTGCAGGATAGCGTCAACCGCCGCATGATCAATGCCGACGACAACCTGCGTCAGGTGTTTGGCGGCCGGCGTCAGGTTTCAATGTTTGAAATGACCAAGTTGGTCAACGCGCATCTGAAATAATCATTGTTGGATAACGACCGGCACTGTCAGTTGAGGCAGTGCCGGTTTCTTTTCCACCCTCGTACAACTGCCACAAGCTTACTTCGAGTTTATGAAGAACTGCCGGTAAGTATTGCTTCTTCTCCCCTGACAGGTAATCATAAGCTCATTTAGGCATTGGCTTACCGCTTTGAGTATGATGAATATCCGCTTAATTTACCCTGCCATATTTGTTGCGTGTGCCGGGCTTTTGGGCTTTGGTCTTTACTTGCAGCACGTAGAGCACCTCGACCCCTGTCCGCTATGCATCCTGCAACGTATCGTTTTCATTGCTACCGGATTGACCGCGCTGGTGGCAGCAGTCCACAACCCGCGAAAAATCGGCAAAGCCATTTACGCCATAACCCTGACTATTTTTGCAGGCATCGGGGCGGCTATTGCCGGATGGCATGTCTGGCTGCAGCACGCGCCGCATGGCACGGTTGTCGAGTGCGGGCCGGGCCTGGATTACATGCTCGATGCTTTTCCCCTGTCGAAAGTGCTGCCGATGATTTTCAGGGGCTCGGGCGACTGCGGGAAAATCGTTTGGAACTTTCTCGGGCTATCCATCCCGGGTTGGGCGCTGGTTTGGTTTATACTGTTTACTTTGACCGGCCTAGCACTCTTGGTCCAGGCCTTAAGGCAGCGCAAACATGCAGCAGCGTGAAACCGCCATCGTTATTCATCACTCGTTCCGCGGACTCGGTCAGAACACGATTGCCTTTGCGGTAGCACAGGCGATACTCGAGGGGTTCGACAAGCATTACCGGATTTTTCGCGAAACCAGCCGGGGAGCAAGGGAGCGCTTTGAAAACCAGGACTGGGCGGCGGTGCAGCAGACCTCTCGCGAACGGATTCAGTTCTACGACCTGCGGGTGCTGGAAGGAGTTGAGCGCCTGGAAAAAGAATTCCACGCCGGGTCGCTGGACGACCTGACCTGGCAGCAAATCAAGCTGCACTACATAGGACTGCTCACCAATCACAAGCAGCCCGAGCTCGCCGAAACCTATTTCAACTCGGTGTGCTGCAAGATTCTCAACCGCACTTATTTTCACAACAATTTTATTTTCGTGCGGCCGGCGGTTTCCACCGATCATATTGAATCCGACACGCCGTCGTATCGTTACTACTATCCCGGGAGAGCGGGGCTGCGCAGCGCCTTGCTCCAAGTGATTCGCGACTACGGGTTGAAACCTCAGTTCGCCGACCTGCATCGGGACCTCCGCTACGTGCTGCACCTATGGCGCCAGCACCTGCCCCGCCCGTTCCATGCGGAATCCAACCATCAGATCCAGGTGTTGAGCTCGCTGCTGTTCCGCAACAAGGGCGCCTACATCGTCGGCAAGCTGATCAATGGTAACTACGAACATCCGTTTGCGATCCCGATTCTCTACGATGAGGCGGGCAAGCTTTATCTCGACACCATTCTGCTCAAGCAGGACCATCTCCACCTCCTGTTCAGTTCCACTCGAGCCTATTTCATGGCCGACATCGAAGTGCCTTCCGCCTATGTCCAATTCCTGAGAGACGTGGTGCCGAACAAGCCGGAATGGGAGCTTTACACGCTGCTAGGATGGCAGAAGCAGGGCAAGAACATGTTCTATCGCGATTTCCTGCACCATTTGAAGCACTCAAACGACGAGTTCGTCATCGCGCCGGGCATCGAAGGCATGGTCATGGTGGTGTTTACACTGCCGTCGTATCCGTACGTGTTCAAAGCCATCCGGGACGTGATCCCGCCGCCAAAGGAAGTTGACCATCAGACGGTGAAAAGCAAATATCAGCTGGTCAAATACCACGACCGCGTCGGGCGCATGGCGGACACGCTGGAGTACTCCGACGTCGCTTTTCCGAAAGACCGCTTCACTCCAGAATTGCTCGAGGAACTGAGAACGGAAATTCCCTCGCTCATCGAAGAAGAAGGCGACACGCTGTTGATCAAGCACCTGTACATCGAGCGCCGGATGATCCCGCTCAACATGTTCCTGGAAAAAGTCAGCGATGATGACTGCCGCCAGGTGATTTACGAATACGGCAACGCCATCAAACAGCTCGCCGCCGCCAATATCTTCCCCGGTGATTTGCTCTATAAGAATTTCGGGGTGACGCGCTATAAGCGGGTGGTGTTCTACGACTACGACGAGATTGAATACCTGACCCACTGCAATTTCCGCAAGGTCCCGCCGCCGCGCAATGACGAAGATGCGCTCGCCGCCGAACCGTGGTATTCAGTCGCGCCAAACGACATTTTTCCGGAGGAATTTGAAAACTTCCTGCTTACCGATCCGCGGGTGAAAAAGTATTTTTACGAATACCACAAGGATCTTCTCGGCCCGGAATACTGGAAAGCGATTCAACAGCGTATTGCGGCGGGACAGATGGAGGACGTGTTTCCGTATCCTGCTTCTCAGCGTTTTCGCAATATGTTCAGGTCAGGGCAGGCCGTATTAAGTTAACCAAGCTGTTGTCAATGGGTCACTAGCTCAACTGGTAGAGCAGCGGACTCTTAATCCGTTGGTTCGGGGTTCGAGTCCCCGGTGGCCTACCAATCCTGGTTGAGACCAACTTTTTAGGGCACATAATGGATCTGGGCGCTAGGTATTATTTTTGCGTGCAAAATACCTTCAAACCTTGCGGTGATGTGATAAGGTCGCGCTTTTCCCGGCCCGCCAAGCGTGTGCGGCGGTTCCGGTTTATGATGCTGATACCCGAGAAAAACATCTTCTCCTGCAAAGCTTTTCGTACTGTGTTGCGGCTGCTGCGGGCTTGTGCAAGGTTGCGGAAATTGGCCGACTGCTCCCCCGCGTGTTCGCTTTTGTAACACTTTTGACACGCAGGGGCACTCTGGAGGAACACTGTGGCGCTTTGGGTCAGGTTCAAGGATGGGCTGGATGTTGAGGGTTTCGGCGTGCTGCAAGACGAAGGCAGCATCCGCGTATATGGCGGCGACATGTTCGATAACCCGGCGCCAAGCGGCACCTCTGTTCCCTTAAGCGCCGTACGCCTGCTTACTTCGTCACGGCCAAGCAAGGTCATCGCCTTGTGGAACAACTTCCGCGCCGGCGCGGAGAAACTCAACCTGGCGATTCCCGCGGAGCCGCACTATTTTCTCAAGACGCCGAATTCATATCTGAATCCGTTCGAAACCATCCGCAAGCCGAAGTCCTGCGAGGGCAAGGTGGGGTTCGAGGGCGAGCTGGGCGTGGTCATCGGCAAGACCTGCAAGGAAGTGACAGAATCCGATGCGATGAACTACGTCTTCGGCTACACTTGTGTTAACGACGTGGGGATTTTCGACATCGTCAATCGCAATCCCGCTTTCGCCCAATGGGTCCGCGCCAAAGGCTTCGATACTTTCTGCCCCATGGGGCCGGTGGCGGCGACCGGCTTGGACCCCGAGACGTTGGTCGTAAAGAGCATTCTGAACGGACAGGAGAGACAGAATTATCCCATCAGCGACATGATCTTTTCAGCCGCGCAATTGGTCAGCCTGATATCCCAGGATATGACCCTGTATCCCGGTGACATCATCACCTGCGGCACATCGATCGGCGCCGGCTCCATGAAGCCCGGCAGCACCATCGAAATCGAAATTACCGGCATCGGCAAATTGATCAATACCTTCGAGTAGTATTTCGAGGAGTCTTTCAATGAAGACGGCGATTATTGGTGCAGGCGCTATCGGTGGCTATGTGGGCGTGAAACTGGCGCTGGCCGGCGAAGACGTCACTTTCATGGTGCGTGCTGCGAACCTGGACGCCATTCGCAAGAACGGCATGAAGCTCATCATGGACGACGGCACTGAACACGTGGCCCGCAATGTCAAGGCCACCAACAATTACGATGAGGCGAGACCGCAGGACGTGGTGATCCTCGCCGTAAAGGCACACCAGGTGGAAGCCGTCGCCAATGATGTGCCCAAGCTGTTCGGCCCGGATACGCTGGTTATCACCATGCAAAACGGCATCCCCTACTGGTACTTCCACAAACATGGGGGTGAGCTGGAAGGCAGCCGCGTGGAAAGCGTGGACCCGACCGGGCTCATCAGCGAAAAGATTCCGGCGCAGCGCGTGATTGGTTGTGTGGTCTATCCGGCGTCCAAACTGGTCGCGCCAGGCATCGTGAAACATATCGAAGGCGATCGCTTCCCGGTGGGCGAGCTGGATGGCTCAACCAGCGAGCGTGTCACGCGGGTTTCGGAGAGCTTCATCAGGGCGGGCTTCAAGGCGCCGGTGCTGGACAATATCCGCGCTGAAATATGGCTTAAGCTTTGGGGCAACCTGACCTTCAATCCGATTAGCGCGTTGACCCATTCCACCCTGGTCGATATTTGCCAGTATCCGCTTACGCGCGAGCTGGCAGCGGCGATGATGACCGAAGCGCAGAATATCGCCAACAAGCTCGGCATCACTTTCCGCGTTCCGCTCGAGAGGCGCCTCGCGGGAGCGGAGAAGGTGGGGAAGCACAAGACTTCCATGCTGCAGGATATCGAGGCGAGACGGGAGCCCGAAATTGAAGCGCTGGTGGGCTCGGTCGTGGAGATGGGCCGTCTCACCCAAACGCCGACGCCGCATATCGACGCCGTGTATGCGCTCACCAAGCTGCTCGCCAAGACCCTTGCAGAGGAGCGCGGCTCCTGACGTAACATTTCACGGGCAACGGCGCTGGCCGTCGCAACTGGCCGCACTCAGGTCACAGACGGCTAACTGCCGAGCAATGTGCCTACGCTCAAGCCCGCTTCGTTCATAAATTCCACGGCGGAGGCTTTCTTGCCGCCCTCCGGCTTCAGCTTGAAGACTTCAATCTGACCGCCTTGGGCGGTGATGCGAATGCTCCCCGGGCCGATCTCGGAGACTTCGCCAACCTTGCCTTTGACTGCGCTGAAGGTGCGGAAGAGGTGCTTGCGAGAATCGAACAACTGGATCTTCTTGCCGGCAAACGTCGTCCACGCACCGGGCGCGGGATTGCAACCTCGAATCAGGTTGTAGATGAAATCCACGTGGTGGTGCCAGTAGATCTTGGCTTCCGCAGCACGGCACCAGCCCTCGTAGGAAGCCTGACTCTCGTTCTGTATCACTTCCCGATGTTTGCCCGTCATCACCAAGTCGGCTGCCTCCAGCAGCGCCTGCACGCCCATCGGGAACAGGCGATCGAAATAGACGCTGCCCAGCGTGTCGTCGGGGCTGATCTGCGTTTCCTTCTGCAGGATCACCGGTCCTTCGTCGAGGCCGTCGTTGGGGCGGAATATGCTGAGACCGGTCTTCGTCTCGCCTTTGATGATCGGCCAGTTGATCGAGCTGGGGCCGCGATACTTGGGCAGAAGCGACGGATGGTATTGGATGGTGCCTTTCTTCGGTATGCTGACGAAGTCCTGCGGGGCGAACTGCAGCACATAAGCCATGATGCCGAGATCGGCATTGAGACCTCGCAGGGCCTCGTGCGCTTCGCGGCTTTTCAGCGACGGGAACTGGAACAGCTTCAAGCCATTTTCCTGCGCGGCGATTTTCAGGGGATCAGCCTTGGCCCCTTCCTTCTCAGGCGCGCAGAATACGCCCGCCACGTCGCCGCCGCGGGCGAGGAAGGCATCGAGTACCCCCTTGCCAAAATCCTGCTGGCCAATGATGGCGATTCTCATCTCAGACGATTCACAGCTCACTCCTCACGGCCGCTAAGCTGCCTTCTTGGGAGGCGCAGAGAAAGCACCGGCGCTTTTCAGGCCGGTGATCCTGGCGTCGTCGTAGCCGAGAACTTCCTTCAGGATCTCCTCGGTGTGCTCGCCCAGCAACGGCGAGCGCTTGATCTCCGCCGGCGAGGCGGACAGCTTGATCGGCATGCCGACGTTCCACCACTTGCCGCGCTGCGGGTGGTCGAGCTCGACCCACATCTCGCGCAGCTTGACGTGCTCGTCATTGGCAAGGTCCTCGGTGCTCATGACCGGGCCGCAGGGCACGTCGATTTCGTTGAGGATCGCCATGAACTCGCGCTTGGTGTAGTGGGATGCGAATTCGTCGATCAGCCTCCACATCTCCTTCTGATTTTTGCGTCGTTCGCCGATGGTGGCGAATTTCGGGTCCTTGGCCAGCGCTTCGCCGCCGATCTTGGTGCCGAGCGCATCCCACACCGCTTCCTGCACCACAACATAGATGTAATCGTTGGGGCCGCCCGGCTTGCACTTGATGACGTTGCCGAGCTGGCCACCCCCGGAGTCGTTACCCGCGCGCGGCACCGCCTTGAGCCCGCTGGTCGGCACCGAGTACTCGGAAAGCGAGCCACGCGTGAGCCGCTGGTGGTCGCGGAACTTGACGCGGCACAGGTTCATCACCCCGTCCATCATCGCGACCTCGACGTATTGTCCCTGGCCCGTCTTGTTGCGGTGGTGGAGCGCGGCGAGGATGCCGATCACGAGGTGGAGACCGGTCCCCGTGTCGCCGATCTGCGCGCCGGCGACGAACGGCGGGCCCTCGGGCACGCCGGTGGTGCTCATCCCACCGCCCATCGCCTGAGCCACGTTCTCGTAGGCCTTGAAGTCGGCGTAGGCGCCGCTCGAGCCAAAGCCCTTGATCGAGGCCATCACGACGCGCGGATTGATCTCATGCACTTTCTCCCACGAGAACCCTAGCCGCTCGATCACGCCAGGACCGAAGTTCTCCATCAGCACGTCGCTCTTCTTCAGCAGCTCGATGAACACTTCCTTGCCTGCCGGGTTCTTCATATTCACGGTGATCGAGCGCTTGTTGCAATTGAGCATGGTGAAGTACAGGCTGTCGGCATTGGGGACGTCGCGCAGCTGGCCGCGTGTGGTATCGCCCGTCGGCGGCTCGAATTTGATCACGTCCGCACCGAGCCAGGCCATCAGCTGCGAGGCGGTCGGCCCCGCCTGCACGTGTGACATGTCGAGAATGCGAATGCCCGACAGTGCTTTATCCATTTTGTCTCCTCAGAAAAATCAAAGTCTTGCCGCCGCGGGTTTATGCGGATAAATGCGGATTATAAATGAACAAGGCGGGGAATGCCTTGCGCGACAAGCGAAAATCAACCACGTCGGAGCTAAGGAACCTCTGATTAAGTCCCACGAGGGCGCGACGCTGGCTTTTCAGGATGAGATGCGCGAAGCGAGGCGCAGCCAAGGGTTAATCTCCTTGGCAAGCCGAGCGACAAAACAGATCGCCCGAAAAGCCGCGTCCCGACCCGGTTTCGGCGCAATGCGGCGCTTGCGTCGTTGCGCTCCTCGTGCTTAAGCTACGGCTAGGCACCTTCGTCGCGCGCCTTGCAATCATCCGCATTGCGCCAGAAACGCGCTCCGCGGAGGACTT
>Ga0184637_10003113_pt1 | contig 10462 bp, 12 predicted proteins | sample PLM3_127_b2_FD_133143 | JGI IMG/M metagenome (GOLD analysis project Ga0184637, IMG submission 133143) | Groundwater sediment microbial communities from an aquifer in East River, Colorado, USA - PLM3_127_b2 | ecosystem: Environmental > Terrestrial > Soil > Riparian zone | place: USA: East River... | reverse complement strand
GGTTATGTGGATCGGAATGATGCTCCCCTCAACGACGGGGTTGGATGTAGTGAGTGTACCTGTCTCCCTGGACCTGTTTGACCGCGGGGTGTCGAGTGGCGCATAGTGCGCCAACTTTCGAGGAGGAGTCCGCTCTGATGATGATCCCCAACCTGTTGGCTGTCGTCGTTGCCGCCGTCGCGAACATGGCTCTCGGTGCTCTGTGGTACTCTCCTCTGCTCTTCGCCAAGCCCTGGATGCGCCTCACTGGGCAGAACCCCAACCAGATGGGCAATCCTGGTGTGGGTTACGCCATTGCGGCGGTGGCTTCGCTCGTGTCGGCGCTGGTTCTGGTAGGGTTAGTCCGCTCCCTCGGATACAGCTCTCTCACTGAGGGGCTCATCACTGGTCTGCTGATCGGTGTCGGCTTCGTGGCGACGACGATGGGGACCGACTACGTCTTTCACGGGCGGTCGGGTGTTCTTTACCTTATCAACGCGGGTTACCGGGTCGTGGGCCTCGTCATCATGGGGGGAATCCTCGCCGCCTGGCCATGAGCCGTGCGTCAGCGAACTGGCGCCGGCACATTGACGTCGATCGGCTCTTAGTCGTGCGAGCTGGGAGTGTCCTCGGCATGCCAGTAGGCGGCGACGGCCCCCTTCGGATCCATGGCGATGAGGCTAGAAGACACGGTCCCAGCGGCGCCGCCTGGCCGGCAGATAGGCCCGGGCTCCGTCGTGTCGGCGCAGAGGCGCCCCAGTGCCGCGAGAACGGACGCGAGGGGCTCAGCGGCAAGGTCGATGGCGGCCACCGCGGCGTGGGCTCGAAGGACCGCGGGCTGCGTGGCATCGTCCAGGTCGCCGTGGTTCGTCAGCACGTGCACGCCCCGTGCCAGAGCCTGCTGGTCACCGCGCCAGGTGGTGACCCAGCCCTCGTGGACGCTCGCACATAGCAGGTTGAAGGGGTTGTGCCGCCGCGTGGCCAGCTCACCCTCCACGAAAGCCCGAGCGGCCGACGGCGTCGACTGCTGGAGAGCGCTCAGGCAGAGTTGGCCACGAGAGGGCAGGCTCCGGTCCGCGGCTCCCCCGTCGCGGCGGTTCGTCACTGCCGCCAGGAGGCCCCTGGAGTTGATGCCAAGCCAGGTGCCGCCGGCGACCTCGTCGCGACCAGCCCACAGTGGTGGATCGGCTGTCCAGCGATGGGGTGGGCTGGAAGGGCGCGACCGCTGTTCGTCGCGGTTCGCAGCCACGATGAGCGGCCAGCTCGGGACAACCTGGTAGATGGCAAGAACGAAGCACATGCTCTGAGCCTATAGGATGTGGGCTTCAAGCCCTGGACGCCGTCACCAGACTGTATATTCCCACAAGCCGGACCGGCGTGACACGGAAGTCGCAATGCCAGCTCCGGTTGGAGGCAGAGCCACCATGACGCAGGTTATGGCAGAGTCGATGACAGACCTCGACGTCGGCAACGTCGTATCGTTGGAGCACGTCAACGTCACGGTGCCCGATCAGACAGTCGCGACGCTGTTTTACGTGACCGGGCTTGGTTTCACGCGAGATCCGTACATGATGACGGGTGTCGAGAACATGTGGATCAACCTCGGCGAGCAACAGTTTCATTTGCCGACGAGGGCGCCGCAAGTGATCCCCGGCCACGTCGGGCTCGTCGTGCCCGACCGGACGGCCCTCCAGACGCGCCTTGAGGCGGTGCAGCCACAACTGTCCGGCACGCGGTTCTCCTGGACCGCGGAGGACGGATACGTTTCTGTCACCTGCCCCTGGGGCAACTATTTCCACTGCTACGCGCCCTCGGTCCGTTTCGGAGACATGCTGCTGGGGATGCCATACGTGGAGTTCCGCGCTAGCCGCGGAACAGCGGCGAGCATCGCTGCCTTCTACGAACAGGTCATGCGCGCGCCGGCGGCACTCGAGAGGGACGGCCCCGACACAATGGCACGCATCAGCATCGGACGCGACCAGTGGCTGCTCTTCCACGAGACTGACGAGGCGATCCCGCCCTACGACGGCCACCACATCGCCGTGTACGTCGCCAATTTCACCGGCCCGTACACGTTCTTGCGCGACCGCGGCCTGATCACCGAGGACGTGCGGAATCGCCAGTTCCGCTTTCAGGACATCGTGGATCCCCGGACCGGCGAGCGCGTTTTCGTCCTGGAGCATGAGGTGCGAAGCCTGCACCACCGGATGTACCACAGGCCACTGGTCAATCGCGATCCGGCGCAGACTCTTGGCGCCTATGCACGCGGGCGAGACGCGCTGTAGCAGGCTGCCAAAAGGTTAGGTTTCGCTCGTGGTGAGCCTGCCGAACCACATTTGCCCTCAACAAGCTCTCCGAATGCCCCGATTCATCGGGGCTCGGACTCCGCAGTGCGGACAGGGTGAGCGGGTTTTTTCAGCAGCCTGTTAGAAGCTCGTGCCGACACGACGCTGACGACCACCGCCCGTTGAGACACACGGCGATACCGGACATAATGTCTCATCCAGTACCGTCGAGGAGGACGTGATGGCCACCCTCGAAGTGTGCCTCGCCATCATGGAATCCGCTCGTGAGCGCAAGGAGATCTTGCTCACACACCAGGTACCGGTGCGTGAGGACTCCGACGCCGACCTGGAGATCTGACTGCGGAAAACGGTCGCTCGACCGATGCCCGGCTGCGCGCAACTCAGCCACGATCTCGTCGGCCGTGAACCGCCCATCGCGGCCCGCCGCGGCATCGAGGACGGCCCGCCGCGGCAGCGTGCTTCGCACACCGCGCTGTTGAAGCTGGTCGGAAACCATCGGTTGGATCACGCCGTAAACTGTACACGGATTGGCGAGTGAGGGATGTTGCTTCAGGCGCGGCTCGCGAGCTCTAGGCTCCCTATCGCTCCGGCTGTGGGAGTGGGCGCGGTGCTCCTGCTGGTGGGTATCCGTCTTTACGGCGATCCCCCGGCCGCCCTGAGCACGTTCAGCACTCGGTTCCTTGGCATCTTCCTGGAGGCCCTGCCATTCCTACTGCTCGGGTCCGTGGTGTCGGGCCTCATCGAGGTGTTCGCGAGCCGCGACTCTATCAGCCGGTTCATTCCGCGGAACCGGTTCCTGGCCGCCTTCACGGGCACCGTGATGGGGTTTGCCTTTCCGGTCTGCGAGTGCGGAGCGGTACCCGTGACTCGACGGCTGTTCACCAAGGGCGTGCCGATCTCGGTGGGGGTTGCCTTTCTGCTCGCCTCGCCGGTCATGAATCCCATAGTCCTTGCTAGCACGTGGGCTGCATTCGGTGCAGGCCCGGTCCTTCTCGGTCGCTATGCGATCACGGCCGTAGTGGCCACGGGCGTCGCGCTTGTGTTCACCCTTGCGGCGCGCCCCGCCGAGGTCCTTCGCGTTTCGTCTCTTGTATCGATCGCAGGTGGCTCATCTCAGGCCGTGGCAGAGTCCGCCGCGCCCCGCCTTCAACGCGTTCAAACGGCGCTAAGCCTGGCAAGTGACGACTTCTTCGATATGGGCCGTTATCTCGTGGTTGGGACGCTGCTGGCAGCGGGGATGCAGACGCTAGTCTCACCCGATCTCATGACTTCACTCGGTCGGGGCCCTGTAGTCTCCGTATTGACGATGCAGGCTCTGGCGTACGTATTGAGTATCTGTTCAACCGTGGATGCATTTCTTGCGCTGGCCTTCGCCGGAACGTTCACGACCGGTGCCATCCTGGCGTTTCTGACCTTCGGGCCAATGGTCGACGTCAAGAGCACGTTAATGTTCCTGAGCGTGTTCAGGCCGCGGACGGTCGCGTATCTGATCCTGCTACCGTTGTTGATGACCATGGCGATCGGCGTCTGGCTCAACCTTAACGTCCCCATGTAGTAGCCAAGGGAGCTCAACTCTGAACCAACACGCGCGCCTGACCGACTATGCTCCGGATTCCGACGGTCGCCACGTCCACAATGGGGAGGACCGCGATGGGCAGCACCTCGCCCCCGGCGGGCCGTTCTTCGGCGACTCCCGCGCCCTCCTCAAGGCCGCGCTCTTGCTCGGCCTTGGGGTCTACATGGCTTACCTCACGTGGAGCGGCGACCTCGGAAACTACGTCAACCTGCGGTTCACCTGGGTCGGAGTCGTTGGGGCTGGTCTCGCGATGGTCCTCACCGTCGCGGTGATGAGCGCCCGCGTCCTGAGGCCATATCTCGTGGGTGAGAGTGTCCACCAGCATCTCGGGCACCGACATCAGCCAGTCGGATGGCCCGCCCTCGGCCTGCTTGCCCTCCCGCTGGGACTTGGGCTGCTCGTACCCTCTCAACCTTTGGGGGCGGCGGCCGTCACAGGCGACGTCTCTTTCAGCCGCGGCGTCGGGGAGGTGGCCACCATTTCGGCGTCAGGCTCCCTGGAGTGGACGGTCCTGGACTGGCTGCGAATGTTTTCGCTAGGTGGGCCGCAGGGGCGCGTCGATGGAAGGCAAGCGGACGTGACCGGATTCGTTTATCGTCGCGAGGGGGACCCTGATGGCCATTTCGTTCTTTCGCGTTTCCTGATGGTGCACTGCACTGCCGACGCGTATGCGATAGGAATGCCCGTCGCATGGACGCGCGCGGAGGCGCTTTCGGCGGACACGTGGGTCAGAGTGCGCGGTACGGTGAGGGTCGGAAGTTTCGGCGGCAACACGCTTCCTATCCTGGACGCTGCGACGGTCGACCAGCGAGTGGAGCGACCGACACAGGCCTACCTTTACCCATAGCTGGAGTCGAATGACCGGGCGGGCCAGGAAAACCACGGGGCCGCGGTGCTGATGTTTTCACGCTTCGATCGGTGGGTGTGTGTGGTCGTACTTACCCTGGTCGGGGCGCTCGGACTGACGATCCTTGCGGGAGACCGTGTGGGTGTCCAGCTCACACGATTCGCCCCGGTGGAAGCGGCCCGAGGCGCCAGCGTCGTCACTCTGCAGTTCAATGACGACATGAACCGAACCAGCGTGGCGGAGCGGTTCCGCCTGAACCCGCCCATCGCGGGCGAGATCACGTGGAACGGGCGGACGATGACCTTTCGCCCTCGCACTGGCCTGCGGCCGGGCATCCGCTACACGGTCGTGCTGGAACCCGGAGCCCTGAGCGACGCCGGACGGAAAATGCTCGGCGAGCACCGCTTTGGGTTCACAGTTGCAGGCCCCCGCATCGCGTACCTTGCGCCAATCGATGGCGCGGTCCAGAACATATGGATAGCCGAGCCATCGGATGGGGCCATCCCCCGTCAGCTAACGTACAGTGCCGTCGGCGTTCTGGCCTTCGACCCGAGCCCGGACGGGGGAAACCTAGTCTTCGCAGAGCGGAATCTCTCAGGCGGGTCCGACCTGAAGCAGCTCGACCTGTCGACAGAGGAACAGCGCCAGCTCACAGCTTGTGGCGACACCATCTGCACCAACCCCGAGTGGAGCCCGGACGGAGGCCGGATCGCTTTCGAGCGGCGCGGATCCGCGCCGAGCGCGATTCCCGATATCCCGCGGGATGTGACCCGGGTCTGGCTGCTTGACATGGCCTCGACTCCACCGCGTGCGGAGCCACTGTTCGATGATCCGCGGATCCCCCGGCATTTCAGGCCTCGCTGGTCACCGGATGGGAGCCGGATAGCCGTGAGCCAGCCAGTGGCCAGCTCAAGCAGAGGGCCCGGGGTGTTGATCCACCATTTCCCCAGCGGCCAAACCGACTTCTACCCGGCCTCGAGCACCGCGGGCGCGTTCTCGCCCGACGGAGCCAGCTTCGCTTTTACTGCGCTCATGCCGCGGGATGGGGAGATGCGGACAGTGCTCCGGCGTGCGGACGTGCAGGCGAAAGAGGCAGCCGTCATCCCGACGCTCGATGCGGCCATGGAATCGACGGAAATCAAGTGGGGGGGCGATGCGGCCACCGTCGCGGTCGCCCGACGCTACGTGGAGGGCAGCCGGTCGCTCGGGCAACAGCTCTACCTGGTCGACGCCGAGGATGGCACGGTCCGGCCGCTGCTGGTCGATGCGAGCTATGACCATGCGTTCTTCAGTTGGGACCCGAGCGGACGGTTATTGATCCTGGAGCGGTCGCTCATCCGAAATCCGGATCCGAGCATCCGCGCCGACCCGCGCTCCCAGGTCTGGTTGTACGACACCGAGCAGCAATCGCTCACGTTGATCGCGGCTAGCGCCCACCGCCCGCGCTGGGTGCCTTGAGGCCGAGCCTCATCCTTGACGATTGCGCTGGCTTCACGTAACCCTCAAACCACGTTTGCACAGCCTTAATCACTGGTTAACGCCGGACGGCTACCCTCTATGCGCATACTGCACGAGGGTGGGTGCCAGTTGAACGAGAGCATCCTGATCGTCGAGGACGATGCAACCCTCAGGGAGACCGTGGCCTACTCGCTCCGGCCGGAAGGCTTCCGGCTCCAGATGGCGAGCGACGGCCCGACGGCGCTGGCGCTCGCCCGCGAGCACCAGCCCGACCTGATCGTGCTGGACATCCTGATCCCCCAGATGGACGGCTTCGGCGTCCTGCGCGCGCTTGGCCCGGAGCTCACAGCGTCGGTGCTTGTGCTCACCGCCCTGGGAGAGGAACAGGATAAGGTTCGGGCCTTCGAGCTTGGCGCCAGCGACCACATGACCAAGCCGTTCGGAATGCGCGAGCTGGTGGCGCGGGTGCGGGCGCTTGCCCGCAGGCGCCGGCTGGCGTTGGGCGGGACCTCTGCCACCCAGCGCGAAGTCCTGGTGGCCGGCGGGGTTCGCCTGTACCTCGCCGAGCGGTTCGCGTGGCGGGGGGCCTCCTTGCTCCCCCTCAGGCCCAAGGAGTTCGACCTCCTCGCCTTTCTCATGCGCGTCCCGGGGCGCGTGCGCAGCCGCGAGGAGATCCTCGAGCGTGTCTGGGGTTACACGTTCGTGGGAGGCTCCCGTACGGTGGACGTCCACGTCCGCAGGCTCAGGGCCCAGATCGAGGACGATCCCGCAGCTCCGCGCCGACTGGAAACCGTCCGCGGCATCGGCTACCGCTTTGGAGACGATGGTACGCCGAGCGATTAGGGCGAGTGCCCCAGGTGACCGAACGAATTCTCCTCGGGTCTGACGACGACCTCTTTCGGGCTCGCCTGCGCGGCGCGCTGCCCCGTGAGCGATACGAGCTGAAATGCACTGATGACGTTATCGAAACCGCGGCGGAGGGCGCCTACTCGATCACCTGCGCAGCGTGTGGCGCCTTCGACCCGCGCCTCGCGTGGCGCGGCGACGACCTCTGGGACTGAACGCGAGGTGGACTTGCCGGAGCTTTGAAGGCGGCTTCAGCGTGCCTTAATGTTGCCGTTAACCTCGCTCGGCTATGCTCAATCTACGCAAGGTGACAACAAACCTCGAAGCAGGAGAGTGCGTTATGCCCGTTCGGATCCGAAGCCGGGGTGCCTGGATACTGTCGCTGGTCGTTCTGGGGGCCGTCTTCTTCGTGAATGCTTGCCAGGCGGCTCCTTCCCCTCCGTCCTCAGGGGGGACCTCTGGCGGCGGAGCAACCGCGCCGGCCGTTGCGCCCCCCGTTCGGTTGTCCGGTGCGATTGCCATCGATGGCTCCAGCACCGTCTTTCCCGTGACGGAGGCCGTTGCCGAGGAGTTCCGAAAGGTGCAGTCGGGTGTCCGGGTGACCGTGGGCATCTCCGGCACCGGCGGCGGGTTTCAGAAGTTCTGCAACGGCGAGCTGGATATCGCGGATGCGTCGCGCCCTATCTCGAGCAGCGAGCAGGAGGCCTGCCGGTCAAAGAACATCGAGTGGGTCGAGCTGGCGGTTGCGATCGACGGGCTCTCGGTTCTCGTCAACCCACAGAATACCTGGGCGACCTGCATGACGGTGGCGGAGCTGAAGCGCGTCTGGGAGCCGGACGCGACTGGAGCCGTCACTCGGTGGAACCAGGTTCGCCCCGAGTGGCCAGACCAGCCCATGCGTCTATACGGGCCCGGCACCGACTCGGGGACGTTCGATTACTTCACCGAGGCGATCAATGGGCGCGCGAGGGCGAGTCGTTCGGACTACACGGCAAGCGAGGACGACAACGTGCTCGTGCAGGGGATCGCTGGCGACCAATACTCGCTCGGCTACTTCGGCTACGCCTACTACCAGGAGAATCGGAACCGACTGAAGCTGGTGCAGGTGGACGGAGGCAGTGGCTGCATCACGCCGTCCGATGACACCATTCTTGGCGGCACGTACAAGCCCCTCTCGCGCCCGATCTACATCTATCCGTCGAGAGCGGCCCTGCAGAGGCTCGAGGTCATGGAATTCACCAGGTTCTATCTCTCAAAGGCCCCGGAGCTGGTACCGCAGGTTGGATACATCAAGCAACAGCCCACCGTGTACGCCGAGGGCCTCCAGAGGCTTGATAGGCTGGCCGCCTCCCGCTAGCAAGCTGCGCCGAAAAGGGGTGTGCTCCGCTCGTGGTGAGCTTGTCGAACCATAAGGGCCCTTCGACAAGCTCTCCGAATGCCCCGATTCATCGGGGCTCGGAGTCCGCAGCGCGGACAGGGTGAGCGAGTCTTATAGCGGCCTGCTGGCCGCAGCAAGGGCTCGGAGAAACTTTAGCGGGCCTTAATGTTCCTCTAACATCGCGGAGCCTTCCCAGCCTGCATGATTAGGCGACATGGGGCCGTATGGCAGCAGCTAGCCCTCAGTTGATCCTGCCGCGCAGCGGTTCTCGCACGTCGGTCCGTCGGCGCGTCAGCCGTCTGGGGGATCGGGCCGCTTTCACGGTTGTGCTGGGCTGCGCGCTCGTGTCGATCCTGACGACGGCGGGCATCATCGGCGTTCTGCTGTTCGAAGCCGTTGATTTCTTTCGTGAGATATCACCCCTTGACTTCTACGGCGGCACGCGTTGGGCGGCGACCTTCGATCCCCCGTCCTTCGGCGTCCTGCCCCTCGTAGCTGGCACGTTTCTTGTCGCCGCCATCGCGATGGTGGTGGCGCTCCCGGTCGCGCTTTCCGCGGCGATCTACCTCGCGGAATACGCGGCGCCCCAGGTGCGGAGCGTGCTCAAGCCCCTCCTCGAGATCCTGGCCGGCATCCCCACCGTCGTGTACGGCTACTTTGCGCTCAACACGGTCACCCCGGTCATCCGCATCTTTTTGCCCGAGACGAACGTGTTTAATGCGCTGAGCGCCGGTATCGTCGTCGGCATCATGGTGATCCCGCTGATCTCTTCAGTGAGCGAGGACGCCATGGCCGCGGTGCCGCGCACGCTCCGCGAAGGGGCCTATGCGCTGGGAGCCACCCGACTCGAGGTTGCGACGCGGGTTGTCTTTCCAGCGGCACTGTCGGGCATCCTCGCGTCGATCATTCTTGCCATTTCCCGTGCAGTTGGCGAAACCCTGGCCGTGACGATCGCCGCGGGGGCGACGCCCAGGCTCACCTTAAATCCGCTCGAGTCCGTGCAGACGATGAGCGCTTACATCGTCCAGATATCCTTGGGGGATGCGCCCTTCGGCAGCATCGAGTACCGGACCATCTTTGCCGTCGGGATCACCCTCTTCGTCATCACGTTCATCTTCAACCTGCTCAGCGAAGCGGTCCTCCGACGCTTCCGTGAGGCGTACGAGTGAGCGTATTTGCCTGGGAAGAGCCAGCGCTAAACCTGAGGCTGGACCGCCGGCGGCGAGCCAACGCGATCTTTACGTCGCTGTGCCTGGCGGCCATCGTGCTGGCGATTCTGTTCCTGGCGATCCTTCTCGTTGAAGTCCTGCGTCGGGCCTGGGGCTGGGTGGACCTGCAATTCATTACCAGCTACCCATCACGCTTCCCCGCGCAGGCGGGGGTCCTCTCGGCGCTCGTCGGCAGCATCTGGCTCGTCGTGCTGACGGGCCTGTTGGCCGTACCGGTCGGCGTGGCCACCGCCGTCTATCTGGAGGAGTACGCGCCGGCTGGCCGTTGGCGCGACCTGATCCAGGTCAATATCTCGAATCTCGCCGGCGTTCCATCCATCGTTTACGGCCTGCTCGGGCTGGGATTGTTCGTCCGCACCATGATGCTCGGGCGAAGCCTGCTGGCCGGCGCGTTGACGATGAGCCTGCTCGTGCTGCCGATTGTGATCGTCGCGGCGCAAGAGGCGATCCGAGCCGTGCCACCAACGATGCGCGAAGCGTCCTTTGCGCTCGGGGCCACACGATGGCAGACGGTGCGGCACCACGTCCTGCCCGCGGCCCTCCCCGGGATCTTGACCGGCGTGATCCTGGCCATCTCAAGAGCCTTGGGCGAAGCGGCGCCGCTCATCACTATCGGCGCGCTGACTTTCGTTCCATTCCTACCGGATGGGCCGTTGAGTCCCTTCACGGTGCTTCCCATCCAGATCTTCAACTGGACGTCACGCCCCCAGGAGGACTTTCAGCGCGTGGCGGCCGCTGGGATCGTCGTCCTGCTGGTGCTGTTGCTGACCGCAAACGCTGTGGCGATCCTGGTGCGCGATTATCATCGGAGGAAGGTAAATTGGTAGGGGCGCTGCCGCGGTT
>Ga0184637_10003111_pt1 | contig 10464 bp, 10 predicted proteins | sample PLM3_127_b2_FD_133143 | JGI IMG/M metagenome (GOLD analysis project Ga0184637, IMG submission 133143) | Groundwater sediment microbial communities from an aquifer in East River, Colorado, USA - PLM3_127_b2 | ecosystem: Environmental > Terrestrial > Soil > Riparian zone | place: USA: East River... | reverse complement strand
GGGCGCGATGCTGTCGGCGCCGATCGGCCAGGCGCTCAACCAGGCCTACGGCTGGCGCGTTGGCGTCATCGGCTTCGCCGTGCTCGCGCCAATCATGTTGCCGGCCGCGTGGTACGCCGGCAAGGTCGACCAAGTGCCGCTGCCGCCGTCGCCCGGCCGGGTGGGCGAGAGTGCGGGTGGTGCGCTCGGTACCGCGATCAAGCACGTGTCGTTCGTCGTGCTGACGCTGGCGTTCCTCGTCTGCGGCATGCAGCTGATATTACTGACCACGCACCTGCCGTCATACCTGCAGATATGCGGGATGGACCCGATGCTGAGCGCGCAGGCGCTCGGCGTGATCGGCGGCTTCAACGTGCTGGGTAGTCTGTTCTTCGGCTGGGCCGGTGGGCGCTGGAACAAGCTGGTGCTGCTGGGCAGCATCTACGTGATGCGCTCGCTGGTGCTGCTGTGGTACTTCGCCGCGCCGCCCACGCCCGAGGGCACGTTGGCCTTCGCCGCGGTGATGGGTTTCCTGTGGCTCGGCGTCGGCCCGCTGGTGACCGGCTGGATCATCGACGTGTTCGGGCTGCGCTGGCAGGCGATGCTTGGGGGCGTGGCCTGTCAGCCACCAAGTCGGCAGCTTTGTCGGCGCCTACGGCGGCGGGCTGCTGTACGACCTGCTCGGCTCGTACACGGCAGCGGTGCAGGTCGGCGTGTCGCTCGGGCTGGCGGCGGGCATCGTGCAGATCGGCTTCGCGTTGCACCGCTCGAGCAAGGTGAGTCTGGCGGCAACCTGACACGGACTCGGCGTCCAACGGATGCCGTCGCGCAGCACACGTGCAAGGGCAGCAGCTCGCGACGCGCCGGCGCACCACACTCCACGGGCCCGCCATCGCCAGCAGCGTCAGCGAGTCTTCCCTTCGGGTGTAAGCGGGTGGCCGCGCCACCATTGACCGCAGCGCGCGCTTGCGTAGGGTCGTGGGCTTTCAGCTCCGCTGCCAGCGATGCGGCAACAGGTCGCCGATCCGGCTTGCCGGATGCGAGGGCAGGCGCTCGCGCACGTCCCTGAGGTAGGCATGCGGGTCGTGCCCGTTGAGCTTGGCCGACTGCAGCAAGCTCATCACGATGGCAGCGCGCTGACCGGCGAGTTCGCTGCCGCAGAACAGCCATTCTTTTCTTCCCATGGCCCAGGGACGGATCTGGTTTTCCAGATGGTTGTTCGCGCATCCCTCGGACGTGGTCGCGCGCGACCTCAATCGCTGGCTCGAACGCAGCAAGCACCTCGCGCAGGACATCACGCGACGCCAGCGCTCGCCCAATCCGCACGATTCGCGGCGGCGTTGAGTATGCTCCTATCGTGCAGCGCGCCGCCGCGATCATCGGTTCCGCGATCTTCCTGGTCATCGCTCCGGGCACGCTCGCCGTGTACGTCCCTTGGTACCTCACGCACTGGCACTTCGCGCCTCCGCTATTCCCGATCGCGCGCGTGCTCGGCGCCGCCCTGATCGTCGCCGGGTTGCCCATCTTGCTCGATTCGTTCGCTCGCTTCGCGTTGCAGGGCCTCGGCACACCGGCGCCCGTGATGCCTCCCAAGCGCCTCGTCGTCACCGGGTTCTATCGCTACGTCCGCAATCCGATGTACGTCGCAGTCACGGCGTTGATCGCCGGACAGGGCCTCCTGTTCGGGAGCGTCACGGTGCTGGAGTACGGCGCGATCGTGTGGGCCGGATTCTTCTTGTTCGTTGTCGCCTACGAAGAGCCTGCGCTGGGCGAGCAGTTCGCCGACGAGTACAAGCGCTACCGGGCGAACGTGAGGCGATGGTTACCGCGCATCACCCCATGGCGCGGGTAGGTGGTAAGAACGCTGCGCGCGTGTCGTCGTCCAGCATCGCAGCCGCTAGCACTATCCGAGACCGGCGCTGCTAGGCCCGCAGCTGATCCGGTTGCGGCCGGCCGATCACACGCGCGCGCGGATCGAGAGCTATCAGCTGCTGGTCGAGCCGGAGCATCGCCTGCACTGGCTGCGCGATCCGCACGGCAATCGCGTCGCGCGCGTCACGTTCAAGGCCGGGCAAGCGGTCTCCGAGCTCGACGTGCTGGTCGAGCTCGCGGTCGAGATCAACGCGATCAATCCGTTCGATTTCTTCATCGACGATCGCGCGCGCAAGGTGCCGTTCGTATATCCCGACGGGCAGGGTCGGCATCGCGCCATAGGCCCGCATGCTCCTGTCGTGCTGACTGCTCCGCCGCACCGTAGGCTGCACGATCTCTAGGCGACTGCTCTCGCGCATAGGCAAGGTAGTGCCATGCCATGCCAGCGCGCACTTGGTCGAGACCGGCATCGGCATCGCCGACGAACACGACGCCGACCAGGCGGTCGATAGCGGTCCCGCTTGTGTCAGTCAACGACGACGTCGCGGAGCAACACCAGCGCCGCTAGATGCTGGTGTGCAACCTCACTGAACGGCTGCTTTCGCTCGGGTGCATTGATGCCGGCGAGTCGGACGATGTGCTGGATGTGTTCAGTGTCCAGAACGTTGATCGTGTCTTCGGGTAGCCGTGCATGGGGCCGAGTGGCGGCTTTGTGGCGACGCGATCCGGGCAGCGGATGTCGCTGAAGGGTCGGGCCTTGCTGTTCAATGCTCGTGAAAGCTCGACCGCAAGCAGTCATCGACGTTGACGCTGACGGTCGCCAATGGTGCTCTCGGCCCAAGAGCAGTCTTCGGCTTTCTCAACCGGAAGCTGACAGTGACGACAGTGGTCCTCGACTCGAGGCGGGCACTCAGAGGGCCGACCGCGATGTCACGACCCGCGAGCTCGTTCACTCGATCTTGACGTTGGCGATCCTGACGATGTCCTGGAAAACCGCTTCCGCGTCGGCTAGGAGCAGTCGTGGTCTCCCCGCCGCATATCGCTACCTGCGGTACGTACTGGGGTTCTCGCGTCGCGGTTCATTCGAGCCAGGTCACGGCGCTTTCGACCTCGGCGCGCGAGGTGCGGAACCGGTTCGCCGAATGGTCCGCGTCTTCGAAGCCTAACGAGATGCCGCAGACGATGTGACGGTCTGCCGCGAGTCCCCAGCTCGGCGCGCCAGAAGTCGGGATAGGCCGCGAGCGCGGCCTGCGCGATCGCCGTCACGCCGAGTGCGCACCCCGCCAGCACGAAGTTGTTGATGTAGGCGCCGCAGTCGATGGCGCCGTAGGTTCCGAGCGGCGCGTCGCTGCTGACCTGATGATTGCGATGCGGGCGGTGAAGTCTAGTCGTTGAGCAGACGGCCGGCGACGCGCGACCCAACTCGGAAATCGGCGCCGGATCAACCGAGCCTCATGCGCAGGCCCACAGGCGACATGGTCAACGACATGCGTTCGACGACGTCCTGCCCGTCGGGACCTGCCACCTCGTGCACCTCGAACGATCCGAGCAGCATGGCGATTACGCTCTTGATCTCGGCCAGCGCCAGGTAGCGCCCGGGGCAAACGCGCGGGCCCGCACCGAAGGGCATGGCGACTCGCTTGGCGGTGCTTACGATGGACTGCACGCTGCCGTCGGACAACCAGCGCTCCGGGCGGAATGCCGTCGGATCGGGAAAGTGACGTTGATCAACGGCCGGTCGTCGCATCACGCACATGACGAGCGTTCCGGCAGGGATTGCGACGTCGGCGATGACCGTATCGTGAACGGCTTCGGCTACGTTGATTGGCGCGACAGGCTTGAGCCGCATCGTCTCGTTGGCGCACGCCTCGATGTAGTCGAGCGAGCCCAGCTGATCGCTGCTGGCAAGACAAGGCTGCCCGGCCAAAACCCGACGGGCTTCGTCGGCCGCCCGCTGCTTCGCCTCGGGATGGGTCTGCAGTAGCCAGATCATCCACGCCAGGGTGTTGGCGGTCGTGTCTTCACCGGCGAGCAGCATCGTGAGTACGTTGCCGGACACGTCCTCGTCGGTTACGGCGCTGCCCTCGCGATCGCGCGCCGCGACCAGCGCCTCGATCAGGTTCGATGGATGTTCGCGAAGTTGAGGCTGCTCGCTGATTCTCTTCCTGGCTTGAGAGACGAAATCACCCACCGCCCGATGCAGGGCCCGCAGATGCTTCAGGACCCGGCGATCCTCAGGCAACAGGATCCAGCGCCAGTAAGGAACGGCTGCGAAGGCCCGCTTCATGAGCGCAGGGAACACCTTGTCGAGATGCTGCTGGATGACTTCTCCGTCGGATTCGAGCGTGTTCATGTCGGTGCCGAATGCCAAGCTCGCGGTGACGTCGACCGTGTAGCGCATGAGGTCGGCTTGCAGATCGATCGGTGTGCTGGTCGCAGCTGCTTGGTGCCAACGACCGGCCAGCCGTCCAGTGACTTTGGTCAAGGTGGGAAAGAAAGACTTGATGTGCGCGGGATCCAGGCTTGCCAGCACCATCGGCCGCTGTCGACGCCAAGCGGCGCCGTTGGCGGCAAACACACCTTCCATGCCGAAGGCGCGCGAAATCTCCACAAGGCGCGAGCCGCGCTGGAAACCGTCGGGTCGGTCGCGCAAGACCTTTGCGATCAGCTCGGGGTCCGACAGGCCGACGAAGCGTCGCGCGCCTACGCGAAACCGGTAGATGTCACCGTACTCTCCGGCCCAGGCTTCGACGGTCTTGTGCAGGCTTTCGACCTTGATGCTGCGGGCGTTGCCGACGATCGGCAAGCCACGCGGTCCGGGCAGGTCTTCATAGCGTCGGCGAGCCCCGCTAGCGCGTTCCACCTCGGACACGGCCATGCGACACCTCCGGTCAGTGGGCTGCGTCCATGGCCCGACGCCAAGTCGCAGACAACCGAGCATAGGCAGCGTACAGGCGCATGTCCACAAACGCGCGTTTGCTCTCCTAATGCTATGGTGACTACCAAAAAAAGGAGCCCAACGATGACCAAGCCCTTTCAGCAGTGGAAAGTCCTTCCGCACGGCAAGCTCTCGGAAGTCGACGACAACATCCTCACGGTGACTGGCGAGCTTCACATGCCGCTCACCAACCTGCCGCGACGCATGACCGTGGCGCGGTTGAACGACTCGCGACTGGTCGTGTTCAGCGCGATCGCGCTCGATGACGTCGAGATGCAGGCGCTCGAAGACTACGGCCGGCCCGCGTTTCTGGTGGTGCCGAACGACCATCATCGGCTCGACGCCAAAGTCTGGAAAGAGCGCTATCCGTCGATGCAGGTCGTTGCGCCGCATGGCTCCAGTTCGAAGGTCGAAGAGGTCGTCCATGTCGACACCACGGGCCCGGATTTCAGCGACCCGAACGTTCAGTTCGTCACGGTTCCCGGCACGCGTGGACACGAAGCGGCGCTCGTCATCCGAACGCCGAACGGCACGACGCTGGTGTTGAACGATCTCGTCGGCAACATTCGCCATGAATCCGGGTTCGGTGGCTGGTTCCTGCGCGTGATGGGATTCGCGGGGAACGAACCGCACATTCCGAAGCCGGTGAAGATGATGATGATCGAGGACAAGGACGCGCTGCACGCGCAGCTTCTGCAGTGGGCAGAGATCGATTCGCTGAAGCGCATCCTGGTGTCGCACGGTTCGCCGATCGAAGACAACCCGAGCCAGGCGCTGCGCGATCTGGCGAGCTCGCTGGGGTGATGCACGCGGAGGCGACCATGGCGACATTCGTGGTGGTGCATGGTGCGTGGTCTGCGGTCTGGGCCTGGAAGAAGATGCGGCCATTGCTCGCGACCGAGGGCACGAGCTGGTCACACCCACGCACACCGGCCTCGGCGAGCGCAGTCACCTCGCACGACCCGACATTGATCTCGACGCGCACATCGCCGATGTGCTCTGCGTGCTTCGGTTCGAAGACCTGCGCGACGTCTTTCTGGTCGGTCACAGCGACGGTGGCATGGTCGCCACCGGCGTTGCGGACCGCGCGTCCGAGCGCATCGCACACCTCGTGTACCTCGACGCGTTCGTGCCGAAGGACGGTCAATCGCTGGCCGACCTGGCCGGCGCGGCAGCGCACGCTCGCGTCGTCGCTGCGGCGCGCGAGCACGGCGAGGGCTGGCGCGTACCTGTCCTCCGCAAAAATCCCGTCAGCTGGCACCACTGTCTCTCTAGGCTCAAGGCCGAACGCTGTGGCACGATGAGCGCATGGTCACCCTCGCGAGGATCGCACTGCGTCTGATCGAAGACGCCCTCCGATGGGTGAAGCTGCTGTTCCGCTCGAGAGAGTCCGTTGAGGCCGAGAACCTCTTCCTGCGTCGTCAGCTCGCGCTGTACATCGAGCGCGGCGTGCGACCGCGGCGGATAGATGCTGCAACCCGGGTCAGCTTGGCCGTACTGGCCAGGCTGTTCGATTGGCGCAGCGCTCTGGTTGTCGTGCAGCCGGCCACCATGATTCGCTGGCATCGCGCAGGCTGGAGGTTGCTGTGGCGTGTGAAGTCGCGACGGGGTCGACCTCCGATTCCAGAGGAACTGCGCGCGCTGATTCGCCGGATGGCGAACGAGAACCGTCTGTGGGGTGAAGAGCGGATCGCCAACGAGCTTCTGCTCAAGTTGGGTATTCGGATCTCGCCGAGAACGGTACGCAAGTACTTGCCGAAACGACCACGAGGGCAGCCGCGCGGAGACCAGCGCTGGTCAACGTTCCTCAGGAACCACGCGACAGCCGTCCTCGCATGCGACTTCTTCGTGGCCGTCACGGCAACGTTTCGGATGCTATCGTGTTCGTCGTCATCGAGCATGGCACACGCCGTCTCGCGCACGTCAACGTGACCGCGCACCCGAGTGCTGACTGGACGCTGCAGCAACTGAGGGAGGTGGTCGGCGACACGGAGCACCACAAGTATCTGATCCATGATCGGGACGCGATCTTCGCCCAGCACCTGGACGATTCAATCCGTGCCCTGGGCATCGAGGTCTTGCGATCGCCGGTCTCAAGCCCGAAGGCGAACGCGGTCTGCGAACGTTTGATCGGAACGATACGTCGGGAGTGCCTGGATTGGCTGATTCCGATGACCGAGGCGCATCTGCGATGGATTCTTCGAGTGTGGAGGAATCATTACAACAGCGGCCGTCCTCATAGCGCACTGGGTCCTGGCGTGCCAGACCCTCCGACAGGACTCGCGCGAGTCCAGTTCGCTGAATCCCGACATCGATTGGCGGCAGACGCGCTCGTGCTTGCCAGATCGCTGTTGGGCGGCTTGCATCACGAGTACTCGCTTGCGCCGGTGCCGATGCCGGCGCCGGCGCCGGTGAACGTGTAGTCGGTGTCGTGAAAGCGGCTGAATGGCGGCTCCCGGCACGTGTTGAGCGCGCCGCAAGCTCTGTTGCTTCGTCGGATGCCGTTTCTGCGGAGCACAGGTGGGCATAAGCCGCCTCCGCGTCCGGCGTGGCATTTACGCTGATGCCGATAGTGCTGGCCAGCTTCCTGCGGCTGGTGAGTAGCCCGAAGATCTTTCAACTCCCGACGCCGATCGATGAGGCCGTGGGATTCGTCGACGCGCTGTTGGCCGTTTTGCCTCGACAAGCAACTCGGTGGCAATGACCTGCCCGATGCCTGGCTGGCCGCGGCCACGGTGCACTTAGGCGAACACCTCGTCAGCTTCGATCGGGACTTCAGAAAGCTTGTGGGTCGCTCGCATTTCACTCTGCCGGGTGCCACTGCATCAGGTCATTGACCAGCTCGATCTCTCGTTCCTTCGAGAGGTTCAACTTCCTCGTAGACGATCTCTCGAATTTGAGAGCGTTCGCCGGACAGGCCAGGCCGTCCAGACGTTCAGCGACCCGCCCCGCGGCGCAACACCAGCGGCGCTCCGCCGAACGTCCTCTTGCACATCCAGTGGGACAGAGCCGCGTCCATGTAGTCAGCGTGGCCGGGAAACCAGTTGGCGAGCGTGTCCGCCAGTGAGTGCACGAGCTCCACCTTCGCGCCGGACCGCAGAAGTTCTGTTACCTCGTGCAGCGAACCGAGCACCGCCTCGTGTTCGTCGACATGGCATTGCGTGGCGGGAAAGCCGGTTTCGTCCATCCATCGGCGCTCCTCCTCGAAATGCTCCTGCGTGTGACGAAGCATCGCGTGCAAGCAGACAGCCGCGGTGTCGGGCGTCGCCTGTCGCAGGCGGCGGACGCAATCGACGAAGTCGCGATGAGTGGCGTCCATGGGCGCAAAGCCCAGCAGCAGCGCGTCCGACCAAACGAGTTCAGGCGCAGGTTCGGGATGCGGCATCGGGTTCATGCTGGGGCGGGAAGGTTGGTTGGCTGGTCATAATTGTGACGATATCCAGGAAAATGTCCATTAACAAGCCGATGACCCCGACGGCAGCCGGCAAACGGCATCCAGATGCGCCCCCGCGGCAAGTGCTCCGGGGCCATCGCCAGCGGCCTGCGTTCGAGTCTAGGGGCTTACTAGGTACAAACTCTGAGTTTCTGTTCAAATTCTGTCTATAGAATCGCCACCGCTATGCAGAATAAGTCGCGTCGCCGGCCCTGCCGCCCAACTCGCTCCTCTCGTGCATCGCAACGATCCACGGCCCCATGCAGCCGGTCGTTCCCGAACAAACGCACATCCACGCAATGGAGAGACGGTCAATGAAAAAACTGAGCAACAAGGCGCGAGCGGGGGTTCGACTGCACGCCATCGCGAGCGCTCTGGCACTGTGGTGCGGGGTCGCACCCGCCGCCGAGTTCGACGTCGGGAACCCGGACCTGAAGCTGCGCTGGGACAACACCCTTCGCTACAACCTCGGCGTGCGCATGGAGGGCCAGGATTCGCGCATCCTGGCCAGTCCTTCCTACGACGAGTCGGACAGCAAGTTCGACAAGCACGACGTGGTCACGAATCGCCTCGACGTGCTGAGCGAACTCGATCTGAACTACCGGGGCAGGTTCGGCGCACGCGTCAGCGCAGCGGCATGGTACGACCACGCCTACCGCGACACCTCGGTGCGCTCGCCCGCAGCCGGCGGCGTCATCCCGACCAGCTACTTCGGCGACCACTACAACAGCACGGTGAAGCGCTACGTGAAGGGTCCCTCCGGCGAGTTCCTCGACGCGTTCGTGTGGAGCAACTTCGACCTTGGCGAAGTGCCGGTCAACGTCAAGCTCGGCCGGCACAGCGTCGTGTGGGGCGAGGGTCTGCTGATCGGCGGACACGCGATTTCCTTCTCGCAGGCGCCGATCGACGGCGTCAAGGCCGTCACCAGCCCGGGCATCGAGACCAAGGAGGTTTTCCTGCCGCTCAACCAGGTCTCGATCAAGGCGCAGGCCACCAACAACCTGACGCTGGCGGGCCAGTACTTCTTCGAGTGGAAGCCGACGCGCGTGCCCAACGGTGGCACCTACCTGATGGGGGCCGACACATCGCCCAACGTGGATCGCCTGGGTGTGGCGCCGGGCCTGGCGGCGGCCAGGGTGGAACCGCTGACGCCCAGGCAACGCGGCAACTGGGGTGTCAGCGCCCGCATGAACATCGAGCCCATCGAGTCGACCGTCGGGCTGTACTACCGTGAATTCAACGACTACACGCCGGAAACCGGCATCCAGTTCGTCAGCTTCGCGGGGCCCGTGCCGACCGGCTTTCGCTTCGTGTATCCGCAGGACGTCAAGCTCATCGGCGCCAGCTTCGCCCGCGCCATCGGCCCGGTGAGCTTCGGCTCGGATATCTCGCTGCGCAAGAACACGCACCTGAACTCGAGGACGACGTACGGTCCGACCGAGAACACCGGGGCCCGCGGCGACACGCTGCACGTCGTGGCGAACGGCGTCTATCTGCTGCCCAAGACGCCGCTGTGGGACACCGGCAGCGTCGTGGCCGAAATCGCCTACAGCCGCTTGCTGAAGATCACTGCCAACGAGCACCTCTATCGCGGCGAAGGCTATGCCAGCTGCATCCGCTCGGGCACCGGCGCAGGCGGCGTGCCCGCGGCACCCGGTGATCGCAGCGACGCCTGCTCGACCAAGCAATTCCTGCAGCTCGCAGTCAACTTCACGCCGCAGTACCTTGGGATCCTTCCGTCCTGGGACCTGGACCTGCCGCTGTCGTTCAACTACGGCCTGAAGGGTACCGCGCCCACCGGCGGCGGCGGCTTCGAGAAGCTGTTGACCTGGTCCATCGGCGCGAAAATGACCTATTCGCAGCGCCACGAGTTCTCGTTGCGCTATGCCGACATCAAGGTACCGGGCAAGTACAACGCGGCCGGAACCACGCTCATCGGCGGCAACGCGCTGGGCAGCTCGATCGGCGCCACCGACCGCGGCTGGCTGGCCTTCACCTACAAGACATCCTTCTGATATCCGGAAGCACCAGGAGACCCACTCATGAAACTGCAACTCGCACTCTGCGCGGCCGCCCTCGGCCTCACCGTCCCGTCCTTCGCGGCCGTTTCGGCCGACGAGGCCAAGCAGCTCGGCACGACGCTCACGGAGTTCGGTGCCATCAAGGCCGCCAATGCCGACGGCAGCATCCCGGCGTACACCGGCGGGCTCACCAAATCGCCGCCCGGACACAAGCCCGACAG
>Ga0184637_10003110_pt1 | contig 10465 bp, 8 predicted proteins | sample PLM3_127_b2_FD_133143 | JGI IMG/M metagenome (GOLD analysis project Ga0184637, IMG submission 133143) | Groundwater sediment microbial communities from an aquifer in East River, Colorado, USA - PLM3_127_b2 | ecosystem: Environmental > Terrestrial > Soil > Riparian zone | place: USA: East River... | reverse complement strand
TCGGCATCTTCAACCGCTCGTACTACGAGGAGGTGCTGGTGGTGCGCGTGCACAGGGGGTTCCTGCTCGGCCAGAAGCTGCCGCCCGAGCTGGTCACGGAGAAGATCTGGCAGGAGCGCTGCCAGGACATGCGCGCCTTCGAGAGCTACCTGGCGCGCAACGGCACCGTGATCCTGAAGTTCTTCCTGAACGTGTCCAAGGAGGAGCAGAAGGAACGCTTCCTGGCGCGGCTGGACGAACCCGAGAAGAACTGGAAGTTCGCGGCCCGGGACGTGGAAGAGCGCGCGCACTGGGACGAGTACATGGCGGCCTACGAGGAGTGCATCGCGCGCACGGCCGCGGAGCACGCGCCCTGGTACGTGATCCCCGCCGACCACAAGTGGTTCATGCGCATGGCGGTGGCCGAGATCATCGTGGAGCGCCTGGAGAAGCTGGGGCTCCACTACCCGGTGGTGGACGACCAGAAGAAGAACGAGCTGGCGGCCGCGCGGGCACTGCTGGAGAACGAGAAGTAGGGGGGAGGCCCGAGGGGCCGTGGGGGGGCTGAGCGGATGAGTGAGTGGCCCCCCCGAGTAATGAGCGAGCGAGGGATTCATTTCCGAGCGAGCAGAAGATCAGGCCGCGGCGATCTTCTCCAGCTGGCCGAGATGGTTCAGGTCGTGGCCGGCCAGCATGCGGATGATCACGTCCACCGTCTCCGGACCACGTTCGGGGTGGTAGGCCTCGCGCGCCAGCTCCTCCGGCCGCAGGCGTCCGAAGAGCGCGAGGTTCCAGCCCCGCAGGGCCAGGAACGAGCGCAGCGCGGCCTCGTGGTCGACGTCCTGGTAGCGCCGCGCCCAGGCGCCCTCGTCGAAGGGCTGGATGGTGTGGTTGTCCTCGGCCAGCGCCTGTCGCGTGCGGAAGCCGACGCCGATCTCGGCGTCGGCCAGGTGGGCCAGGATCTGCCGGCCCGTCCACTTGCCGGGGGCGTAGCTCTTCTCGAGCCCGGCCGCGCCCAGCCGGCGCGCGACGTCCTCGGTGCGGCGCGCGCTGGCCTGCATGCTCTCCACGGGACTGCGGTCGCCCAGCAGGCCCAGGATGCGCTCGCGGTACGTCCCGTCGGTCACGCTGGTCACGTTCTCCTCCCTACTTGCCCCCGATGCGCGTGAGCGCTTACGTCCGCATCGTATCGCTGCGGACCCTGCAGGCGCTCGTCGCCGAAGAGGCTCGAGGCGCCGGCCAGGCACGCGAAGAGCGCCAGCAGGGCGCTCCTCACGCGCGGGCTCTCTTGGGGACGGATGCGGCCAGCGCGATCTCGCGCGCGCGGCCCTCGTAGTTATCGGGCGGCTGGTCGGGCAGGTGGGCCAGGAAGGAGCTGACGATCGACTCCAGCGCCTGGGCCAGCGGCGTGGCCCGGAAGCCCAGCTCTGCCCGCGCCAGCCCGGGATCGAGGTGCGAGATCCAGCGGCTGCTGAACGGCGAGACGGCCCGCGCGGACAGCCCGGCCGCCTCGAGGTCGGCGGCGCCCACGTCCACGAGCTGCGGGCGCGCGCCCAGCAGCGCGGCCAGCTCGGCCAGGAGCTCGCGCAGCGTGGGCGCTTCGTCCTGGCAGACGTTGAAGGCGCGGCCGAACGTATCGTCGCGGCCCAGGATGGCGTCCAGCGAGCGCACGACGTCGTTGCAGTACACGTGGCGGAGGCGGGCGGCGCCGCCCTCCGGAACCAGCACGGGCCCGCCGTCGAGCAGCCGCCACAGGTAGCTCTCCAGGCGGCGCGTGGGATCGCGCTCGCCGTTGACCACCGGCAGGCGCAGCACCGTGCCCGGGAAGCGGCTGACGCGCCAAGCCTCCTGCAGCACGTCCTCGGCCGCACGCTTGCCCATGCCGTACTCCCACTCGCGGCGGTCCGCTTCGCCGGCGGGCTCGGCCATCACGGGCCCCGCGTAGTCGGACTCGCGCGCGGGGCACGGCGCGCCTTCGCGCACGAGATAGACCTGCCCGGTGCTGATGAGCACGTAGTGGCCGACACCGCCCAGCGCCAGCGCCTTCACGATCTCCGCCACGTCGCGGCCGTGGTAGGCGGCGAAGTCGACGGCGGCGTCGAACCGCCGCCCCTGCAGCAACCGCGGCACGTCGTCGGTCGTCCGGTCGCCGTGCAGGCGCTGCACGCGCGCGCCGAACGGGTCGGGCGTGCGGCCGCGGTTCAGCAGCGTGACGGCGTGGCCGCCCGCCAGCAGGCGCCACACCAGGCCGTAGCCCATGAAGCGCGTGCCGCCGACGACGAGGACGTGCACGGCGATCAGAGCGCGCGCTTGCGCGCGCGGCGCGTGAGCTCGGCCGGCAGGTACTTCTGCGACAGCCGGCGGTACAGCCCGGGCCTGCTCACGCGCAGCCATTCCAGGAACTGGGCGGGCTCCGTGTAGTCCTGCCCGGAGCCGGGGGCGTTCACCTCGCAGGTCGTGTTGTCGAACTCCCGGCACACGACGGGCCGCTTCTCGTAGACGCCGCAGAGGAGGTCGCCGCCCAGCTGCTTGCAGCGGCTCTGGAAGATCACCATCCACTCGCCGTTGCCGTCGCGGTACACGCTGACGTTCTCGTGGTAGAGGTACCAGAGCACGTCGGTGGCGAAGCGCAGGTTGCGCGGCGGATTGATCCCGACGCCCACGTACGTGCAGCACCTGGCGCAGCGGGTGCACGGCACCAGGATGCTCGGCGCCATCGGCAGCGGGATGGGTGGGGCCACGGGCTCAGTGATGTTGTACACCGATCCGTGGCCCCCCGTCCGTTACTTGATGGAGAACGTGGTCACCAGGAAGACGGCCATGCCGGCGCGGTCCACCGTCTGGGCCGGGCAGAAGAGCAGCGGCTGGCTGCTGCAGCCGCCCGTGATGCGGCGCCGGTACAGCTCCTCGACCCAGCGCGCGTAGGGGCTGCTCGCCGGCACGTCCTGGAACAGGCCCTGCGCGGGCGGCGGCGAGTAGGCGGGGCCCTCCAGCGTCCTCAGCAGGAACACCGCCATCTGCTCGCGCGTCACCTCGCCCTTGGGGCAGTAGAGCGGCGGCGCCGTGCTGCAGCCGCCCGTGATCCCGCGCCGCATGAGGTCCTCGATCCACGGCGCGTAGGCGCTCGTCAACGGCACGTCCTGGAAGAAGCCCTGTGCCGGCGGCGGGCGATAGTCCTTCCCGTAGCGCGAGGCCAGCAGGAAGACGGCCATCTGCTCGCGGGTGACGGCGGCGGCCGGGCAGTAGCGCAGCGGACCCGTCGCACAGCCGCCGGCCACGCCGGCGTTGTAGAGCGTCTCCACGTACGCCCAGGCCCAGTGCGAGGACGGCACGTCGGCGAAGACGTCGAAGAAGCTCGGATCGGGACAGCCGTCCGTGTCGTTCTCACCGTCCACGTCCTCGAGGTCCACGGGGCACTGATCCGCGTCGTCGAGTACGCCGTCCTGGTCGTTGTCGGCGTCGAGGCAGCCGTCGGCGTCGGCGAAGCCGTCGAGGTCCTCGATGCGCAGCGGATCGCCCGCCGCCGGGCAGGAGTCGAGGAAGTCGGGAACGCCGTCTCCGTCGCCGTCGGGCACGTCGGGCTGCAGGATGTTCACAGGCAGCACGGTCTGGTAGGCGTCGTCATGCTCGTAGACGTCGCCCGGCGGGTCGAGCGACACCTTGACCTTGCAGATCGTGAAGTGCCCGTGCTGGGAGGGCGGGAAGGTCGCCGTGAAGACGACGGCGTTCGCCAGCGAAGGCAGGGGCGGCGTGGAGAGGTCGGGCAGGACGGCGCCGCCCAGCGCGGGATCGTTCGTGACCAGGCCCACGTCCAGCGTGATCCCGCCCACGAAACCGGGCGGGGGGGCGAAGTTCACGCCCGGGAAGGGGATGCTCATGCACCATCCGAGGTCGACGATGAAGCCGAACGCGGGCACGTAGGGACCGGGTGGCAGCCGGCGGACGATGTCCACCGTCACCTTGCCGGGCGGCACCGTCACCGGGTTTGGCGTGACGAACACGCGGAAATGGGACATCGGCTCCTTGCCGTAGTGGATGGGCACGATGATGGGATGCACCAGGTGGTCCTCGGTCTCGCCGAAGGCCTGTGCGGTGGGGACGCTGCCGTCCCAACCGGCGGCGCCGAGGGGCGCGCGCGTCAGGGTGACGCGCACCCAGCGCGGCAGCGTGGAGTTCATGATGAAGAGGCCGGAGACGACGCTCCGCTCGGTGCCCGGCGCGATGGTCAGCTCCTTGTCCACGATCACGTGCTCGCGCGGCCAGGTCCCGAGCGGCAGCGCCGACTGCCAGCGCCCGTTGCGGTCGACGTCCACCAGCGCGTTGACGTAGCGCGGCCCGGCCGGAGCCGCCGCACCCACGGCGGCCTCGCGGACCTGCAGAAGGCAGGCGCCCACGGCGCAGAAGATCCGCACGTCGGCGTCGTCCTCGTCCAGGTCGACGAGCTTGGCGTCGCTCTCGGAGGTGGTGGTGGCCGGGGGCGCGCCGGGCTCGGCCAGCCATTCTTCGTTGAGGCCCAGGTGGTGGACGCCCTTGTTTCCCGGCACGGCGGCGTTGGCCGTGTTCAGGAGCGTCGGGAACCGGCCCGGCACTCCCGGGTACGCCTCGATCGCTGTGTTCAACGTGTTGTCGGGGGCGTCGCCGAAGTCGGCCGGCGTCTGTGCCGGCGCCCGCACGGCGAGCAGGAGCAACCCCAGCACGGCCAGGGATCGAAGAACGGCAGTGGCTGCGCTCATCTCACGTCCTCCTTCGTTTCGTCTGGCCGTGAGTCACGTCCCGGGGCCGGGAGGTTCCAACGCGCGCAGCGGTGCCCACCGGGGAGTGAGCGCGCGCACGCGCTTGACGCTGGCGCGCGGGCGCTCTAACGTGCGCCGGTACCACTTCCCGAAAAACGCTGCCCCGGGCTGGCCTCATGTGAACCACGGGGGTCCCTCCGGTGACTCACCGGGAGATGAACGCGCCCGCCGCGGCCGTGGCGGAGCCCACCGGCCCCGAGTCCGAGTCGCGCTGGATCCGCGAGATCGCGGGCGGCGACCGGGGCGCGTTCGACAAGCTCTACCGCGCCTACCAGGTGCCGCTGTTCCGCTATTGCGTGCGCATGGTCGGCTCGGCGGAGACGGCCGAGGAGCTGGTGAACGACGTCCTGGTGGCGGTCTGGGACTCGGCCCGGCGGTTCCGAGCCGAATCCAAGCCCTCCACCTGGATCTTCGGCATCGCGCACCACAAGGCGCTCAACGCGCTGCGGAGGAAGGCCCGGCCGGCGCTGGCGCTGGAGACGATGGACGAGCTGCCGCATCCCCAGGAAGGGCCGGAGGCGCGCCTCTCGCGCCAGGGCCTGGGCGAGCGGGTCCGCCACGCGCTGCTGGCCCTCTCTCCCGAGCACCGCGAGGTCGTGCAGCTCACCTTCTTCCACGGGCTCTCGTACGCGGAGATCGCCGCCATCGTGAAGTGCCCGGTGAACACCGTGAAGACGCGCATGCTCCATGCGCGGCGGAAGCTGCAACAGGTGCTGGAGGACATGGGGCTGAGGAGCGAAACGGCATGAGCCATCACGAGGTCCAGGGGCTTCTGCCGTGGTACGTGAACGCCACGCTCGACGAGGCCGAGCGGCGCGCGGTGGAAGACCACCTGCCGTCCTGCGTGGAGTGCGCGCGCGAGGCCGCGCAGCTCCGCGACCTGCAGGCGGCCTTCGTCGAGGCTGAAGAGGCTGCGCTCGGACCCAGCCCTTCGGCGCTGGTGCGCGCCCGGGCGGCGATCGACCGTCCGCTGCGCGGCTGGTGGGCGTCCTTGCCCGTCTTCGCCCGCGTGGCGCTGGTCGCCCAGGTCCTGATCATCGCGGTCCTTTCCGCGCTGCTGCTGGCCCGCGGACCCAGGGAGGAACCGTTCCGAACGGTGGCCGGACCCTCGACCGCCGGCGCCACGATTCGAGCCACCATCGTCCTGGCGTTCGCCGAGGGCGTCTCGGAAGCCAGTCTGCGCCGCACCATCGCCGGCATCGACGGGACGATCGTGGCCGGACCCTCCGCGGCCGGCCTCTACACGGTCGAGCTGCCGCTGGCGCCGGAGCGGGACGACGAGATCGAAGCCGTGCTGCGCCGCCTGCGCGCGGACCGCGCGCTGGTGCGCCTGGCAGCGCGCCGGTATTGAAGGAGGGAGCGCGTGACGATCCTCCTCCGCGCGGGCCTGCTGGCGGCGGCGCTGTGCGCCCAGGCGCTGCCGGCGGCGCAGGCACCGGCGGGCGCCGTCGACGGCCTCCTGCTGTTGCCGCCCTTCGTATCGCCCGGCGAGGAGCTGGAGCTGGCGGTCCTCGACCCGGTCCTCACGCCCCCGGGCGGGCGCTGGGAGATCGGCGGGGCGGCGGCCGTGGAGGACGCGGGCCGCCTGCGCGTGCGCCTGCCGACGACGCTGACGCCCGGCCAGGACCTCTCCATCACCTATCGCGATCCCGCCGGGAACCTGCGCGTCGCCGCGCGCGCGGCGGCGGCGCGGGTGGTTGCCGCCGGCACGGCCGGGGCCGAGGCACGGATCGTGGACAGCGGCGGCAGCGCGGCGGCCGGCGAAGTGGTCTGCGTGTGCGGCTCATTCACGCCCGCCTCCTGGGACGGCCTGACGCTGGACGGCAGGCCGCTGCGTGATCGCGTGAGCGCGTCGGGCCGCGTGGTCATGGTGCGCCTGCCCGCGGACCTGCCGGCCGGACCGCACGTCATCGCCGGCGCGGCGTCCGCCGGCTTCCCGCTTCGCGACGCCGTGCTGGTGAGGGCCCTGCGGGTCGCGCCCCGCCTCGAGCGCGGCGAGGTGCTGCGCGGGCAGTCGGCGGCGGTGCAGCTCACGCTCGAAGGAACCGAGGACATCATGGCGCTGCGCCTGACCAACGCCACTCCCGACGTCGTTTCACTGGAGGGCGGCGCGGCGCAGGAGGCGCCGACCTCGGGCGGAGAGCGGAACCAGGTGCGGCGCATGGTCCGCGGCCTGCGCAAGGGCCGCTTCCGTCTCGGTTACGAGTTGATGCCTCCGCCCTGCCCCTGCGAACCCGCGGCCCGGACGGCGCGCGTGCCGTTCCTGCCCGGCCGCCTGCTGGCGCTCGTGCCCGGCACTGCCGAGGCGCTGCCGGCCGCGGCGCGCGCCCTCGCGGCCACGCACGCCCTGGTCGTGCTCGAGGCACACCCCCTGCCCTCGATCGGCGAGGGCCTCGTCGTGTTCGGCGTGCCCGCCGATGCCGACGTGCCGCGCGCGGCCGCCACGCTGCGCCGAGATCCGCGCGTGACCCTGGCCCAGCCCGACTTCGTCCACGAGACGGCGGCGCTGCAGAGCGGCCCGCAGCCGGTGCACGATTACGCGCGGCGTCTCATCGGTGCCGACCGTCTCCCGCCGCAGGCGAATGGAGCCGGCGTGACGGTGGCCCTGGTGGACACGGGCGTCGATGCGGACCATCGCGCCCTGAAGGGGGCGATCTCCGCCCAGGTCGACCTGACCGGCCGCGGCCTCACGCCCGACGTGCACGGCACCCTGATGGCGGGGATCCTCGCCGGCCGCGCCGGTGGCGTGGAGGGCGTCGCACCGCGCGCCGCGCTGCTGGTCGTGAAGGCCTGTCACCCGGAGTCGCCGCGGGCGATCAACGCGGTCTGCACGTCGGTGTGGCTGGCCCGGGGCCTCGACGCCGCACTGCAGCGCGACGCACGCGTCCTGAGCCTCAGCGTGGCCGGACGGCCGGACGAGGTCGTGGCGCGCCTCGTCGCGCAGGCGGTCCGGTCCGGCCGCGTGGTCGTGGCGGCGGCCGGCCACGAGGGCGGCGGCAGCCCGCCTCATCCCGCGGCCCTCGACGGCGTGCTGGCGGCGACGGCGGTGGATGCCGGCGGCGCGCTCTATCCGCCCGCCACGCGCGGCTCGTTCGTGGACCTGGCCGCGCCCGGAGTCGACGTCCTGAGCAGCGTGCCCGGCAACCAGGTGGCGTTCTTCTCCGGGACGTCGGCGGCGGCGGCCTATGTCGCGGGCGCGGTGGCGCTGCTGCTCCAGCGCGGGCCGCGCGAGTCGCCAAGCGCGGTGGCGCACGCGTTCGAGCGGACGGCGCGCGACCTGGGGCCTCCGGGGAGGGACGATCAGTTCGGCAGCGGGCTGCTGGACGTGTGCCGCGCGGTGAGGACGGATCATGAAGCCTGCCGGTAGGCCGAAACGGCCTCGTGGAGGCGCAGGACGGTTGCTGCGTCCCTTCGCCGCGGCCGCGGCGATGGCCGTCGCCGGGTCTTCCCCGTCCGCCGGGGACGAACCGACGTCCCGCGCGCGCAGGCCGCCGCCCGTGCACGGCTCGGCCGGCAAGGGCTGGATCGAGGGCCGCGTCGTGGACCCGGCATCCTGGCGCAAGCCGGTGGTAGCGGCGGTGGTCGGGGCCGGCGTGGCCGCCGCCGTGGTGGCCGGCAAGGGTGGCGACCCGCCCGCCACGACGTCGATCACGACCACGACGACGACCACGACCAGCACCACGACCACCAGCACGACGAGCACGACCACCACCACCACCACGACCACGCCGGCGATGCCCTGCAGCTACCAGATGTCGCCCGCCGGATCGCCACCCGGCTTCCCCATCGCCGGCGGGAGCGGAAGCTGCGATCTACAGGCCGCCGCCAACTGTCCCTGGTCCGCGCGCAGCAACGCCGACTGGGTGACGATCGTCGCGGGCGGCAGCGGGCGGGGAGACGGGACCGTACGCTTCGACGTGGCGCCGAACAACGGCTCCCCGCGCGAGGCGCGCATCGCGCTGGCCGAGGATGCGAGCGCGTCCTGCCGCATCACGCAGGACGGCCCCACGCGCGTGGCCGCCGCCTGCACCAGCGACCTGCGCGTGCCCGGAGGGCGAGGGCTGGTGGTGATGAACGGGACCGCGGCCCTTTCTCAGGGCGAGGGCGTCGTGGCCTGCGGGGCGCCATTCACCCGCGGCCACTCCAGCGTGGACGCGGTGCTCGTGGCGGCCCAAGGCCGCCCCGGCACGTGGCGCTTCGAGTTGAGCGCGGCCGCGTCCGGCAGCGTGCGCGTGACCGCGGGCCAGGTGCTGAGCGTTTCGGCGCACGGCGTCGTCTTCCGTCTGGCCGGCGTGGCCGGCGAACGCTGCGCGTTCACGTTCGAACCCGCGCCCGCGCGCTGAGGTGTTGACCGAGCGATCGATTCGCTTCCGAGGCCGACCGCCTCTGACGTTCCTCTACCTGGCCGCCGACACCAGCGACGTGATGGCCGCGAGCGATCCGAGCCGGGTCGAGAACTTCCGCTGGCATAACAGCGGTCTGACGAACACGCCGCAGACCGACGCCGAGTACCCGATCGAGTTCCTGTACCGCGAAGTGCTATCGAAGGACCACCTGCTCGAAGCGCTGTCGTTCTTTCTGGTCCGTGTGCCGAGGCGCGACGCTGAGGAGGACAAACCCGAGCGGGCGGCCTTCACCGTCCTGCCTCGCTACCACCAGAGCCGCATGGTGCGGAAGGTGGCCGACAATGCGGAGTCGCACTTTGCGGCGTCCGGCGACATCGGCCGCAAGTACCTGGTCCACCACTCGGCGGGGAGCGGGAAGACGCTGTCGATCTGCTGGCTCGCCGACCGGCTCCACAGCCTGTTCAAGGCGGGCACCAGCGACAAGCTGGTGGACGTGGTCTTCATCCTGACGGATCGCAAGTCCCTCGACACCAACATCCGGGAGGACGTCGAGAAGTTCACCCACTTGAAGGATGTGGTCGGCCTGGCGCGCAAGGCCGATGATCTTCCGCGCTTCCTGAAGGAGCGGAAGCCGATCATCGTCACCACCCAGCAGAAGTTCGCCTGGGTGCTGGAGGAGATCGAGAAGAACCCCGAATTGAAGAACCTCCGCGTGGCGTTCCTGATCGACGAGGCGCACCGCTCGCAGGAGGGCCAGATGGGGGTCGCCATCCGCGTGCCGTTCCGCAAGTCGGACGATCCGGACGCCGAGGATGCTGAGGACGATGGCAAGGACGACGAAGAGAAGATCGCCAAGATCATCCGCGAGCATGACCGCAACCAGCTCTTCGTCGCCTTCACCGCCACACCGGCCCCGGCCACGGCGACGCTGTTCGGTGCTCCCTTCGACACTTACACCGAGGCCGAAGCCATCGCCGAGGGGTACATCGTGGATGTGGCGGCGAGCATCATCTCGTACAAGACGCTCTACAACCTCCATTGCCCGATCGTCCCAAAGCCGAACGAGGAGAAGCTCTACCCGAAGGGTGTGGTCGCCAAGGCGCTGCAGAACGTGGCGTTTCAGGACGATGGCCTGATCCAGTACAAGGCCGAGGTGATGCTCCGCATCTTCGAGGAGAACGTGAAGCCGCTCATCGGTGGGCGCGCAAAGGCGATGATTGTGGCCACGTCGCGAGTCGCCGGCCTGCGATACTTCAACATCATCAAGGAGAAGCTCAAGGAACGCGGCGCCAACTACAAGGTGCTCTACGCATTCTCGGACTTCGTGCATCCCGAGACCAACGCAGC
>Ga0184637_10003109_pt1 | contig 10466 bp, 15 predicted proteins | sample PLM3_127_b2_FD_133143 | JGI IMG/M metagenome (GOLD analysis project Ga0184637, IMG submission 133143) | Groundwater sediment microbial communities from an aquifer in East River, Colorado, USA - PLM3_127_b2 | ecosystem: Environmental > Terrestrial > Soil > Riparian zone | place: USA: East River... | reverse complement strand
GAACGGTAGATGCATTGTTCCCACCGCAGACAACCATCGAGAACAGTTCCTCAGGGTCACACGATGTATCAGCCTTCATCGTGCTTTCGGGGCCCCCACCGCCGTCACAGCCTTGGGGTCCGTTCGAGACGATAGTGGACGATTACACCTACACGGCTGTCGTGGACATCTTCGAGACCACATCCAGTGACGAAGTTTACCAACCCATAGAGCCGGAAGAAGGGGGGTGAGATGAGTACCCGCATAGTTGTGAAGGAGGATAGTGACCCACTGCTGACTATTCGACTAAAGAAGAAGATCCCTGGAGGCGGAACTAATCCTTACTTGCTGGACGGTAACCCTGATGTCGAGTTTTATGTCAAGGAAAAACTGTCAGACGCTGACGTCAATGCACTATTCAGCTACACTAAGGCAGCGGGACAGATTGTCATCAGTGACGACGGTACGGGGGTAGGGGACAAGTACTCGGAGGTCACTATCCAATGCTCCTCTGCCCACCTTGCCACCCCGGCAGTCTACTACTTCCACCTCGACGCAATCAAGGCCGGCAAACGAGACGTAGTCATGCACGGGTTCTTCGAAATTACTGACATCTAGTTGACCCCGTTTGCTTTCGATGGGATGACTCATCTATACTAGAGGATAGAGATGCCACTAGATGCCCGAAAGGTAAATCGCCACGTAGTCGTCCGTACAACTGTCGGGCGGCTTCGTCCCGCACGTATCACAGCAGTTGGTGCAGGGACGAACGTGAACTGTGACGTCTACGGTAACGGTGAGGCCTACACCAACCTTCCGGTATGGTCTAGGACAACCCCTACGGTAGCAGGTTGGACGCGAGATCGTCAGGAGGCATGATGCCGCCTAAAGTCGAGTCTTGTGTCACAGGCTTCATGTCGAAGCCTGAGAACAAGACAAAGTGGCCGGACGAGAAGAAAAGGCGTTCGGCTGCTTACGCGATTTGCAACTCTGCAGTCATGAGCGATGGTCATCTTGGGTTTGTCATTGACCTAGCTGACATCGGACTGGCAGAGGACAAAAAGACCTGGGTTCATCTAGTCCGCTACGGTAGCTTCGACCATCCTGTCTTTGGCCAGATCAACATGACCAAGGACAAGATCGGCAACTTCGTGAAGAACTTCCGGAAGAACATTCGAGGCATCATGCTGGACATCGACTACGCCCATAAGCATGATCAGGCCAAGGGAACCAAAGCAGCCGGTTGGATCATCAGTCTTGACCAGCGAGCTGACGGCCTGTGGGGACAGGTATCATGGACCGGCGAGGCCTTGAAGGAAGTAGAAGACGGTGCGTGGAAGTACATGTCGATCGAGTACGATGACGACTGGTGCGATGCTCAGGGGGTGTGTTACGAGGACGTCCTCTTCGGAGCCGCACTCACGAACCGTCCCTTCATGAAGGGTTTGTCTCCAATCAACTTTACAGAACTCGACGACGGCGCCTTTGATCAACCTGATGGCAAGTACTCACAAGAAGATGCAAAGTACAGGCAAGCGCGTGACTCAATGTATCGATGTGCAAACTGTGCCTTCTTCCAGCCGGGTTCAGGTACATGTCTAACTGTCGATGGAGATATCAGTCCCGATTACACTAGCGACTTCTTCAAGCCAATGTACGTAGAGCTCTTTAGCCACGCCCTCATGGAGGAGGCCAATCCCGAATACATTGACCCAGTCGAACTCGGTATCAGAGAGTTCAGAGACATCCCAGTCAGCACGCGCAAGAAGATGCCGAGCAGCGACTTCGCCGGAGCAGGAACGTCCTTCCCGATCCAGAAGTGCGGAGACGTGAAGGCTGCGTTCCATGCTCTGGGATTGACAAAGCAGAACAAGGGTGCCGTTCGATCCAAGATCATTTCAATCGCCAAGCGCAAAGGGTTCTCAAGTTGTCTGCCGGCAACAGTGAAGGCGGACGAGTTCATGGACGAACTCACTGGCCGGCGGATCCTATCCATAGTAGGGAGGTGACATGGAAGAGTTTCTCAAGAAGCTAGCCGAAAGGCTTGGTCTCAAGGAGGACGCGACTGAAGAGCAGATCCTGGACGAGATGACGAAGAAGTTCACGGAGCCTGCTCCGAAGCCCGGCGATCCACCTGCTCCCAAGGAGCGGGAGGACGTCGTGACGTTCTCCGAACTGTCCGATGCTTTCGGCATGCCGAAAGAGAGCTCGAAGGAGGACCTGCTCGAGAAGGCCAAGTCCATCCGCCCGCCTGAGGGGCAGCGGATGCGACAGCTTCAGAAGCAGTTCCCCGAAGAGTACAAGATCCTGGAGGAGACTCGAAAGGATCTTGCCAAGGAGCAGCTCGGCCGTAGGTTGGCCGAGTGGCATCGCGGTGGGGACTTCGGCGGGATCCCTCCGTCTCTCGATGAGAAGATCGGTGACGTCCGAGGACTTCTGAGCCCAAGTGGGCGCACGAAGTTCGACGACCTCATCGGAGAGCTCCTCGAGGTAGGACTCGTCATGTCGGCCGAGCTTGGGTCGACTCCTCTCGTCCTTGGGGACGAGCAGGAAGAGTTCACCATCGCTCTTGCAGCTGTTCGCAAGAACGACCCGAAGCTGTCTCTCGAAGAGGCAGTTAGGGAGACAGCAAAGCAGAACCCGCAGCTCGCCGAGGCATATCGTAAGGCGACGCAGCGGATCGAAGTGGAAGCAGGGGGGTGAGATAGTTGGCCGGTGCAGACACTGGAGTCCTGGAACTTCCATACGGGGCGACCACGGCGATCACCAAGCTTCGCTTCGTGAAGCTGTCAGGTGATCAGACGGTAGCAGCCGTTGTGGCAGTTACAGACGTTGCGATCGGTGTGGCCAAGGTCGACATCTCAGCCACCGAGTTCGCTTCAGGTAAGGCAACCGCAGTCCAGGTGCTTGGAGTGGCCTGGGTCGAGGCTGCGGCTGCTATCGCTCGAGGAGCGAACGTTGCTCCGTCGGCAAACGGTCGTGCACAGACGGCCGTGGCAACACAGTTCCGTACAGGGATTGCTCTCAAGGCGGCTGCGGCTGCTGGTGACTGGATCCCTGTCCTGCTCACCATGCCCGGCGACCGGGCTCTGTAGGAAGGAGGTGTCACGATGGCATACGGCGATCCGCAATTGCTCCACTTGGACTCGATGCTGACGGACATCTCCGTTGGCTTCGACAACCCCGACCAGTTCGTGGCGAGCATGCTGTTCCCACAGGTTGGTGTTGCCAAGCAGTCCGACCGCTACTACGTCTACAACCGCGACTTGTGGGGTCGTGTGACCGACGACATCCGGGCTCCCGGATCGGAGGCCAACGAGCTCCCACCGATGACTCTCTCACGCGACGGCTACTTCGCCGAGGAGCACGCTCTCGAAGATGTCGTGCCTGACGAGGAGGTCGAGAACGCAGACCAGCCTCTTCAGCCCGCGATGGACGCGACTGAGCGTGTAACAAACACGATCCTCCTGAACCGCGAGAAGTTCATGGTCGACATCGCAACTACTGCAGCCAACTACGCCGCTGGCTTCACTGCGACTCCTGCCAACAAGTGGGATAACTACGCCACCTCCGACCCAATTGCAAACGTGAAGACAGGTCGAACAGCTATCCACAACGCACTGTTCCGAGATCCGAACACCGCCCTCGTGGGTTACGGTACCGCGGTGGCGCTCGAGGATCACCCGGACTTCATCGAGCGGATCAAGCACTCGCAGCTTGGCGTTGCCAACGACGATCTCATCTCACAGGTTCTTGGTATCCCACAGTTCCGTCGGGCCGGTGCTGGTGTTGTTACCAGCGTCTACGGTCAGGCTGAGACGTTCGGGTACCTCTGGGCAGACGACATGGTTCTCGCCTACGTCCCGCCACGTCCTGGCCGCAAGGTTCCGGCCTACGGCTACGAGTTCGTGTGGGGCTACTCGCGCGCTGGTGGTTCAGTCATGGCCACAGAGCGTTGGCGCGAGGAGAGGCGAGCCTCGGATGTTGTCCGGGTTCGTCGCCGCTACGACATCAAGCTGATTGTCGTCGATGCCACCGGTGACTCGAACGGCGCAGGATACCTACTCAAGGACCTCTTGACATAAGGGGGGTGACGTAACATGGCAGCCCCGGTTATCTTTGGTCACCGGAAGTTCCAGTTCTATCAGACCAACGTCACTGACGAAGCGAATACGGATGCCGGAGCGACTTGGGGAGCACCTGAGTCGACTCTGGCTAACAGCCTGAAGGGCAAGATCAACTCGATCTTGGCTGCCCTTCGGTCTGCCAGTATCATCGCAACGACTGCCTCCAACAAGACTGGGTCCGTCTGGGGTGCTAAGGCTGGGAGGTTCCTCCAGGCTAACACCGCAGACGTAGCAACTGCCAACTCAGATGCTGTGTACGATGCAGCCGAAGCATCTCTACTCAACGAAATGAAGGCCAAGGTCAACGCGATCATTGCAGCCATGAATGCAGCAGGGTTCGGAGGAGCTAACCGACACGTGTACCTTGGACTCCTCAAGCCTCGCGAGCAGACCACCTACAGCTTCCAGACCTCTCCGATCACTATCGCAGATGCAGACGGTACCTATACTGCAGGAGGCGCTGGCGAGCAGGGCCTCACGAACGACATCAAGACAAAGGTCAATGCCATCCTAGCGGCTCTTAGGGCTGCTAAGGTCCTATCCTGAGAGGGGAGCTGATGAAAGCGGCAATCGTGATCCTCCTTGCAGATGGCAAGTCGATCCAGCCCGGGCAAGAGATTCCCGAGGGTGCGTTCGACGATGAGCAGCTTGCCTCCCTCAAGGAGTCAGGTGCGATCGAAGGTGAGGGTCCGAACGCGGAGGCCGAAGAGGGAACTGGTCCAGTTCCTGCTGAGGAAGATGCAGAGACCCAAGCCAAGGAGCGCGCAGCACCTCAGCCAGCAGGTCCCGAAGCACCAAAGGTGGGGCCTCCGAAGACGGCTGGAGGTGAGAACAAGTAATGACTCTAGCGCTCTACTCCGATGCCAACAGCTGGCTCGACGGAACGAAGATCCGCTTCGAGAACGAGAACGATGCGGAGCCGGAGCGCTCTGAGGCCGAAACAATCACCAAAGCCGCACTGATCGATCTCTATCCAGATCACGTCAACAACTGGACAACTGACGACCCACTTGTAGGACCACAGGAGACAGTGCCTGATCTCGTCAAGACGATCGTCAGTCTTCTGATGGCAGCTTACAGGTACCAGCGAAGGTACTCGGAGGAGGTAATGACTCCGAGTACCTTCGCTCAGGGTCTAGAAGATCGTGCCATGAGTTTCCTGGACGCACTACGCAGTGGGACAGCAAGTCTCATCGACCCAGATACAGGTGATGACCTTGTAAGCGAACTGACCTTTGGCGAAGGAGACTTCTGGCCAAACGATAAGACCGTTGTCGACGTTGACTCGAATCTCATCGGTGTCAATTCAGGAGACCCTCTTAGGTTCTTCAGCATGGACGAGGTGTTCTAGTGCCTGTTAGGCTTGGCTTCGAAGTCGTCTGGATTCCTCAGCCGGCAATCGTTGCCCAGGCCTTCTTCTCTGCGGCAGAGAGAGCTCGTCATCTCGAGGAGCCGATGCGAGAGGCAACTGAGATCGCAGCGACCGAGATTGACCTGAACTTCGAAGTAGAAGGCCGCCCAAGTCACTGGGCTCCACTAGCACCGGGTACAATTCGAACCCGTGTCATGAGCGACATCGGAGGCGTAGGTGGCACAGAGAGCTTCCGGGAGGGTACTTCAGAGTTTCAGGAACGCATCTTCTCTGGGTTCTCCAGCGCTGTGAAGATCCTACAGCGAACAGGTGAACTTCGAAAGGGAGCTGTCGATCCTAACAGTTGGGCTATCGGCGGTGGTGGTCAAGACACTGTCGCCGTACTACAGGACCCTACAGGCTACGGAGGCTACCACGTCGAAGGAACCTCTAAGATGCCTCAGCGCGACTACACCTACATCTCTGATGCAGCTCAGGATGAGATGGGGGAGCTATTCCTTGACTTTATCAGCGGTCCGGAGTGGTCCTAGTGCAGATAGGAACCCTTGAATGGCGAGCACCTGTGATCACTCAACGTATCGTCGATATTCTCACCGAGGCGGCAGACGAGCTGACACTCAAAGGTGTCTTCTACGGCTTCCAGCAATTGATCCCCGAGTTCCCGGCAATCTCAGTAGAGTCAGGACGTAAGGCTCGGGGTGGGAACTCGACACACAGGTTCGAAGTTACGTTCTCGGTCCTGATGATGCTAGAGCATGGCAAGATCCAGTCGACTGAGATCAACAAGAGGGAGTCCGAAGAGTTGTCCGAGTTGGTAGAAGCGAAGCTTCACGAGGACCTCACCCTCGGCGGGCTCGTCATCTTCGGATACGTCAGCAACATCGATCCCGGAGTAAGGCTTCGGGAAAGCGAGATGATACGTGCAACCAGGCTCACGTGGGACGGCCTCAGTCGTGAGGGGTTCTAGAAGGGGGTGAAGGTTAGTGGGCAAGTACAAAGTGAGCCTAAACAGACCAGACGCCATGGACGATGTACTCTTTGAGGTGCCCCCTGTGGGCCTGCTAAAGAACAAGACCCACGTCGTCGCTGAACTCAGCGACGAGCAGGCAGAGTTCCTCAAGAATGCTCATGGCATTACTGTCGAGAAGTCAAGTCAGACTGTAACCGAAATGAACACGACCTACCCCGGATACGTCTATAACGAACCTGAAGAGGAAGAGCCGGTTGTCGCTGCAGTTGAAGTGAAGGAAGGGGGTGAGACAAGTTGACCCTTGAGGTTGCTGGTCAAGGTGTAGTTGGTGTCGCCTTCGAGACGACCCAAAACACCTATCTCGCCCCGACTGACTTCATTCCTCTTCGGAGTGAGACTCTCGAGCTCATGGAGGACAAGTACTACCGACTGAACATTCGAGGGACAGCTGACCGCACAGGAGCCTTGCAGGGCTATAAGCACGTCGAAGGCGACGTCGAGTTCGAAGTTACTGCAGACCAACTTCTGCGGTGGATGTATGCTTCGCGAGTGTCGATCGTCAAGACGGGCGCAGGACCTTGGACGTATACCTTTGCTCCGGTAGGTGTTGCGAAGACATCGACAGGAGTGGGTGCTACGGTTCGGAAGACACTGTCAGTCTCCTGCGAACGAAGCGGTGTTGTGTTCGGCTACGTTGGCTGTTCAGTCGTACAGCATCAGTTCACTGTCGACGGTGGTGTGCTAATCGGAACGTTCTCCGTAATCGGGTCCGACGAGGCGTCGCAGGCCGATCTGGTTCCGACCTGGCCTACATCGACTCCGTATGCACCTGGGAAGGTTCTCCTTGAGTTCCCAGATGCATCACCACGTCCCGACGTTGATACCTTCAACATCACAATCAATGACAACGGAAGCGCTGCTAATAGGCTAAACGGTCAGCGAGGCGCCGCCTACATCACCTGGGGTGAACGTGAAGTCACTGCCACATACGACATGGACTTCGATAACGCAACTGACTACAACGTCTTCAAGAACCAGACCATTCAGGTCCTGGAGATCCTTGCAAGCAACAACGTGACCAACGACGAGGTTTCGCTCAAACTGAACAACTGCGTCGTTGACACATATCCAGTGTCGCTGTCAGGCTTTGGTGACATCCTTCGGGCATCGATCAACATGCACAGCATCGCCTTGGTGACGGACGCTTACACGATGGTTGTCAAGTCAGCAGTTAGCATCACGTAATACTGGTAGGCATGCAGAAAGGAGAGGGGCATGCCAAAAGCAACTGCAAGTAAGCAGGGCAAAAGGTACAACCTCAAGGAGCTTCCGGAGGGGTACGTCGTACTCCGGAAGCTTGCTTATGGAGAGATGCTTGCTCGTCGGAATCTCGGAATGGGGGTTACTGCTCCCTTCAAGAGGGACTCCGATTCGATCGACATGCAGCTCAACCTCTCTCAGGAAGAGGTTCGCGTGTACGAGTTTTCCCACATGGTCATCGAACACAACCTCGAAGACGAGGACGGCAAGCAGCTGAACATGCTCGATCGCAGCGACATCAACAAGCTCGACCCGAAGATTGCTCTGGAGATCGAGGGGTACATCACCGAGCTGAACCTACCGGATGATGAGACCCCTTTACCCGTGCGGTCTGGCTTGCCCTCGGACACGGAAAACGGATCGAAGACCCAGACGTAGCTACCATCATCGAAGTCGCCGGAATGTGCCTGACGATGAATATCCTACCGGGCCCCGGGGGACTTTTCGATCAGGATCCGCTTTGGGTCAGACGTCTGCAGATAGTTGCGGAGGCTCAGCAGATGGCCCAGAAGATGCAGATGGAGCGACAGGAAAGTGCTGCTAGGGCAAAGAAGAAGGCAGCTGCTTATGCGACGTGAGGAGGACTTGTAGCATGCCTATGGGCATGAGAGAGTGGCTTCTGATCATCTCTGCACGTGATCAGGCCTCTCAGGCCATTCAGGGTGTCGGCACTGCAGTTGGAGCTGTAGGGACTCAGAGCCGCTTCGCCGGTTATCAGGTCTTCGCCCTCGGCCTTGCGTTGCAAAAAGCAGGTACCATGCTCACGAGGTTCGGCATGGCCATCTTCGATGCCGTGGGAGATACTGCTCGGCTGGGTATCGAGTTCGATCGCAGTATGAGTCTCGTGCAGACGCAGGCACGACTTGGTGAGACACAACTGCGGAAATTCCAAGAGGCTGCCAACGATGTGATGGGGGATGTTGCAGTCTCCTCAGGTGAGGTAGCTGAGGGTCTGTTCGACATCTTCTCGAGCGTCGAGGTCAATTACAAAGACGCCATTGACATGGTGACACAGTTCTCAAAGGCGGCGACTGCAGGTGGTACAGACGTTCGTACTGTGACCCGAGGTGTCATTCAGATCATGAACGCCTTCGGTCTTGAGGCTAATGATAGCCGACGCATTCTTGACCTTTTGTTCAAACAGGTCCAGCAATCGACTGGTACATTTGAAGAGTTGATCTCTGCCTGGGGTAACGTTGTCTCTGCTGCAAAGTCGATGGACCAAACTCTACAGACTACGGCTGGTGCTGTTGACTTCCTAACTAAGCGAGGCAGAACTCAGGCGCAGGCAACTATCTCTGTCTCGAGGGCACTTGACCAGCTGTCACGTCACTACAAGGATGTTCAAGGAGTCCTTGGTATAAACATCTTTGACAAGGCGACTGGCAACTTCCGACAACTTGGCGACATCATTACAGACATGGGTATGGCAATGAAAGACATGACGACTAAAGAACAAGTTGCCGCGTTCGAGGATATGTTCGGTGCAGGTTCAATTCAGGCGAACAGGTTCTTCAGACTAGCTGTTCCTCAATTCAAGGCACTGACTAAGAACATTGATGCCCTAACGCGGAAAGACCTCGTGGGCTACTTCAAGGGCGCCTGGGACATCATGCGTAAGACGCCTGCGGTTCAGATCGAGATGCTTCGGAACAAATGGGACTCACTGCGTCGTGACCTGCGAAACCTCTTCATTCCTGTCCTGATGGATCTGGTGAGGATAGGTAAACGCGTACTCGACTGGATCGATGGATGGGATCAAGGTACGAAGGAACTGGTTGCTAAGATCGTTCTTGCTGTAGGTGTACTAGCTGTATTCTTCGGAGCGATTGCCAAGGTCGGTGGAGGTATACTTCTGTTTGCCTCACTACTCAAGTTCGCAGGCATCGGCGTGCTTAGCTTCATCAAGATCCTCGGCGGCCTTGGTCTCATCGGTGGTGTCATAGCAGCCGCTCTCATTGGTGCAGCTATCCTGATCATCGCGAACTGGGATGAGTTCAGAGCTTGGTGGGATCGTAACTGGGCTACCATCAAGCAGATCGGATTGGCTGCCGTCGCAGTACTCACCGTCGTCCTTGTCAACCTAGGTAGGACAATTGCAATCAGCGTCGGAGCGAGGCTCCTCAACCTCGTACTCGCGTTCCAGACTGCTGGAGGGGCTGCTGGGATATTCAAAGGTGCCATGATTGGCCTAGGAAGGGCACTTAGAGGAATCGGTTGGGCAGCACTCGTACTCGGCATACTCGAGATCGTGAGTGCCTTCCAAGAGGGTCGCACAGCAGGCCAGGAGTTCTTCCAAATGATGAGGACTCAAGGCATGCCTGCGATATCCAGGGCTACCGAACGATTCAATGACCTCAACAACAAACTCCAGGAGCTTTCCTTCTGGGACCGTCTCGCCTTCTGGAACTTCCCCGAGTACTCTCGGTGGAAGGGCGAAATGACTGGCATCGAAGACTCCTTTGACCGACTTGCTGAACACGAAGCACAGCAGGCTCAGAACCTTTTCGCTTGGGCAAATGCTATAGCTGATAGCGACGACTCCGTACGATCATTTGGACTAACCCTGAAATGGAACACTGACCTAAACAAGAAGTCGATCGCTCGGTTCATGGAAGGGGCACAGGTCCTATCACACTACACAGGCGGTCTGAAGGAGCTACATGCAAAACAGCTCATGAATCTGCTTGTGATGGGT
>Ga0184637_10003108_pt1 | contig 10466 bp, 9 predicted proteins | sample PLM3_127_b2_FD_133143 | JGI IMG/M metagenome (GOLD analysis project Ga0184637, IMG submission 133143) | Groundwater sediment microbial communities from an aquifer in East River, Colorado, USA - PLM3_127_b2 | ecosystem: Environmental > Terrestrial > Soil > Riparian zone | place: USA: East River... | reverse complement strand
TCGGCGGTTTCGATCGGCACGTGCATCATCGCCTTGTCGTACACACCCGCCGAGCGCGCGCCCAGGCGCCTTGCAACATCTTCCGCCGAAGCACGCTGTTCCGGCGTGGACAGCACCAGTGCGCGCTTCGCGCCCAGGCGCTCGATTTCCGCACCCAGCTTCTCCAGTGCACCGCGCCCGAACACAACGCGCGAGGGCTGGCCGTTGTAGACGAACGCTCTCACGCGTAAGCCTTTGCCTGCGCGCGCCACATCGGGACGCCGCTGAGCCTGACCAGCTCGTCGAAGCTCAGCCCGTCGACGATCTCGAGCACGCGCAGCCCTTGTGGCGTGACGTCGATCACCGCCAGGTCGGTGTAGACGCGGTCCACGCACCCGACTCCGGTCAGCGGATACGAGCAATGCTCGACGATCTTGCTTTCCCCCTGCTTGGTGAGGTGTTCCATCATCACGAACACCTGCTTGGCACCGATCGCCAGGTCCATTGCGCCGCCCACCGCCGGTATCGCGTCCGGCACTCCGGTATGCCAGTTGGCGAGATCGCCGCAGGCCGATACCTGGAAGGCGCCGAGCACGCAGAAATCCAGATGCCCGCCGCGCATCATCCCGAAGGAGTCGGCATGATGAAAAAACGAACCGCCGCGCAACAGCGTCACCGGTTGCTTTCCGGCATTGATCAGATCGTAGTCCTCTTCGCCTGCCGCAGGCGCCGGACCCATTCCGAGCACCCCGTTCTCGCTGTGCAGCAGGATCTCGCGGTCCCTTGGCAAATGGTTGGCAACCAGTGTCGGCAGCCCGATGCCAAGGTTGACCACGGCGTATTCGGGAATGTCGCGTGCCACCCGCGCCGCCATCTGGTCACGATTGAGCTTGTTCATTCTGCGCTCCCGAATTGGCTCACGCTGCCTGGACACCGGCATCCGAGCCGGCCGCGGAGCGTTCCACCCGCACCACGCGCTTGACGAAGATTCCCGGCGTAACGATCGCTTCCGGATCGAGCGCGCCGAGTTCGACGATCTCATGAACCTGCACCACGGCGCACCTGGCAGCCGTTGCCATGATCGGGCCGAAGTTGCGCGCGGTCTTGCGATACACCAGATTGCCCCAGCGGTCGCCGCGTTCCGCCTTGATCAGCGCGAAATCGGCGTGGATCGGAAACTCGAGGACGTAGCCGCGGCCGTCGATGAGCCGCGTCTCCTTGCCTTTGGCAAGATCGGTGCCGTAGGCGGTGGGCGTAAAGAAGCCGCCGATCCCCGCGCCCGCCGCACGGATGCGCTCCGCAAGATTGCCCTGCGGCACCAGTTCCAGCTCGATGTCGCCCGAGCGGTAAAGCGCATCGAACACCTGCGAATCCACCTGGCGCGGGAAAGAGCAGATGATCTTGCGCACCCGCCGCGCCTTGAGCAGCGCCGCGAGCCCGGTCTCGCCGTTGCCGGCGTTGTTGTTGACGATGGTCAGGTCCTTCGCGCCTTGCGCAACCAGCGCATCGATCAGTTCCGCCGGCTGACCCGCCGGACCGAAACCGCCGATCATCACCGTGGCGCCGTCGTTGATGCCGGCCACCGCTTCTTCAACCGTAGAAACAATCTTGTTGATCATGAATGAATCCCAATAACCGCAAAGGCGCAAAGACGCAAAGGAAACGCAAAGGAAAGCAATTCTGTATAGACGTCAAATCCATCATCCTGGACCCGGGACCACTGAATCTTGAATCGTATTTGCACTACTTTGCGTGTTTTTCTTTGCGACTTTGCGCCTTTGCGGTGAGGTTTGGATCTAACGCGGGTAGTAGGGAGGAATCTTCGCGTCCACGTTGACCCACACCGCTTTCGCCTCGGTGTAATCGTGCATCGCCTCGAAACCCATCTCGCGCCCGTACCCCGACCTGCCGATGCCGCCGAACGGCGATCCCGGATTTACCCGTTTGTAGCAGTTGATCCAGACCATGCCGCTGCGCATTGCCGCCGCGGTGCGATGCGCGCGCTGCAAGTTGGTGGTCCACAGCCCGCCGCCCAGGCCGTACTCGGTGCCGTTGGCGATGGCCAGCACTTCATCGTCGTCGCGGAAAGTGGTGACGGTGACGAACGGGCCGAATACTTCCTCCTGCGAGACCCGGTCGGTGGGCTTGGCGCGCACCACGGTCGGTTCGACGTAGCAGCCTTTGGAGAGATCGTCGCGCTCCGGCGGCTTGCCGCCCAGCAGGATTTCGCCTCCCTGTTCCTTTGCTACTTTTACGTAGGCGAGGACGCGATCCCGGTGCATCTGCGAGGTGAGCGGCCCCATCTCGGTGTCGGCATTCATCGGATCGCCGAGCCTGATCGAGCGCGCCAGCTTGAGAAATCCGTCGAGAAACTGCTCGGCGATCTTCTCGTGGAGGATCAGCCGCGAGCCGGCAATGCAGGCCTGTCCCTGATTGTGGAAGATCGCGAATGCCGAGCCGTTGATGGCCGCCGGCATGAACGCGTCGTCGAAGACGATGTTGGCGCCCTTGCCGCCCAACTCGAGTTGCACGCGCTTGAGGTTGCCGCTGGAAGCCTGCACGATCTTGCGGCCCACCGCGGTCGAGCCGGTGAAGGCGATTTTGTCCACGCCCGCATGCTCGGCAAGGTACTGGCCGGCGATGTTGCCGTAACCCGGCACGATGTTCATCACCCCTTTGGGGAAGCCGACCTCGCGCGCCAGTGCGGCAACGCGCAGGCTGGACAGCGGGGTGAGTTCCGCCGGTTTCAGCACCACCGTGTTGCCCGCCGCAAGCGCCGGACCCATTTTCCAGCTGGTGAACATCAACGGAAAGTTCCACGGCACGATCTGGCCGACGACACCGACCGGTTCACGCAAGACGTAATTGAGAAAACCCTGCTCCACCGGCACCACGCTGCCCTGGAACTTGTCGGCCATGCCGCCGAAGTAGCGGAAGGTCACGGCGGTGCGCACCACGTCCAGCCCGCGGGTATCGCGCAGCGGATGGCCGGTATCGAGCGATTCCAGCCTGGCCAGTTCGTCGGCGTTGGCCTCGATCGCGTCGGCCAGTTTCAGCAGCAGGCGGCCGCGATCCGCGGCGGCCATTTTCGACCAGGCGGGGAAAGATTTGCGGGCGGCTTCCACGGCGCGATCGATATCGGCTTTCTGCGCCTCGGCAACCTCGGTAATGAGCGAGTTGTCGTGCGGATTGAGAACCGGTATGCGCGACTTCGACTCGGCATCGACGAACTCGCCGTCGATGAACAACTGGTTTGGAATGTGCGTCATTGCGTTAGGGGTTAGGAGTGAGGGGTGAGGAGGAATAAAGATCAAGGCTTCGCGCCCTTACCCTTCACTCCTTCACTCATTCACCCTTCACTGCTCTATACCCTTCACCCCTTCACTCATTCACCCTTCACCCCTGGGTCATCAAAAATCCACCGGCCAGGGCTTGAGTTCGCCGCGCTCGTATCGCTTGGGCAGATCGGGCGTGGCGTTCTCCCACACCAGCAGCATCGAGCGCTTCTTGGAGAATCCCTGGTGGCGGATGTCCGCCGGCATCGCTGCGACGTCGCCGGCCTTCATCGTCAGGCGCGCGCGTGGCCGTCCGGTTTCGCGATCCGCGACTTCCCAGGTGATCTCGTCCGAGAGTTGCACGAACCACTCGACGCGATCGTTGCCGTGGATGATCGGCAGGATGTACTCCTCGGTGGTCGGGCAGAACAGGCTGCTCCTGCACACCGAGGTCACCGAGGGGTTCCAGGTCACGTCCGATCGCGACAGGTACCTGAAGAGATTGAACGCGTGCAGTTCCTTCTCGAAGCCGGGCTCGGCCTTGATCTCCGGCTCTTCCTGCCCCACGTCGGCAAAGGCACGATTGATCGCGTAGCCGTTGGAGTCGTTGCGCAGCGGCGAATCGCCTTCCAGCCCCGGCATTCGCTTGGTCGCAACGCGGAATCGTTCGATGGCGGCGAGGTTGTTGCCGTTCTTCTCGCCGAAAGCGGTGTTGCCGGTCTCCGAGGGTGCGGCAAATGGATCGAAGCCGGCGTTCACCCAGTCGGCGAGGATTTCCTTGAACTTCGCCATCGCTTTCGGCGTTTCGAAAGTCTCGACATACGACAGTCCGGCGCCGTGGATGGCCTCGTTGTAGCGGCCTGCGAACAGCTCGACCCTGCCGTACAGATTACGGGTGCCGAACACCGCGTCGAAATTGACCAGGCCGTAGAAAAAGCCCCAGGCCACGTCGCGCATCATCGCGCGCAGGAAAGCGTCCGCGCTCATCGTGTGCGACTGGCGCCGGCCTTTCGCCGGCCAGGTGAGGGTGACGAAGTACTCGTCGCGGGCGAGCGTGAATTCGCCGAGCGTAAAGGTCTTGTAGCCGGCGATGGTTTCCGGCAGCTTGAATTCGGCAGGTGCATTCATGTTGGTTCTCCAATTGATTTGCAACCGGTGCTCAGTGACGGGTCGTTGACGTCCGCAGACTCGGCGATTGGGTGATTCAGCGATTGGGCGATTGCGCTGGTCGCGGGAACCGGGATTGATGCTCTTCGCCTCTCGCCTCTCGCCTCACCCCTCACCCCTCACTCCTCACGCCTCTCGCCTCACGTTCATTTCGCGCAGATCTCGCCCCACTTCTCCTTGGTGAGATCGCCCTTCAGGGTCTGCTGGATCAGTGCCGACGGGCGCGCCGCCTTGAACCGGTAGGCCGCACCCTTGGGCAGCAGCGCCTGATGGCCGCGCTTGAGTTTGACGATGCCCATGCGCTTGCCCCTGGGCTCGCCCTTCACGAGAACGGTACCCTCCTTGCCTGCCGGCGCAACCGCATTGGCGTCGTCGAGCTTGACGTACTCGACTTCGACTTCGCCGTCCATGACCACGGCGAATTCGTCATGCGAACAAGCCATCCACGGCGACGTGCCCTCGGCGCGAATCGTTTCGATCACGTACTCCAGGTTCTTCGCCACCACGACTTTCTCGTACGGCTTCGATTTCGACGCCACCTCGAAGACATTCGAGAACACGTAGTACTTGGGATTGTCGTTGATGATTTCCATGGTCCCCTTCTCGTACTTGCCGAGGGACCCGAAAACGGTGTGATAGGTAGCCATAAGTCCTCCTCACGTAAGCATTTCCTGGATTCCGGCGGTTGAGTATCCAACCGCCTGCCGAATCCGGCGGGCGCTGCTGAGTCTGCGCCCCGCGCTTGCCGATTCTTGTTCGCTATGCGAACATTTGTTTTTATAGCGAACACATTAGGCCAATCGCGCGAAGCCTGTCAACTCTCCGGCGAAGCACATTGGGGAAAGGGTCGGAATGAGACAAACCGCAAAGGCGCTCACCGTGAACGTCCACGACATGCCCAGACGCCAGGGTCGCGGAAAGGACCCGTTCCTGCAATCCTTCGCCAAAGGCCTTTCGGTGATCAGCGCCTTCGGCCGCGATACGCGCACCATGACGCTGTCGCAGGTGGCAGCGAAGGCCGGGCTCACCCGCGCCGGCGCGCGGCGCATCCTGCTCACGCTGCAGGCGCTGAGTTACGTCGGCTGCGACGGACGCGACTTCTATCTCACGCCGAAAATCCTCGACCTCGGCTACTCCTACCTTTCTTCCACGCCGCTCTGGGACCTGGCCGAACCGTTCATGGAAGAGGTGGTGAACGAGGTGCACGAGTCCTGTTCGGCATCGGTGCTGGACGGCACCGAGATTCTCTATATCCTCCGGGTTCCCACCAAGAAAATCATGACCATCAACCTGTCGATCGGCAGCCGCCTGCCGGCGTGGTGCACTTCGATGGGCCGGGTGTTGCTCGGGGGCTTGAGCGAGGATGAGCTCGATGCAGTCCTGGACCGCAGCCGGATCGAGGCGTACACCGCGCGCACCGTCACCGATCGCGCCAAGCTCGAGCAGATCATCCGCGACGACCGCCGCAAAGGCTGGTCGCTGGTCAACCAGGAACTCGAGGACGGGCTGGTATCGATTTCGGTGCCGCTGATGGATCGCGCGGGTCGCACCGTTGCGGCGATGAACGTCAGTTGCCAGGCGTCCCGGAACTCGGCAACCGAGGTCACCAAGAATTTCCTGCCGGTGCTGAAGCGGGCGGCGGATCAGATCAATACGGCGCTGCGATTCCGGCCCGCCTGAATACCCGGTTGCGCATCTCGGCGTTGCAGACCGAGGTCTTGATCGCGGTGATTTTCATTATTCTCCTCCCGAGGAACGCCCTGAAGGCGGAAGGCTAGTGAAGCCCAGATCTTATCCAGCGCACCGATTCGGGCATAATCTCTGCCGCCGTGAAGAGCCCCCGCGAACGGCTGTCCCGAATCGTCCATACATATAGTGAGGAAAAGCGATGGCCCATCCGCTGGGACCATTCGACTACGTCATCGTCGGCGCCGGCTCGGCCGGCTGCCTGCTCGCCAACCGCCTGAGCACCGATCCTGACGTGCGCGTGCTGCTGCTCGAAGCCGGCGGCAAGGACGACTACTTCTGGATCCATGTACCGGTCGGTTATCTCTACACCATCGGCAATCCGCGCACCGACTGGTGCTACAAGACCGAGCCCGACCCGGGACTGAACGGCCGCTCGATCGGCTATGCCCGGGGGCGCGTGCTCGGCGGCTGCTCCTCGATCAACGCGATGATCTACATGCGTGGACAGAAGAGCGATTACGATCACTGGGCCGCGCTCGGAAACAAGGGCTGGTCGTGGGACGAAGTGCTGCCCTATTTCAAGCGCAACGAGGATTACCAGCACGGCGCCGACGAGCTGCATGGCGCCGGCGGCGAGCTGCGCGTCGAGGAGCGGCGGGTGAACTGGGAGATCCTCGATGCCTGGCGCGAGGCCGCGGAGGAGTGCGGGATTCCCAAGATCGAGGAATTCAATCGCGGCGACAATTTCGGCAACGCCTATTTTCAGATGAACCAGCGTCGCGGCGTGCGCTGGAGCAACACCAAGGCCTTTCTGCGACCGGTGATGAATCGGCCGAACCTGACGGTGCTCACCCACGCACACGTCAAGCGCGTGCGCGTGCAGACGCTGGGATTCCTGAAGCGCGCCACCGGTGTAGAGTTCAGCCTCGGTCCGCGCGGCAACCAGTTTGCCGAAGCGAGGCGCGAAGTGATCCTCGCCGCGGGCGCGATCGGCTCGCCGCAGATCCTTCAGCTCTCCGGCATCGGACCCGGCGCGCTGCTGCAGGACCTCGGCATCAACGTCGAGCACAACTTGCCGGGGGTGGGCGAAAACCTGCACGACCACCTGCAGATCCGGCTGATGTACAAGGTGAAGAACGTCCGCACGCTCAACGAGCGCGCCAACAGCCTGTTCGGGAAAATGGCGATGGGGCTCGAGTACCTGTTTTTCCGCACCGGTCCGCTGACCATGCCGCCCTCGCAACTGGGCGCATTCGCGAAAAGCGATCCGGCGCAGCCGTCGGCGAACATCGAATGGCACGTGCAGCCGCTGTCGCTGGACAAGTTCGGCTCGCCGCTGCATCCCTTTCCCGCGATCACGCCATCGGTGTGCAACCTGCGCCCCACCAGCCGCGGCCACGTGCGCATCAAGAGCCCCGACCCGCACGCGCATCCGGCCATCACGCTCAACTATCTTTCCACCTTCGATGACAAGAAAGTCGCGGTGGACTCGATCCGCCTGACCCGCCGCATCATGCAGGCAAAGGCGCTGGCGAAGTATCAGCCGGAGGAATTCAAGCCCGGGCCCGACTTCAAGACCGACATCGCGCTGATGAGCGCGGCGGGCGATCTCGGCACCACCATCTTCCACCCGGTCGGCACCTGCAGAATGGGCCACGACGAACTCGCGGTTGTCGACGACCGTCTGCGCGTGCGCGGCATCTCCGGGCTGCGCGTGATCGACGCGTCGGTGATGCCGCGCATCACTGCCGGCAACACCAACGCGCCGACCACCATGATCGCCGAGAAGGGCGCCGAATTCGTGAAGGAAGACGCGAAGAGACGCTGAAACGCCCCAGCGGCGCCGTCAGCCGCCTGACACCAGCCTGCTGAGCTGTGCCCAGTTAAGGTAGACGTAACCCACCGCCAACACCATGTAGGTGGCCGTGCACACCAGCATCAGCACCTGCGTCACCGGATGCGGCCTCACCCACTTCGGGAACACCTTGGGCAGCATGAAGTAGTTCAGGTACACAAAGGCCGGCGCGATGACGGCCATCCCAAGGAATGCCACGACTCCACGGATGACTATCAGCGTGCCCGGCTGCGCCAGCGCCATGGTGAAGACCGTCAACACGGTAAAGATGCCGACGAAGATGTAGTACCAGGTGCGATAGTGCAGCTTCTGCGCGCCCTTGATGTTCGAGTAGAAAAAGTCCGCCTGGATGCGCGAAAAACCGTCGGTGAGCTGCAACCAGGCATCGCACAGGAACGCCGCCGCCACGATCAGGAACAGCGCCTTACCTACTGTGCCCCATGCCACCTCGAAGAACGCCGATTGCACCACGGCGATTTCCCAGCCCTTGGGAATGATGCCTTTGGGCAGCAGCAGTGCATACGCAAGCCAGCACATGATGATGGTGGTCAACAAATTCAGCCCCACTCCGACGCCGTTCTCGAAGCTGAAATAGCGCACCCAGCTCCTGTAGTTCTTCTTGTTCGCCTCGGTATCGGCAAAGTAAAAACCGGTTGCCGGTATGGTCTCCGCCTTGCCCGTGATCGGCGAGGTGACGCGGCCGACGTTCTTGCCCATGCCAATTCCCTTGTCGCGCATCCAGTAGGCGATGAAGAGCTGGCCCATGCCACCCGCTCCCGCAAAGGCGATGCAAGTGGCGAGCGTGTTCCAGTCGGCCGGGTCCCAGTTTGGCACGTCGCTCGGCCTGGTCACGTGCGGAATCAGGGCGCCGAAGAACTCTCCCGTGACGGCGAGTACCGGTTCCTGAAAAACGGCGAAGACGATCCCGGTCATGGTGATGAATACAATTACCATGGAGAATCTCTCGACCAGGGTGTAGGCCACCCGGCTGAACACCAGCGCCACCAGATAGATGCCGATGGTGAGATAACCCCAGAACAGCGATTGTCCGCGCGGGGTCCAGCCGTCGGGGAATCCGGTCAGCGCGGCCAGCGCCGTGCCGCCGGCCGAGGCGTAGGCGCCGAACCAGATGTTTTCGATGAAGACCAGTATCCACGCGAACCAGGCAAACCAGTGCCCGATGCGGCTGAAGCCCGTCATCGGCGTTTCGCCGGTCACGATGGTATAGCGGCAAATCTCGAGATTGAGCCAGTACTGCAGCAACGCGGCGGGAATCAGCAGTCCGAGAAAGGCCGCGCCGTACTTGGCCGTCATGTAAGGCCAGAAGATCAGTTCGCCGGAACCCTGCGCTAGCGCGGCCCAGAGAATGCCGGGTCCCACGTAAGCGAACAGGCCGACGAATACCGGAAGCGTGGCAAGCTGCAAAGGCGGCAGATTCCCGAAGGGAACAGTGCCGGGTGCCGAAGCTGCTGGTGTTGTGCTCATGGTAATCCTCCCCCGATCCAGAGTTTGACTGCGATGACCGCTATGCGCCGGTGTTTCTTTCTTCAGCCTTTGATTGTATTGTCATAATCAGGATATTGCCAAATTCGGGGTTTGCCTAGCGGTTTCGCGCCACGAACTGTTTTTTTCGGAGACCAAGTCATGCCTGCTTACCTGATTTCGCAGATCGAGGTTCACGACCCCGTGGGCTACGAGGAGTATCGCAAGCTCGTCCCGCCGTCGCTTGCCAAATACGGCGGCAGATTCATTGCCCGCGGCGGCAGGATCGACGTGCTCGAAGGCGACTGGTCACCCAGGCGCGTGGTGATCTGCGAGTTCGAGAGCATCGAACGCGCGCGCCAGTGGTACCAATCGGAGGAATACCGCCCGGCAATGGAAATCCGGAAGAAGACCGCCACGGCGAAGATCATAGTCGTCGATGGACTATAGACGTCCCCACCTTACTCTTCGGAATCGTTTTCCTTGGTGACTTGGTGGTTTGCCGTTCGATTTGCCGTTCGGTTTGCTTTCATGCACCTCGCGGTAGCACCAGCGTGGCCTCCAAGCCGCCCTGCGGCAGGTTACGCAGCCGCACCGCGCCGCCGTGCGCCTGCGCGATATTGCGGGCGATCGACAATCCCAGCCCGCTGCCGCCGCTGTCGCGGTTACGCGAGCCTTCGACGCGATAGAACGGATCGAACACGCGCTCGATGTCCCTTTCCGGAATGCCAGGTCCGTGGTCGGCAATGGCGACGTTCACCGTCCGGCCTTCGTCGCGCACCGTGATGTCGGCGCGCTGGCCGTATGCCAGCGCATTGTCGAGCAGGTTCTGCAGGCAGCGCTTTAGCGCCTGTGCGCGTCCCATCACCGGGCCCGGCGATTCTCCGGCAACGGTGACGGTATGGCCGACCTCCTCCGCGTCCTGCTTCAGGCTCGAGATCAGGGCGTTGAGGTCGATCGGACACAATTCTTCGCCGCCGTCGCTCAGGCCCCGCATGTAGTCCAGGGTGGACCCCACC
>Ga0184637_10003107_pt1 | contig 10469 bp, 12 predicted proteins | sample PLM3_127_b2_FD_133143 | JGI IMG/M metagenome (GOLD analysis project Ga0184637, IMG submission 133143) | Groundwater sediment microbial communities from an aquifer in East River, Colorado, USA - PLM3_127_b2 | ecosystem: Environmental > Terrestrial > Soil > Riparian zone | place: USA: East River... | reverse complement strand
CTTCCTCCGTGCCCGGCAGGAACCCGATGTCCTCGCCCAGCGGGATCGTCACGCGCGACATGATGATCTGCGTGAAGCGATTGTTTTCGAGCGTCTGCGCCAATCCCGTCGCCAGCGTCAATAACGTCTTGCCGGTGCCAGCAGGCCCCAGCACCGTCACGAAGTCGATCTCCGGGTCCATCAGCAGATTGAGCGCCAGATTCTGCTCGCGATTGCGCGCGGTGATGCCCCAGATGTTGCTGCGCTCGCCGCGGTAGTCGCGCGTCAGCTCCAGCACCGCAGCCTCGCCGTCGCATTGGCGCACGATCGCCTCGATGCCGTTGTCGCTGGCCTCGTACACGAACTGATTCGGATGCCACTCGCGAACCGTCGGCCCACGGATGCGATAGAAGGTGCGACTGCCCTCGTGCCACGACTCGATGTCGCGCCCATTGCGTTCCCAGAAGTCCTTTGGCAGCGCCTCGACGCCCGAGAACAGCAGGTCGGCGTCTTCAATGGTCTTGTCGCTGTAGTAGTCCTCGGCGTGGACCCCGATGATCGCGGCCTTGATGCGCAGGTTGATGTCCTTGGACACCAGAGTGACGCGGGCGTCGGCAAACTCGCTCTGCAGCGCGAGCGTGTCGGCGAGGATGGAATTGTCAGCGCTGTGTCCGGGCAGCGTATCGGGCAGTCCAGAGGCCAGCTGCCGCGTCTGGAAGAACAGCCGCCCGGAGCAGGGCTTCTTGTCATGATTGCCAGCCTTCGACGGGGGCAGCTCGAGACCACGATCGATCTGCTCCTTGGTCGCCGCGTGCATGAGCTCGTCGAGAAAACGGCTCACCTGGCGCACGTTGCGCGCCGATTCGGACAGGCCCTTCTTGCCGGCGTCGAGTTCCTCGAGCACGACCATCGGGATGTAGATGTCGTGCTCCTCGAAGCGGAAGATCGCCGCCGGGTCGTAGATGAGCACGTTCGTGTCGAGCACGAAGATGCGGCGTTGCTGCCGCGTAGTGGCGGTTTTCAACTGCGCATCCCAGGGCTCACAGCGTTTTCACGGCCTCGAGCACCTGCGTCGCGTGGCCATCCACCTTCAGCTTGCGCCATTCGCGCTGCAGTTTTCCTCGGGCGTCGATCAGGAAAGTGCTGCGTTCGACGCCCATGAATTTCCTGCCGTACAGGCTCTTCTCCCTGATGACATCGAACTGCTTGCAGACGCGTCGATCCCCATCGCTCAGCAGCTCGAACGGGAAGCGCATCTTGGCCTTGAATTTCTCGTGGGATTCGACGCTGTCGGGCGAGATGCCCGCAATGATCGTGTTCGTCCGCCTGAATTCTGCATGCAGATCGCGGAATGCCTCGCCCTCGCGGGTGCAGCCCGGAGTGTTGTCCCGCGGATAGAAGTACAGGACTACGCTGCGTCCTTTCTGTGCCTTGAGCGACCACGGCTTCCCGCCCGTGGCCGGCAACGAGAAGTCCGCAACTTGCTTGCCCGGTCCGCTCTTGCTCATGGCTCCATTCCGTGTCCTTACATCTTTACCGGTTCGAGGATCGCGTCGAGATTGAGCTGATCGCACAGTTCCAGAAACTCCTCGCGCAGCGTCGAGAGATGGACACGGCTGGGCACGTTGATGATCATCTGCACGGCGAACATCGGCGCGCCGGTATGCGCCGCTGCATAGCTGCGCGTCGACAGCTCCGCGATGTCGATGCCGCGCGAAGAGAAAAATCCGGACAGCTTGGAGACGATTCCCGTCTGATCGAGACACACGACATCGACCGAATACGGGAGCAGATCGCTGCGCGCGGCGCGCGGTTCAGTGCGCCGCAATTGCAGGCTCAGATTGCCGGCCTCGGCCAGCTTGGCGAGTTCGGTCTCGAGGCGGGCGAGGGCGTGCCAGTTGCCGCTCACCAGCAACAGCATCGCGAACTCCGCGCCCAACGCAGTCATCCGGCTTTCGCTGATGCTGCCGCCGCAGTCGGCGACGATGCGCGTCAGGTCATGGACCATGCCGGTCCGGTCGCTGCCGATGGCGGAAATCGCCAGGTGTTGCTTCATCTAGTCGCGGGAGGTCTGTTCGATCTGGCGTGCGGCAGTGTACGGGATTGCCGTGGGTGTGAAAACACGCGCGCACGCGTGCTTGCCTCGCAGTGGCTGCGACACGTACCATCGCGCACCTCTTCCAGCCTCGCTTCGAGCCCAAGACGATGTTCGGTGGCAGCATGGTCGCGGTCGTCACGCCGATGACGGCCGACGGCGAGATCGACTTCCACGCATGGGAACGCCTGTTGCAGTTTCATGCACAGGAGGGCACCGATGCTCTGGTCGTCGGCGGCACCACGGGTGAGTCCCCGACCATCACGACCGGCGAGCTGGGCGAACTCGTCCGCCGGGCGCTCGGCGTCCTGCGCGGACGCATGCCGATCATCGTGGGCGCCGGCACCAATTCCACGGCTCGAACGGTGGAACGCGCACGCGAATTGTCCTCGGCCGGCGTCGATGGCTTGCTGGTGGTGACGCCGTACTACAACAAGCCGACTCAGGAGGGCCTGTATCAGCACTTCCGCGCCGTTGCCGAGGCCGCGAGCGTCCCCGTGATCGCCTACAACGTCCCCGCGCGGACCGGGATCGACCTGCTGCCGGAGACGGTGATGCGTCTGGCACGACTTCCGGGCATGGCCGGCCTGAAGGAAGCCACGGGCGACGTCGAGCGCGGGCGCAAGCTGGTTGCCGGTTGTCCGTCGACCTTCGAGATTCTGAGTGGTGACGACGCGACGGCGCACGAGCTGGTGGCCGTGGGTGCGCGCGGTGTCATTTCGGTTACGGCCAACGTGGCCCCGCGCCTCATGCATGAGCTGTGCGCGGCGGCGGCCAAAGGTGAGGCGGCGCGTGTCGCAGCACTCGATGGTCGGCTGCGCGAACTGCACCGTGTACTATTTGTCGAATCGAGTCCGATCCCCACCAAGTGGGCATTGGCGGAGATGGGATTGATAGGCCCCGGCATTCGTTTGCCACTGACGCCGCTGGCGTCGCGTTATCACGAAGAGGTCAGGGCGGTCCTGCGTAAAGCGGAGGTATTGAATTGAGAAACAGCGTGCGTTCCGGAGTTCCGGCACTTGCCGTACTGGCGATCAGCCTGGCTGGTTGCAAGTCGATGTCGTGCGATGCGCCGCCCAGCTACGGCAGTGATGCCACGATCCCGCCGCTCGAAGTTCCGCTGGGACTCGATGCGCCGGACACGCGCAATGCCCTCAAGATTCCGGACCTGAATGAACCCGAGCGCCCGCGGACCAAAGCGGACCCTTGTCTCGACGAGCCGCCCTCATACTCTTCGAGTCGACGCCTGGGCGAAGCACCGGCAGATGATTCCAAGGGCCAGAAATAGCGTGTAACCTGCGCGCCTCTTTGCGGAGAGGTGGCCGAGCGGTCGAAGGCGCTGGACTGGAATTCCAGTAGTGCCCCAAAGGTACTCGTGGGTTCGAATCCCACCCTCTCCGCCAGTGATCGTTTGGCCCCGCGTCACGCGAGTCGTGAGGGGTCAGGTCTTGCAATCACGCAGCCCCTGCGTGATTGCAAGACCTGACCCCTCAATTGGTGGCCCGCACCGGCGTCTCCGCGACGATCCGCCGTGAACCCCGTCAGGCCCGGAAGGGAGCAGCGGTAGCGGCAACGATCGGGTGCCGGAGAGGTGCTGGTGCGGGCTGCCGCCATCCGATTACAGTGTGCGCATGACCTACGTCGTCCTGGCCCGCAAGTGGCGGCCGCGCGCGTTCTCCGAGCTGGTTGGCCAGGAGCACGTGGTGCGGGCACTCGCCAACGCGCTCGATAGCGGGCGGATTCATCACGCCTTCCTCTTCAGCGGCACGCGTGGCGTCGGCAAAACGACGCTGGCACGCATCCTCGCCAAGTCGCTCAACTGTGAGACCGGCGTGACCTCGCGTCCGTGTGGCAAGTGCTCCGCCTGTCGCGAGATCGACGAGGGTCGTTTCATCGATTTGCTCGAGGTCGACGCGGCTTCGCGCACGCGCGTGGACGAGACGCGCGAGCTGCTCGAGAACGTGCAATACGCGCCGGCACGCGGGCGTTACAAGGTGTATCTCATCGATGAGGTGCACATGCTGTCGGCGCATTCATTCAATGCGCTGCTCAAGACACTCGAGGAGCCGCCACCGCACGTCAAGTTCCTACTGGCGACCACGGATCCGCAGAAGCTTCCCATCACCGTTCTGTCGCGCTGTCTGCAATTCAATCTCAAGCGACTACCGAGCGCCGCCATCGCTGGGCGGCTCAAGCACATCGCCACGGAAGAAAAGATCGAAGCGGAGCCCGCCGCGCTCGAACTGCTGGCGCGCGCCGCCGACGGAAGTCTGCGCGATGGCTTGAGCCTGCTCGATCAACTCATCGCTTTCAGTGGCGGCCGGCTCACGGACGCCGATGCGCGCGCCATGCTGGGCACCATCGATCGTTCGCGCACGGTGCAATTGCTGGAGCTGGTTGCAGCCGGAGATGCCGCCGGCGTCATGCGCGAGGTGGGCGCGCTCGATGAGCAGGCGCCGGACTATGCCGCCGCGCTCGAGGACCTGGCGGGATTGATCCAAAAAGTCGCGCTGCGCCAGGCAGTTCCGGGCTATGCGGCGAGCGAGACATTTCCGGAGCAGACGCTGGATGCGCTGGCATCAAGGGTTCCGGCCGAAGACCTGCAGCTCTATTACCAGATCACGCTCCTCGGACGGCGCGATCTCGAGCTGGCGCCCGATGCACGCGGCGGTTTCGAGATGGTGTTGCTGCGAATGCTGGCATTTCGACCCGCAGCAAGCGCCACGACTCGCGGCAGCGGCGGCAGGATTGCGACGGAAAAAACGCCAGCGCCCCCGGGCCGGACAGTATCGGCGGCGGAACCACAGCACGAGTCCTGGCAGACCCTGCTCGGCGCACTGGATGTGCAGGGAGCCGCGCGCCAGCTGGCCAACCATTGTTCCCTTGTGGGGCGTGATGCGAACCGCGTCCGTCTTCTCCTCGATCGCCGCGGTCTGCACTACCGCAATCCGCAGACCGAGGAGTTGCTTGCGCAGGGATTGACCCGGCTGCTCCGCGTCGAAGTACGCCTCGAAATCGAGGTCGCCGATTCCGACATGGACACGCCGGCCCGGCAATCCGCACGCGCCGCCGAGGAACGCGTCGAGGCGGCGCGGGTCGAGCTGGAAAGCGACGCCACGGTGCGCGCGTTGAAGGAAAGATTCGGTGCAACATTGCTGCCCGATACGATCAAACCCTTGAGCTGATGATGCGACGGAGGAATCGATGAAACCCGGGCTCGGAAATCTCATGCGACAGGCCCAGCAGATCCAGGCCAACATGCAGAAGGCGCAGGCCGAGCTTGGCGCGCTCGAAGTCACCGGCGAATCGGGTGGCGGAATGGTGCGGGTGACGATGAATGGTCGGCACGAGGTCCGCGGTGTGCAAATCGATCCGGCGGCAATCGGCGACGACCGCGACATGCTCGAGGACCTGGTGGCGGCGGCGGTGAACGACGCGGTTCACAAGGTCGAGGCCCGGGTGCAGGAGAAGTTCTCGGGCTTGATGGGCGGGATGAACCTGCCGCCCGGCTTCAAGCTGCCGCTGTGAGGCCCGCCGGTCGCGTCTTGTTCCAACGGCGATGAAATACTCTCCGGCCCTGGCCCGGCTCATCGAAGCCTTGCGCTGCCTGCCCGGCGTGGGCCCGAAGAGCGCGCAACGCATGGCCTTTCACCTGCTCGAGCGCGATCGTGACGGTGGTCGCGAGATTGCCGCCGCGCTCGGCGGCGCACTCCGGGACATCGGTCATTGCCAGCGCTGCCGCATGTTGACCGAAGGCGAGCTCTGCCCGATCTGCGCTTCGAATCAGCGTGACGCCGCGTTGCTGTGCGTGGTCGAATCGCCGGCGGACGTGGTCGCGGTCGAGTTGTCGGGAAGCTTTCGCGGCGTTTACTTCGTGCTGATGGGACATCTCTCGCCGCTTGACGGTGTCGGTCCGGAGCAGCTCGGCCTTGCCCAGCTCGAGGCGCGACTCGCGGATGGCGGCGTGCGCGAAGTGATCCTCGCGACCAATCCGACCGTCGAGGGCGATGCCACGGCGCATGTCATCGGCGAGATGGCGGCGCGTCGCGGTGTGCGCGCTACGCGCATTGCGCATGGTGTGCCGGTGGGCGGGGAGCTCGAATACGTGGATGGCGGCACGTTGGCGCATGCGCTGACGGGCCGACAGCTGATGAGTTAGTTCCGCCTGCGCGGCTCGCGAACCTGCGACAGCCGTTCGTGCAGGCGGGCGAGACGACGGTAGCTTTCATAGCGTCGCGCAGAAATCCCGCCAGCATCGACGGCGCTTCTCACCCCGCAGTCGGGCTCGCGCAGATGACGGCAATCGGCGAACCGGCAGCGCGTCGCCGGCTCGCGCATTTCGCGAAATCCCAATGCCGGGTCGGCAAGCTGCTTGATGGCCGGAGCAAAGTCGCGCACGCCGGGCGAATCGATGATGTCGCCACTGCCGGGCAGGTGGTGCAACGTGGCGACACTGGTGACGTGACGGCCCTCGACCGTGGCCCGCGACAACTCGGCCGTTTCTGCATTCAGTCCCGGCATCAATCGATTGGCAATCGAGGACTTGCCCACGCCAGACTGGCCGGCGAACACGCTGACCTGCCCCATCAATCGGTGCTGCAATTGATCGAGACCCGCGCCCGTTGTGGCCGAACACTCCAGCGCCGGGTACCCGATCGCCGCGTAGCGCGCCAGTTCTTCGGTCGCGTTGCGTGATTCCGGCAAGTCGGCCTTGTTGAGGATCACGATGCTCCCGATTCCCGCGAGCTCGGCGGCGACGAGATAGCGGTCGGTGATGAAGAAGTCGGGTCGGGGAAGGCCGGCGCAGACGATGACGAGCTGCGTGAGATTGGCGACGATGATCTCGGTCCGGCCGTGCGAGTCTGTGCGTGCGAGCGAAGTACGTCGCGGCGCAAGCTCGACCACGATCCCGTGATTTTCCCTGTCGGCGGGCAACCAGCGGACCTCGTCGCCACAAACTGCCTCGAGTTTCCGACCGAACAGAGTGCAGGAGATGCGGGCGTGGCCTGCGGATTCCACGAGGAGGTGGCGTCCGTGGCTCGCGATCACGCGGCCGGCAGCAGGTGCCTGCGCGTCAGTAGCGTTCGACGGCGATGGCACCATCGCTTCAGGTCGCCGTGAGCCGCGCTATGCGCACTGTGGCCGGCGGATGCGAGTCGAAGAAGGCCGAGTAAAGCGCATCGGGTGTGAGCGTGGTCGCATTGTCCTGGTAGAGCTTGACGAGGGCGGCGGCGAGCTCGCGGGCGTCGCTGTGTTGGCGCGCGAATTCGTCGGCCTCGAACTCGTGGCGACGCGACCAGGCGGCGGCGAGCGGAGCGAGCCAGAATGTGACCATCGGCAGCACGAGCGCGAACAGGACGAGCGCGGCATGCGGCGACGGCTCAACCCCGCCCAATGCCGCGTAGAACGGCGGCCAATGGGCCAGCTGCGCGAGCACCCCGAGCGCGGCGAGTCCGGCGGCCAGGCTCAGCAGCAGCCGCTTGCGCACGTGGCGCAGGCGGAAATGCCCGAGTTCGTGCGCCAGCACCGCTTCGACTTCGGCCCCGGTGAGGCGCTCGACGAGCGTGTCGAACAGGACGATTCGTTTGTGCTTTCCGAGCCCAGTGAAGTAGGCGTTGCCGTGCGCCGATCGGCGCGAGCCATCCATCACGAACACCCCGCGGCTCGTGAAACCGCAGCGCTCGATGAGCGCCTCGATGCGCTGGGCGAGCGCCGCGTCGCTGATCGGTTGAAACTTGTTGAACAGCGGCGCGATCAGCGCCGGGTAGCCCCAGGCGAGCGTCAGGCTAAAGGTCGCCCATACCAGCCACGCGTACAACCACCACAACTCTCCGCCGTGGTGCATTAGCGCGAGAATTGCGGTCAGCAGTGGTACGCCGAGAACAATGCCAAGCAACAGTCCCTTGGCCAGATCGGCGACATACAACGCCCAAGTCATGCGGTTGAAACCGAAGCGTGCCTCGATTCCGAACACGCGGAAGAGCGATATCGGCCAACCCACCAGCGCGACGAGAAAATAGAGCGACAGTATGACCGCGATCCCGCGCCAAAGGCCGGACAGACCCTGATCGCGCCACCATACGTCTAGAAATGCGAGTCCGCCGCCCCAGATGATCGCGATGAACAGCAGTGCGTCGAGCGTCGCTTCGACAATCGCCAGCCGGGCGTGTGCTTCGGTGTAGTCGCTCGCCTTCTGGTGGGCGGCAAGAGGTATGGCGCTCACGAACGCCCCCGGTACCCGGTCGCGTTCAGCCCGTACGCGGGCGATCTGGCGCATGAGCAGCCACACGCGGCAGCTCGTTGCGAGCAGCAGCAGGAGCAGGAGGGTGGTCGTAAGATTTTCCATCACGGTGGCGATGCGGGCGCCCGGAGCTTAGCCTCTGCTAATATGCCTCGCAATCCGCGGCGGTCGGCATGTTCAAAGACCCCGACAATCTGATCTGGATCGATCTCGAGATGACGGGCCTCAAGCCCGATCTCGATCACATCATCGAGATCGCGACTCTGGTCACCGACAAGCACCTGCGCGTGCTTGCGGAGGGGCCGATGCTCGCGATCCATCAGCCCGAGCCCGTGCTCGATCTCATGGACGAATGGAATCGGCGGCAGCACGGTGCTTCCGGGCTGACCGCACGCGTTCGTGCCAGTTCCACCTCCGTCACGCAGGCGGAGCAGCTCACTCTGCTGTTTCTGTCGAAGCTGGTCGATGCGGGCGCATCGCCGATGTGCGGCAACAGCATCTGTCAGGACCGGCGCTTCCTGGCGCGTCACATGCCGGAGCTCGAACGCTTCTTTCACTATCGCAACCTGGACGTGAGCACGCTCAAGGAGCTCGCACGACGCTGGGCGCCGGAAGTGGCGGCAGGATTCACCAAGCCCTCGACACATCTCGCGCTGGAGGACATCCGCGATTCTATCCGCGAGTTGCAGTACTACCGCGAACGGCTGTTCGCGCCCGCACTCGCGGCGCCGCCCGATCCATCGTGATGAGACCCGTTCCCACAATCGAGCAGGAGCGGGAGTATCAGGAGGTGCGCGCGGCGGCAGCGCGCATCCGCCCCTATGTGCGCCACACACCGGTGCTCAGCGACGAACGGCTCAGTGAACGACTGGGCGCGCAGGTGTTCTTCAAGCGCGAAAACCTGCAACTCGGCGGTTCATTCAAGCTGCGCGGTGCGACCAATGCGGTGCAGTTGCTGACTGAAGGTGCAGCCGCAAGCGGTGTCGCCACTCATTCCTCCGGCAATCACGGCACGGCGCTGGCGATCGCCGCGCGACGCCGCGGGATTGCGGCTGTCATCGTCATGCCGCGAAATTCTTCCGCCGTAAAGCTCGACGCGGTACGCCGTGAAGGCGCGCAGGTGGTGCTGTGCGAGCCGGGTCGCGTGGCGCGCGAAGCGGCGCTGGCGGAAGTGCTGCGGACGAGAAAAATGGAAGTCGTGCATCCCTATGATGATGAGCGCGTAATCGCGGGGCAGGGCACGGCCGCGCTCGAGTTCATCGAGCAGCTTCCCGGTCTCGATCTGCTGCTCACGCCGGTCGGAGGCGGTGGCCTGTTGAGCGGCACGGCGATCGCAGCCAAGGCATTGAACCGGGGAATCCACGTGATTGGCGCGGAGCCGGAGCAGGCAGACGATGCCTGCCGCTCGTTTCGCAGCGGTGAGCGGGTGCTGCTCGATGCGCCGGACACGATCGCCGACGGGCTGCGCGCGTCGCTCGGCGCACGCAATTTCGCGATCATCCGCCGACTCGTCGATGACATGGTGAGCGTGTCTGAAGAGGCGATCGTCGCAGCCGCGAGATTGGTGCTCGAGCACCTCAAGGTATTGATCGAACCCTCTGCCGCGGTTCCGGTCGCCGCGTTGCTCGAACGGAAGTTGCACGCGCCAAAAGCCTGCGTGGGGATCGTGCTTTCCGGTGGCAATCTGGATCTTGGCGCCGCGAGCTGGCTGACAGGTGCGCGATGACTCGCGCGCAGTGGTATTTCGACTTCATTTCGCCCTACGCCTATCTGCAGTTACTGCGCTTGCGGGTAGCGGCACAGCGGCGCACGCCTCCGACAAAGTGAGAATGGCGTGAGTGCGAACGCCGCACCGCATGTCACTCACGCAGGCCGTTGCCATTGCGGAGCGGTGATGTTCGAAGTCGACGCGCCGGCCAGGATCGAAGCGCTCGAATGCAACTGCTCCGTGTGCACGATGACCGGCTTCCTTCACCTCATCGTCCCGGCGTCGCGCTTTCGCCTGTTGTCGGGGCGCGAGATGCTCACCGAGTACCGCTTCAATACGGGTGTCGCGCGGCACCTCTTCTGCCGCCGTTGCGGCGTCAAGTCGTTCTACGTGCCGCGCTCCAACCCCGATGGCTTCAGCGTCAACGTGCGTTGCCTGAAGCCGAG
>Ga0184637_10003106_pt1 | contig 10469 bp, 9 predicted proteins | sample PLM3_127_b2_FD_133143 | JGI IMG/M metagenome (GOLD analysis project Ga0184637, IMG submission 133143) | Groundwater sediment microbial communities from an aquifer in East River, Colorado, USA - PLM3_127_b2 | ecosystem: Environmental > Terrestrial > Soil > Riparian zone | place: USA: East River... | reverse complement strand
GGCAGGCCGAAGGCCTCCTCGACGCGCGCGAGCTCCGCCGCGAGGCGGGCCGGGTCGCGGGAGAGCTCCGCCACGCGCTCCGCGGCGTAGGCCGCCGCGCGGCCGCCGCGGGCGTGCCCGGGCCACTCTCCGCGCAGCGCCCAGCCGACCGACGCGACCGTCACCGCGACGAGGACGAGGAGGACCAGGCCGTGCAGGTAGATGCGCCAGAAGAGCCGGCCGTGCGCCTTCACTCCCCCTCCCCGGCGAGCAGATAGCCCGCGCCGCGGATGGTCTTGATGAGCCGGGGGCGCTTCGGGTCATCGCCGAGCTTCTGGCGGAGCCGCGAGACGTGCACGTCGACGGAGCGGTCGAAGGCCTCCTCCGCGCTGCCGCCCGCGAGCTCGATGAGCTGCTCGCGGGTGAGGATCCGGCCCGCGCGCCGCGCGAGCGCCTCGAGCAGCGCGAACTCGTGGCCGGTGAGCGTCACCTCCCGTCCCTCGACGCGCACGCTCCGCGTCGCCGGGTCGAGGTGGAGCGGCCCCACGCGGACCGGGCCCTGGGGGGCGGGGCCCGCCCGGCCCTTCGCGCGGCGGGTCACCGCCCGGATCCGCGCGAGCAGCTCGCGCGGGGAGAACGGCTTCGCGAGGTAGTCGTCGGCGCCGAGCTCGAGCCCCATCACCCGGTCGGCCTCCTCGCCGCGGGCGGTGAGCACGATGATCGGCACGTCGGAGCGGGCGCGCAGCTCGCGGCAGACCTCGAGCCCGTCCTTGCCCGGGAGCATGAGGTCGAGCAGGACCGCGTCGTAGCGCCCCGAGAGCGCCTCCTCGAGCCCCCGCCGCCCGTCGGCGACGTGGATCACCGTGAGCCCGTGCGACTCGAGATACTCGCGCGTGAGCGCGGCGAGCCGGAGATCGTCCTCCACGAGGAGGACCAGGGCAGCAGGGGTCGAGGTCACGGCGAGCATCTTAGCGGCTCATGCGGCGCTCGAGCTTGCGAGCGAGCTCCTCGCGCTGCGCGGGGGTGAGCGTCGCGTGGACCTCGAGCGCGCCGTCCACCGCCTGGTGCGCGAGCGCCCGCCACTCGTCCACGCGGGCGTCCACCCGCGCATGGAGCGCGGCCGCGTCCGGCGCGGTCGAGCGCCAGGCGGCGAGCAGCTCGGCGCGGTCCTCGGCGCGCCCCGCGTGGGCGGCGCGCGCAGACTCGAGCAGCCGGTCCTTCACCGCGTGGATCTGGGTCCGCTGCTCAGGGGTCGCCTCGACGTCGTCGAGCGCGTCGTCCACGCGGTTCGTCACGAACGCCGCCATCGCGGCCGGGTCGCGGCCGTGACCGCCGTGGCCGTGGCAGCCGCCGGCGAAGCCGGTCAGGACGGCCGCGCCGCCCGCGATCACCACGAACGCCGCGCTTCCGGCGAGGGTCTTCTTCCAGGGGAACGCCATCGTCTCTCTCCTTGCTGGCCGCCCGGGGTGGGCGGCGACGGTGGCAGGATGGCGCCGCCCGGTTGCCCGGGCTTGTCGGCGCCTTGAAGAAACGTTAACTGGGGGCCCGCATGAGCCTCGTCGTCGCGAGCGGCCTCTCCCTGGCCCACGGCCCGAAGGTCCTCCTCGACGAGGAGGGCTTCGCCATCGGCCCCCAGGACCGGGTCGGGCTGGTGGGCGCGAACGGCACCGGCAAGTCCACGCTCCTCAAGATCCTCTCGGGGGCGCTCGAGCCCGACGCCGGCACGCTCACCTGGCGCCGCGGGGCGCGCGCGGGCTACCTGCCCCAGGACGTGGCGGAGCTGCCCGAGCTGCCGCTCGTGGACGCGGTCCTGGCCACGGTCCCGGGGCGCGCCGCCCTCGAGGCGCGCGTCCTCACGGTCGAGGCGGCGCTCGCGGCCGCGCGCGTCGAGGCGGACCAGCTCGAGCTCTCCAGCGCGCTCGCCGCGCTCCACGGGGAGCTGGCGCACTTCGAGGAGCGGCACGGGCGCCACCAGGCGGAGCGGCTCCTCGGCGGGCTCGGCTTCACCGTGCGCGACCTCGAGCGGCCGGCGCGGACCTTCTCGGGCGGCTGGAAGATGCGCGCGGCGCTCGCCGGGCTCCTCCTGCAGGACCCGGAGATCCTGCTCCTCGACGAGCCGACGAACCACCTCGACGTGCCGACCCTCGCCTGGTTCGACGCCTTCCTGCGCGCGAGCCCGCGGGCGCTCCTCCTCGTCACGCACGACCGCGACTTCCTGAACCGGCAGGTGGACCGGATCCTCTCGCTCGAGCCGGAGGGGCTGCGTGCCTACGCGGGCGACTACGACGACTACCTGCGCCAGCGCGCCGAGGAGGAGGCCCGGCTCCGCGCCGCCGCCGCCCGGCAGGAGGCGCGCGTCGCCGAGCTGACCCGCTTCATCGAGCGGTTCGGCGCGAAGAACACCAAGGCGGCCCAGGCCCGCTCGAAGCAGAAGATGCTCGACCGCATGGAGCGGATCGAGCTGCTCGAGCAGCGCGCGACGGTCCGCTTCCGCTTCCACGAGGCGCCGCGCTCGGGCAAGGAGGTCCTGAAGCTCGAGGGGCTCGCGAAGGGGTTCGGCGACAAGGTCGTCTACCGGAGGCTCGCCGCGTCCGTCCAGCGCGGGGAGCGGGTGGCGGTGATCGGGCCGAACGGCGCGGGCAAGTCCACGCTGCTCAAGCTCGCGGCGGGCGAGACGCGGCCCGACGCGGGCGAGGTGAAGCTCGGCCACTCGGTCACGCTCGGCTACTACGCTCAGCACCTCTTCGAGCGGGGGGAGCACGGGGAGGGAACGAAGTTCGGCGCGCTCGATCCCGACCGCACCGTGCTCGACACGCTCTGGGACCTCGTGCCCGACCGCGGCGAGGCCTACGTCCGCTCCATCGCGGGCTCGTTCCTCTTCTCGGGCGACGAGGTGGACAAGCGGGTCGGGGTGCTCTCGGGCGGGGAGCGCGCCCGCGTCGCGCTCGCGCGCATCCTGCTCGTCCCGGCCAACCTGCTCGTCATGGACGAGCCGACGAACCACCTCGACCTCGCCTCCTCGGAGGCGCTCATCGGCGCGCTCCGCACCTTCGAGGGGACGCTCCTCTTCGTCTCGCACAACCGCAGCTTCGTGAACCAGCTCGCGACGGTCGTGTGGGAGGTGAAGGACGGCGGGATCCTGCCCTTCCCCGGGAACCTCGACGACTGGCTCTACCACCAGCGGCAGCTCGAGGCGGCGGGGGAGGCCGGGCAGCCGCTCGACGGCGCGGGCCGCGCCGCCGAGCCGCGCGGGGGCGATCGCGACCGCCGGCGGGCCGAGGCCGAGGCGCGGAACGAGCGGTACCGCAAGGAGAAGCCGCTCCGCGAGGAGATCGCGGCGCTCGAGGTGCGCATCGCGGCGCTCGAGGCCGAGGAGCGGGCGGCGAGCGCGGCGCTCGCGGATCCGGCGCTGTACGAGGACTACGCCCGCGCGAAGCCCTTCATCGACCGGCAGCGCGCCGCGAAGGACGAGCTCGAGGCCCGCTACGCGGACTGGGAGCGCGCCCAGGAGAAGCTCGCCGCGCTCGACCCGGCCGGCTGAGCCGTCGGGCCTCCGGGCGGAGCGCGCGCGCCCCCGCGCGGCGCACCACCCGGTGCCCGGCCGCCCTCAGCGCGCCGCCGCCAGCGCGCCCTCGTAGTCCGGCTCCTGGCCGATCTCGGGCACGAGCTGGCGGTGGATCACCTTGTCGTTCTCGTCGAGGACCACCACGGCGCGCGCGGTGATGCCGGCGAGCAGCCCGTCCTGGATGAGCACGCCGTACGACTGCGCGAACTCCTTCGAGCGCATGAGCGAGAGCGGCACCACGTTCTGGAGCCCCTCGGTGGTGCAGAAGCGCTTCGAGGCGAACGGGAGGTCGGCGGAGACCACCAGCACGACGGTGTTCGGGAGCGCGCCCGCCTTCTCGTTGAACTTGCGGGTGGAGGTCGCGCAGATCGCGGTGTCGAGGCTCGGCACGATGTTCAGGATCTTCTTCTTGCCCTTGTAGTCGGCGAGCGAGACGTCCTTGAGATCCCCGCCGGTGAGCTTGAAGTCGGGCGCCTTCGCGCCGACCGCCGGCAGGTCGCCGCTGGTGTGGATGGGGTTTCCCTTGTGCGTGATCTGGGCCATTCCGTGAGCTCCCTCGTGCGTGGGTGGTGAGCCCGGAAGGTAACCCGCGGGGAGGGAGGCCGCTCGAACCGAACGCGCGTCCTTCGCGGGGCGTCGGGCTGCGGGCGATCAGGAGGCCGCGAGCCCGCGCAGGAGCGGCGACGGCGTGCCGGGCGCCGCGATCCAGAGCTGGTGGGCCGCGCGGGTGACCGCGACGTGCAGCCGACGGCGCGCCTCGTCGCTGCCCGGGTAGGCGCGCGCGGAGGCGTCCGGGACGATCACGTAGTCGAACTCGAGCCCCTTCACGCTGTCCACGTCGGTCACGTCCACGCCCGGACGGAACGTGAACCGGCCGTCGAGCGCGAGCCGGACCTCGGGGATGTCCTCGAGTAGCCGGTGGAAGCTCCGCGCCACCTCCGGCGCGTGGGCGACGACGCCGACGGAGGCCTGCGGCTCGCGGTCGAGCAGGTCCCGCACCGCGCCGGCGAGGAAGAGGAGCGCGTGGGCGTCGGTCGGGAAGTCGAACCGCGAGACCGGCGCGCCGCGCCGCTCGGCGCGCGGCCGCGCCGCCGGCGCGAGCGGCCCGAGGATGGCGTGGGCGAGCTCGGCGATCGGACCCGGGCAGCGGTAGGTGGTCTCGAGCCGGACGGTGGCGGCCTTCTCGGCGCCGAGCGCAGCGAGCGCCTCCGGCCAGCCCGCGTAGGACGAGAAGGTCTGCTGCGCCTCGTCGCCCGCGAGCGTGACGCTGTGGCCTGCGAGCAGGCGGCCCAGCACGAAGAGCTCGAACAGCGTCACGTCCTCGGCCTCGTCCACGACGAGGTGGGCGAGCCGCTTTCCCGCCGAGGCGCCGCGCAGGGCGGCGAGGAAGAGCAGCAGCGGCAGGTCCTCCGGGTCGAGCGTGCCCGCGACCGCCTCGGGCGTGTCCTCCGAGAGCGGCCGCCCGTCGAGCGCCTCGCGCCGGTCGGCGTCCACGTAGGTGAGCGCGTCGTCCGGCGGATCTGCGAGCTGCATGCGCGTGTGCCGGAGCGTCTCGTCGACCGCGGTGGTGGGGAGGTCGCCGCCGGCGCCGCCGACCACCGCCGCGAGGAAGGAGCGGTCGAGCATGAGGTCGCCGAGCTCGCGCCGCAGCTTGAGCAGGGCCGGGCGCGCCTCCGCTAGCGCCGGCCGGCGCCGGAGCGCCGCGAAGAGCGCCGGGTGGCGCTTCAGGCGCGCGACGAGCGCCGGCGTCTCGCCGAAGAGCCGCGGCGGGGGCGCGCCGAAGGTCGCCTGGAACGCGCCGCGCGCCCAGGCGTCGAGCGTCCGGACCGTGACCTTGTCGAGCCCGAGCGGCTCGAGCAGCCGCGCCGCGAGCCGCGCGAGGCCGGTCTCCGGCACGACGACCTGCAGCCGCGAGGGCGGGAAGCGGCGCGGGTCGTCGAAGGTGATGCGCGCGAGCCGGTGGAGCGCGACGGTGGTCTTGCCGCTCCCCGCGCTCCCGAGCACGAGCAGCGGCCGATCGGCCGGCGCCGAGACCGCCTCGTACTGCTCGGCGTCGAGGAGGGCCGTCACCTCCGGCGCGGCGGTGCGCCCGCGCTCGCCCGCCCCGATCCCGAGCGCGCCCGCGCGCGCCGCCGACCCGGCGCCGCCCCCGAGCGCCGCCGCGTCCGCCGCCGCGCTCCGCCACGCCCCGCCCGCGCCGCGGGCGAGCGCGAGCCCGCTCGCCGACACGTGCGCGAGCGCCCCGCGCTCGACGACGACGACCCGCCGCGCGACGACGCGGCCGGTGACCACGCGCCCCGGGAACCGCTCCTCGAACTCCTCGCCCTCGCGGTACCGGTAGAAGAGCGCCGCGACCGGCGCCCACCGCCAGTCGACGACGCGCACGCCCGCCTCCCGGTCCACGAACGTGTGCCGCCCGAGGCAGTAGTCGCGGATCTCCCCGCCCTCCGCGATGCGCAGGTGCGCGAAGTACGGCGCCGCCGGATCCGGCAGCGCGTCCGGCCGCTGCCGCTCCATGACCGCGCGCACGAGCCCCATCTCCTGGAACACGGTCGGCAGGTCCTTGGCGGTCGACTCGAGCGCCTCGTCCCGCAGCTCGCGCAGCCGCGCCTCGAGGTCCCCGTCCACCGCCGCCGCCCGCCGCCGCGCGAGCGCCGAGCGCACCGCCGCGAGGAGCGCCTCCTCCTCGCGCACGATCGCCCGCGCCTCGGTCGAGAGCGCCGCGAGCAGATCGCCGCCCGCCGGCCCCGCGCCCTCGCGCGCCCCCGCCGCCGGCGCCCCCCGCTGCGCCCCCGCCCCTGGCCGTTCCCGTCTCAAGGGGGCTTCTCGTAACCCGAGGGCCGCGGCGGCGCACGATCCAGCTCCTCGAATCGTGACCGCGACGTCGCGAGCCGTCAGAACGGCTTCGCGCTGCTTCCCCCTTCGTCGACGTAGTCTCCGCGGCCGCACTCCTGGCGCAGCGCGGCCTCGGCGACGGCCCTCGGAAACAGGAAGGAGCACGGCCCGAGGCGCTCGCCGCGCCCGTCGAGGTAGCACCTTTCGATCGCGCGCCCATCGCCATCCAGGCGCTGGACCTCGTACCTCGCTCGCGGATCCGGCCGGCGATCCCGCTCGTCGAGGTTGAGGACGAAGTAGAGCGGCTCGTTCATGCGCTCGGCTCGCGGCGGCACATCGTTCGCTCCACGAGCGACATACTCGTCCTGGAGGAGACCACCGTTCACGAACCGATCAGTCGATCCACCGAGCTCCGCAACCCGCAGAAAGACCTGCTCGGGCGAGGAGCACGCGTACTCCTTCCCCGCGCCGAAGACTTGCTGCAGGGCGCCGTCCTCGTCCCGCTCGACCGCGTAGAGGCCATAGAGGTCGTAGCCGGCCCGTTCGGCCTCGAGCGCCTCGTAGAGCACGACGGTGTATGCCGCCTCCCCGGCTCGGCAGGCGGCGACCCACCGGAGGACGGGGCCCGCGTCGGTGGTCGTGCGACCGAGCCACTGCTCCAGCTCCTTGCCGAGCCGGAGGTTCGTTTCCGCTTGGAGAGGGGTCAGGTAGGTCATGGTCTCGCGTCCCGTGCCTGGGCCGATCGTCGTCGCGCGTCCCGGGTCCGGCCAGCGCTTCTCCCAGGGCAGCGATTCTCGGTGCCTCTGACCCGCGGATGCTACCCGGGCAGGACTGAACGTTCAATCGCGCGGTGTTCACTCCCCGGGGAAAGCTCATCGTGCTGGGCGAATCGTCGGCGCATGGCGCCGCCGAAGGCCGGGCCCGGGGCTCGCGGCGGCCGGAGCGCAGCGCGCCCTCAGCACCATCACCACATCGGACCGCCGTAGCACGCGGCGTGACACCGCCGAATCGCAGAGCTCGTGCGGCGCACGGCGGTGGCGCGCCAGGGCGTGCTGGCGGTTCCCGAGCGCGAGGTCACGTCACCAGTACGGTCGCGCTCCGGGCCGCGCGGAGCGCAGGCCGACGCGAACTCGCCCCGGGCCCGGCCCCGCGGCGCCGATCTCCCACAGCAGGCCGACTCGCGGGCGTGACTCCCGAAGCGGACCACCCGCGCAGCCGGCGAAGCGAGGGCTACGGCGGCAGCACCGTGTCCCCGTACGACAGGTACCTGTCGACGGCCTGCGCGACGTGCCGCCCCTCGCGGATCGCCCACACGACGAGGGATTGCCCCCGCGCCATGTCACCCGCCGCGAAGACCCCCGGGAGGCTGGTCATCGGGTCGGTCCAGACGTTGCCGCGGTCGCAGCACCCCCACCCAGAGTAATCGTCGTGTCTGGATGACGCATGAACGCCGCGTCACGGCCGCAACCGCGCGAGACCTCACTCGTTCTCTGCGGGCGTCATGAAGCGGGGTCGGCACGAGCGCTCCTTGGCGTTGGCAGAAGAGCATTTACTCAGGGTCGGAACCTCCGGGCATCCTCATACCGCGAAGTTACGATCACCATGCGTGTACCCACCCCGATGACATCATCGTCGCCAACGCCGGCGATCCAGCGCACCGGCCTCTGTCATCGTGGTTCCATCCCGTTGGACACCCGGTTGCTCACGGCTCGCCTCTTGGCGACGGGTGAGCGCGCCCCGGCTCGCCCGAGTACACTGGCCACCAGCGATGACGAAACCGAAGCGACCGCCAGGACCCGACCTCCGCGAGATTAGGCGACGGCTCCTGACCGCAGTGGCGTCGGACGACCTGCTCGTCGAGTTGCTGGTGCTGAAGGGCGGCAATGCTCTCGAGCTGATCCATCGGATCGGCGAGCGCGCGTCCCTGGACCTGGACTTCTCGATCGAGGGGGACGTCGAGGACGCCGACGAGCTTGAGCTTCGGATGAGGCGTGCTGTGGAGGACCGGCTAGATTCGATCGGATTGGCCGTCTTCGACTGGAAGTTCGGGCCAAGGCCGAGCTCGCCAGACGGTGTGGCGCCGCGATGGGGAGGCTACCGCGCGGAGTTCAAGCTGATCGGGAAGGACATCTTCAGGGAGCGCGGGGGTGAGATGGAGTCACTCCGGCGGCTCGCCGTCGAGGTCGGGCCGGGTCACCAGCGGATCTTTCAGATCGACATCAGCAAGTTCGAGTTCTGTCGTGGGCGGGTGACGGCAGAGGTCGATAGTTACGAACTTCAGGTCTATACGCCCGCCATGATCGCTTCCGAGAAGCTGCGCGCGATCTGCCAGCAGATGCCGGAGTACCCCCAGCGGAGAAACCCGGCGCCCCGTCCGCGGGACTTCTACGACATCCAGGCGATCGTGACCGTCGCCGGAGTTCGCCTTGCCGAGGAGATCGAGCTGATAAAGCACATGTTCGATGCCAAGGAGGTCCCGTACGGCCTCCTCGGCCTCATCTCACGGGACCGGGAGCGCCAGTTCCATCAGCAGGGATGGGCAGCCGTCGTTCAGGCCGTACGGGGCGAGGTCCAGTCGTTCAATCACTACTTCGAGTTCGTCTGCTCCTCGGTCGACCAGCTACAGGCCCTCTGGAAAGTGGATGCGCCACTCCGATGAGAACGCCGTCGGACCCATCTTGTGGCTCAGGTAGAAGTCGAAGCTCAGCCCGAGCTGCTTGAGCCGCGCGAGCTTCGCGGGATCCACCCCGGCACGCTGCAGGTAGAACCCGACCGCCTGGTGATACGGGTAGACGTGCCCAAGCTGCTTGAGCGTCGCGATCAGTGTGTTCACGGAAACACGGTCCTTCGCGGCCTCATACGCCTTGGCGACCTCGAATACGCCGCCCGCATACGCCGGCCGGACGGTGATGTCGATGAGCGTTCTCTCGAGCTTGGTCGCATCCACGAGCTCCCCCTGGGGTCCCGTCACCTCGCTGACCTCCAGACGGTTCGTGTGCTTCCCGCTGAGGAGGACAACCCGGTAACCCTCGTGGGAGAAGACGTACGTTGAGGCTCGCTGGGAATTCGCGAATGCGCGATCGATCCCCGCCTGTGTGAGCGGCTGTGTCGGAGCGGGCTTCGCGCTCTGCTCCTTGTTCACGAAAATCGTCTTCGGAATCTGATCGGTCAGCCCGTGGAGGAACACCGCAGAGCCGTGCGAGAGGTACGCGCCTGGCCTCATCGACGTTCCGACAGCAAACATCGACACCGGTCCCCAGACGTACCGCACGATCGGCGGCGAGGCGGCGCCGTCCGGCGGACGCAGCACAACACGGGACAATCCCTGCGTCTCGAGGAAGGAGATCAGTCCAGAACCCGAGGCCGAATGTGGGAGTTGGCCCTCGTCGGCAGCGCTGCGAAAGAATGCCGAGAGATCTCGACGCGAGAACACCTCGCGGTCCGCCCTACCGAGCAGTGCCACCACCTGGCGTTGGGTGCGCTTGCTCAGCTTCGAGTCGTTCGGGGCATCCTCCAGAGCGACCTGGTCCGCGTCCGTTGGCCTCACCATACTAGGTATATATACCAAGTATGATGAGCCTCCCGCGAAGCGTCCCGGTGCTTCTCCTCTTTCCCCGGGCGTCCGACCTCCGGTCGGAGAGCCTCTCGGTCCTGAAACTAGCTAGGTATATATACCCAGCTTCAGGACCATGAGTCCAATCGAACATGCTAGGTATGTATACCTAGCATGTTCGATTGGAGACGCTCCCCCTAGCGGGTCTGCGCGCCGGCTCATCCGCCCGGTGTGCAGGGGGCGGGACGGCGTGTGGCCGTCTTGGAGCTTGGTATATATACCTAGCTCCAAGACGATGACGAGCTGGGACCATCTGAACCCGGCGAGGAACAGCCACGCCTCGGGAGTGGAGGCCGAAGGTTCGGCTCGCGCCCGCCGAGCAGCCCCGAGCCGACACGGTTCCCCGCACGCGAGCCCGTGCACGTTCGCAGTACGGCGCCGCCGAAGGACGGGCCCGGGGCTTCGCGGCGGCCGGAGCGCAGCGCGCCCAAGGCAACGTCACCAGTACGGACCGCCGTGCAACTCGCGTGACACCGC
>Ga0184637_10003105_pt1 | contig 10471 bp, 8 predicted proteins | sample PLM3_127_b2_FD_133143 | JGI IMG/M metagenome (GOLD analysis project Ga0184637, IMG submission 133143) | Groundwater sediment microbial communities from an aquifer in East River, Colorado, USA - PLM3_127_b2 | ecosystem: Environmental > Terrestrial > Soil > Riparian zone | place: USA: East River... | reverse complement strand
CCTCGGCGCCGAGCTCGCGGCCGAGCGTGGGGAGCGCCACGTTGACGATGTTCCCGTCGAGCGTCGCCATGACCGTCCCCACCGCGACGGCGGAGAAGACGAGCCAGGGAGAGCGGGCGGGAGCGGTCACGTGAAGTCGGGGTCGGGGTCGGGGTCGGGGTCGGGTCGCCGTCTCGCGGCCTTCAGCTCGCCGCGGGCGGGAAGACCGTCGGGTGCTGCGCGAGCACGGTCCTGCGGAGCCGCGGCAGCGCGAGGTGGAAGACGAGGCTCGCGGCCACCACCACCCCGCCGCCGGCGGCGAGCGTGGCGGGCGCGCCGAAGCGGCTCGCGGCGAACCCGGCGGCGAGCGCGCCGAACGGCGACACCCCGACGAACAGGGTCGAGAAGAGCCCCATCACGCGGCCCCGCATCTCCTTGGGCGCGAGCCCCTGCAGGAGGGTCATGGTCCCCGCCATCTGCGTGATGAACCCGTAGCCCACCACGGCGAGCGCCGCCGCCGAGAGCGCCACGCTCCGCGAGAGCGAGAGGGCGATCACCCCGGCGCCGAGCAGCGTCGCGCCGATCGCCACGCGGCGCCCGAGCCCCCTCAGCCCCTTGCGCAGGAGGAGCGTGATCGCGCCGGTGAGCGCCCCCACGCCCGCGCAGGCGAGCAGGACGCCGTACAGCCGCGCGTCGCCGCCCAGCACCTCGGCCGAGAACACGGGCAGGAGCGTCTGGTAGGGGATGGCGAAGAACGACGACACGCCGAGCAGCGCGAGCAGCGCGCGCACGTGGGCGGTGCCGCCCGCGTACGCGAGCCCCTCGAGCAGGTGGGCGCGGCGGCTTCCGCTCGCGAGGGGCTGCACGGGCGGGCGCATGACGAGGAGCGCCCAGTACGTCCCGGTGAACGAGAGCGCGTTGAGGGCGAACGCCCAGCCCTCCCCGACCTCGGCGACCACCAGCCCCGCGAGCGCCGGCCCCACCACCCGCGCCGCGTTCACGATGGACGAGTTGAGCGCGATGGCGTTCGACATGTCCTCGCCGGAGAGGTCGGCGAGGAGCGCCTGGCGCGCCGGGATCTCGAACGCATAGGTCATGCCGAGCATCCCGGCGAGCACCACCACGTGCCAGGTCTGGACGAGCCCCGACAGCGTGAGCCCCGCCAGGATCACGGCCTGCACGATGGCGTTCGCCTGCGTGACGAGGACGAGCCGCCGCCGCGGGTGGCGATCGGCGAGCGAGCCTGCCCAGATGCCGAACAGGAAGACCGGCACCTGGCCGAGGAAGTTCACGAGGCCGAGCAGCTCGGAGGAGCGCGTGAGCCGCCAGACGAGCCACGCCTGCGCGACGCTCTGCATCCAGGTGCCGGCCAGCGAGACGGCCTGCCCGCCGAAGAAGAGGCGCAGGTCGCGCGAGCGGAGCGAGCGGAGGGCGTCGGGCCAGCGCATGCGCGTCCTCGCCCTCCGGGGCCCTAGAGCTGGATCTGCGCACCCATCTCGACCACGCGGTTCGGCGGCAGGCCGAAGAACTGGCTCGCCGTGACGGCGTTGCGCGCCATCACGATGAAGAGCCGCTTGCGCCAGGTCGAGAGCCGGGAGGGCCCGTTCGCGAGCAGGGTCTCCCGGCCGAGGTAGTAGGTCGTGTCCATCGGCACGAGCGCCACCCGCTCGCCGCCGCCCGGGCGCTTCGCGAGCGACCCGAGCAGCGCGGGCACGTCGGGGCTCTCCATGAAGCCGTAACGCGCCACCACCTGCCAGAAGCCGCTGCCGAGGTCGCTCACCGTGACGCGCTCGGCGTCCGGCACGGCCGGGATCTCCTCCGTCAGCAGCGAGACCAGGAGCACCCGGTCGTGGAGGATCTTGTTGTGCTTCAGGTGGTGGAGCAGGACCGGCGGCGCGGCGCCGGTGTTGGAGGTCATGAAGACCGCCGTGCCCGGGACGCGCAGCGGCTTCCGCCGCGCGATGTCGCCCATGAACAGGTCGAGCGGCAGGCCGGCGTCCTTGAGCTGCGTCGCGAGCGCGGTGCGCCCGGCCTTCCACGTGGCCATGAGCGTGAAGACGAGCACCGCGGCGGCGATGGGGAACCAGCCGCCCTCCTCGAACTTCACGAGGTTCGCCCCGAGGAAGGCGAGGTCCACCGCCAGGAACGCGAGCGTGAGCGCCCAGGTGCGCACCCGCGGCCAGCGCCAGATGTCACGCGCCACCCGGTGGAACAGGATCGTGGTGGTGGTCATCGTCCCCGTCACGGCGATGCCGTAGGCGGCGGCGAGGTTCGAGGAGCTCCGGAAGCCGAGCACCAGCGCGACGCAGGCGACGCCCAGCAGCCAGTTCACCTCCGGCACGTAGATCTGGCCGATCTCGGTCGAGGAGGTGTGACGGATGGTGACTCGTGGCGAGTAGCCGAGCTGGACCGCCTGGTGGGTGAGCGAGAACGCCCCGGAGATGAGCGCCTGCGACGCCACGATGGCCGCCAGGGTCGCCACGCCGATGAGCGGGTAGAGCGCCCACTCCGGCGCGAGCAGGTAGAAGGGGTTCCGCGCCGCGGCGGGGTCGTGCAGCACGATGGCGCCCTGCCCGAAGTAGTTGAGGACGAGCGCCGGCATGACCACCGCGTACCAGGCGTACCGGATCGGCCGCTTCCCGAAGTGGCCCATGTCCGCGTAGAGCGCCTCGCCGCCGGTGATGACGAGCACCACCGCGCCGAGGACGAGGTAGGCCGTGACGCCGCCCTCGAACAGGAACGCGACGGCGTACCCGGGCCAGACGGCGCGCAGGACGCTCGGGTCGTGGAGGATGCCGCGCACGCCGAGCACCGCGAGGGAGGCGAACCATACGAGCATCACCGGGCCGAAGATCGAGCCCACCCGCGCCGTGCCGGTCTTCTGGATCAGGAACAGGCCGATGAGGATGCCGAGCGAGATCGGCACGATGAAGTGAGCGAGCCCGGGCGCCGCCACGGCGAGGCCCTCCATCGCGCCGAGCACCGAGATGGCCGGGGTGATGACGCCGTCGCCGTAGAGGAGCGCCGAGCCGAACAGCCCGAAGAGCAGCAGCATCTGGTGACGCTTCCCCGCCTCCTTGCGGCCGACGAGGGCGAGGAGCGCGAGGATGCCGCCCTCGCCGCGGTTGTCCGCCCGCATGACGAACGCGAGGTACTTCACCACGACCACGAAGGTGAGCGACCAGAACACCAGCGACAGGACCCCGAGGACGTTCGCGGGCGTCGGGGGCACGCTGTGGGTGCCGGTGAAGCACTCCTTGAGCGCGTACAGCGGGCTCGTGCCGATGTCGCCGTAGACGACCCCGAGCGCGCCGAGCGCCAGGCCCGCGAGCGCGGTCCCGCGCGGCGGCGTCCGGTGGCCGTGCACCCCCGGCTGGCCGGGCACGGGCGTCGGGGCGAGGGCGGCGACTGCGGCGGATGATGGCGGGGGGGAGTCGGACATCCGGGCTCGAAAAGGGCGCGAATCAACCAGATCCGCCCTCGCGCGTCGAGCGGGAACGCGAGCGGTGTGAGATATACCCGTGCCGACGCGCGCTTGCACGGTACCCCGCCGCGCCGCAGCGCCCCCGGTATCTTCACCCGCCCCGTCTCCGCCATGGCCTCCGCCCACCCCCTCCGCGCCGAGCTGGACGCCCTGGTGAAGCTCGCCGTCCCGCTCGCGGTCGCCGCGGGCGGCCAGGCGCTCATGGGGGTCGTCGACACCGCGGTGGTCGGCCGCGCGGGCGCGATCCCGCTCGCCGGGGTGGGGCTCGGCAACGCGCTCTTCATGGCGCTCTCCGTCTTCGGCATGGGCGTGATGCACGGGCTCGACCCGCTCGTGTCGCAGGCGGTCGGCGCGGGCGACGGCACGCGCGCGCGGCGCCTCCTCTGGCAGGGCGGCTGGCTCGCCCTCCTCCTCTCCGCCGCGATCGCGGTCCCGGCCGCGATCGTGCCCGCGCTCCTCGAGCCGCTCGGGATCGAGCCGGCCGTCGCGCGCGAGGCCGGCGCCTATCTGCTGTGGCGGCTGCCCGGGCTCCCCTTCTTCCTCCTCTACTTCGCCGGGCGCGCCTACCTCCAGGCCCACGGCTCCGCCCGGCCGATGGTGATCGCCACCGTCCTCGCCAACGTCGCGAACGTCCCGCTCGACGTGCTCCTCGTCTTCGGGGGCGCGGCGCTGCCGGGGTGGGCCGGGCCGCTCCGCGCGGTGCCACCCCTCGGGGCGGGCGGCGCTGCGATCGCGACGAGCCTGTGCGCGCTGCTCCAGTTCGGGGTGCTCTCCGCGGCGGCGCGCGCGGTGCCGCTCCCCGGCGGGCGCGCGCCCCCGCGCCGGCTCGATCTCGCCGATCAGCGCGCGGCGGCGGCGGTGGGGCTCCCCATCGGCCTGCACATGGGCGCCGAGGTCGGCATCTTCGCGCTCGTGGGCTTCCTCGCCGGCCGCCTCGGCGCGCTGCAGCTCGCGGCCCACCAGCTCGCGCTCTCGATCGCGAGCCTGACCTTCACCGTCGCCATCGGCTTCGGCAACGCGGGCTCGGTGCGCGTGGGCTGGGCAGTGGGCGGGCGCGATCGGCCCGGCGCGCGGCGCGCCGGGCTCGCCGCGTTCGGCGCGGGCGGCGCGTTCATGACCTGCGCCGCGCTCGTGTTCCTGCTGTTCCCGGCCGCCATCGCGCGGGCGATGACCGACGACCCCGCCATCGTCGCGGCCGCGGTCCCGCTCCTCCAGGTCGCGGCGGTGTTCCAGATCTCGGACGGCATCCAGGGCGTCGGCGCGGGCGTGCTGCGCGGCGCCGGGCAGACCGGCTTCACGTTCGCCGCCAACATGGTGGGGCACTGGGCGCTCGGTCTCCCCGCGGCCGCGCTCCTCGGCTTCGGCCTGGGGTGGGGCGTGGTCGGGCTCTGGTGGGGCTTCGTCATCGGGCTCTCGGCCGTCGCCGCCGCGCTGCTCGGGCGGTTCCTCCGGATCTCCGCGCGCGAGATCGTGCCGCTCGCCGAGCGGGCCGCGGCGCTACCGCGCTGACGGCGCTACGCTCCACGCGTGCGCCTCTGCCTGCCGCAGCCGTTCGAGGACCTCGGCCACGTCGCCGACGTGGGCGTGCGCGTGCGCGGCGCGACGGCCGGGGAGGCGCTGGCGCGCCTCGTGCTCGCCTTCGCCTCGCTCGCCGCGGGCGGCGGCGAGGTCCACGCCGAGCGCGAGGAGCGGCTCTCGGTGGAGGGCGGCCCGGGGCTCGCCGGCACGGCCGTCGCGCTCCTGCGCGAGCTCCTCTACCGGCTCGCGATCGAGGGGATCCTCCCCGCCGCCTGCGAGGTGCACTCGGTCGGAGAGGCGGGCGCCGAGGTCTCGGTCGCGTTCGGTCGGCGGGACCCGGCGCGGCACGCGGAGGGGCTCGACCTGAAGGCGGTCACCCGGCACGCCGCGCGGCTCGAGCCGGAGGGCGCAGGCTGGGTGGGGCAGGTGCTGTTCGACGTCTAGGAGGCGGCCATGCAGCTCCGGCGGATCGAGGGCGACCTGTGGGAGATCCCGCGCGAGGGCGGGATGCGCGTGCCCGGCCGCGTCTACAGCGTGGGGCCGCCGGCGCCCGACGACCCGGCGCTGCAGCAGGTGGCGAACGTCGCGCACCTGCCGGGCATCCTCCGCTTCTCCCTCGCGATGCCGGACATCCACTGGGGGTATGGCTTCCCGATCGGCGGCGTGGCCGCCATGGACGCCGAGCACGGGGCGGTCTCGCCGGGGGGCGTGGGCTACGACATCAACTGCGGCGTGCGCGTCGTGACCACGGCGCTCGAGGCGGAGGCGCTCCGGCCCGGCCTGCACGCGGTCGCGGCGCAGCTCTACCGCGACATCCCAACGGGCGTGGGCTCGAGCCAGGCCATCCCGCGCCTCTCCGACCGGGAGCTCGACGACGTGCTCGCGAGCGGCGCCCGCTGGGCCGTGCGGCGCGGCTTCGCGGCGGCCTCCGACGACGCGGAGCGGTGCGAGGAGGGCGGGTGGCTCGCCGGCGCCGACCCCTCGGCGGTGAGCGCGCGGGCGCGCGCCCGCGGCGCCGACCAGGTGGGCACGCTCGGGAGCGGCAACCACTTCATCGAGGTGGACCGGGTCGCCGAGGTGTACGACGCCGGGGCCGCCGAGGCGTTCGGGCTCGTGCCCGGGCAGGTGGCGCTGCAGATCCACTCGGGGTCCCGCGGGCTCGGCTACCAGGTCTGCGACGAGCATCTCGCGGAGCTCGCGCGGGCGCGCGGCAGGTTCGGCCCGGAGTACGACCGGCTCCCCGACCCGCAGCTCGCGTGCGCGCCCATCGCGAGCGAGGCCGGCCAGCGCTACCTCGGGGCGATGCAGGCGGCCGCCAACTTCGCCTGGGCAAACCGGCAGGTGATGACCGGCCTCGCGGTGCGCGGCCTCCTGCACGCGCTGCGGATCTCGGAGCGCGAGCTCGGCGCCCGGCTGCTGTACGACGTCTGCCACAACGTGGCGAAGCACGAGGAGCACACGATCGACGGGGCGCCGCGCCGGGTGCTCGTGCACCGCAAGGGCGCGACGCGCTGCTTCGGGCCCGGCGACCCGCGCGTGCCGGCGCCGTACCGAGCGGTCGGTCAGCCGGTGCTCATCCCCGGCGACATGGGCCGCTACTCGTACGTGCTCGCCGGGACGGCCAAGGCGATGGAGGACACGTTCGGCAGCTCCTGCCACGGCGCCGGGCGCCTGCTGTCGCGCGGCGAGGCGCTCCGGCGCGGCCGCGGCCGCTCGATCGCGAAGGAGCTCGCCGGGAAGGGGATCGAGGTGATGGCGCGCTCCCACAAGACGCTCGCCGAGGAGATGAGCGACGCCTACAAGGACGTCGCCCAGGTGGTGAAGGTGATGGACGGAGCGGGGATCTCGCGCCTCGTCGCGCGGCTCGAGCCGATGGCGGTCGTGAAGGGGTGAGCGACCCCGCACCCCACGGAGGCGCCGCCCCCGGCACCCGGCGATGACCACTCTTTGCCCATGGACGACCTTCCACGGGCACGCCTCGTCCTCGTGAGGGGTGGAAAGCCGGAGGGGGGGCAGGCGCCCGGCGAGGCCACCCGCGCCCCTCCCCCGCTCCGCGTCATCCCCGGCGGTCCGGCCAGCGACATCCAGGCGGCGATCGCGGACGCCATCGCGGCGGCGAGGCAGGTCCGCCAGGAGATCCAGGCACGCATCGCGCGAGAGCTCGAGGAGCCCCCGACCTAGACGACCACGCCTCCAATCCCCCTTCGACGGCCACGGGCATGGACGCCACGCCTCCGTCCCCGCCCCCGTGACGCCCCCGCCCCCGGGCTCCCATGCCCCGGGACGTGCGGTCCGTTAACATCCAAGAATGCTCGAGGTCCCCCCCGGCGCGACCCGCGCGGAGACGCTCGCGCGGCAGCTCGCGGACGCGGTGCACGCGAAGGGCGAAGCCTACGTCCCTCGCACGCATCACCTCACGGGCGGGCGCCCCCGCTTCACCAACCGTCTCGTCCTGGAGCGCAGCCCTTACCTGCTCCAGCACGCCCACAACCCGGTGGACTGGCGACCCTGGGGCGACGAGGCCTTCGACGAGGCGCGCCGCCTCGGCCGCCCGGTGTTCCTTTCGGTGGGCTACTCCACCTGCCACTGGTGCCACGTGATGGAGCGGGAGTCCTTCGAGGACGAGGAGATCGCCCGCGTCCTGAACGAGCGGTACGTCGCCATCAAGGTGGACCGCGAGGAGCGGCCCGACGTCGACGCCGTCTACATGGCGGCCGTGCAGCTCCTCACGGGCGGCGGCGGCTGGCCGATGAGCACCTGGCTCACGCCGGAGAAGGAGCCGTTCTTCGGCGGCACGTACTTCCCGCCGCGCGACCACCTCCGCAGCGGCATGCGCGGCTTCATCGGGGTCCTGGAGGAGATCGCCGGCCTCTGGGAGCAGGACCCGGACCGGATCCGCAAGGCGACCGGGTCGCTCGTCGAGGCGGTCCGCACGGCGCTCGCGCCGAAGCCGGGCGCGGGGACCGACGCTGGCGCGCTGCCCGGGGTGGAGGCGATCGAGGCGGTGGTCCAGCACCACCGGCGCAACTTCGACGAGCAGCGCGGTGGCGTGCGCGGCGCGCCCAAGTTCCCCTCGAGCTTGCCGATCCGGCTCCTCCTCCGGCACCACCGGCGCGCGCGCGACGAGGCGTCGCTGCACATGGCGATCCTGACGCTCGAGCGGATGGCGGCGGGCGGCCTCCACGACCAGGTCGGCGGCGGATTCCACCGCTACTCGACGGACGCCGAGTGGCTCGTCCCGCACTTCGAGAAGATGCTCTACGACAACGCGCTCCTCGCGGTCGCCTACGCCGAGGGCCATCAGGTGACCGGGCGCGCCGACCTCGCGCGCGTCGTGCGGACGACGCTCGAGTACCTGGAGCGCGAGATGACGTCGCCGGAGGGCGGGCTCTACTCCGCCACCGACGCCGACTCCGAGGGAGAGGAGGGACGCTTCTTCGCCTGGGAGGAGGCGGAGCTCCGCCGCCTGCTCGGCCCCGACGCAGAGCGGTTCGCCGCCTTCTACGGCGTGACGCCGGGCGGGAACTTCGAGGGCCGGAACATCCTGCGGGTGCCGCGGCCGGACGAGGCCGAGTGGGAGGCGCTCGGAGCGGCACGGGAGCTGTTGTACGAGGCGCGCGCGCGGCGCCCCGCGCCGCTGCGCGACGAGAAGGTGCTCGCCGGCTGGAACGGGCTCGCCATCACCGCGCTCGCCTTCGGCGGGCGGGTGCTGGGCGAGCCCCGGCACGTCGAGGCGGCGGCCCGCGCGGCGACGTTCGTGCTCGAGCGGATGGTGAAGGGCGGCCGGCTGCAGCGGGCCTGGCTCGCAGGCGCCGCGGGCGTCCCCGCGTTCCTCGAGGACCACGCCTTCCTCGTGCAGGGGCTCATCGACCTCTACGAGGCGACCTTCGAGCTGCGCTGGCTCGAGGCGGCCCTCGACCTGGCCGAGCGGGCGGAGGCGCTCTTCGGCGATCCGCAGGGCGGCGGGTGGTTCACGACCGCGGCGGACCACGAGCGGCTGCTCGTGCGGGAGAAGCCGACGCACGACGGCGCCGAGCCCTCCGGCGCCTCCGTGGCCCTCCTGAACTGCTACCGGCTCTCCGCCTTCACGAACGACGAGCGCTGGCGGCGCCGGGCCGAGGCGGCGCTGCGCCACTACGCGGAGACGCTGCGCGAGCACCCGCTCGCGCTCGGCGAGCTGCTCCTCGCGGTGGACTTCGCGACGGACGCGGCGCGCGAGGTGGTGCTCGTGTGGCCTGAGGGCGAGCCCGCGCCGGAGCCGTTCCTCTCGGTGCTGCGCCGCGCCTTCCTGCCGAACCGCGCGCTCGCGGGCGCCCCGGAGGGCGAGGGCATCGAGCGGCTCGGGCGCGTGGCCCTGGTGGCGGAGGGCAAGGTGGCGGCGGGACGGCCGACCGCCTACGTCTGCGAGCGCGGCCAGTGCCGGCTGCCCGCGATCGCGCCGGAGAAGCTCGCCTCGCAGATCGCGCCGGTGCGGCCGTACCGGACGTGATGGCAGCGGCGCGGCCGACTCCGGCCGCGCCGCGCTCACCCCCCGCCGCCGACTCGACCGGCGGTCACGGTGACGGGCAGGACCCGTCGCACACCCCGTCGCCGCACGGGTGCGGCCACTCCGCGGTGGGATCCGGCGTGCCGCCGGGCGGCACCTCCCCGGGCGCCCAGGGCATGCCGTCGAAGCGGAACGTCCCGTCCGCGGCCCGCTCGCACGTGAAGGTGTCCTCGCCGGTGGTCTCGCCGGTGCAGGCCGCCTCCTGCAGGCGCACGCGCTGATGCGCCATGAGGACCGCCATCGTCCGCACGTGCCGCGCCGCCTCGGCCTCGTCGCCCGCGAGGTCGCCCGCCGTGCACGCCATCCCCGCGTGGAACCCGAGCTCGGCCGTGATCGCGTCCGCGACGCAGCCCGCGTCGCGCACGCGCTCCTGCTCGTGCATGCCCATGCGGTCGCCCATGCCGTCGCGGCCGTCCAGCTCCCCGCAGCCGTCGCGCAGCCGCTCGTGCAGCTGCGCCATGGTGCCGTCGTACGCTCCGTGGATCCGCTGGCAGGTCGCCGCGTCGGGGAGCTCCGCCGCGTCCTCACCGTAGGCGACGACGGCCGCCGACATCGCCGCCCCCGCCTCCTCGTACGCCTGGAACTCGCCGCCCCCCTGCGAATCGCCGGATCCGCACGCCGACACGGCCAGCGCCGCGGCGATCACCCAGCCTCGTTCGATCCTCATGACCACTCCTCGCGCGAGCTCGTGGAGGCAGCGGCGGTCGCGCACGCGCCCGTCTGCCGGTGTCCTGCGGCGCCGCAGCGGCGCCTGCCGCGATCGCTCGAGCAGGCCGCGTGCCACGCGCGCCGGTGCGGCAGGGCGCCGCGACCGCGGGGGCCCCCGGGCCCGATGCAGGCGGAACGCGCGCGCGGGGCCTTCGCCGGGAGCCCCGCGCGCGCCGCGGGCGTACCGTTTCGTACGCCCGGGCGTACCAGCCCGTACGCCGCAGGAGTGCGCGCGT
>Ga0184637_10003104_pt1 | contig 10473 bp, 6 predicted proteins | sample PLM3_127_b2_FD_133143 | JGI IMG/M metagenome (GOLD analysis project Ga0184637, IMG submission 133143) | Groundwater sediment microbial communities from an aquifer in East River, Colorado, USA - PLM3_127_b2 | ecosystem: Environmental > Terrestrial > Soil > Riparian zone | place: USA: East River... | reverse complement strand
TTGAGCGCCTTCAACGCGCGCTCGATCGTGCGCTCGAGCAATCCGCTCTGATTACGGGCCACGGAGACACGGAGACACGGAGAAATTGGATCTGAGTGAAAGTGTTCCCCGTGCCTCCGTGCCTCCGTGGCTTGTCTCGTTGGAAGCTGATGCATAATGTCGTGCCCGCGGATCCACAGCAGTCGATCGAGATCCACACCAACGGAGACGACCGACGCGAGGTCGAGACGATCGAAGGTATCGACGAGCGCCGCAATCTCGCCGCGGCACGTGGCCGCGGCCAGCACCTGCAGCAGCAGCGTCGTCCGCCCGGACGATGGCGGTCCGGCAATTTCCGAGAGTTGCCCGCGCGGAAGTCCCCCGTGAAGCCGGGCATCGAGCCCGGCTATCGCCGTCGGGGCGACGCGTGTAGGGGCGACGCATGCGTCGCCCCTACTGGTGAGTGTCCGATCGAGCTTGCGCGCGCGGAGCGCGGATTCGAGGACGGCAGCAGCGGGGTGCGGCATATTTTCGCCTTATGTTCGCCACGGACTATATACTCAATCCAGCCTGGCGATCAAGAAGCGAAAATTATTCAGTTGTAGAGGAAAAGAAGAGCTTACTGGCTACTGCCCGGTCCAGATGAAACCGATGCCACCGCCGCCGGGCGTCGCAATCGGCGCGACAGTCATCCGCGCCTGGCCCTGGCCAATCGTCACTGTGGTCCAGCCGGACACAACGCCAATGGCGGCGCCGAAGGCCACGTCGCTGAGGAAGTGCCGCTTATCGTGAATACGGGACGCGGCCACGTAGGAGGCCATGGCGTACGCGGGCACGCCGGCCTTCCAACCGAAATGCCGTTGCAGCACCGTCGCGGTGGCAAAGGTCACCGAGGTATGTCCGGACGGAAACGAGAACTCGGTCCCGTCAGGCCGCTCGCGCCGCGCCGCGAATTTCACCGCGCCCGTCAGTGTCTGCGAGACGATGTTCGCACGGACGAGATCGGCGCCAACGGCGGCGACCTTCGCATTTCCGATCGCGTGGCCGACGGCGAAGGCCGCCAGAGCGCCGCCCAGTTGGAACCGGGCGCTGCCAAGGGTTTCACCACCAGCGAGGAAACCGGCACGCGGATTCGAGAGCGTGGTGGTCGTCTGCCGGTCCATGCCATGGGCGGCGGCGGCCACAAGGGCCCCGACAGCCAGCACGGTGAGATGATCTTTCGAAGCCAGACCTCGGAAGTCGGTGGCGGTGTCGCGAAACAGGCCGGCGAAGGCGCGCGAGACCTGGGGAGCCGGCGCCGCGGGTGCGGGCACGAACGTCTGGGCGGCCGCGGGCGTGGTTCCAGGGAAGACCATCGCCATCGCGAACGTTGTACAGAGGCACCGCGTGCGGGTTGAAGGCATCACATCACTGAGCTCAACGGTGCAATAACTGGTCCGCAAGTATACTTCACGGTTCAGGTAAGGGCGACGCTCGCGTCGCCCCTACGGCTGGCGCTCGAGGCCAACCGGCTGCCAGCCGTCAGCGACCCTGCGGAAATAGATGGTGACGGGAGTTGTCCAACCGGGAAAGTCCGGGTGAATGCTTCGAATCGCCACCGAAACGAACTCGCCTCCCTGCAGCATCGCGGACGGCGCCTCGGCCCGCGGGCCCGTGGCGCGCATTTCTTCAGACGCCCCGACGGTCGCCCCGGTCGTGTTGTCAAACCGCGACCAGGTCAGGACATACGCGGACGGCGCTGACGCCACGCCGACAGTCACTGCCGCATTGTCGAACGTCAGCGTTCCCGTCGCGCTCAACCGCGGGTCGACAATCGGGTTCACGCCCGTCAGCCAGGTCCTGAGCACCTTGTCGCGGCGCTTGATCAGCACGCCGGTGATGTACTCCGCCGCCGCGGGTTCGCCGTAGCGCGCCTTGGCCACGATGGCCCTGAGCGCGTCATCGGAGAATCTGGCCACCAGGCGGGCCGCCCAGAAGGCATCTTCCGGCCGCATCAGGTCGAAGGCCGGGTTGGGATACTCGGGCCGCCACTTTTCGGGATCGAAGAAGTCGCCCTCGAACCGGCCGACGGACGAGGCGACGTCTGGATAATCCACCAGGACCCACGGCCGCACGTACAGGCCGAGCGTTGCGAGCGTCTTCAGCGCAGGCGTCCATTCGAGGATGTATTCGTTCCCGGCGCGCGGCACCTGGGCGAACACGCTGCCGCTGCCCATGATCGATCCGAAATCGAACATGTAATGCCGGATGAATCTGGCACCGGCCGGCCCGTCGAGCATATCCAGGCTGTTGAGGCCGCGCGAATCGTCATGGTTGAGCCACGCCGCAAAGACGCGGCTGCCGCGCAGTTCCCGCCGATGCTCGTGCGGGTGGATGTCGTTGGGATCGTCGGGCCTGGTCCCGTAGTACTTGAAATATCCGAGCGGCGTGCCGTCGGCGAACCGGCTCGCGGTCGCGCGGTACTTGCCATTCGGCAGCCGAGCCGCACGCTCCAGCAGCCGGTCCACGTCCTCGCGGCGCATCGCGCGGCGGCGGCCGCGAAGGTCGACGGTCGTGGCATTCGGCGCGATGACGATCTTCGCCGGGTCGATCTCCGCGACGTAGCCTTCGACGACGTTGTACCCGAGTGCGTGGTAGATCGCCGCGCCAATCACCTCGGCGCCGCTGGCCATCTCCGGGTTGGACGGGGGGTCGAACTTGATCTGATAGAGCCGGCCCGAGGGATCGGTGACCCGGTACCCGGGCGTAATTCCGGACGACTTGTCGCTCACGATCGGCCAGCCGTCCACACTCAGGATCTCGACCGAGTTGGGCCCGCGGACGATCTCATCGATGGACATCGCGCGCCGCCCGATCCGGTTGGAGAACCAGCTCGAGTCCGGCACGTCGCCCATCGTGTTGACGTTCACCGCTGGAACATCCCGCCGGTCGCCTGGTTTGAGGAACGTGTGTTCCCCGAAGTCGTAGCCGTTGCTGCCTTCGATCGGCGCGGCGCCGCTCGCGTCCAAGGCAGTGTCGCGATCGACCTGGATGGGGTCGTCCGGATAAAACCGCGGAGCCGCGCCGCGGCTCGCATCCGCGAGCATGATGCCGATGAGCGCCGCTACGAGCAACACCTTCACGTTGACGGGCCACGGAGGCACGGAGGCACGGAGACAGATTCGTAATGATTGCCTCCGTGTCTCCGTGTCTCCGTGGCACGTAGCAATGAAAAGCGGTCTAGAAGACATGACCGAACCTGAGGATGAAATGTTTTCCACCACTGCTGCCAAACGCTCCTTCGACCCGGAGAAAGACACCGTTTCGCGTCCCGAACCTGAATCCAATGCCGTAGTCGGATTCGAGATCGCGCAGGTCCAGGTCCTCCAGCCGCGGCGCCACTTTGCCCGCGTCATAAAAGATCGCGCCATCGACCGCGGTAAAGATCTCCCAGCGATACTCCGCCTGGAGGAGGAGGAGGTTCCGATCCCGGAACCGGAACTGGCGGAAGCCGCGCAGGTCGTCGGGGCCGCCAAGGGTGCGCTGCAAATAGAACGGCACGTCGTGGCCGGCCTCCGCATCGGAGGTCGATGCCAGCGCCCTGAACGCCAGCACACGCCGGTCTCTCAGCAGCGGGACGTATTGCTGGAGATCCATCTCGACGCGGCGGAAGCTGTACCTGCTCAACTCGCGGTCGTCGAAGCGCTGATAGATGAATTTGTATTGGCCTCCGCGCCGTGGATTCCCTCTCGGCTCGCGCGTGTTGATGTCGGCTGACAGCTCGTAGCGAATGAACTCGGGCTGCGCGTCCAGGCCGGGCGCCTGGGGAGCATCGAACAGCTCGCCGATCGAGCGCACACCGCGGCCCGGCCCGATCGATGGAGTCAGGTAGTCGACCCCCGCGCCAAGCGAGAGCCACGAAACCGGGCGGACGCCCCCTGCCGCACCGGCCTCCGAGCTCCGGTAGCCGTACGTGACATCGTCATCGCGCCGCGACGCGGGCCCCACCCCGAAGAAGTCTTCACTGGGAAACTCGAACAGGCGTCCATGGACGTCGGCGAAGAACCGACCATCGGCGAGCTCGGGCAGCGTGAGCCGGGCGTCGAGCATCCAGTACCTCTTGAAGGATGCGACGGCAAACGTGCTGAAGTCGGCGCGCTCGCCGAGCAGGCGAGGCCGACGGTAGGCCGGACCCAAGGCGATGCCGCTCCCGGCCGTGACGTTGGTGATCTTCGGATATAACCCCTCGGGCGGAACGAGGAGCCGCTCCAGGATGCGGTCGTTCTCGACCTTCAGGAGTGCGCGTTCCACAAGGCCCGGCTCGGGCGGCGCCAACTGCTTCGACTTCGCTTCGCGTTCGCGCGCGAGCGCTTCGGCACGCGTGGCCGGTTCCTGCGCGAAGGCCGCAACACCAACCAGCACCTGCACGGCCACCAGGACGAGCGCTCTCACGAGCATCAGGCGGCCTTCTCGGCGACGTCCGGCGTGAGTTTCTTGTGCTCGCGAGCGATGGCGACCGCCAACACCAGCCAGACGACGACAAGCGCGAGGTTGACGAGCGCGTAGCCGCGGATCCCGAAGGCGAGCATGGTCCCCACGAAGACCACCGCGGCCTGCAGCATGTCGCCCGCGCGCACGAAGAAGGAGTCGATCGCCTGCTTGGCTTTGTACTTCGCTTCGCGGCTGGTCGGCAGGAACAACGCGTGCCGCGTCGTGTTCTGCACCGAGTAGTCGGTGCTGTTCTCGAGGATCTTGACCCATCTCACGATGCCGAAGACCGGGAGGATGGCCATCATCGCGTAGCCGCCCAGCGCGATGACCGGAAGAATGAACAGCGCCGCGCGGACGCCCATGTACTTGAAGATCCGCGACACGACAAACGCCTGCAGCAGGAACGCCAGCAGGTTGACCCAGGTCTGGATCTGTCCCGCCATCGTGCCGATGAGTGCCCGCTGGTCGAGACCGCCCGCGGCGCCCGACGCGACGCGGCTGGCGGCTTCGGCCGTGATCATCGAGTTCAGGATGAATCCGCCAAGGGTGTTGACGAGGCTGAAGACCAAGACGAGCACGGCGATGAGCCGGAGATAGCGGTCGCGCGCGACCAACTGGAACCCGCCGGGCCCTGTGATAGGCAGCTCGACCTGCGCGGCGGGCACGTCCGCCCGCGTGGCCCGTTCACGCCGATGCACCCAGACCGTGAGCCCAACCGGGACGAGCAGGCCGGCGGCCGCCAGCAGCATCAGCCGGTACGGCCCGACGCCGCCGAACACGACCGACGTAATGCCCGAGCCGACAACGGCGCCGAGCGACGCCCCGATGCCAACCAGTGGAAACAGGCGCTTGCCGCGCTCCGTGCTGTACAGGTCGTTGGCAAACGCCCAGAACTGCGCAGGCGCGGCCATGTTGAACACACCAATCCAGAGGTAGAACGCGATGCCCAGCCGGACGCCGGAGATTCCGAGCACGGCGAAGATCAGCAGGTGTGAGGCGAAAAACAGCGTGACGCCCGATATCAGCCAGACGCGGTTCACCCGCGACGCAAAGGCACCATAGGCCGGCACGAACGCCAGCATCAGGACAGCCTGCCCCGCCGACGCGTAGCTTGCCGCGACCGCGCCGGCTTCGCTCAGGATGAGCGCATCGCGCACGATCTTCAGGACGGAATAGAACGCCAGCAGGTAGAACACGTTGGCGGCGAGCAGGAGCGCACTGACGCCTTCACCGTCGTGCACGTCGGCGAAGATGGACAGGGCACGGTCGAGAAAGCCCTTCCGGGGAGGGGGCGGCACGAATTCCACGGTGGTCATGAGGTCGCTGGACCTAGATGTCTCTCGTAAGTCAACTTCAAAAGTCAGAAGTCAAAGGCCCAAAGCCAAATTCTGAGCAGGACATGATTTTACCTTTGTCGTTTGACTTGACTTTTGACCTACGCGGTTGCATTCAGACCGCGGCCACGGCGCGTTCGGCAGGCTCGGCGTCGGAGTCGGTCAGCGTGAGCGGACCGGTGAGGTCGGGCAGATGCGTCTGCCACCAGGTGCGGGCGGTCGTCTGGTTCCAGCTCCCGCATGTCTGGCACTCCTGCGCCATGCGGAACAGCTCCTCTGCGTTCTGCGGCCTCTTATTCGGGTCCTTCTCCAGGCACGCGAGGACGAGCTCGTCGAGCTCGCGGGGAATGCGCAGCTCCGTCCGCTCCGACGGCGGCACCGGCCGGGCGTGCACGTGCTGCATCATCATCTTCATCGGCGTGTCGGCCTCGAAGACGAGCTGTCCCGTCAGCAGATAGTAGGCCACGCAGCCCAAAGCGTAGACATCCGCGCGCCGATCGACATCCCCCTCGCCCACGATGATTTCCGGCGCCATGTACGCCGGCGTCCCCGTCGTCGTGTGCTCGAGGGTCAGCAGCGTGTCGGACGCGATGCCGCGATTCCGCACCTTCACCAGGCCGAAGTCCAGGACCTTGACGAAGTCGTACTCGAGGCCCATGCGGCAGACGTAGATGTTGGCCGGCTTGATGTCGCGATGCACCATGCCGCGCGCGTGGGCGTCGGCCAGCGAGTGACAGACCTGCCGCAGCAGGAACATGGCGCGGTCCGCCGGAACGGGACCGAACTCCCGCACGAGGCTCTCCAGGTCGCGGCCGGAGAGCAGCTCCATCACGTAGTAGAAGGTGCCGTCGCGGGTCATCCCGTAATCGAACACCTGGATCGTGTGCGGCGAGCTCAGGGCCGCGGTGGCCTTGGCTTCACGCTCGAATCGGCGGAGCATGACGTTGGCATCGGCCTCGTTGCGCGCGCCGAGCACCTCCGGCCGCACGAGCTTGATCGCCGCATGCCGGGCCAGTAACTGGTGGCGCGCCCGCCACACCTCGCCCATGCCGCCGTGGCCGAGCAGCTCCACGAGCTGGTAATTGCCGAGCTCCTGCGCCTCACGCAGGCGCCGGCCCAGGTGGTACAGCACTCGTGACGGCAGCACCGCCACCACCGCGCACGAGTAGTTGGGGAGCACCAGGAGCAGCGCATGGGGCAAAGACGCAACCGGGTCGCCAAGCAGATATGCGATCCACAGCGCCAGCGGATCCATCGATGCGGTCACCAGCGACGCAGCGAGTATCTTCCGCGGCGATGCCGGAGCGATCATCGCAAACACGAGGATGCCGACCGTGATCCATGACAGGTGAATCGTCGGGTCCGCCGACGGCGGAAAAATCCATGTATTCAGGATCGCCACGGCAATGCCGTTGACCACCAGGTAGGCGAGGCTGACCTCCGTCTTCGTCTGCGGCGGATGCGCGCTGCAGTAGCGAGCGTACCAGTACATCAGCGTTGCGCTCGCGATGCCGCCGATGTCGAGGCACACGGACCCGACCGAGATGGGAATTCCCCAGGCCAGCGGTGCCAAGACGACGTCCACGAACAAGCCGAGCGTCCACATGCCGCCGACGACGGCGGCGAGGAGCGCCAGTCGCTCGACCTGCTCCAAGACGAGCTCGTCGGGGAGATGCGTCGTGCGACGAGTGGCGCGCGACTCGGACGGCGTGTCCAGACGGGGAGCGAGGACCTTCATGTCGTGTGCCATGGTTCCGTGGGCGCGATGCGCCGCCTCACCTCTTCCAGGTTGAGGCGAATCGATGGATGTGAGCGTAGCAGGTCGCGGAGGATCTCGTCTCGCGGGCGGACCGTGCGATTGGGCGCGCGACGGTCCTCCAGGAACGGCCACAGGCGCGCGCGAATCATCGGCGGCAACGTGCCTTCGAGATATTCCAGCGAGGTGCCGCGCAGGTTTTCGTCTTCGGTAAAGAGTCCCTTATACGCGATCTGGAGCGGCTCGGCGGGTTGGACGAGCGACAGGAGCGTAAAGACATGCGCCAGCCCCTGGCTCGTACGGTCCTTGAGGACTTCATCCACAAACGAGCGCTCCTCCGGGACGTCAAGCCCATCGAGCAGCCGATGGCTTTCCCACACGGAGCGCCCGACCGCCATCTCCTCGAGTACGACCGCGTAGATGACAGCCGGATCGATCCGGATCCGGGGGTTCTTCTCGACAATCGCCGCCAGCGATCGGCCGCATCGGAAGCGGACTTCGAAGCGCTGGTCCTCGAGCCCCAGCACGAGCCCGTCCGAGGCGCGCTGCGACACGCACACCGAGAAGACCCGCGCCAGCCGCCGCCGGACGGCGAACGGCTGGTTGGGGTCGAGCAGCGCGTCGATGAGCTCCCCTATCCGTTCTTCCGCCACCTTGCGGAGGGCATAGACGGCGTCATCGGCCACCGGGTCCCACGCCAGGAGCGGAATCACGTGCGGCACCAGCACCGCCGGCATGCCTTCCTCCTGATGAAGGACGGTGACGATGCGTTCCCGGTTCCGCGAGCGAAGCGCCAGGATCTCCGCCACCTCGGGATCGATGCTCGATGGACCCACGACCGCAGGCAGGACGGCTGCCCCCCCCCGTTCCTGGCGTCCGGCAGCACCTCTCCGGCCGCGCAGTGTGCGCAGCATCACCGTCTTGGTGGTGAGATCCTCGACCTCGGAGAAGTCGAGCTCGAGCGCGCGGTTCAAGAGGCTCCGCTCGAGCGTCTGAATGTAGCCGCGATTCAGCCGGCTGGCGACGAGGAGCGCGATGCACGCAGAGCCGATGGCCACGGAGAGAATGGCGGCGTACTGGCTGGCGGGCGCCAGCAGGACGAGCACCAGCTGAATGACGCCGGCTCCCATCGCGTCTCCGAGCCGGTCGACGCCCACGTCGATGAGCGACTTGGCCGCCCGCTTCTCGGCCAGTGGAATGGGCGTGTAGAACAGCTCGTACGCGGATCGGAAGAGCCCGGTGCGAAAGATCGTCTCGCCTCCGCGCGCCACCAGCATGCCCGTGAGACCGGGCGCCACCAGCCCGCCGATGCCCCCGGCGAGCAGCGCGACCGATGGCATCCCAGCGGTCGCCCCCAGCCCCAGCCGTGCGAGCGCGAATCGGGCCGACGAGGCCTGCAGCGCGAACGTGATGAGGCTCGTCGCGGAGTAGTACACGGCAAAGAAGCGGAGCAGTCCCTCTCCGCGGCCGAATGCAGCCACCGCCTGCGCCTTGAACAGATAGTCGAGGAGCGCCGCGCCCAGCGTGCCCAGCAGCACGAGCGCTGCGAGGTTCTGCAGGTACGACGCGTCACGCAGGACGCGCAGCCCGGACCGCGGCGGCTCCGGCGCGAGGTCGGGAGCGACGTCCACAGCCCGGGCGGCAGCCGCGCGCTCGTAGGAGATCGCCAGCCGGCGGATCAGCCACGCGCAGTACAGGTTGGCCACGGCGAGCACGGGCAGCATCGCGGCGAGGCCGAGGACCATCCCGACCCGTTCGGCCACGAGGCCGCCGACAAGACCGCCGAGCGTCCCCGCGCCGGCAATCTGACCGAATCGCTTCTTGGCGGTATGTGGGTCGAAGCGTTCGGTGGCAATCAGCCAGAACCCCGACCCCAGGAGTGGCCCGACGCCCGAGACCTGCAGGTACACCAGCACGGCCGCCGTACGCGGCGCGGACGGCACGAGCAGCCATTCCAGGAGGAGCAGCGCGGCGCTGACAGCGAAGGCCAGCGGCACGAACGCGCCGGGCGAGACGTGCTGCAGCCCTTTTGAGGTCGCCACGACCAGGCACATCGACACCACGGCGGTCGCGATGACCATGGCCGGCAGCGACGTGATGTCGAGGCTGGCCAGGTACAGCGCGTCGCGGGTGGCTTTCCCCGCGATGAATTGGCCGGTCACGGCGGCCGCACAGAACATGGCGGTGATGACCGCCGTGCGCTGCGGTACTGAAGCATGCATGATGAACGTGAGCTGGCTACGATCCTACCATCCCGGGCGGGCGCCGGTGCGCCCCTCGACCTCGCTCGGGGCGCGCTGAGCTTGTCGACGGTTCGACTTCGCTCACCGTCGACCCTGACCCTTCGACTCCGCTCAGGGTCACCCCGAGCCTGTCGAGGGGTGAGCGTGCCGAGCGGGTCGAAGGGCGCGGTACAATCCACGGGCCGGTGCTAGACCGTCCCCTCGTGTCCCCCAGCTCGTCCCACCTGCGCCAAGGCTTCTCACGCATCGCCGCTGCACTGACCTATCGCGACTTCAGGGTGCTGTGGATCGGGGCGTTCACCTCCAGCATCGGCACCTGGATGCAGAAGGTGGCGCAGAGCTGGCTCGTGCTGACCCTTGCCGGGTCGTCGTCTGCCTTCTTCCTCGGGCTTGATTCGTTCCTCGGCGAAGTCCCCATCCTGCTCCTCACACTCATCGGCGGCGTCGTGGCGGATCGACGCGACCGGCGACAGGTGCTCCTCGTGTCGCAGTACATCCAGATGGCGACGGCGTTCGCGCTGGCCGCGCTCGTCTACTGGGACGTCGTCCGCATCTGGCACGTGCTGGGACTGTCGGTCATCACGGGGATCGCGCAGGCCTTCGGCGGGCCGGCTTATCAATCGCTGATTCCGTCGCTCATCGACAAGGAGCACCTGCCGAACGCCATCGCGCTCAATTCAATCCAGTTCAA
>Ga0184637_10003103_pt1 | contig 10475 bp, 7 predicted proteins | sample PLM3_127_b2_FD_133143 | JGI IMG/M metagenome (GOLD analysis project Ga0184637, IMG submission 133143) | Groundwater sediment microbial communities from an aquifer in East River, Colorado, USA - PLM3_127_b2 | ecosystem: Environmental > Terrestrial > Soil > Riparian zone | place: USA: East River... | reverse complement strand
TCGGCGCTGGTGATCGAGGAGACGGGCACGGTGGTGCCCGACGGCACCGTCGTGCAGTTCTTCACCAGCCTCGGAAGCATCCAGGAGCAGGGGCGGACGAATGACGGCGTGGCGCGGGTCAACCTCACCTCGGACAGCCGCTCGGGGAGGGCGGAGATCACGGCCATCTCGGGCGATGCCTCCGACGAGGATTTCGTGGAGATCGGGGCGATCCTTCCCACGCGTGTCATCGTGACGGCCGACCCGCCGCGCATCAATCTCGCGGTGTCGCGCACGACGCACGTATTCGCCACGGTGCTCGACAGTCGGGGGAACCCGGTCGCCAACGTGCCCGTGATCTTTCGCGTGACCTCGCCGAACACCGGGACGGAGTTCATGCAGAGCGGCGGCAGCCCGCTCCACACGGACAACAATGGCCGGGTGGAGGACATCCTGCGCTCGCAGCGAGCGGCAGGAGGCGCTCCGGGAACGATCACCGTCGAAGTAACCGTCCTGAGCGCCAACGCGATCACGGCCGGAAACACGATCCAAATCCCGATACAATGACCCGCATGGCGCGGAAGACCGTCCTCGCCGCCGTCCTCGCGCTCCTGGCCGCTCCCGCGGCCCGGGCCGACATCGCCGTGCTCGCCAACGGCCAGACCATGAAGGTGGCGGCCGTGCGGTACGACCAGGGCATGGTGTGGCTGGGCCTGAAGGAGGGCGGCGAGATCGCCCTGCCCGCGGGCGAGGTGCGGGGCGTGGTGCCCGACGAGTTCATCGAAGAGGTGCTGGACGAGATCGCCGCCGCGCCTCCCGGGTCGGACCTGGCCGCGCTGGCCACCGCCGCCGCCCGCCGCCACGACCTCGACCCCGGCCTGGTCCTGGCGTTGGTGCAGGTGGAGTCGGCCTTCCGGCCGCGCGCGGTGTCGCCCAAGGGCGCCCTGGGCCTGACGCAGCTCATGCCGGCGACCGCGCGCGAGCTGGGCGTCAAGGACGCCTTCGACCCCGAGCAGAACCTCGACGGCGGCGTCCGCTACCTGCGCCAGCTCCTCACGCGCTACGGCGGTGACGTGGCGCGCGCGCTGGCCGCCTACAATGCCGGCCCCGGCGCCGTCGACCGCCACCAGGGCGTGCCGCCGTACCGCGAGACGCTCCAGTACGTACGCCGCGTGCTCGAGCGCTACAACGACAAGAAGACGGAATGAGCGCGCGGCCGGCCGCGGCGCGCCCAGCGGCCAGAGGCAGCGAAGCCGGCTTCTCCCTGGTGGCGGCCATGGCCGCCATCGCCATCATGATGATCATGATGGGCGCCGCCGTGCCCAGCTGGCGGTACGTCATGAAGAACATGCGCGAGGAGGAGCTGCTCTTCCGCGGCATGCAGATCGCCGACGCGGTGGAGCGCTACCAGCGCAAGCACGGAGGCGCGCCGCCCAACAGCATCGACGACCTCGTCAAGGGCAAGTTCCTGCGCAAGGCGTGGACCGATCCCTTTGCCAAGGACGGCAAGTGGCGCCTGCTGCGGCCGGGCGAGGTGGGCGGGATGCGCTTCCGCGGCCGCGGCCGCGACCGGGACCGCGGCGGCCCCGGCGGCGAGAGGAGCGTGGCGCCCGAACGCCTGGGCGCCCTGGGCGGCTTCGTGGGCGTGGCCAGCACCAGCCAGGACGAGAGCTTCCGCATCTACAACGGCCAGACGAAGTACGACGAGTGGTTCTTCGTGGCCGGGCAGCCGCGCGTGCTGGGGCGGCAGCGGTTCCCGGGCGCCGGGCTTCCCGGGGCCGTGCCGGGCGTGGAGCGCCCCGGGGCAATGCCGGGCGCGGAGCGGCCCGGCAGCGGGAAGGACGAGAAGCCGGGCTCGCAGCCCGAGCGCTGAGGCGGTCTACTCGCTCCTGGCGAGCTGCACGGCCGCGGGCGCCTCCAGAAGGGCCTGGCCGTGGTCACGCGCGGCCGCGAAGGCCGCCATCATGGCCTGCGGCAGCGGCTCCGGCGGCGGCGGCGTCATCTTCAGCGGGTTCACGAACGCCCCGTGGTGCGTGATCCGGTAGTCGAGGTGGGGGGCCGTGGAGAGGCCGGTGGAGCCGACCGCGCCGATGAGGTCGCCCTGAACGACGTGCTGCCCGCGCTTGACCGCAATGCGCGAGAGGTGGCCGTAGAGCGATTCCAGGCCGCGCGCGTGCCGGATGCGGACCAGGTTCCCGTAGCCGCCCGACCGGCCCGCCGCGATGACGACGCCGTTTGCCGCCGCGCGGACCGCGGTGCCGGTGGGCGCCGCGAAGTCGACGCCCAGGTGCGGGCGCGTCGTCTTCAGGATGGGATGGAAGCGGGCGCGGCTGAAGCGGGAGCTGATGCGCGAGAACCTGAGCGGAGAGCGCAGGAACGGCTTCTTGACCGGCCGCCCGTCGGGATGGAAGTACTCGAGCCCTTGCGGGCCCTCGAAGCGCACGGCCTGCAGCGCGCGCTCGCCGCGCACCAGCTCCGCGGCCAGGATCCCGCCATAGCCGCTGAAGCGGCCGTCCAGGTAGAGCTTCTGCACGGCCACCCGGAACGAGTCCCCGCGCTGCAGCTCGGTGTTGAAGTCGACGTCCCACTCGAAGATGGACGCGAGGTCCAGGGCGAGCTGGTCCTCCTCGCCCGCGGCCGCCACGGCGCCGAAGAGGCTGGAGGTGATGACGCCCCCGGCCGTCTCCACCCGCGCCTCGTACGTGCGGGTCACCATCTGCGCCTGCAGCTCCTGGCCGCGCCGTCGCACCATCACCGTGCGCAGGTCGTCGATGCCGTAGCTGAAGCTGGCCAGCAGCCCGTCCGGCCGCAGCGTCAGCACGAACGGCCGGCCCACGGAGAGCCGGGCCAGGTCGTAGACGGGCCTGGCGGTGGCCACCAGGCGATGGATGGCCGCGCGGCTGAGTGCGTCGCGCAGGACCGTCTCCAGGGTGGCGTTGGGGGTGATGCGGCCTTCGAGGACCTTGCTGGGGAGGGGCAGCGGCGACGGCGCATCCGTCCAGTGCGCGAAGTGGCACGGCAGCAGCAGGAGGACGATGGCGACGAACCCGCTCGATCGTTTCAAGGGCCTTTGGTCACTCTCCGGTCGAACCGCTGGCGGGATTGTAGCCATAACTTCGGTCTCGTCAAGACCTTGCGTCGACTTTCGGGGAATGGAGTGTGAGCCGGATCACTCCCGGTCGAGGTGGGCGGACTCGGCGTCTCCCATCTCCACACCGGCCGGGAAGTACTCGCGCCAGCGCTCGCTCACGCGCCGCGCGACTTCGGGGGCGCAGCTCAGCTCCTCGGGGAACCCCGGCTTGAGCCGCGCGTCGATCACGACCGGCGCCGTGAACGACACGTGGTGGCGCACCAGGCGCGTGGACGCGGCGTGGATGTCCGCCGCCGGCTCGAAGCGCGTGAACGTCGTCCACAGGAAGTTGATGGCGCTGCGCGCCGCGCGCGCCGGCTCGCCGGTGAGCACGAGCAGCGGCCAGCCCGCGAAGGCGGGGTGCGCGGCCAGGCGGGCGGCCGCGTCCGGCTCTTCGCCGCGCGGGGGTGCGCCGACCACCAGGCACCCGGGGCAGAACACGCGCACGTCGCCCACGCCGGCGGGCAGCGGCTGCGCGGGCCGGAACTCGCGCGGCAGCTCGCGCACCGGATCGCCCAGGCCCAGCCAGACGCCCTTCGAGCCCTCGTTGACGCGGGGACCGGTGTAGTCGAGCGTGTCCATCGACGTGTTGGAGAAGACGTAGAGGTCCGTCTCCGGCCGCGTGCGGCAGAGGACGTGCGCGAGCGTGGCGGGGAAGTCGCGCAGGTCCACCGGCTGGTCGGTCACGAGGAGGAACTTCGTCAGCGAGAGCTGGCCCTCACCGAGGATGCGGAAGGCGCTGGCCAGCGCCTCGCGCGGATAGCGCTGCCGCACGACGGCGCCCGCCAGCGAGTGGTAGCCGGTCTCGCCATAGGCCCAGAGGTCGCGCACGGCCGGCATGACGAGGGGGAAGATGGGCGACAGCAGCTCCTGCAGCAGGTCGCCGATGTAGAAGTCCTCCTGACGCGGCTTGCCCACGACCGTGGCCGGGTAGATGGCGTCGCGCCGGCGCGCCAGGTGCGACACCTCGAACACCGGGTAGTCGTGGCGCAGCGAGTAGTAGCCGTAGTGGTCGCCGAACGGGCCTTCGGGCGCGCGCACGCGCGGCGGCACGGAGCCGCTGAGCGCGATCTCCGCGCTGGCGATCAGCGGATGCGCGCCCGGTCCGCTGCAGCGCGGCAGCCGCTGGCCCGCGATCAGCGAGGCCAGCAGCAGCTCGGGGACGTTCTCGGGCAGCGGCGCGATGGCGGCCAGTATCAGTGCCGGCGGGCCGCCCAGGAACACGGTCACCGGCAGGGCCTCTTCGCGCGCTTCGGCCTCCGCGTAGTGGTAGCCGCCGCCCTTGCCGATCTGCCAGTGCATGCCCGTGCGCCGCGGCCCGTACACCTGGAGCCGGTACAGCCCCAGGTTGTGCGGGCCTCCGCCGGGCGGCTCCGTGTACACGAGGCCCAGCGTGACGAAGGGGCCGCCGTCCTGCGGCCAGCAGGTGAGCACGGGCAGGCGGTCCAGCCGCACGTCGTCCGTCACGACCTCGGTGACGGGACCCGAGCGGCGGCTGCGCAGGCCGACGCGCAGCAGCGCGCGCCCCACGTCGCGCGCGCCCCACAGCCGGCGCGGCGTGGGCGGCAGGAGCGTGTGCGCCAGCTCCGCCATCCGGCGCACCAGCCGCTGCGGCCGTCGCCCGAACGCCATCTCCGCCCGCCGCCGCGTCCCGAAGAGGTTCGTGGCCAGCGGCATGTCGGCGCCTTCGACGCGGGTGAACAGCAGCGCCGGGCCGCCGGCCGCGATCACGCGGCGATGGATCTCCGGCGCCTCCTGGTCCGCGGAGACGGGAGCGTCGACGACGGCGAGGTCGCGGTCGCGGCGGAGCTGGTCCAGGAACGAACGGAGGTCGGGAAAGGAGGAGTCGCCGCTCACGGCCGTCGCATTGTGGGCCACGAACGCGCGGCCCGCCAAGCTCAGTTGACGGCCACGGCGACTTCGGCGGTGGTGCCGTCGGAGGCGATCGCCTGGACGATCACGACGCGCGGTGGCGCCGTCGCCGCCGCCGTTGTGCTCAGAACGTCCTCCGCCACTCCATTGGTGTCGGTGAACACGGGGCGGCCGCCGCCCGCCAGGCGCTCGGTCGCGGTCGGCACGCGCAGCGTGAAGAACACGGGCACGTTGGCCACCGGGTTGCCGTTCGCGTCCAGCACGATGGCCCTGATGAGGGAGGCGCGCTGGGCGGTGATGCGGGCGGGCTCGGCGGTGAGGACGATCCGCGAGGGCAAGGCGCTGCCGATCGCAACCGTGACGCTTACGCTGCCCACCCCCTGGGCGGCGCCGAGAGGAGGGTTGCGCCCCTGGCCCTCCTGAGGGCGCAACGTCGTCGTCGTGCTGCCGGGAGTCGTGGTGCCGGGGGTCGTGCTCGAGGGCGGGGGCGCCGCCTCCCCGCCCGACACGGCGGTCACGGCAGCAGGTCCGGACAGTCCCGTCGCCAGGAGGTTCACGCGCGCCACACCGTCGTTCGTGCGGCCCTGCTCGTCGATCCGGCCCAGCGTGGTGAAGAACTGCACGACCGTGCCGTCCGGCACCACCGTACCCGTCGGCTCGACCACGAGGACGCTGATCACGGACACGCCCCCATGGGCCGGGATGAACTCCGGGTTGGCGGTCATCGAGAGCGTGGAGCCGGCCGGCGCCGTGAGGATCGCCTGGCAACGGGCGAAGCCGACGCCCAGGGTGACGAGCACGATGGCGGCGGCCGCCGAGCGTGGAAGCGTGGGAGGTGTGCGTGTACCCATGCGGTGCGTCCTCAAGCGGTCAGTTCGGCGCGATGCGCAGCGTGACCACCACCAGCGTGGGGTTGCCCACGGCCGTTTCCACGCGGTAGAGCGTCTGCGGCAGCGGCTCGCCACGGGTGAGCAGGCGGGACGGCGCGGAGGCCGCTTCGTGCTCGGACGTGGTGTACGCGCGGCCGGCGCCGCCCGGGGTCTCCAGCTTGGCGTGCCGCGCTCCCCAGCGGCGCTCCCACTCCTCGACCTGCGTCCGTGACAGGGGCTGCGCGTCCTGGCCGATGGTCACTTCGGGCAGGGGCGCGGGAGCGACCAGCAGCAGCAACTGCTCCTCCGCGTGCTGGGGGCGGCTGCGCTTGAGTGTGAAGTACGGCGGCTGGTCGCCGAGGTCGGGGATCTCGATCACGCGGCCGGCCTGCACGGCGTTGTCGCCGCCGCGGATGCGCCGCGTCGGGAACACGAGCGCGGGCTCACCCAGGGTGCCGTCCGCGTTTCGTTCGCGGTCGATTACGTAGAGGTATCCCGGGCGCGAGGCCTCGACGGCGATCCTCACCTGCTGGCCTTCGGGGATGGCGGCGTCGACCTCCGCGCGCTCGGGCAGCCACCGCCGTCCTTCGCCCGCGACCGTAACCGCGCGGCTGCCTTCGGGCGCCGGCGAGAGGCGCCACAGCGTCACACCGACGAAGGAGGACGCGTGCGCCGCCGCCTTCCGCGCGGGCCGCGTGGTGGCCGCGGGGCGCGCGCTGGCCGCCTTGCGCGGCGCTTCGGGCCGCGCCTTGACGAACTCCTCGTCCCAGATCTGCCGCGAGCCTTCGTCGGGCTGGCCTCCTTGCGCGGCCGCGGGCGCCGCCGCCACGAGCCATCCCAGGACCGCGACGGCGCCGGCGAACCACGTGGGGTGTGGCTTCACATGTGCTCCAGTTTCACCCGACTGACCAGGACGGGGCTCGAGGAGCGCAGGACTGTCCGTCCTGCGCCCTCGTCCTTCGTGCTCTCGAGCGCCTTGCCGCGGTGCTGGTCGAGGAAGGTGCGCAGTCCCTGCAGCTGCGCAAGGTCCTTGATCTCGCCCTGGTCGACGGGTTTGACCGAGCCCTTGACGGCCTCCAGCTCGGGCACCTGGTCCTTGGCGAAGACGAGCCAGAGGCTCTCCGTGCCCGGCGCCTTGTCCATGATGAAGTAGGACTGCGCGGAGGGGATGTTGACCTCGATCCCGGCTGAAAGGGCCGCGGAGCCTCCGCCGGCCGTGGCCTTCGGATGCAACCAGTTGTACGTGATTCCGCCCTTGGGGACGGGGCCTTCGTTGACGATATAGAGGTAGCCCGGCTGTGTCCCAGCCACCGTCAGGCGCAGGCGATCGCCGGCGCCGAACAGCATCTCGTTGGCCAGGCGGCGCGGCTCCGTGTACGACTCGCCGCCTACGAACTTCTCCACTGTCAGGTAATACGACAGTTCCCGCCCGTCGGCCGCAGGAGCGACGGCCGTCGTGGTCGTCGTCGTGCTGCCGCCCGCCTCGCCCTTCGGCCGCATCACCAGCACGCCGCCCACTATGGCGGCCACCACCACCGCGCCGCCGATGGCGAACAGGAGTGCTTTCGAGGACGAGGGCTGCACCTGGGTCGCCGGCATGCGCGGGCCGCGGCCGCCCGCGGCCGCCCGCAGCTTGGACGGCAGCTCCTTGTTGCCCGCCTCGCCGCTGACCAGGTTGAAGAGCTGGATCTTCACGCCGTGCTTGACCGCGTGCTCGCCCAGGTCGCGCAGGTTCGACGACCACTGGCTGAGCGAGCCCACGACGTCGGCCACCGTCCGCGAGACCAGGATGTGCCCTGCGTCGCCGCTGTCCATGACGCGCTGCGCGATGTTGATGCCGCCGCCGGCCACGTTGAGGTTGGCGTTGATGTCGGCCACGCGGAACACGGGACCGCTGTGGACGCCCATGCGCAGGCGGATCTCCGGCCGGCTCTTGAGCGCCAGCGCCACCTCCACCGCGCAGCGCACGGCCGCGGTCGGATCGCCGAAGAAGACGAGCGCCATGCCGTCGCCGGTGGGAAGGCTCACGAGCTGCTGCGCGCCCTGCGCCCGCTTGTACTCGGCGGTCGCCTGGATGACCGCCTGCAGCGCGCCCAGCACGTCGCGCTGGTGGTCCATGGGCAGCATCGAGTAGCCCACGATGTCGGTGAAGAGAACGTGCGCCATCTCCAGCTCGCCGCTGGGCGCGGCCGCCGCACTGCGGGCGGTTGGCTGGGGCACGGCGGTCTGCGGCGGCACCACCGTCGGCATGGCCGCGGGCGAGAGCGGCGCCGTACCGACGACCTCCGTCGCCTGCTGCGCGCGCACGGTGGGCGCGTGTGCGGCCCCCGCCGTGAGCGCGGCATGCAGCTCGTCCCCGAGCTGGCGGGCGGTGAGCTGCCGGTCGCGCGGCTCCAGCGACAGGCCCTTCAGCACCATCGCGTCGACAACCGGCGACAGCCCGGGACGCAGCTCGGAGGGCTTCTCCTGCACGCCTCCGCGCTGCATGCCCAGCAGCTCGTAGGGCGAGGGGGGCCGGAAGGGCGGCTGGCCGGTGAGCAGCTCGTAGGCGATGACCGCCAGCGCGTAGATGTCGGAGGCCGCCTGCGGCCGTCCCATGAGCTGCTCGGGCGCCATGTAGAGCACCGAGCCCGCCACCTGTGTCATCTGCGTGCCCGCCTCGGCGGGGCCGCGCACGGTGGCGATCCCGAAGTCGATGATCTTGACCTGGCGCTCGCCGTGGCCCAGGTCCTTCACCATGATGTTCTCGGGCTTGAGGTCGCGGTGATGGACGCCGGCCGCGTGGGCCGCGGACAGCGCGGACCCCACCTGCCGCACCACGTCCGCGATCAGGGGCACGTCGAGCAGGCCCGCGTTCATCATCGAGCGCAGGTTGCCGCCCGGGACGTACTGCATCACCAGGAATGGCTTGCCGTCGGGCATCTCGCCGGTGTCGAGGGCGCCCACCACGCCGGGATGGTCGATGCGGACGAGCGCTTCGATCTCGCCCTTGAACTTCTTCTGGAACCAGTCGCTGCCGGAGGTCTGGTCGAGCAGCACCTTGATGACGACCGGGCGGGAGTGGAGCTGCTCGTCGTGGGCCAGGTAGACGACGCCGATGCCGCCGCGGCCCAGCTCCTTCTGGATCACGTACCGGCCCTTCAGCTTGAGGCCGGGGCCGCTGCTTGCGGGCTCGCTCATGGCGGGAATGGAGGCGGGATGATACCACGCACGCACGGCGGGCCGCCTTGACGCTCCTGGGGCGGGGCGCTACGCTCCAAGGTCCGGTGCACGGAGGAGCGGCGGGATGAGACGAAGGTGGACGGTGTGGTTGGCGGCGCTGTCGCTGCTGCCGTGGCCGCAGGGCGCGGCGCGCGCGCAGGAGCGGCAGCTCGAGCACGTCAAGCCCGCCACCGGAGGCCTGGCCCCCGGCTCCGGACGCTGGGCACTGGTGGTCGGCGTCGACGAGTACGAAAGCAACAAGATCGACCGGCTGTCCGGGGCCGTGGCCGACGCGCGAGGGGTCCGCGACGCGCTCGTGAAGTACGCCGACTTCCCCGACAAGCAGGCCATTCTCCTGACCAGCGACGGACAGGTCAAGCCCACCACCCGCGCCATCCTGACCAAGCTGGAGGACATCCGCCAGGCGACCAGGCCCGACGACCTGCTCCTCTTCTTCTTCGCCGGCCACGGTGTAGAGGTGGACGGCCAGCGCTACCTGCTGAGCTACGACGCCGACATCAGCGGCCCCGGCGCGCTCAAGGCCACCAGCCTGGCCGCGGGGACGTTGATGCACGAGCTGGACACCATCCGGGCCAACCACCGCGTGATCATGGTGGACGCCTGCCGTAACGATCCGACCAAGGGCCTGCGCGCCAACATGGCCGACGAGGCGTTCGAGAGCGCTTTCACGCTGCAGCCGACCAAGGAAGGAGGCGTGCGGGCCACGTTCCTCTCCACCAGCAAGGGCCAGAGCGCCTACGAGTGGAGCGAGAGGAAGCGCGGGTTCTTCTCCTACTTCATCGAGAAGGGCATCGCCGGCGAAGCCGCCAACCGCGGCAAGGTCACCCTCACCTCGCTGATCGACTATCTCAACGAATCGGTGCCGCAGGCGGTGCGGCAGTACCGCAACCGCGAGCAGACGCCCTACACCAAGTTCGAAGGGCCGCCCTTCGTGCTGGTCCGGCCGGAGAAGCTGCCGGTCGCGGCGGTGGCGCTCGACAAGCGGCCGGCGCTGGCCACGCGCGTGCTCTACGGCGTCGTGAAGGACAGCGGCGGCGTGCCGCTGCCGGGCGCAACCGTGAGCGTGGCCGTTCCCACCGGGACGTCGCGCGCGCTCGTGCACGACGCGGCGGCTGACAAGGCCGTCACGGCGGGGCAGCTGAAGGCCACCACGGACGAAGACGGCTTCTTCAAGATCGAGGGCCTGCCGGCCGAGGCCGACCTGAAGGTCACGGCCACCATGGCCAACTACATGGTCCGCACGGTGACGGCGCCGGCGGCGGAGAACGGACGCAAGATCAGCCTGTTCCTGCCCGCGCAGGGCGCGCCCCAGGCCGTTGCCTCGCGCACGACGGGAGGGGCTCTCGCTTCATCCGCGAACGCCGAGGCCGAAGCGCGCCGCCGGGCCGAGGCCGACGCGCGCG
>Ga0184637_10003102_pt1 | contig 10478 bp, 12 predicted proteins | sample PLM3_127_b2_FD_133143 | JGI IMG/M metagenome (GOLD analysis project Ga0184637, IMG submission 133143) | Groundwater sediment microbial communities from an aquifer in East River, Colorado, USA - PLM3_127_b2 | ecosystem: Environmental > Terrestrial > Soil > Riparian zone | place: USA: East River... | reverse complement strand
CGCCGGTATGCCCGGCTGCTGACAGGCGATGCCACGCGGGCCGACGATCTGGTGCAGGACACACTGGAGCGGGCCTGCGTCAAGTGGTCGCTGTGGAAGCCGGGCTCGGCGCTGCGCAGCTGGTTGCTCGCGCTGATGCACAACCTCTACGTCAACCAGCTGCGCGACTGGCGTCACGACGACAACCACGCCGCGCTGGAGGACGCCCCCCGAGCCTGCGCATGAGCCGCTGTCGCAGGCGGCCGAGCGCATGGAGCTGCTGCAGGCACTGGCCGCATTGCCGCCGCCTCGGCAACATCACCGGAAACCCGAATTCCGCTCCCGATGCTGCGCTGCAGCAAAATCTGCTATGGTCGGGCCATGAGTCAGCACAACACAAGCCTGAACGCGCGCGGTTACACCACCGCCGAACTCGTCCGCATCAATGACTTCGTCGTGCGGGAGGATGCTGTAGTGCGAGATGACCAGTCTGTAAGGGCGCTGGAAGAAGCGTTGGCTCAACGTGAAAACGCTCTGAGCGAAGCACCGGTCACGCTTTGAAAACGAAATTCGCGCGCAACGCAATGACGGTCGAGGTCGCACTGACCCAATGGCCAGCCGCCGAACCTGTCAAGAGCCCGCGGGAGATGCGTCAGGCCCACCGCATACGACGAGCAGTTATTTGCAGGCGAGTGCCGCAGGGCATTCGAAGCCCGCAGCCCACTAAGAGGCGCATCTCACCGGCATGAGCGGCCTCCCTCCGTGACGGCCGAGCATTGGCAACCGCCAGGCTCTCCTCGCCGTCGTGCGCCTCGTTTCAACGCCGGCACGCGGCCCGTCGCGCCATCGAAAGAACTGAATCGATACCTCGATCCAAGTCGGCAAATACCTTCTCGCACCGTTGAGCAAATGCTTGCACGACGGCCGCTACGTCAGTCTCCATCCGCACCGGCCACGGCAGCACTACGCATGACCGCGTCATGCGCTTCGTCCCGCTGTTCGACATGGCTCACGCGGCGATCCGCTACGCCACCGACCAGGGCCTCGCCTGGGTTGTCGGGCGCGGCGTGCCGTCGTCCATCCTCGTTTGAAACACTCCACGGAAGCACACCCCCATGGCCAAGGAAGAACTAATCGAAACGAGCGGCGTCGTGAGCGAGGTGCTGCCCGACTCGCGCTTTCGCGTGACGCTGGAAAACGGCCACGTCCTGGTGGCGTACACCTCCGGCCGGATGCGCAAGCACCACATCCGCATCCTGGCGGGCGACAACGTATCGCTCGAGCTGTCGCCGTATGACTTGAGCAAGGGCCGCATCACCTTCCGGCATCTGGAGCGGCGCGGGCCGCCGTCGGCGGGTGGGCGGCGTACGCCGAGTTGATGCGAAGCGGTAGGGCCGAAACCAGGGTCACCAAAGAGGCGGTTTGGACGCGCTTTCGTTGCAGCTGAAGTACCGTTTTGGGTGTGCGCCGTGAAAAGGCGGCGCTTTCCAGTGGGTGCAAGGCCCACCCGGCAACCGCTCCAGCGCGAAGCAACCGGAGCAGTCATGGAGGTGACGAAATGGCTGAAGCCTTCGGGTAAGCGTGCCACGAATTGGTGGCAGTAAGCCTCGAAAAGGAAGATGCACAGGCCGACCCGATGACCCTTTCGGGGAAGGCTGACATCACTGGATGGATGAGCAAGGCAGTACCGCCAGTGGCTGTGCCGGGGTAGTGGCGACAGCACGTACACAAGGAAAGCGCACGCAACACGGGAAGCCCCTTGGCGTGGTCGGGGACGACCAACCGGACGTCGGTGACGGCACAGGCCGGGCGCCTTGGGGTGGCGGAGAGGTTCGTATTACCGCTGAAGCCGGGTAACGCCGGTGGAGGGAAGGGACCTCAGTTCAAGACGAACGCAGCAAGTAGCGAGGGACCTGGAGATTGGGCAACCTATCAACTCCGAAGAGTGTTCAGAAACTGCAGATGGCGTTGCACGCGAAAGCGAAGGCTGAAGCCGGTTATCGCTTCTACGCGCTGTACGACAAGGTCACCGCCAACCGAAAGGGGCGGACACAGCGATGCCAGACCTACAGTCACCGCGCCACATCTCGACTCTACCGAGAACGGCCCGCCAGTTTTGAGATCGCACTGCCCGAAACCCGTCATAGACGTAGAGGCCGACAGCGATGTGCGCGCGACATTGTCGTCACCTGCGGGGCGAAGCACGCGATCGGCTCGAGCCAGCCGCCGGGGAACACCTTGTAGCCGCCGCCGAAGGCGAGGATCACGGGACTGGCTCACGATCGACTCCTCGCTGGTGGGGAGTCGGAACGTTAAGCCTCTTCGCGAACCGAAGCCAAGACGTGTTTTGTCTGGACGTATTGCCGGCGCTTATGGGCGAGGACGGCTCGCCAAGATGCTGGTTACCGCGCGAGTACAACCTCGGGGACGAGGCCGACACGGCGAGCCCGGCGTGCCAGCTTCCGGTTGTCGAAAGTCACGAAGCGCTCGCAGGCGCTGCTGCAGGCCCAGTGGAGCGCATCGGCGAAGTCGAATCCGCGCCGGCGCAGGGCGACTGCGTCCTTCACCGCTTCCCATCGCTCCACGGTGACGTGCGGCATGCCCAACAGATGCTCGACCACCAGACAGAAGGACTCCGGCTCGGCCTCGTAGAAGCCGCGCATGACCCACTCGAACTCGAGGATGACTGTGAGCGGCACAAAGACCGAAGGCGATTCGACGATCACGCGCCGAGCCAAAGGCCGCTGACGCTTGGACTCGGGATCGTCCGGATCGTCGCAGTAGAAGCGCGCGAGGACGTTCGTATCGACGGCGATCACGTCTTGCCGGGCCGACGGTTGAGCGTGGCAGCAGCATCGAACTCAGACAGCAACCGCGGACGGCCGCCCGGGCGCTTCGGCTTGATCTTGACCATTCCGTAGCCTGCCGCCGGGTCCGACGGAGCCACCCGGCGCCGCACGATCAGGCGGATTGTTCCGCCCTCATCGACGAACTCCACCTGCGTGCCCGGCGTCAACTCGTAGCGTGCGCGAATCTCGGCGGGGATGACGACCTGGCCCTTTTCACTGAGCGTCGCTGCAGGCATGGGGAACTCCAAAGTCCGGATGACGCAGCCAGTGTAACACGCGTCTTACCAGGTAAGACGCGTGCCCCAAGAGCCCGCAGCGCCAAGGCGGCGATGGCCTTGACATGACTTGATCAGTGCCGCTCCGGCCGCGCTTCCCATTCTCGGAATTGGCGACTTCACTACCGAGCTCTTGCGAAGTGCCTGTTTGCGTGCCCCGTCTTTGGGGAAATATCCCCAACTGTCTGCCGCAAGCCGCGCCGGCATTGGGTTGTGGCCTCGGATTGTGATTCCTGTTGTCGTGGGTTCGAGTCCCATCAGCACCCCATTCTTCGGTCACGTCACCAGCATCCAGAGAGCCCCTATTGGCATCTCGATGCGCCTTGTACTCCCGGCGCAGCGCAGTAGACTGACATCGCCATTCGACGGCATCAAGGAAGACGCGAAAGGAACTCTGCAAAGGGAACTCGGTAGTGCATCGGCGATTGCAAGAGGATGACCAGCCCGCCCTCGGTTCACGCTGTTGGCGGGCTGCTTCTTTTGTGCGTTGACGGCTGACAGCGCGCAGCATCGCGCGCCGGGAACACGGGTTGCTGTCATCGATGAGTGCCCGCTGCGCATCGCGGGCGAGTTCGAGACCGATCAAGGAGTCGACCATGCCCAGAGTTTCCGAAGTCATGACGCGAGGCGTCGAGGTGATCCGACCCAGCGATACGTTGAAGGCAGCCGCGCAGTTGATGGACGAATTGAACGTCGGCGCGCTGCCGGTGTGCGAAGGAGGGGACCTGATCGGCATGCTCACCGACCGCGACATCACCGTGCGCGCCGTTGCCGACGGCATGGATCCGAAGAGGGCCGTCGTGTCCGAAGTGATGACCGCGCAAGCCTACTCGTGCACCGAGGAGCAGACGACCGAAGAGGTGATGACGCAAATGGGCGACCTGCAGATCCGGCGCTTGCCCGTCGTCAATCGCGAAGGCCAGATCGTCGGCATCGTTTCGCTGGGGGACCTGGCCACGCGCCAGTCCGGCCATATCGACAACGCGCTGCGCGAGATCTCGACGCCGTCGGAGCCCGACCGCGCGCCTGCGTGAATCGTCCTGCGACGATCAATATGGCTGCAGCACGCCGTCGGCCATGCGCACGCGCTGACCCGACTTCAGGTTCTGGTCGCTTGTGTAGGTGAAGATGCGGGTCTCGCCGTTGTCCATCTGCACCGTGTATTGGAACGCGTCGCTGCGTTGATGCTTCTCGATCTTGTGTCCGATGATCGCGCCGCCGATCGCTCCGACGGCCGTGGCTGCCCTTTGGCGGTTGCCGTCGCCGACCCGGTGCCCTGCCACGCCGCCGAGCACAGCGCCGATCACCGCACCGGCGCCGATGCCGTCCTTGCGATCGACCCGTTCGGCGCTGCGCACGGTGCCATAGCTTGCACCCTGCTGCGCAGTTGCCGCCTCAGGCGCGCGCTGCCCTGCGCACCCGGTTGCGGCAGCTTCGGGTCCCTGATCTCGACCATGACTTCGGCGCCGTTCCGGACGCAAAACGCCAGCTGGCTTTGACGCGGCGACAGGAACCACAAGTTGGGGTTCGCGCCGGGCGACCAGCCGAACAGCCGCACGGTGCGCGCATGGCACTCGCCCGATCGCATGCGCGTCAGGAGCTGGCATCGGCTGGCCTGCGACAACCAGTGTGGCAACGATTGCAGCGCACTCGGCGAGTCGACGGTCGAAGTCCTTGTGCGAAACAGGAGAGGAATGTGCATGGGCTGCGTCGTGTGGACCGTGGAACCGCAGCGTGGCGTCGACGGGTCGCCGTCACGCTTCGACTCCACGAGCAAACGATGTGCCCGGGGGAATCTCACTTCGGATGCGTGGGCGGCTCGTGGGCGTCCTGATCGTCGCCCGCGTTGTCGCTCGCGTATTCCTTCAGACGGTTGTACAGCGTCTTCAGGCTCACGCCGAGCACGGCAGCCGTGCGTTCCTTGTGGCTGTTGTAGTGGTTGAGCGTCGCGAGGATCAGCTGCCGTTCGGCTTCAGCCAGCGAGGTGCCCAGACGGACCGTGACGGAACCGTCACGGTCCCGGCGCGCCGGGACTGCTGGAACCGCAGCGGCCGCCGCAGCGGCTGGCGCGTGCGCAGCCACGGGAGGGTGCGTGCTGTTCGGGCCGTTGGTCGGCAACCATTCGTCCGTGATCACCGTTCCCACTGTCATCACGTACGCGCGTTGCGCCACGTTGCGCAGCTCTCGAACGTTGCCCGGCCAGCGATAGCCTTCCAGGCGCGCAATTGCTGCGGGAGAAAAGCGTTTGGCCTGCCCTTCGCGCTGGCAGATGCCGGCCAGAAAGTGCTCGGCCAGCAGGCCGATGTCCTCGACGCGCTCGCGCAGCGGCGGCATCGCGATCGGAAACACGTTCAGCCGGTACAGCAGGTCCTCGCGCATGCGACCCGACGACACCGCCAGCTCGGGCGGGCGGTTGGTCGCGGCGATCACGCGCACGTCGGCCTCGATGGTTTGCGACGAGCCCACGCGCATGAACACGCCGGTTTCGAGCACGCGCAGCAGCTTGACCTGCAGGTCGAGCGGCATCTCGGTGATCTCGTCGAGGAACAGCGTGCCGCCGTGCGCGCGTTCGAAGAACCCGTGGTGTTGCCGGTCCGCTCCGGTGAAGCTGCCTTTCTCGTGTCCGAAGAGCTCGCTTTCGATCAGGTTCGGCGAGATCGCGCCGCAATTGACCGCGAGGAACGGCCGCGCGCGCCGCCGGCTCAGGTCGTGCACCGTGCGCGCCACCACTTCCTTGCCGGTGCCGCTCTCGCCGGTGAGGAATACCGAGACCGCGGTGCCCGCGACACGCGAGATCTGCTGGTAGATGCGCTGCATCGACGGCGAGCGCCCCCACAGCTCGCCGAAGTGGCCGGTGCGCTCCCATTCGGAGTTCAGCGTCGCGAGTTCGGCCTTCAAGGTCGACGGCCGCATCACGCGCGACAGGATGCCGTGCAACTGCTTCATGTTGACCGGCTTGATCAGGTAGTCGGCCGCGCCCATGCGCAGCGCCTGGATCGAAGTCTCCAGACTCGCGTGGCCGGTGATCAGCACGACCTCGGACTGGGCAATCAACTGCGGATCCTCGAACAGCTCCAGGCCGTTGCCGTCGGGCAATTGCAGGTCGAGCAGCACGATGTCCGGTTGCTGCAGCGCGATCTGGCGCCGGGCATCGCGCAGCGTGTTGGCGGTGGCGACCGTGAAGTTTTCGGTGGCAACCAGCGCGGCCATCATCTGGGCCGCGTCGATGTCGTCTTCGACGATCAATGCGTGACTCATGCGAGCTTCCCTCTCAATGGCCCGGGGCGATCGAAGACCCGGCGCCGTGCGCCTCATGGTTCCCTGACACCCGGCATCATCGCAAAACCGCAGCGGTGTTCCCGGCGTTGAACCCTGCGAGCCGGGCGGGATTCGCATTTTGGCGGCGGCACGCCGTTTGCCGAAACGAGTTTATTCGCTGCTTGTCAACCCACAGGAGAGCTTCCATGAGCCCAAGCCCTGAAGTCAATCCCTTCCCGAAGCCCGAGACGGCGCAGTCAATGGTCGGCACATCGAGCGCCGCCGTCCGCGCCGCCGACGACGTGGTGAGTCGTGCGGCCGAGAGCGCACACCGCGCGGTCGATCGAGTGGCCGAAAAGGCGGCGCCCGCCGTCGAGCGCTTGGCCACCGGCGTCGACGAAGCGGCAGCCGTGCTGCACGAACGTGCCGATCAACTCGGCGCGATGCAGGAACGATGGGTCGTTGAATCGCGCAACTACGTGCGCGAGCATCCATTCACGTCGATGGCCGCGGCGCTCGCCGCGGGCATGGTGCTTGCGCGACTGCTCTGGCGCTGAAGGGGCGGTTTGCGTTCGTTGCCGCGGTGCGGCGACGAACGAGGAACGAGCGGAAACGGACGCGTCGTCTCAACGGGAATCGTCGGACTGACCGCCGCGTGAGCGGCTGGAGTCTTCACGGCTCGGCGCGTTTCGGACTTGTCGTTGTCTCTGCTGCTGCCCGGGCCGAAGCGCTCATCCTGGTCGCTCGCGCGCTCGCCCGCAGACGGTCGCTTCGATTGCTGGTTGGCCATGTCCTCGTCGGGACGGTTCGTCTGAGGCATGCCGGATTGCTGGCCTTGCCGCTTGTCCTGCTCTTTGTCCTGCGGTCGGTTCATCTTCAACTCCTTTTCAGTGGTGGTGCGATGGCCGCACGCCCGTTGAAAGGCAACGCACGTGCCCGTATCGACCGCCCGTCGGGCAGACCGCGATTTGCGGCAGCGATTGCCGCAGGGGCAGAGGTTCGTCTTTGCAAGGGGCACGGAGCTTGCCCACCCAAGGAATCCCCCAATGCAAGCATCGAGTTCGTCGAGACCGACGGTGGCGATCCTGGAATGCCGGTAGACGTGGCCACGGCGAACGACAAGGAACACCCGGACGGATCCATCGAAGCAGTCGGTCGGGGTATCGGCTCCGATGCCGCAGGGACCGGCGAGCGTCGCAGCGCCCTCGCCGACGCCGGCACCAGCGACGCACCCGACATCGCCCCCGACCGCGTGGTCAGCGTTTGCTATCTCAGTGCGGCGCTCGACGACACCGAAGCGGCACTGAGCGACGAACTGCGGGATTGCGGCATCGAAGAGCTCGCGCAGGCCCCGGATGCCGACGAGGACGACGAGGCCGAGGAAGACCAGGATCCGCAGGCCGAAGGCGAAGCGACACCCCTACGCAGCGCGCCAGTGCGCAAGCCTTCGCGCAGGAAGGCGCGCCCCGCCTGAGATCGCCCGACTCAGGGCACGGCGATTGCCAAGTCGAAGTGCAGCCCCTGATGCTCGCCGATATGCGGTGCGAGTCGACGGTGCTAGGAAAGGAATAGTGATGGGCAAATACTTCGTGGGTTGGCTGCTCGGCGTGCCGATGATCGTTCTGGTGATCCTGTACCTGATCTTCCAGTGACCCGCCGAAAGCGAGAGCCTGCGAGCCGCAGCCTCGCTGGGCTGACCGAACGCAACGTCCGGTCGCTTTGAAAAATGCGCGGTAAGTCTTACGAGGCCTCGTGGCCTCGGATGTCCGCAGCGCTTCAGGTCTGAAGCATCGCACCGGGCTGGAACCCGCGCCGTTGCTTGCTCCGGCGCAAAACAGCCGCGCTCCTCCGAACGGCGTCGATCAGCGCCGTGGCGCTGGCACGCCGTGTGCACCAGAGGCCAATTGCACGCGCTGCGGCAGCCCGATCCGTGGCCGAAAGAAGTAGAACAATCGGGCGCGCGACCTCGGGGACATCCGATGAAAATCTACGAACACGCAACTCTCCTGGCCCCTGCCGAAGAGCTGGCAGCGCTGTTGACCGCATTGACGGCGCTGCGCCGCGGTGACGCGACGGTTCGATTGCCGGTTACCTGGTCGGGCCTGCCCGGCAAGGTTGCCGACGTGTTCAACGACGTCGTCGAGCAGAACGCCAACATGGCAGCCGAACTGGCGCGCCTGCGGCAAGTCGTCGGCAAGGAAGGCAAGCTCAAGCAGCGCGCATCGCTCATCGAGCAGCGCGGCTTCTGGGGCGAGTCGGTCGAATCGATCAACTCGCTGATCGACGACCTGGTGCACCCGACCAGCGAGGTGGCGCGCGTGATCGGCGCCGTCGCGCAAGGCGACTTGTCCAAGAGCATGGCCCTCGAAGTCGAAGGGCGGCAGCTCGAAGGCGAGTTCCTGCGCACCGCGAAGACGATCAACAAGATGGTCGACCAACTCGGCAACTTTTCAGCCGAGGTGACGCGCGTCGCGCGCGAGGTGGGGACCGAAGGCAAGCTCGGCGGCCAGGCCAAGGTGAAAGGCGTGGCCGGCACGTGGAAGGATCTGACCGACTCGGTCAACTCGATGGCCGGCAACCTGACAGACCAGGTGCGCAACATTGCCGACGTGACGACCGCGGTCGCGAAGGGTGATCTCTCGAAAAAGATCGAGGTCGACGTGAAGGGCGAGTTCCTCACGCTGAGGAACACGATCAACACGATGGTCGATCAGTTGCGATCGTTCGCCTCGGAGGTGACGCGCGTGGCGCGCGAAGTCGGTACCGAAGGATCGCTCGGTGGGCAAGCGCGCGTCGAGGGCGTGTCGGGCACGTGGAAGGATTTGACCGATTCGGTGAACTCGATGGCCGGCAACCTGACCTCGCAGGTGCGCAACATCGCCGACGTGACGAAGGCGGTGGCGGCCGGTGACTTGTCGAAGAAGATCACCGTGGACGTGAAGGGCGAGATCCTCGAGCTGAAGAACACCGTCAACACGATGGTCGATCAGTTGCGATCCTTCGCGGCCGAGGTGACCCGGGTCGCGCGTGAGGTCGGAACCGAAGGCATTCTGGGCGGCCAGGCCGACGTGCAGGGTGTCGCGGGCACGTGGAAGGACTTGACCGAGTCGGTCAACTTCATGGCCGGCAACCTGACCTCGCAGGTGCGCAACATCGCCGACGTGACGAAGGCGGTGGCGGCCGGTGACCTCTCGAAGAAGATCACCGTCGATGTGAAGGGCGAGGTGTCGGAGCTGAAGAACACGATCAACACGATGGTCGACCAGCTTCGCAGCTTCGCTGCCGAAGTGACGCGGGTGGCGCGCGAGGTCGGCACCGAAGGCAAGCTCGGTGGGCAAGCCGAAGTGCAGGGCGTGGCCGGCACGTGGAAGGACTTGACCGACTCGGTGAACTCGATGGCGTCGAACCTGACCTCGCAAGTGCGCAACATCGCCGACGTGACGAAAGCGGTGGCGGCCGGCGACCTGTCGAAAAAGATCACGGTCGACGTGAAGGGCGAGATCCTCGAGCTGAAGGCCACCATCAACACGATGGTCGACCAGCTCTCGTCGTTCGCGGCCGAAGTGACGCGCGTGGCGCGCGAGGTCGGCACCGAAGGTCGACTGGGCGGCCAGGCCGAGGTGAAGGGCGTGTCGGGCACATGGAAGGATCTGACCGACTCGGTGAACTCGATGGCCGGCAACCTGACGAGCCAGGTGCGCAACATCGCCGACGTGACGAAGGCGGTGGCGGCCGGCGACCTGTCGAAGAAGATCACTGTCGACGTGAAGGGCGAAATTCTCGAGCTGAAGGCCACCATCAACACGATGGTCGACCAGTTGCGATCGTTCGCCGCCGAGGTGACGCGCGTCGCTCGCGAGGTCGGCACGGAAGGCAAGCTCGGCGGCCAGGCCGACGTGCAAGGCGTCGCCGGCACGTGGAAGGACTTGACCGAGTCGGTGAACTTCATGGCCGGCAACCTGACCTCACAGGTGCGCAACATCGCCGACGTGACGAAGGCGGTGGCCGCCGGCGACCTCTCGAAGAAGATCACCGTCGACGTGAAGGGCGAGATCTCGGAGCTGAAGAACACCATCAACACGATGGTCGACCAGCTCTCGTCGTTCGCCGCCGAAGT
>Ga0184637_10003101_pt1 | contig 10479 bp, 8 predicted proteins | sample PLM3_127_b2_FD_133143 | JGI IMG/M metagenome (GOLD analysis project Ga0184637, IMG submission 133143) | Groundwater sediment microbial communities from an aquifer in East River, Colorado, USA - PLM3_127_b2 | ecosystem: Environmental > Terrestrial > Soil > Riparian zone | place: USA: East River... | reverse complement strand
TCAGTCAGCATGGCGGACAACGTCGCCACCATGATCGCGGAAGCGCAGCGCGCCGTGGACCAGTTCGGCATCCGGGTGCTGTGCCTGAAGATGGCGGGCCGCCGCGGCTGGCGCCAGGACGTCCGGAACTTCGAGGCGGTGCGCAAGGCCGTCGGCAGCGACGTGATGATCGGCATCGACCCGAATACCGGGTGGACGGTGGCCGATGCCCTGTCGGCCATCCGCGAGATCAGGAAATTCGGGCTCGGCTACATCGAACAGCCCATCGAGCGCCGGGATCTGAAGGGCATGGCCGAGATCCGCCGCGCCGCGGAAGGGGTGCCGGTGATGGCGGATGAGGGCATCTTCACGTTGCAGGACGCCTACGCGCTGGCGGAGGCGCGCGCGTGCGACGCCTACTGCATCAAGCTCTACAAGCTGGGCGGCATTACCGCCGCGAAGAAGATCGCCGCCGTCGCGCAGGCCGCGAACATCCAGATCAACTGCGGCGGCCTCGCGGTGCAATCGCAACTGGAAGCGGCCGCGGGGGCCCACTTCTACGCCAGCACGCCGGCAGCGCAGATGATGGGGGCGGCGGAGTTCGTGTTAGGCCTGAACGCGACAGCGAAGGACCCGCTGTGCCCGGAAAGCGATTTCCGGATACGCGACGGGCACGTCAACGTTCCGACCGGCCCCGGCCTCGGCGTCACCATCGACGAGGCGGCCCTCAAGAAAAACACGCTCCTGCACGAGCGCGTGGGCTAGCGGTCAAAATCGAATGGACAGGATTTAATCCTGTCTATTTCTCGGCAGCGTTCTAGTCTTCGCCGGCGTAGAACTTCAGGTAGGACGAGCGCCCGCCGTCGGCGGCGATCGTCGTTCCGGTCAGCATGCGCGATTCGTCCGCAGCGAGAAAAACGGCGATCTCGGCGATGTCGCCGGGGTCGCCCTTCGAATACGGATAGAGCTTCTGCGCGATCATGCGGGCGCGCGCCGCCGGGCCCGGCTTCTCCGCGAGCATGTAATCCTTGTTCTCGTAGCGCTTGATCTGCCGCTCGGTCCGGATCGAGCCCGGCGCAATCGCGTTGGCGCGGATGTTGTGCTCAACGTACTGCGCGGCGAGCGTCCTGGTGAACGAGATGATGCCGCCCTTGGTCGCCGCGTACGCCGGCTTGACCGAGCCCATCAGGCCGAGGTGGGAGGTGACGTTGACGATCGAGCCGCCCCCGGCCTGGATCAGATGCGGGATGCCGTGGCGGCAGGTCAGGAACGGATGCAGCAGATTGAGGTTGATGGTGTGGTGCCACACCTTCAGGTCCATCTGGTGCACCGGCACGTCTTCCTCCAGCGACCCGCCGGCGCAGTTCATGATCACGTCGAGCTTGCCGAATTTCGCCACTGTCGCAGCGACCGCGCGCTTCACGGAATCATCCTGCGTCACGTCGGTCTCGACGAACAGCGCGTCGCCGCCCGCCGCGCGCACGTCCCGCTCCGCCGCCCTCCCCGTCTCGGCGTTCAACTCGATGATCGCAACTTTCGCGCCTTCCCGGCAGAACGCCAGCGCGCTCGCCTTCGCGATGCCCGCGCCCGCGCCGGTGATGAAGGCAACCTTGTGGTCCAGTCGTCCCATTTTTCTCGTTGCTCGTTGCTCGTCCCTGGTCTGCGCTCAGGCAGCCCTGGCGAATTCTTCCTGCACCTTCTTCTCGTGCGCGATCACCTGCTGCACGCTCGGGCGCTGCTGCATGCGCTCGAAGTGGGCCATGCAGTTCTTGAACGCCGAGAGGTCGAGCTTGAAGGATAGCGCGCGCCGGAAGCACCAGAAGAAGTAAGCGTCGCAGGCGGTGAAGTGCGGGAAGAACCACTCGCGGCCGGCGAGCAGGTCCTCAATGACCTTGAAATCCTCGAACAGCAGCTGGTTGGCGACCCGCTTCACGCTTTCTTCCGAGCCGGGCAGGTCGCAGTAGTTCTGCGGCCGGGCGTTCGGCGTGAGATGCGGGTGGATGCCCGAAGCGCAGAACGCCATCAGCGAAATCGCCTTGATCTCCTGCCGCGGTTCCGCCGGCAACAGCTTCGCCCTCGGAAACCGGCGGTTGATCCAGACCTGGATAGCGACGTTCTCGGTCAGCGGCTCGCCATCGATGATCAGCACCGGCACCTTGTGCTTGGGATTCAGCCGCAGGAACTCGGGCGTGCGGTTGCCGCCGCTGCGCGTATTGACGTTGTGCACGTCAAAATCGGCGCCGGCCTCGGTGAGCGTGATGTACGGCACCGTCGCGCAGGTGTTGGGGGCGTAGTACAGCGTCAGTTTCATGTCGCGTCCTCCCTGGATGCGTGAGGATTCTACCCTGCCGGCCGGCCGCGCTTTTCACGAAACTTACGCACGCATGTGGCTTCCCGCCCCGCGAATGTCCCCTCCAGGGGCTGCAATGTGGAGCCGGCACCGCCGAAGCTGGGAATTTGCCCTTATTAATTGGACCTGGCCGGCGTGTAATATCATCCCAGCAGTCCGGGCAACGCAATTGCCGTTTATAATCCGGGGGAAGCACAAGCAGGCACCGCATGAAATACGCCGTACAAGGCTTCACTCTGATCGAACTGATGATCGTTGTCGCGATCGTCGGCATCCTGGCCGCGACCGCGCTCCCCGCGTACCAAGCCTACGCCATCCGGGCTAAGCTGTCCGAGGTGGTGCTGGCGCTCGCCGCCTGCCGCACCTCCATCACCGAGCTGTACCAGTCCGGCGGCACCGGGCCCGGGGCCAACAACTGGGGCTGCGAGGCAGTCTCCTCGAGATATGTCGGCGGCCTCACCACGGACAACGACGGCGTCGTCACCGCGACGATCGGCGGCATCAACGCCATCGTCAACGGCAAGGCCGTGACGATGATACCGATGGTGACCGTCGGCACCCCGGCCGACGTGACCGCCGACATGGGCCGCAGCCTGCAGGCGTGGTCGTGCGGCGGTACCGGTACCACGGTGGATAAATCGTACCTGCCGAGTTCCTGCCGCGGGTTGTGAGGGCCCGCCGGGCCCTGGCGGATGCAGTTGCAGGATTTCCCGTTCAAAGCATAGCGTTTCCAGCCTTAGAGCGCTGTTTTCGGTGCCAATAGTGTTCGTATAGGCACTGCGTGGCTGGCGCGGGGTATGACGGCGCTCTCTTAGTGCGTCGATATTGCCCCCAATAACGCGCGTCTAAGCCCCTCCGCAGAGCCTATTTGACCTTTTTACTACTCCGAATCAGAGCCTTGCGCTGGTCCGACCCGGTTATGAATTGATCAACGAGGCTGCGCAGGAACAGGATCTCGAAGGCACCCATGGTGCGCAGCAACTCGCGCACCGCGACCGCCATGACGCAGAACGACAGCAGCGCGCCGCCCATCCACAGTGCACCGCGCAGGGCGGCGGGCGTGCCGCGCGGCCCGCTCGCCGCGGTCACTCCCGCGCCGCCCGCATCAGTTCGACGAGCGCGCGGACGTCAGGCGCCCGCTCGAGAGACTCGGCTTCGAAAATGATCCTCTCGACCGCCGGGGCCGGCAGCGCGGCGCCGGCGAGCCGCCGGAACTTGGCGTGCCGCTCCCCGTCCGTCATCGGAAAATCGGGGCTGCCCTTGCGGTGCGGCGCGTCTTTCTCGAATACCCGGCCGTCGCGCGCCGTCACTTTCATGCGCGACTGGTGGCGGGTCGCGTCGCCGCCCTGGTCGTAGGCCGGGTCCGGCTCGATGCGGATGCGGCGCATGAACGCTAGCAGTTCCGGGTCGGCCAGGCGCGCTTCCGAGAACTGCTCGGTCAGCACTTCCCCGTCGTGCGCCATCGCGGCGAGCGTGAAGTAGAGACTCATCTGCGCCGAGGTGACGCCCTGCGGCGTGTACTCCCAGGCGCAATGCTTCTGCGCCATCGAGCTGCAGTGCAGGTGGATCTCCCCGATGTCCGCGGCCGTGAGCCCGTTCTCCTTCATGATGGCGTAGAGCGAGTAGAGCGCGGTGTGGGTGCTCGCCGCCGAGGCGTACGGCTTGTAGCCCACGTTCAGGATCTCCCAGCGCTTGCCGAGCCCTTCGGTCAACTGCTCCGGCATGGCGGAGTCGGTGAACGAGCTGAGGAAACCGCCGTACGGGGCTTCGAGCACGTTGGGTATGCCGGTGAAGCCGCGCGCCGCGAGCAACCCGGCGTACACGCCGCTCTGCGCGGCACGGCCGCCGTGCATCCGCTTCGCCATCGCGCCTTCCTGCGCCGCCATCAGGCCCGCGGCCTGCGAGCCGGCGATGCCGAGCGCGTGGCGCGTCCGCTCCGCGTCCAGCCGCAACAGATGCGCCGCCGACGCGGCCGCGCCGAACGTGCCGCAGGTGCCCTGGAAGTGATAGCCGCGCATGAAGTGACTGCCGGTCGCGGCGAGGCCGACGCGCAGCGCGACTTCGTAGCCGGCCACCATCGCCGTGATGAAATCCCGGCCGGAAACGCGTCGCTCCCCGCCGCCGCGCCACTCGCCGAGCGCGAGCGCGACCGGCACGGTGAGCGAGCCGGGATGCAGGTGCGCCTGGACGTGGATGTCATCGAGCTCAAAGCCGTGGCCGGCGGTGCTCGTCACCAGCACCGCCTGGGAGACCGACGTGCGGTGCGGCGTGCCAAGGATGGACGCCTGCGGCGCGCCGCCCTGCTCCAGCACCATGTCGAGTACCATGCGCGTCCACGACCGCGTCACGCCAAACAGGCAGCAGCCCAGCGCGTCGAGCGTGCATTCCCTGGCTTTCGCGACGACGGCGGGCGGCAGATCGGCGTAGCGCAGGCCGGCGGCCCAGGTGCCGAGCGCCAGAGTGGCCTCGCCAGCGGCGAGGAGTTCCGGCCGGTTCGCGTCTCTTTTCATCAATCGGCCTGGATTTTCGCGACCGCGATGATCTTCGCGTACTTCGCCACCTCGCGCCGGAAAAACGCGGCGAACTCCTCCGGCGTGCTGCCGACCGGCTCGGCGCCGTCCTTGATGAGGTAGTCCCGCACTTCCGGCAGCGCGAGCGCCTTCACCGTCTCGCCGTGCAGCCGCGCGAGGATGTCCCGCGGCGTGCCGGCGGGCAGGAACATCGCGTACCACTGGTCGCATTCGACGCCGGGATAGATCGAGACGAGCGTCGGCAGGTCGGGCAGGATGGACGAGCGCTGCGCCGTGGTCACCGCGAGCGGCCGCATCTTGCCGTTGCGGATGTGCGGGATGCTCGTCAGCACCGACGTGAAGCGGAAATCGGTTTCCCCCGCCAGCATGGCGATCAGCGCCGGACCGCCGCCCCGGTAGTGGATGTGCGTGACCTCGATACCTGCGGCCTGCTTCAACATCTCGACCGCGAGGTGGCTGGTGGTCCCGGCGCCGTTGGTGGCGGCGTTCATGCTGCCCGGGCGCTTTTTCGCCAGCGCGACCAGCTCCTGCGGCGATCGCGCCGGCACGCTGGGATGGACAGCGAGCAGCAGCGGCACCGAGGTGAGCTGGCTCACGGGCGCCAGGTCCCGGACGGGATCGAACGCGAGCTTCCGGTGCAGGCTCACGTTGACGGAGAGCGACGCCGTCGTGACCAGGATGTTGTAGCCATCGGGGGCGCTCCTGGCGCCGATCTCGGCGCCGATCAGCCCGCCGGCGCCGGCCCGGTTCTCCGCGATAAAGGTCTGGCCCAGGGTCTCGGTGAAGCGCTTCGCGAACAGCCGGCCCATGATGTCGGCGCCGCCGCCGGGGGAGAACGGCATCACGATACGCACCGGCCGCGACGGCCAGGCTTGCGCGCCGGCATCCGGCGCCGCAGCCAGCGCAACCGCAGCACCCACCACCGCACTGATTATTCGAAGATTCACTTGCCTCCGCCCCACTAATTCTACCCGCCCCACAAACCCAAGGCGGAAGGCGAAAGGCGGAGGGAGAGAAGACCCCTGCATGATGGGTGTTACTTTCGCCTTTCGACTTTCGCCTTTCGCCTTTGGCTCGCGCCCTGTTGCTGCGCAGCATTCCGTACTGCGGAAGATTTTTTCGAAACCGGGTATGACACTCGCACCGCTTACATTCAGCAGGCATATACTGGTAGCAGCCTGTCGGACTTGGTGTCATGAACGGTTGGCGTAAACGCATGGGTAGTCGTTCCTGGCAATGGCGGAGCCGACAGGCTGAATTAATACACCTTGCTTTCCTAACGACCGAACGCCATTAAGGATTACTGCAACCCTTCAAAACCTATCGTTCAATTTAGGAGTTTGTGCGACGCAAGTCCGACAAACTCCTAGGGCACGTGCAATGCGCGACCCCGCGGAGGCTGCCGTTCAGCCGGCCCGGTGCTCACCTTAAAGGGGGTGTGTGATGAAGCAGAACCAGTTCGATCGCCGTACCTTTCTCAAGTGAGCGCACGCGGCCTGACAGCAGGTGTGTTGGGCAGCGCGGGAGTAGCCGTGCTCCTCGCGGCAGCCAGCGATGTAAGCGCGCAGGCCCTGCTCGAACGCGGCAGCTACCTCGTCAACGCAGTCATGGTCTGCGACGGCTGCCACACGCCGCGCGGGCCGGGTGGCGTGTTCGTCATGGAAAAGCGGTTCTCGGGCGGATCGCAAACCTGGAACACCCCCGCCTACACGGTCAAGGGCTCCAACATCACGCCCGACCGCGAGACTGGGATCGGGGCGTGGAGCGATGCGGAGATCAAGCGTGCGCTCACGGCGGGCGTGCACCGGCATGGCAGGCCGATCTCGCCGCAGATGCCATTCCCTTTCTACACCATCCTGACGCCGCACGACCTCGACGCCACCGTGGCTTACCTGCGTTCGGTCACGCCGGTGCGCAATGAAGTCCAGGCTCCGGTCTATAAGTCAGCGATGCGGGTCGACCTCGTTCCCGGCGCGATGCAGCCGTACACCGAGGACGACCTGCGCGACCCGGTCAAGCGCGGTTTTTATCTCGCCACCATCGCCCACTGCATGTTGTGCCACAGCCGGCGGCCCGACGGCGTCCAGGATTACCAGTCCAGCTGGGGCAAGGGTGGTTTCGTGTTCGTCGAGCCATGGGGATCGGCAGCGAGTCCCAACATCACGCCGCACCCGAAATCGGGGATTGGTGCGTGGAGCGACAGCGAGATCAAACGCGCGCTGACCCATGCCGTGTCGCGGGACGGGCGGGCGTTCAAGCCGCCGATGGCGCGCAGCGCGTTTTTCAGCCGCATGAGCGAAGCCGACCTCGACGCCATCGTCGCGTGGCTACGCTCGCTCCCGCCTCTCGAATGATGCGTGATGGAGCTGTAAAGCTTCACCGCCAAGGACGCGGAGGACGCCAAGGAAAAGAGAAGCCTCACCGCCAAGCTCGCCAAGGCCGCCAAGGAAAAGAAAAGCTTTACCGCGAAGAGAACAATAATAAGGACAAAATCAATACCTGAAGGTCGCGAAGGAACCGCGCCAAAAGTGGCACACAGGAAACGCTCCCGGTCATATTGCCGCCCGAATTAAGTGTAGTAGTCGCGGCTTGGTCTGACAGCCAGTGTCCGCACACCCAATCCGGTCATTCGCGCCGCCCGCCCCGGGCACAATAAAAAAAAGCGTTGGAGCAGCCGGGGTGCCGAAAAGCGCTTGCCGCGCTCTCGCGGTTGGAATAGATTGCTCGGTGTGACCGCTGATCCCGCTCATGACCCGCCCGGATCAGGGTCGTCCGCCGGGTAGAGAGAGGGAAGCGTGAACATTAGGCCAGTATGCGCAGTCCGCGACCTCATCCGCGCCTGCTCCCGGCGCGCATGCTCGGCGACGCGAGATAGCGGCCGGATTGAATTTCCTATCGCTCAGGCAGAGGTCGCCGGCTGGCCTCTGATGACGGACGAGGAGCAGCGCGCCGTTCTGGCACGGCTGGACGGACGCCGCGCAGTTTCGCCGATTTGAATTGCCGAGTGAACTCGATCTTGCTCAAGCGTTGCGCGGTATTTCTCCTTGCGGCCTTCCTGCTGGCCGGCTGTGCCACCCCCGGGCGCCAGGCAGCGCACAAGCCCGCGCTCGTCGTGTTTTTCGCTGTGGACGGCCTGCCGCAAAGCCAGGTGGTGGATTACCGCGACCAGCTGGCGCCCGACGGCTTTCGCCGCTTCCTCGAGCGCGGCGCGTGGTTCTCCGACGCGCGCTACGGCCACGCGTTCACCGTAACCGGGGCGGGACACGCGACCATGCTGACCGGAGCCTACCCGCACCGCACCGGCGTCATCGGCAACGACTGGCGCGACCGCGCGACCGGCGAGCCGGAATACTGCACGGGTGACACGGCGCACACCTACATCGGTCACAAGACGCAGAAGCTCGACGGCACGAGCCCGAAGAACCTGATGGTCGAGACCGTGGGCGATGTTTTGCGCCGCGCGGATGCGCGCGCCAAGGTGGTCGCCATCTCCGGCAAGGATCGCGGGGCAATCCTGCCCGCCGGCAAGACGGGTACCGCCTACATGTACATGGATGCGAGCGGGCAGTTCGCGTCCACCACCTACTACATGAAGGAGCACCCGGCCTGGGTGACGGCCTTCCACGCCGCGAAGCCCGCCGATCGCCACTTCAAGGCAAGCTGGAGTCCGCTGCTGCCGGAGGCTGCCTATGCGCGCTCGCTGCCGGACGGCCAGGCCTGGTACAACCCGGGCGGCAAGCTGCCCAAGGTGCTGGGGGAAGGCCATGACATGCCCGGCCCGGCGTTCTACAGCGCCCTGATGCGCAGCCCCTACGGCGATGCGCTGACGCTGGACTTCGCGCGCGCTGCAATCGCGGGCGAGGCGCTCGGTCAGGACGAGGTGCCGGATATCCTTTCCGTCAGCCTTTCCACGCACGACTACGTCAACCACGCTTACGGTCCGGAGTCTCGCCTGTCGCACGACCACCTGCTGCACCTCGACAGGCTGCTCGAAGCATTCTTCCGCGACCTCGACCGCATAGTCGGCAAGGATCGCTACATTGCGGTGCTCACGGCGGACCACGGCTTCATGCCCGCGCCCGAGTACAGCAAGTCGCTCGGCCGCAATGCGGGCCGGCAGAACATCCCCCAGATGCTCGCCGCGGTGAACGAGGCCCTGGTGCAGAAGTTCGGCGAACCGAAGCTCGCGCGCGCCTGGTCCGCGAGCGGCGTGCTGCTCGATGGCGGCGTCATCGCGCAGAAAGGGCTCGATCGCCGCGCAGTCGAGGAAGAAGCGCAGCGCGTCCTGCGCGCCGAAGCGGGCGTCGCCGCGGCCTTCACGCGCAGCGAGTTGGAGAACCCCGCGAGCCTGCCGCCCGACACGACCTTCCTTTCGCAGGTGCGCAAGACATGGAACCGCGAGCGTTCCGCTGACGTGCAGGTAGTCGTCCGGCAATATTGGCTGTTCGAGTCGCGCCGCACCTTTGCCGCGACGCACGGCTCGCCCTACGCGCCGGACTACACGGTGCCGATCCTGTTCTACGGGCCGCGCTGGTTCGCGCCCGGCCGCATCGACACGACCGCAGAGGTTGTGGACATCGCGCCGACACTTGCACGGCTGCTGCAAGTAGCGGCACCGGCCGCCTCCGAGGGCAAGCTCCTGCCGCTCGCGCCGCCGCGCTAGCTACCTGCCTTTTCTCCCCTCGGGAATCGGCGTGACGCTGTCGCGCCATTTTGAGCGGAGCGGAGTGGCTGGAGCTTCTTTGCCGGCACATTCGGCCTGGATCCGGGTCGGACCAGCGCAACGCGCTGATTCGGGGAAGTAAGAAGGTCAAATAAGGTCGGCGGAGAGTCTTAGACGCGCATTATTGGGGGCAATATCGACGCTCTAAGGGGGCGTAGCCATGCGCACCGCGCCAACCGCCACTTTCTGCCGGTACCGACGACACCATTGGAATACGAGTTTCCGGAGCCGCCACACTAAGATCAGTCCTGCGGGTTGCCATCGCCACATTTAACCCTGAGGCGTTCCCTGTATGCCACCTTTGGCGCGGTTCCTTTGCGACCTTCAGGTTTCGATCTGGTCCCGATAATTGTTCCCTTCGCGGTACAGCTTTTTTCTTCCTTCGCGCATTAGCGTCCCCTTCGACAAGCTCAGAACAGGCTTGGCGGTGAGGCTTTTCTGTTCCTTTGCGATCTTGCCGTGCTTGGCGGTAAAGCTTGTCCGTCACGCGTCAGCAGTCACCGCTTCAAGAAGCGATCAACGATCGCGAGAAACTCCGCCGGCTGCTCGTCGCTGGGATAGTGTCCCAGCCCCGGCAGGGTGACGATCTCGACCTGCGGCAGCGCCTGCCGCAGTTGCTCCTGGGTTTCAAGTGGAACGATCGTGCTCGCGCCGCCCAGGATGTAGATGACCGGCGCCTTGATCTTGCCTCACGATGCCTTGCGCTGCTGCTGCTCCCCTCCTCGCAGCCCGCCGAGTATCGCGAGCGCGCGCCCCATGGAAAATTCGACGGTCTTCCGATGGTAGGCCTTGGTGTTGTCCTTCATCATGTAGCCGTGGAGCACGCCCGGGAAAATGTGCACCTCCACGTTCTTCATGCGCGACGGCACGCCGCGATAGGCCTCCTGCACCTCGGG
>Ga0184637_10003100_pt1 | contig 10479 bp, 8 predicted proteins | sample PLM3_127_b2_FD_133143 | JGI IMG/M metagenome (GOLD analysis project Ga0184637, IMG submission 133143) | Groundwater sediment microbial communities from an aquifer in East River, Colorado, USA - PLM3_127_b2 | ecosystem: Environmental > Terrestrial > Soil > Riparian zone | place: USA: East River... | reverse complement strand
TACGCCTCCAAGTACTTCCCCAACGAATGGCAGATGACCCTCGGCATCATCATGCTCGCGATCATCCTCTTCCGCCCCGGCGGACTTTGGGCCATCTACGAGGCTCTGGTCGCCCGCGTGGGACGGCGGACGAGCGGGGGGCAGCGTGCCTGACGCGGCGATCCTGAGAACCGTCGACCTGACCAAATCCTTCGGGATGGTGACGGCGGCCGATCGGATCAGCGTGGAGATCGGCGCGGGCGAGCTGGTCGGAATCGTGGGAGCCAACGGGTCGGGGAAGACCACCTTCCTGAATCTGATCACGGGCTATCTGACGCCCGAAGCCGGTCGCATCTTCCTGATGGGGCAAGACCGCACCGGACTGCCGCCCCGCGTGATCACCCGGCTCGGCATTGCCCGCTCGTTCCAGATCCCTCAGCTCTACACCAACCTGAGTGTCCTCGAGAGCCTCCTGCTCTCCTTGGCGGCTCAGGCCGACAAGGGGGCTGGCTTCTGGCGACCTCTCTACCGGCAACCGTGGATGGACGAGGGCATGGAAACCCTCGAGCGATTTGGCCTGGAGGCCTACGCCCAGAGGTCGGTCAGCGAGTTGCCGGAGGGCGGCCGGAAGCTGCTCGACATCGCCCTCTCCTTCGCGCTCAGGCCGAAGCTCCTCCTGATGGACGAGCCCACGAGCGGCGTCAGCATCAGGGACAAGTTCCAGATCATGGACACCCTCATGAAGGTCGTGCAGGAGAGCCGCCTGACGACGATCTTCGTCGAGCACGACATGGAGGTGGTGCAGCGCTACGGACGGCGGGTGCTGGCCTTCAACGACGGCCGGGTGATCGCTGACGGGAAGCCGGAGGCCGTGCTGGCCGATCCGGACGTGCGGAAAGCGGTTCTGGGTCGGGTGTGACGATGCTCAACGTCGAGAAGCTCTGCGTCAGCATCAAGGGATTCCCCATTCTCCGGGGGGTGACCCTGGAAATCCCGGAAGGAGGCTTGATCGGTCTGGTGGGCCGAAACGGCGCCGGGAAGACGACCACGCTCAAGGGCATCCTGGGCCTCGTGCCTGTGACGGGCGGGCGCATCGCGCTGGATGGCAGGGATCTCGTGCCGGTGGCGGCGCACAAGCGCGCCCCGCTGGGGATCGGCTACATGCCCGAGGATCGACGGCTCATCGGCGCCTTGACCGTCGAGGACAACATCCTGATGCCGGCGTGGGCCACGGGGCGCACGGACGAGCGCCAGCGGCTCCGTTACATCTACGAGATCATGCCCGACGTGCCGCCGCTGGCCAAACGGCGGGCGTCAACGCTCTCCGGCGGCCAGCAGAAGATGGCGGCGCTGGCTCGGGCGGTGATGACCGGCACGAAGGTCCTGCTCCTGGATGAGGCCTTCGAGGGGCTCTCCCCCGCCACCGGCGAAAAGTTCGCCGGAAGCATCCTGGCGCTCCAGCGGGAGGGGCTGGCCATCCTCATCGCCGAATCGGACGACAAGCGTCTCAGCTTCGTACAGCGGATCTACACCATCGAGCGCGGCGAGATCGTGCCGTCGGCTGGGGCGTGAGACTGCCGTGGGCCCGGATCGTTGCCTGTTCGGTGGCGCTGGCGGCGCCGGCGCTGGCGTTGGACACCCCCAACGAACGGATCACGCTGGTGGGGCTGACCGGGGTCCACGTGGTCGTCTACGACATCGGCGGGGAGGGGGAACGGGCCGGGCTCGGGCCGTCGAGCCTCCAGGCGGAACTGGAGCAGCGGCTCAGAAAGGCCGGGCTCCGCGCCCTCGGCGCGAGCGACGCGCTCAAATCCGCGAGCCGGCCAACGCTCGAGCTTCGGCTGAAGCTGGTGCGCTCCCACGAGGCACCCCCGCTCTACGTCTACAGCGTTGATCTGGCGCTGCGGCAGCAGATCCAGCTCGCCCGGAACCGGACGATCGAGTCGTTCGCCATCACGTGGAGCGACCCCCCGGAGGTGGGCGCGGTGGAGCGTGCGCGCGTGTCCGTCGTCCGCGATGCGATCCGCGCCAAGGTGGAGCAGTTCGTCTCCGCGTGGCAAGCCGCCAACCCGGATTGAGAAGACGCGCGACATGGTAGGCCCCGTCTCCTCTCCGTCGGCCTCGAACCGCCGAGGGCGGGCGCCGCGCCCAATCCCTTCCGGCGCGCCTGCCTTCGCCGGCTGAAACTTCCCTCGCCTCTCCACGCTCGCCTGTCTACAGCGTCCGACGCGTGTTCACTCCCCGGTCACCAGGGTGCGGCCGATGATCCCCGCCAGGATCTATCACGCCGCGCGTCCCGCACTGTCCACGATCCGTGACATTGACGGGACCCGCGGGCCGCCGAAGAATTCTCACGTGCTCGCCCACGTGCTCTCGGCCGCCCTGCTCGGAGTGGAAGCCGCCCTCGTGCGCGTCGAGGTCGACGTGTCGCCTGGTTTGCCGGCCTTCACCACCGTCGGCTTGCCGGACTCCGCCGTGCGCGAGAGCCGCGAGCGGGTGCGCGCCGCCATTCGCAACGCCGGCTTCCCCTTCCCGCAAGACCGGATCACCGTGAACCTCGCGCCGGCCGATCTCCGCAAGGAGGGCGCCTCGTTCGATCTCCCCATCGCCCTCGGGATCCTCGCGGCCACCGGCTGTGTGAAGGGCGACGTGGCCGGCTCCTTCGCCGTGGTCGGCGAGCTGGCCTTGGACGGGCAAATCCAGCCCGTTCGAGGGGCCCTCGCCGTCGGACTCGCCTGCCGGCGGCGTGGCATCAAGACGCTGCTCGTGCCCCGCGCGAATGGCGCGGAGGCGGCGGCCATCGACGGGCTCCGCATCATTCCCGCCGGCACGCTGCACGACGCGGTGGCGATGCTGAATGGCGAGGTGATCGTCCCCGCAATCGAGGCGCCCGAAACGGTCGACGCCGTTCCGGCGCCCCAGGACGATTTCAGCGACGTGGTCGGGCAGGCCCATGCCAAGCGCGCCCTGGAGATTGCCGCCGCGGGCGCCCACAACGTCCTTCTCGTTGGTCCGCCCGGCGCGGGCAAAACGATGCTGGCCAGGCGGCTTCCGTCCATCCTCCCGGCGATGACGAGCGACGAGACCATCGAGGTCTCGACCATCTGGAGCGTGGCCGGACTGCTGCCCCGCGAGACACGCCTTCTCAGATATCGCCCGTTCCGCGCGCCTCACCACACCATCTCCGTCTCGGGCCTGGTGGGAGGCGGTAGCCCGCCCCATCCCGGCGAGGTCACGCTCGCTCACCGCGGCGTGCTGTTCCTGGACGAACTGCCCGAATTCCAGCGCCACGTGCTGGAGTCGCTGCGTCAGCCTCTGGAGGACGGCCGCGTCACCATCACGCGCACCGGCGGCAGCGGGCAGTTTCCCGCTCGCTTCCAGCTTGTCGGCGCGGCGAACCCGTGCCGGCGCGGCTGCCCGTCACTCGAGCGGTGTCTGTGCACGCCCGCGGAGCGCCAGCGCTATCTGGGGCGGCTCTCCCGTCCCCTCCTCGACCGCATCGACCTCCACGTGGAGTTGCCCGCCGTCCTGCCATCCATGCTTCAGGCGTCCATCCCGGGCGAAGGCTCCGCCGACATCCGCGGGCGGGTTCTGCGCGCCCGCGAGCGGCAGGGCCAGCGGCTCGCCGCCATGCGCCTGCGCACCAACGCCGAACTCACCCCTCGCCTCCTCCGGCGCCTCTGTCCCCTGGGCCCCGACGCCCGGCAACTGCTCACCGCCGCCGCCGAGCGCCTCGGGCTCTCGGCCCGCGGCCACGACCGCATCATCAGGGTGGCCCGCACGATCGCCGACCTCGCCGGCTCGGAGGCCATCACCGGCGAGCACTGCGCGGAGGCCATCCAATACCGAGGCCTCGACCGCCAGTGGCGGGGGTGACAGCATCCGCGGTGGTGACGCGCAACAGGGCTTCAGCGACCTTGGCGCGACGGAATCGTAGGGCGCCGGCCGGGCGGCTGCTCCGAAGCACCGAGCGGACAACCGCTCTGAGATTGAGGCGCGTCAGGGGTGAGGGGCGCGGCCGGTCAGCGCGCGCGGCGGGGAATGTTCGTGTAGACGGTCGCGCCGTCATCCTCGACGAAGCGGTAGGTCGGGGTCTGTGCCGCCTCACTGGACGCGAGCCCGACAAAGGCCTCTCCGCCGACGATCTGGAGGATTCGCGTGACGTACTGCTGGGTCTCGGGATACGGCGGGATCCCCCTGTATTGCAGCACCGCGCGCTCGCCGGCGTTGTAGGCGGCGAGCGCGAGAGGCAGGTTGTTGTCGAAACGCTCGATCAGACCCCGGAGATGGCGTACCCCGCCGTCGATGTTCTCGGCGGGATCGAACGCGTCGCGAACGCCGAGCTGGCTCGCGGTGGCCGGCATGAGCTGCATCAAGCCGCGCGCGCCCTTGCGGGAAACCGCACGCGGATTGAAGCCGGACTCCACCCTGATGACCGCCGTGACCAGCTCTTCGGGAAGGCCGTGCCGCTCGGCCGCGTCTCGGATCTGCGCGCCAATGGAGGTCGTCGTGCGCCCCGGCACGGGAGAAATGACGGCGGTCGGTGTCACCGCGGGAGACGGCGGTAGTGCGAGGCCGAGACGCTGATAGCGCGGATCGGACGGCGCGTTCGTCAGGTGGACCGTCCCGTCAGATTCGCCCAGCTGGACGACCTGGGCCTGCACCTGCACCGCGGCGGGTCCAGCCGTGACGACGGCCAAGGCGAAGGCGCAGAGGGCGGCGAGTCGCACCCGGTCATTGTAACCAACCCCCGGGCGAGCGCCAAGCCGCGGGGACGGCGGGTACTGGGACAGTCAATCGACTAGCCCATTACCGGACGGCGGGTGACGCCCGACCGTCCGCTCCGACGGCAGAACCGCCGGGCGGGTGCGCCGCCCGCAGCCCACTTCAGTAGATGGCTGCGGGCGCCGCCGGGCCGGGATGTTCGGCCGGGGTAGGCTCGAGGGCCCAGTCGAGAACCTGGTCCACCGAGTCAGCCAGCTTGAAGGTCATCACCTCCCGCACCGGGCCAGGGACATCCTCCAGCAGGCTCTTCTCGTTCCGTCGAGGAAGGATGACCGTCCGCAAGCCCGCACGGTGCGCGGCCAGGATCTTCTCCTTGATCCCTCCCACCGGAAGCACGCGACCCACGAGGCTGACCTCGCCGGTCATGGCGAGGCCGGCCTGGATCGGACGCCCGGTGAGCAACGACACGAGCGCGGTGGTCATCGTCACACCCGCCGAAGGCCCGTCCTTGGGGATGGCGCCCGCCGGGACGTGCACGTGGATGTCGGACGTCTCCCAGAAATCCGCCGGGATGGACAGCTCCCGGGCGTGCGCGCGCACCCACGACAGGGCCGCCTGCACGGACTCCTTCATGACGTCGCCGAGCTGGCCGGTGAGGGTCAAGGTCCGCTTGCCGCTCATGCGGCTGGCCTCGACGAAGAGCACGTCGCCACCGGCCGGCGTCCAGGCGAGCCCCACGGCCACTCCCGGTTCACGTGTTCGCTCCTCGACCTCCTCGAACTCGAAGCGCGGCACGCCGAGGAACGTGGTCACGAGATCAGGCGTGACCGACACGGGCTCTTCCCGGCCCTCCGCGCGCCGGCGCGCCACCTTCCGGCAGACGCTGGCGATCTCGCGCTCCAGATTGCGCACCCCCGCCTCCCTGGTGTAGCCCCGCGCGAGCAGGCGCAGCGCCTCGGGCGTGAACGCGATGTCGTCTCCTGGCCGCAGACCGTGCTCGCGCGCCTGCTTGGGCACCAGGTGCTTCTGCGCGATGGCGACCTTCTCCTCCTCGGTGTAGCCGGCGAGATGGATGACCTCCATGCGATCGCGCAGAGTCGCCGGCACCGCATCGATCACGTTGGCCGTGGTGATGAAGAGGACGCGCGACAGATCGAAGGCCACGTCGAGATAGTGGTCGCGGAAGGCCGCGTTCTGCTCGGGATCGAGCACCTCGAGCAACGCCGAGGCGGGATCGCCGCGGAAGTCCATGCCCAGCTTGTCGATCTCGTCGAGCATGAAGACCGCGTTCCTCGAGGCCGCGCGCCGGAGTCCCTGAACGATCTGGCCAGGCAGGGCGCCGATGTACGTCCGGCGATGCCCGCGGATCTCCGCCTCGTCGCGTATGCCGCCCAGCGAGATCCGGTGGAACTTGCGGCCCATGGCGCGGGCGATGGAGCGACCCAGCGACGTCTTGCCCACGCCGGGGGGCCCCACGAAGCAGAGAATCGGATCCTTGCCGTCGGGCCGGATCTTCTTGACCGCGATGTATTCGAGGATGCGGTCCTTGATCTTGCCCAGCCCCTCGTGGTCCTCATCGAGGATGGCGCGCGCCGCCGCGATGTCCACCAGGGGCGCCGGCACGTCCTTCCACGGCATGGCGATCAGCCAGTCGATGTACGTCCGGGCCACGGTGTATTCGGCGGCGGCCGGCGGCATCTTGGCCAGCCGGTCCAGCTCGCGGACCGCCTCCTTGTGTGCCTCTTCGGTCATGCCGGCCGCTTCGACCTTCTCGCGCAGCTCGTCGATCTCCCGCGTGCGCTCGTCCCCGTCGCCCAGCTCTTTCTGGATGGCCTTGAGCTGCTCGCGGAGGTAGTACTCGCGCTGGCTCTTCGACATCTCCGAGTGCACCTCGGACTGGATCTTCGAGCCCAGCTCGAGGACCTCGACCTCCTTGCCGAGGGCGGTCACGAGCTTTTGCAGGCGCTCCTTGACATTGACCGTCTCCAGCAATTCCTGCTTGAGGGACAGGGGCAGCGCAGGAAGGGCCGCCGCCATGAGGTCGGCCAGCACGCCGGGCGCAGTCGCGGTGTTCTCCGCTACGGTGGCCAGCTCATCGGGCAAGGTCGGCGAGAGCGAGACGACCTTCTGGAAGAGCGCACCCGCGCTCCGCACCAGCGCCTGCGACTCGAGATCCGAGGAACCTCCCTCGGACTCCTCGATCGCTTCGACCCGAGCGCGCAGGAAGGGCTCGGTCTGCACCAGCTCTAAAATTCGGAACCGGGCAAGGCCCTGGACCACCAGACGCACGTTGCCATCCGGTTGCTTGAGCACTTTGTGAATCGTCGTCACCGTGCCGATGCGGTGGAGGCCCTCGAGCTTCGGCGCATCCTCGGCGGGGTCGCGCTGCATGATCGCGCCGATGAGCCGTCCGCCCTGCACCGCGTCCTCGAGCAGGCGAATCGACGACGCGCGCCCCGCCGCCAGCGGCATGACCGCGTGCGGGAACAGCGCGCTGCCGCGCAACGGAAGAATGCCGAGGATATCGGGAACCCGGAACTCGCTCTTCTCTTCAGTCATGGTGTCCTTCGTTCCTCATCGTCAGAACAGATCCACGGGCTGGAGCTGCCCGGCCGCCGCCTTCACCAGCGATTCGCGGGACTCACGCCGGGCCACGCTCTCCACGTCACCGCCCATCTCGCGCACGTGCGCGACAAGATCCTGGATCTGCTTCTGCATATCGACCATCCGGCGCCTCATCTTTAGGATGACCTCGACACCGGCCAGATTCACTCCCATATCGCGGGTCAAGCGGAGCAGCCGCCCCAGCTCCTCCACGTCCTCCTGGGAGTACATGCGGGTGCGCCCCACGCTGCGGCTGGGCCGCAACAGCCCCTTCTTCTCGTAGAAGCGCAGGGTCTGCGGGTGCACCTCGAGCATCTCGGCAACCACGCCGATCATGTAGAGAGGACGGTTGCGGTCCGTCATTGTAGGAGCCGCCAGTCCGGCTTGAAGCGCAGGTGGCCTGTTCGAGGTGCGCTGGGCTTCACTCCGCGCCTCCCTGGAACCGCGCGAGGTCGGTCCGCAGCGACATGGGAAGCAGCCGCTCGAGGTCGCGCACCATCTCGTCCGTCCGGGGATCGAGCCCCCGGGGAATCTCCACGCGGACCGTGACGTAGAGGTCACCCGTTCCCTCGTCGCTGAGCCGCGGCAGTCCCTGACCCCGCAGCCGGAAGACTTGGCCTGGCGCGGTCCCGGGGGGCACGACGAGGACGGCCTCGCCAGCGGGCGTGGGCACGGTGATCCGCGCCCCGCGCAGGGCCTCCCAGATGCTGATGGGGATCTCACCGTGCACGCTGTCGCCTTTTCGCACGAAGAAGGGATGCTCGCGGACGCGCGTGCTCACCACAAGATCACCGCGGGGCCCGCCGAAGGGGCTGGCGTGACCTTCTCCGGTCACCCGGATCTGGGCGCCAGAGTCCACGCCCGCCGGGATGCCGATCCGCACGCGTTCCGTCGCGCGGCGCACGCCGCGCCCCTGGCAGGGAGCGCACCGGCCGCTGGCAAAGCCGCCCGCCGCGCCACAGTCCGGACACGGAGAGAAGCGTGTCACCGGCACGGCCAGCACGACCCCACGAGCGGCCTCGGCGAACCCGAGCTCGACGGTCATGTGCACATCGTCGCCGCGTCGGCCGGCCGCGAGCGCGTCCCCCGGCGGCATGGCGCCGAACTGGTCGTAGTGCGCGCGGGTGTGCGGGTCACTCAGGATCCGGTACGCGTCGCGGATCTCCTCGAACAAGCCCCGGGCCCGCTCGTCCCAGAAGTTCACGTCCGGGGAGTACTGCCGCGCGAGGCGCTGGTACGCCTGACGCACCTCGCGCGGCCCCGCCGTGGCCGCGACGCCGAGCACCGCGTAATAGTCGCGCCGCATGGCCTACTTCTTGTCGCCGAGGTCCTCGAATTCGGCGTCCACCACCTCGCCCTCCTTGGGTCCGCCGGGGGCACCCTCCCGCTTGGCGTCGCCCTGCTGGGCGGACTGCGCCTCGCGGTACATGACCTCCGCCAGCTTGTGAGACGCCCGGGTCAGTCCCTCCTGCGCTCGCTTCATGCGATCGAGGTCCTCACCCTTGAGGGCCTCGCGGGCCTCGGCCAGGGCATCGTCGACCGCCTTGCGATCGGCCTCGGCCAGCTTGGCGCCATGCTCGTTGAGCGTCCGCTCCGTGGAGTAGACGAGCGAGTCCGTGTGGTTGCGGACCTCGATCTCCTCCTTGCGCTTGGCGTCCTCGGCGGCGTTCGCCTCCGAGTCCTTCACCATCCGCTCCACCTCGTCCTTGGTGAGGCCAGAGGAGGCAGTGATGGTGATGTTCTGCTGCTTGCCGGTGGCGTTGTCCTTGGCCGAGACGTTCAGGATGCCGTTGGCGTCGATGTCGAACGTCACCTCGATCTGCGGTATGCCCCGCTGCGCCGGGGGGATGCCCACCAGGTGGAACTTCCCGAGCGTACGGTTGTCGCGCGCCATCGGCCGCTCACCCTGGAGGACGTGCACTTCGACCGAGGTCTGGCTGTCCGCCGCCGTGGTGAAGATCTCGCTCTTCTTGGTGGGAATCGTCGTGTTGCGCGTGATCAGCGGCGTCATCACCCCGCCCAAGGTCTCGATCCCCAGGGACAACGGCGTCACGTCGAGCAGGAGGAGATCCTTCACCTCACCGGTCAGCACCGCCGCCTGCACCGCGGCGCCCACCGCCACGACTTCGTCGGGGTTGACGCCCTTGTGCGGCTCCTTGCCGAAGAGCTGCTTCACGGCCTCCTGCACCTTCGGCATGCGGATCTGACCACCGACCAGGATCACCTCGTCGATGTCGCCCGGGCTCACTCCGGCGTCCTTCATGGCCTGGCGGCATGGGCCCAGGGTGCGCTCGATCAGGTCGGCCACCAGCGATTCCAGCTTGGCCCGGGTCAGGGTCAGCACCAGATGCTTGGGCCCGCTGGCGTCGGCGGTGATGAAGGGCAGGTTGATCTCCGTCTGGAGCGTCGAGGAAAGCTCACACTTGGCCTTCTCGGCGGCCTCCTTGAGCCGCTGCAGGGCCATGCGGTCCTTGCGCAGATCGATCCCGTGCTCCTTCTTGAATTCCTCGGCGATCCAGTCCATGACCCGCTGGTCGAAATCGTCGCCGCCCAGATGGGTATCGCCGTTGGTGGCCTTGACCTCGAAGACGCCCTCCCCGATCTCGAGGACCGAGACGTCGAACGTCCCGCCGCCGAGGTCGTACACGGCGATGGTCTCGTCCTTCTTCTTGTCCATGCCGTAGGCGAGGGCCGCCGCCGTGGGCTCGTTGATGATGCGGAGCACCTCCAGTCCGGCGATCTTTCCGGCGTCCTTCGTCGCCTGGCGCTGGCTGTCGTTGAAGTACGCGGGCACGGTGATGACCGCCTGGGTCACCTTCTCGCCGAGGTACGCCTCCGCCGCCTCCTTGAGCTTGCGCAGGATCATCCCGGAGATCTCGGGGGGCGCGTACTGCTTGCCGCGGATCTCCACGCGGGCGTCACCGTTGGAGGCCTTGACGGCCTTGTAGGGGACGAACTTGATCTCGCTCAGCACCTCGTCGTGGCGGCGCCCCATGAAGCGCTTGATGGAAAAGACGGTGTTCTCCGGGTTCGTGATCGCCTGCCGCTTCGCGACCTGGCCGACGAGCGTTTCCTCGTCCTTGGTGAACCCCACCACCGAGGGGGTCAGACGGCTCCCCTCCTGATTCGCGATCACGGTGGGATTCCCACCTTCCACCACCCCGACCACGG
>Ga0184637_10003099_pt1 | contig 10483 bp, 10 predicted proteins | sample PLM3_127_b2_FD_133143 | JGI IMG/M metagenome (GOLD analysis project Ga0184637, IMG submission 133143) | Groundwater sediment microbial communities from an aquifer in East River, Colorado, USA - PLM3_127_b2 | ecosystem: Environmental > Terrestrial > Soil > Riparian zone | place: USA: East River... | reverse complement strand
GCCAGCAGCCAGGGGACGGCCGACTCGGCCAGCAGGCTGCCGGCGATCAGCGAGGTGCGGCTCGCCTGGCTCGAGGTGGCGAGCGCGTCGAGCCACGCGGGCGCCACCCCCAGGAAGGTGCCCACCGCGCAGGAAACCATGGGATCGAAGTAGTCGCGGTTGAGTTTGTGCAACACCCCGAAGAAGTAGAGGAGGAAGAGCGCGACGCGCAGCACGGGAGCGAAGGTCTCGAGCCAGTCCTGGGGCGTCGGCCGCCAGGCCTTTCTGTGCGCCGCGAGCGGATAGGCGCACAGCACGACCGCGCTCGCGATCGCGTTGAGCAGCTGGTGATTGGCCGTGACGGGGCTGTCCCACGCGAACGTCGCGATCCGCAACGCGTGCATGGCCGCGAAGCCCGGCAACCAGCTCGGTCGCAGCAGCACGATCGCGCAGCAGGCGGCCGAGAGCGTGTGGAACGGCGAAGCGAACCAGGCATCGAAGGGCGCGATGTCGAGCAGGCCCGAGAACGCCCACAGATAAGCGAACAGGGCGAACGAGGTCATGCTGGGACGGGACTCCGCAGGCCGCTGCCGCGACGGGCACTGGAGCTCGGCCGCCCAACCTCGCTTCGGATGGCAGCCCGCTGCCTCAGATACCACGGGCCGCTGTTCGCGCAAGGCGAGCGGCCGCCGGGTATGCTCGGCGCGTGAGCCACCCGAGCCTCGCCGAAGTGCGCGCCGCCCAGACGCCCGCGCGGGAGGCCGCCTGGCTGAAGCGCGCCGGTCGCGCGTTCCAGATCCTCGCGCTGCTGCTGCTGCCGGGGCTCTTCCTCCGGTACGCGCATGGCAACCTCGAGGTCAACGACTTCTCCGTCTACTACACCGCCGCGCGTGCGGTTCTCGACGGCATCGACCCCTACTCGGTCGAAGGCCCCAACGGGCGGCCGTTCCGCTACCCGCCTGGCTTCGCCGTGCTGCTCGCCCCGCTCGCCGTGCTGCCCTTCCCGGTTGCGGCGGTGCTCTGGACCGCGCTCGGCTTCGCCGCCGTGCTCGCGAGCCTATGGCTCTGCCTCGATCTGCTCGGCCTCTCCCGGGGCCCGGCCGCCTGGATGGTGGGGGGGCTCGCGCTGCTGTGCAGCGGGCGCATGCTCGACAGCGAGCTCGGCAACGGCCAGGCCAATCACTGGGTGCTCCTCGGCCTCGCGGCCTGTGCCTGGCTCTGTGCGCGCGGGCGCTCGGCGCTCGGCGGCGTCGCCCTCTCGCTCGCGATCGTCGCCAAGGTGACGCCGCTCCTGCTGGCGGTCTACCTGGTCGGGAAGCGCGAGTGGCGAGCGCTCGCGGGCGTGCTGGCGGGGCTGCTGGTCGCGGGAGCGTTGCTGCCCGCGCTGGCGCTCGGACCTCGCGGGGCACTCGACGCCAATCTGGCCTGGGCGAACGCCACGCTGGGTCCCGTGATTCGGAGCCCGGCGCGTTCCACCACGCCCAGGCGCGATCACCCCGGCCGTGTGCACGGCATCTCGTTGCGCGCGCTCGCTCACCGACACCTCACCTGGTCGCAGGCCGCGTCGCACCACGACACGCCGGTGTTCGTGAACAGCTTCGCCTGGTCGTCGCGAACCGCGGAGCGCGTCTATCGCGCGGTCGCGCTGCTGGCGCTGGCCGCCGCGGCGCTCGCCCTGGGCGCGCGGCCGGCGCGCGACGGGCCCCGTTGGCTGCTCGAGGTATCGATCGTGGCGGCGACCATGGTGCTGATCGCGCCGCTCTCCCGGAAGGCGCACTTCGCGGTACTGCTGCTGCCCTTCGTGTACGCAGTCGCGCAGGCCGCGAAGCCCGGCCGGCACGCCGCGCTCGCCTGGGTAGTGCCTCCCGCGCTGGCCTTCATCGCGACCTCTCCGGGTGTCATGGGCAAGCAGGGAGCGGCGGTCGCTCTCGCTTGGGGCGCCTACACAACGGCCGCGCTATGGCTGTGGGCCGGCGCGCTGCATGCGGGCTGGCGCGATTCGCGAAGCGCATGAGCTGGAGTCCTGCGTCGCTAGGAGATCCCGCATGAATCCCGACGCGCTGGCCAGCCTCGACCGCGAGGCCTATCTCAATCTCGCGACCTTCCGCCGCAGCGGAGCGGCGGTGGAGACTCCCGTGTGGTTCGCCGCGCACGCGGGCCGGCTCTACGTGTTCACGGAGGCAGCCGCAGGCAAGGTCAAGCGGCTGCGCGCAAACCCTTCGATCCGGATCGCGGCGTGCAGCGTGCGCGGTCGTCCGAAGGGAGCCTGGCTCCCCGGCCGGGCGCGCCGGGTCGACGATCCCGCCACGGTCGCCGCCGCCTACCGGGCGCTCCGGCGCAAGTACGGCTGGCAGATGTGGCTGGCCGATCTCTTCTCGCGACTCGCCGGCCGCATCGAGCAGCGCGCGATCCTCGAGCTCGAGGTCTGATGCGCGAGCCGCCAGCCGGCGGCTCAACGGGCGGCCGTCGCCTGCCTGAAGGCGCGCCGCTGGACCTGCATCTGACGTGCGGTCAGCGTGCTCCCGTCGGGGCTCCAGCCCGGCGGCTGCAGCAGATGGAGGGCTGCCTCGCGCCACGACCGCGCGTGCAGGGCGTCGCGGAACATCGCCCGCCACTCGTGGAACGCGATCTGGAAGGGGTCGAAGGTCCGGATGTTTTTGGTGAGGCCGTAGTCGACCGGAGCCCGCTCGGGCTCGAAGCTTCCGAACAGCCGGTCCCACACGATCAGGATGCCAGCGTAGTTGCGGTCGAGGTACTCGACGTTCGCGCCGTGGTGCACGCGATGGTGCGACGGCGTGTTCAGCACCCACTCGAGCGGCCCCAGCCGCCCGATCAGCTCGGTATGGATCCAGAACTGGTAGATCAGGCTCACGGCCTGCGCCGTCAGGATCATGAAGGGATGGAATCCGAGCAGCGCGAGCGGCACCCAGAAGATCGGACCGGTGAGCGGGGTGGTCCAGGACTGGCGCAGCGCCGTCGAGAGATTGAAGTAGCGGCTGGAGTGGTGGTTGACGTGCGCCGCCCAGAAGAACCGCACCTCGTGGTGGAAGCGGTGGAACCAGTAGTAACAGAAGTCCTCGGCGAAGATGAGCAGCACCCAGGCGGCGGCGCCGGTGCCGATCTCGAAGCAGCGCAGCTGGTAGGCAGCGAAGAAGAGCGCGACGGCGGCGCCCTTCGTGAGCGCCGCGACCACGACGTTGCCGAGCCCCATCGAGAGGCTCGCCCAGGCGTCGCGTCGCTCGAAACCCTTCGCGCCCGGCGGCAGGCGCCGCTTCGCCAGCTGGACTTCGAGCAGCAGCAGCGCGATGAAGACCGGCACCGCGTATGCGATCAGCCGGGACACGCGCTAGCCGTCCAGCTCGGCCCGCACCAGGCGCTCGAGCCAGGCGAGGCTCCGATGCCCGGTCCCGGCGTCCGCCGTCACCAGTCCGCCCAGCGCCGCTCCCTGCAGCGCCGCGATCACGGTGTCGACGACGGCGTCGAAATCGGGGTTCGCGTCGGCGGCCTTCGGAAACAGCTCGCGCGCCTCGCGCAGCAGGTTGGCATGGTGCCGCGCGAGCACGGGCGCGAGCTGGGCGCGCAGCACCGCGTCCGTACGCGCGGCCGTGTAGAGCTCGAGAGCCGCGAGCAGGCGGGGCTCGCCGAAGCTGCGCGCGAGCTGGGCCAGCGCCGCGCCGAATCGATCGCCCTGCGGGCCGGCCTCGCCGAAGCCGGCGCGGAAGTCCTCGATCAGCGCGGAGAAGAGCCGCTCGGCCATGGCGCCCACCAGCCCCGCCTTGCTCTGGAAGTGCTTGAACAAGGCGCCCTGCGAGAGGCGTGCCTGGCGGCAGATCTCGGTGGTGGTGAGCGCGGCGTAGCCCTGCGCGACCAGCGTCTCGATCGCGGCGTCGAGCAGGCGGGCGCGAGTCGCGAGGCTGCGGGCCTGTCGCGGGCGGAGCGGGAAGGCTGCGATCGGCGGAGCCAGGCCGCGGGAGGCGTGAGACATTCCCGCCAGACTAGCCGACCCTAAAGAAAGTGACAAGTCACTTTCTTTAGATCGGCCGCTCGCTCGCCTCCACACGCCCACGGCAGGCCTGGAGCACCCGCCGGCTGTAGGCCGCGGGGATCCGTTCGCTGCGCCGCAGCATGTCCGACACCCGCGTCGGACCCCAGTTGTACGCGGTGAGCGCGATCGAGAGGTTTCCGTAGCGGGCGCGCAGCCGCTCCAGATAGGTCACGCCGAGCCGAACGTTTGCGACGGGGTCGAATAGCGTCTGGGGGCCGTCCCAGCGCAGGCCGACCTCTGCCGCGACGGCCCGCCCCGTGGTGGGCAGCAGCTGCATCAGGCCGAGGGCGCCCTTCGGTGAGACGGCAAGGGGATCGCCCCCGCTTTCGACCCGGATCACGGCCAACACGAACTCGGGAGAGAAGCCGGCGCGACGGGCCTCGGCGGCCACCGTGCGGGCCACTCGGCCGACCTCCAAGCGGGATAGCGGCGTTCCGAGCTCGCGAAGCGCCGACTCGATCGCCGGCACCTCCGGGGTCCACGGGGCCAGTGCGGCGGCTGCATCGGCTGTGGAGCCCGCGAGGCCCATCGGTGGCGCCATCCCCGAGGACAGGGAGAGCCAAGCCAGTCCAGCGAGCAGGACGGTCCACGTGCGGCGATCGCGCATGGGCAACTCCTTTCGGCAGCCGTTCGACCCCGCCGGACGAAGCCGGCGTCGGGCACTGGCTTTGCGTCTCCGGCTCCCGCCGGGTTTGCTCTTCTCGAGGAGCAGCCCGGTCCAGACCTACGGCTGCATCCCAGGCGACGGCCGTGTGGCTCCGCCGCCTTTTCCCCCCATCTTTTCGGCCTGACGGGGTGGGGACCTTATCCGGTCCGAGAAGCCGATGCACCTCGGCGGCTTGTGGTGAGCTCCTGCGGCCGGGCTGCGCACCCGTGAAGTGCTTCAGAGGTTGAGGACGCGCCCGTAGGCGTCGAGCACGGCTTCGTGCATCGACTCCGAGAGCGTCGGGTGCGCGAACACCGTCCGCATCAGCTCCGCCTCGGTCGTCTCGAGGCTGCGCGCGATCGCGAAGCCCTGGATCAGCTCGGTGACCTCGCTGCCGATCATGTGGGCGCCCAGCAGCTCTCCCGTGCGCGCGTCGAAGACGGTCTTCACGAAGCCTTCGGTCTCGCCCAGCGCGAGCGCCTTGCCGTTGGCGAGGAACGGGAAGCGCCCCACGCGAACCTCCCGCCCGAGATCCCGCGCGGCGCGCTCGGTCAGCCCCACACTGGCGATCTGCGGGCGGCAATAGGTGCAGCCGGGAATCTGGGTCGCGTCGAGCGGATGCACGCCGGGCACTCCCGCGATCCGCTCCACGCAGACCACCCCCTCGTGGCTCGCCTTGTGGGCGAGCCAGGGAGGGCCCACCACGTCCCCGATCGCGTGCACGCCGGGCTCGTCCGTTTCGAGCCACTCGTTCACCAGGATGTGTCCCCGCTCGATCCGCACGGCGGTTCCCTCGAGCCCCAGACCCTCGACGTTGCCCGTGATGCCGATCGCGAGGATCACGCGATCGACCCGCAGGGACTGCGTTGCGCCGTCCTCCGTGCGCAGCACCACGGCGACCTGGTCTCCGTCCTTCGACGTCGAGACCACACTCGTGCGTGTCTGGATGCGGATGCCCTGCTTCTCGAACGCCCGGTGCGCGGCCGCCGCGATCTCGTCGTCCTCGACCGGGAGGATTCTCGGCAGGATCTCGACCAGCGTCACCTGGGAGCCGAGGTCCCGGTAGAAGCTCGCGAACTCGACGCCGATCGCACCCGATCCCACCACCAGCAGCGACTCGGGGAGTCGCTTCGGAACCATGGCGTCCTTGTAGGTCCAGATGCGCTCCCCATCGGGCTCGAGGCCCGGGAGCGTGCGCGCTCGCGCACCGGTGGCGAGCACGACGTGTGGCGCGGCGAGCTGCACGGGAGCCGCGCCTTCCCGTTCGACGGCGATCCGGCCCGGACCGGCGAGGCGTCCCTGACCGTCGAAGACCGGGATCCCGTTCTTCTTCATCAGGTGCTTCACGCCCGCAGAGAGCCGCTTCGCGACCGAGCGCGAGCGCGCCACCACCTTCTCGAGATCGAAGCGTACGTCGCTCGCGTGGAAGCCGAAGGCGTCGAGGTGGCGCAGCAGGTGCTGGATCTCGGAGGCGCGCAGCAGCGCCTTGGTCGGGATGCAGCCCCAGTTGAGACAGATCCCGCCCAGGTGTTCGCGCTCGACGATCGCAGCGCGCAGCCCGAGCTGGCGAGCGCGGATCGCGGCGATGTATCCGCCAGGGCCCGCCCCCACCACGATCAGGTCGAATTCCGTGTCCGGCATGGTCCCTATCTATAGCAACCCACCGATCGCTCCTGATGGCGACGTCGCCACGCCGACGCACTCCCCGTAGAGCCGGCGCGCAGCTCCTGCGTCGTCTTTACCGGATCCGACCGGGGTGGAATACTGGGCGCGTGCTCCGGCCGGCTCACCGCAGGCTCCTGTTCGCTGCCGTCTTCCTCGCCTGCATGGCGGGCGGGCTCGGGACGACCGCGCGCCGCCGCAGCGCCGCCGCGCTCGAACGCGGCGACCTCACGACCGCCGCAGCGATCCAGAGCCGGCTCGCCTGGCTGCACCTCGACGACGCCGGCCAACGCTATGCGCTCGCGCGCGCCCTGGTCGCCGCCGGCCGGCTCGACGACGCGGTGGCGCAGTACCAGCGCGGGCTCGCGCGCGCGCCTCGGGGTAATCAGTGGTCCGCGCTCGCCGCCGTACAGGTCCGCCGCGGCGACGCCGAGGCCGCGATCGACGCCTGGCAGCGCGGGTTCGAGATCGATCACTTTCCGAGATACCTCCACCGTGCGAGCAAGCTCCTGCTCGAACGGGGCGAGCCGGAGCGCGCCTTCGATTTCTTCGAGCGCGCGAACCTGGTCGATCCCCCCTCCGCGACGATGCATGCCCGGCTCGCGGCCATGGCGGCAAGCATGGGGCTTCCCAGGCAGCGGATCCGTCACCTGCGCGCAGCGCTCGAGCTCGAGCCCACGCAGCAGGGCCTTCGCCTGTTGCTCGCCTGGCTGCTCGCCACCAACGAAGATCCGCAGCTGCGCGGCAGCGCGGACGCGGTGCGGCTGGCCGAGGCACTCGCGAGCGAGACCGGACGACGCGACGCCCTGGTGCTCGACGTGCTGGCGGCCGCGTTGGCGTCGGACGGGCGCTTCGACGCGGCCGTGTTGGTCGCCGTCGAGGCGCGTGACCGGGCCTCGCGGCACGGCGACAGCGAGCTGGCGGCGTCGATCCGGCAGCGGCTCGCCCTCTACCGCAGCGGGCGCGCCTACTTCGAGACCCCCCCGGCGGCCGCGCACGGTTGAGTGCGGCGCTCAGCCCGGGCCGCTCGCGGGCTCCAGACAGGCCGCGTCGTCGAAGCGCGGATCGTTCACGCGCCGGCCCACCGCCTGCAGCTCGAGGCCCTCGGCCGGCGCGCCGCGAGCGAGCCGCGTCAGGGTGGCCTGGTCGGTGGGCCGCGGATCGAGCCAGGTCGCGTAGTCGGCGGGATCCAGGATCACCGGCATGCGGTCGTGTACCGCTCGCAGCTTCGGGTTCGCGGAGGTGGTGAGCAGTGTGCAGCTCTCGATGCTCGCGCCTTCGGGGTCGCGCCAGCTCTCCCACAGGCCCGCGATCGCGAAGCAGCGACGGCCCGGGAGGGCGATGTGAAAGGGTTGCTTGGCGCCGCCGGCGCGCACCGCCCATTCGTAGAAGCCGTCCGCGGGAACCAGACAGCGGCGCTTGCGGAAGGCGCCGCGGAAGGACGGCTTCTCGGCGACCGTCTCGACGCGGGCGTTGATCATCCGGCTGCCGATCTTGGGATCCTTCGCCCAGGCGGGAATCAGGCCCCAGAGCCGGAGTGCGAGCACGGGGCGCGTGCCATCCAAGGCCTGCGCGATCGTGGCGATCGGCTGCCCCGGAGCGACGGTGAAGCGCGGCGAGAGCAGGGGCGTCTGGTCGAGGCCGAAGTGCCGGGCGACCTCTTCGGGTGTCGTCGTGAGCGTGAAGCGGCCGCACATCGCTTCCGGGGACCCTCCGAGGCGTGAAAGGTACCCCGCGCGGCCGGCGGGCTCACCCAATTCGGCAGCCGACTTCCCTTCGCGAAGCCAGGGCCGAGCCGCAAGTCGCGTGCAGGCAGCGCGGAAGGCCGCGGCTTTTGCGCGCGATTGAGGCGCCGTCACGGCGCGGCCACAGGCGCGCACGCTTCTTGCAGCGATGCCCACCGGGGTCCCTTCTCCGAGGTACGACCGCATGCCGAAATTCCGATTGCAGACCGCCGTGCTGCTCGCGGCAGCGACACTCACGCCCGGCTGCCTCTACTACGGAAATCAGGGCCGCGACGTCGACCGCACACCGATCGTCGATACCGGCGTGGGGGCCACGATCCTGATGCCCGGCCAGTCCGCCCCCAACTTCCCGGGTGGTTCCGCGACGCCGGGCGGCAGCGAGCCCGGCGCCTCCGGATCTTCCTCCGGCGGCCCGGGCTCCGCACACAGCTCGGGCGCGCCGACAGGCGGCGGCCCCATCTCGATGATCGGCGGAACCCGGGTCGACGAGACCAGGCACGCTCGCACCCACGAGGAGCCGGTCTGGCTCAAGTACCTGACCCTCCCCTTCGCCGTGGCGGCGGCGCCCTTCGTCGCCGCCAAGGAAGCGATACAGGGCGAGCCCGAGCCGGGACCGGAAGTCCCGCGCGTCGATCCGCCGCGACCGCAGGCCGCCGCCAGGCCGCCCGGCACGAGCTACGAGGAGCAGCAGCTCGACGGACTCGAGCAGGAGCTCGATCAGCGCCAGGCGTCCACGGCTTCGCCCCGCACCGGGGCTTCGCCCGCGCAGCCCAGCGCGACGCGCGCGCCCTCGATCGCCGACGAGCTCGCCTCGCTGCAGCGCGCGCCCGTCGAAGCGAGCGCCCGGCCCACGCCGCCCGCTCCCGAGAGCACGCAGGCCGCGCCGCGCCTGCCAACCGGCTCCGAACCCATCGCCGACGGCATCGTCGATCGCAACCAAGATGGCCGCGTCGACCTCTGGATCTACCGCGAGCAGGGCGAGATCGTCCGGCGCGTGCTCGACGAGGACTACGACGGCGCCCCCGACAGTTGGATCGACTATCAGGAGGGCGAGCCCGTGCGGCGCCGGGCCGACACCAACCACGACGGCGCGGTCGACAGCTGGACCTTCTTTCGCGACGGCGAGACGACGCGCCACGAGCAGGACACCACCGGCAACGGCTTCCGGGATCGCATCGGCTTCTACCAGGCGGGCAAGCTGGTGCGGGAGGAGCTGGACACGCGCGGGAGCGGACGAGCGGACGCGATCGTCTACTACGACGATCGCGAGCAGATCGTGCGCCGCGAAGAGGACACGGACCACGACGGCCGGATCGACGTGATCTCGCACTACGAGAAGGGCCGTCTCTCCCGGCGGGAGCTGCTGGACGCAGCCGCCCAGGCGCCGCGCCCCGATCCTTCGCGCGCGACCCCCTGAGCCCGTGCCGCGCACCCTGCTCCACGCGCTGGCGTTTCTGCTGGGCCTCTGGCTCGCGCTCCTGCTCTGGCCGCTGCACGCCGCCGCGGCCAGCAGCGAGGCCGGCGATCCGGCTGCCTTCGCGAAGCTCGAGGCCGACTTCCACGACCAGGTGAACGCGGTCCGCAGCTCGCGACACCTGATCGCGCTGCGGCGGTTCTCCGAGATCGACCGCATCGCGAGGGCGCATAGCCAGGACATGGCGCGCCGCCACTATCTCAGCCACGTCTCTCCGGAGGGACGCAATCCCGTCGACCGGCTGCACGCCGGCGGCGTCACCGGCTTCACGCTCGCCGCCGAGAACGCGGGCTTGACCAGCCGCGGGGATCCCAACAACGAGATCCTCCAGGGCTGGCTGCACTCGGACGACCACCGCCGCAATCTCTACGCCCCGCCCTTCAACGGCACCGGCGTCGGCGTCGCCCAGGCCTCGGACGGCACCTTCTACTACACCCAGCTCTACGTAACGCTCCCGCGCTAGGCCTGGGTGAACTCCGCTCCGGCCTGAGTGAACTTCGCTCGCCTTCGGCTCGCTGCGCGCGCGCTTCGCGCGCTTGCCGGACTCTTCACGAGCGCGGTGTTCGACGACGACGGATGCAAGGTCGCCTTCCCAGGCGACCGCGCAGCGAGGCGAAGCCGAGCGGAGTCCGGGTGGCGCGGGCCGTTCCCGCGCCGGGACCCGAAAGGTCGCTGCGCGCTTCGCTTGCTACGGCCGGAGCGTGGCGGTGATCTGGCGATCGTCCCAGTAGATGTCGAGGGGCTGCGCGAGCTGGACCTGCTCGGGGAGCACGACGTAGCCGAGCACGTCGGAATCCGGGGCGAGCTCGCCGATACCACCGCGGATCAGGCCGAGCTGGGTGGGATCCTCGGGGTCGGGGTGGAACGCCTGGTGCCCCTGCACGAACGTGAAGTTCGGATGGAACGACGTCGGCGCCGCGGCGCGCGACCTC
>Ga0184637_10003098_pt1 | contig 10483 bp, 10 predicted proteins | sample PLM3_127_b2_FD_133143 | JGI IMG/M metagenome (GOLD analysis project Ga0184637, IMG submission 133143) | Groundwater sediment microbial communities from an aquifer in East River, Colorado, USA - PLM3_127_b2 | ecosystem: Environmental > Terrestrial > Soil > Riparian zone | place: USA: East River... | reverse complement strand
GCCCTGCGCCGCGTCGGCAACCGCGCCCAGCACGTCGTCGCGGCGGGTCGTTTGGATCGCGCTGCCCTCTCCATCCTGCTGCCATCCGACAAAGGTGCCGCGGTCGTCGCGCATGGGGATCTTGGCAGGCTCGCGCCCGCCCTCGGCGACGAGAATCAGATGGATGCCGAGTCCCACGAGCCGCTGCGCCTCCTGAAGCGCCCGCTCGAGGGAATCGTGCGCCTCGCCGTCGGTGAACACCACCAGCACCCGATCCGCGATTTCCGGACTGGCGCGGAGCAGCTCGACACCCTGCGCCAATGCTGGGGCGAGCGACGTGCCTCCCTCGGAGGCGACGTCCGGATCGAGGGCGTCGAGGTAGAGCGCCAGCGCCGAGCCGTCCACCGACAGCGGGGAGAGGATGTAGCTCGTCCCGGCGAACGCCGTGAGGCCGAGGCGGTCACCATCGAGATCCTGCACGAGCCGCCGCGCCTCGCGCAGCGCCCGGCCCAGCCGGCTGGGCGTCGCGTCCTCGGCGAGCATCGAGCGCGAGATGTCCACCGCCAGCACCAGGTTGAGCCCGCGCGTTTCGGTGACGATTCGTTCCTCACCCCAGCGAGGCCCCGCGAGCGCGACGGCGGCGAGGCCGGCGGCGAGCCCGAGCGCCGCGGGCCCGAAGCGGCCCGCGGCGCGCGCGGCCCGGCCCGTGGCCTCCGACCAGGCCGCCGCCCGGCGCAGGCGGGCGCGCCGGGCCCACGCCGCCGCGAACCAGACGGCGCCGCCGACCACCGGCGACAACGCGACGACGACCGGAGCGTCGAACGTCATCAGGGCACCCGCACGGCGAAGGTCCCGGCGACGACCAGCTCGAGCGCGAGCGCGAGCAATCCCAGCCCGAGGGGCCAGCGATACGCCTCGTCGTAACGTCGATAGACGAGGTGCTGGACCGGCGTCTTCTCGAGGCGGTCAATCTCGGCGAAGATGTTGGACAGCGACGCCGCATCGGTCGCGCGGAAGTAGCGGCCGCCCGTGTTGTGGGCGATTTCCCCGAGTAGCTGCTCATCGATTTTCACCGGCATCGTCTCATAACGCAGGCCGAGCGGCCCCTGCCCTGTGGGCACCGGCGCTTCCCCCTGCGTTCCCACGCCGATCGTGTAGACCCGGATGCCGAACGTCGCCGCGGCTTGAGCCGCCGTGCGGGGGTCCACGGTCCCCTTGTTGTTCTCGCCGTCCGTCAGCAGCACCAGCACCTTGCTCTTCCCGGGCGCGCGCCGCAGCCGATTGGCCGCCGTCGCAATCCCGGTGCCGATGGCCGTGCCGTCCTCCAGGATGCCGACGCGCAGGCTGCGGATCGCTTGCTCGATTACGGGATAGTCGGTGGTGATCGGCACCTGTGTGAGTGCTTGCCCGGCGAACGCGACCAAGCCGATGCGGTCGGAGGAGCGCGCTCGTACGAACTCGATGGCGGTGCGCCGCGCGACGTCGAGCCGGTTCGCCGGGGAAAAGTCCTCCGCCAGCATACTGCTGGAAATGTCCAGGGCGAGGACGATCGAGATGCCTTCGCTGCGCAGCTCGGCGCGGGCCGAGCCGACCCGCGGTCCGGCGGCCGCGACGATCCAGGCGCCGAGGCAGATCGATCGCAGTATCACCGGCAGCCGCGCGATCCAGAGCCGCTCCGCGGTTCCCGCCGCGGGCCGCACGTCGCTCATCGGCGCCCCCGGCATGCGGGCCAGCCGCCGCGCGCGCCACCACCACCACAGCGGCAGACTCGCGAGCAACAGGAGTAGCAACGGCCGTGCGAACGTCACGGCGCCCCCCTCCCCCCGGCTCCCGCGACTTCCGCTTTGCCGAAGTCCTGCGCCAGCGCGCGGGCGCGCGCGGCAAGCGGCGCGACGTCCACGCTGTACGCCGTCGCGAACGCGACCTGGTCGAGCGTCCCGAGCAGCTCGCGCAGCTCCCGGAGCGGCGCATCGGGACGGACGCGCTCCACCGCGGCCAGGCACTCCCGGGTGCTCAACGCTTCGTGCGCCTCGGGAATGGCGCGCGCGATGGCGCTCCGCAGGCCGTGGGCGGCGCGGGCCGCGACCGCCTTGGGCTCGCCTGCCGCGAGCCAACGCACATCCGGTATGGCGGGGTCGAGCGCAAGCGCCGGCTCGGCCTTCACCGGTTTGGGGGGCCGCCGTCGCCGCGCGATGAGGGCGAGTAGAGCGCCGACGGCGAGCAGCACCGCCGCGATGACGGGGATCGGGCTCGCGCGCGTGAGCCGCAGCGGGCCGAGTGACGGCTGGGGTGCAGGCGCCTTCACACTGTCCGGAATGACGCTGGCGACGCGGAACGTTGCGGCGCCGCCGGGGATTGAATCGGCGGTCCCATCGGGGCCGAGGCGCCACAGCGGCGGCATGTCGAGCGTAATGGATCCGGGCGCCCAGGCCACGACCGCGTAGCGCACGACCCAGGCGTCTCCGCTCGGTGTGGCTATCACGGCTGCGTCGCCCAACGGCTCTGCCACGCTCCCCGACTCGAGCTTTCCGGCACGCACGCGCCAGCCCGGCGCCACGGGAATCGTGCGCTCGAGCCGGATCGTGTCGCCCACGGTGGGTTGCCGTGGAGCCGCGGTCCAGGCCCCCGCCTGCATGAGCAGCAATAGAATGGCGTTCATCGGCTGAGGCGTCGCGCGCGCTCGGCGAACGCGCGCCGCAGGGGCACGCCGTAGGGGACCGTCGTTTGCAGCGCGGCGCGGTCCACGCCGGCCTGCGCGAGCTTGCGCGTGCGCTCCTGCTGCATGCGCTCGGCCGCGACGCGGATGCGCGTGCGGGTCGGGGCGTGGCTCGTATCCACGAGCAGGCGCTTCCCGGTCTCGGCGTCCTCGAGCTCCACCCATCCGGCGTCGGGGAGGTCGTACTCCCGCGGGTCGTCCACCGTGATCGCCACGACCTCGTGACGCGCCGCCAGCTGGCCCAGCGGCTCCTCCCACCCTTCCGCGCGGAAATCGGACAGCACGACGACGATCGCGCGATGGCGCAGCAGCTTGGAAGCGTAGCGGAGGGCACCGGCGAGGTTCGTTCCCCGTCCTCTGGGGGCGAAGGCGACGAGATCGCGGATGACGCGCAGCGCGTGGGCACGGCCTTTGGCAGGTCGCACCACGAACTCCGGGGTGTCGGCGAAGAGCAGCGCGCCGACGCGGTCGTTGTGTCGCGCGGCGGCGAGGGCCAGGACGGCGGCCACTTCCACGGCCAGTCCCGCCTTGGTATAGGGCCGGCCGAAGTGCAGCGAGCCCGACTGGTCCACGATCAGGAGCAAGGTCAGCTCGCGCTCTTCCATGAACGTCTTGACGAACGGATGGCCCATCCGCGCGGACACGTTCCAATCGATGGCCCGGAAGTCGTCGCCCTGCTGATAGGCCCGCACCTCGGCGAACTCGATGCCTTGGCCGCGGAACACCGAGCGGTATTCGCCCGTGAACAACGAGTTGACGAGGGTGCGGGTCCGGAGCTCGATCCCCTTCACCTGCCGGAGGACTTCCCGCGTGATCACGGCACGCCCACGGCCTCCAGGATGCGTCCAATCACCTGGTCGGCGTCCATGTCTTCGGCTTCCGCCTCGAAGGTGAGGAGTACGCGGTGCCGCAACACGTCGAAGGCCATGGCTTTCACGTCCTCCGGCACGACGAAGGCGCGCCCCCGCAGGTAGGCGTGCGCGCGCGCCGCCTGCGCCAGGTAAATCGATGCCCGCGGGGATGCGCCAAAGGCGATCAGCGGCTTGAGCTCGGGAAGCCCGACCGTCTGCGGCTCGCGCGTCGCCCGCACGGCATCCACGATGTAGTCCACCACCTTCTGGTCCATGAACAGCTCGGCAATGGCGCTGCGCGCCGCCAGGATATCCTCGGCTTCGGCCACCCGTTGCACTTCGATGGGCCGGCCGCCCGCCATCCGCCCCACGATTTCTTTCTCCGCATCGCGCGAGGGATACCCGACCCGCACCTTGAGCATGAAGCGGTCGAGCTGGGCCTCCGGCAACGGGTAGGTGCCCTCGTGCTCGATCGGGTTCTGGGTCGCGAGCACCAGGAACGGCTCGCCCAGAAAGAAGGTCTCGCCGCCGATCGTCACCTGTTTCTCCTGCATCGCCTCGAGCAGCGCCGACTGCACCTTGGCCGGCGCGCGGTTGATCTCGTCGGCGAGCACGAGGTTCGCGAAGAGCGGCCCTTTCTTGGGGTAGAACTCCTGCGAGCGCTGATCGAACACCATCGTGCCGATCACGTCTGCGGGCAGCAGATCGGGCGTGAACTGGATCCGTGAGAAGCTGACCCGCAGGCACTCCGCTACCGTGCGCACCGCCAGCGTCTTTGCGAGCCCGGGCACGCCTTCGAGCAGAATGTGCCCGCCGGTGAGCAGCCCGATCAGCAGCCGCTCGACCATCACGTCCTGGCCGACGACACGCTTCGCGACCTCGCGAGTGATGCTCTGCGCCAGCGCCGCGTCGCTCGTCTTCACCGCGCGCGTCGTCATCGCAGGGACGCCTCTGCCGCCCGCTTCACCGTCGGCTCCTTGTCACGAGAGTAGAGTTCCAGCAGCGCCCGGGCCTCCGTGCGATCAAGTCGCGCCAATCCTTCGATTGCGGCGGCGCGCACGAACGGGGTGCGGCGCGGCCGGCCGCCCGGCTCGGCGAAACGCGCCAGTACCTCCAGCGCTTCCTTGGCCCCGAGCTGGCCGACGGCCTTCAGCAACGCAGCCAATACCCCCTCGTCGCCCTCCTGCTCCAGCCGCCGCACGAGCACCGTGGTCGCCCCCACGTCGCCGGCGGCCGCGATGGCCCGCGCCGCCGCGGTCCGCACCAGCACCGACTCGTCCTTGAGCGCGGGCATGGCCGGCCGCGACACCTCACGGCCCCCGAGCTCCGCCAGGCCGAGCAGCGCCGCCTCGCGCACGCGCTCGTCGGCATGGTGGGTCAGGCCGATCAGCAATGGCACCGCCTGCGGGCTACCGCTCAGCCCCAGAAACTCAGCCGCGGCCGCGACCACTTCGGGTACCTTGCTCTCGATCCTGCTCTGGAGAATCTCGGCCGCGCGTTCCCCCGCCTCACGCATCGCCGCCCGGTACGCCTCGCGCAGCTCCCCCGGCGCGTGCAGGTACGCGTCCACTACGAGGCCCGCCGCGACCGCTCCCAACGCGCCCACCGCGTGCACGAGATGCGCGCGTTCGGCCGGCGGCACGCGGGGCTCGCCCAAGCGCGCGACCATACGCTCCACGATAGCCTCGTCGGCAAGTCCCCCGGCCGCTTCGCCGATCGCCTCTTGCATCGCCGGGTCCTGGATCTTCCCCAACGAGCGGTCGAGTCCAGCGACGACCTCCGCGATCGCACCGATATCGCGCAGCGCGAGCAGATCGGGTGTCAGACGCCGCAGCTGCTCGACCAGCGCGCGCTGCTCTTCGACGCTTGCTGCCGTCTGCAGCGCCGTCACAGCGCGGCGCGCCTCAACATCGGCCGGCAGAACGTTCGGCCGGAACATCGAGCTCCCACGCGCGGAGCCAGCCGTCTCAGCGGACATCGGGACGGCAGGCGCGGCCACGGGAGCCGCGGCCGCGGATGCCGGCGCCGCGGGCGGAGGAGGCGGGGCCGGGGGCGGGGGCGGGGGCGGGGGCGGGGGCTCTGCCGCGGCCCGCGCCGACGAAAGCCGCTGGCTCGCGCGCTTGCCGAGCACCAGCGTGATGCGTCCCAGCACTGAGTCGTCGGGCGCGACGTTGCCTACCGCCACTCCGAACAACCCGAGCCAGTGCTCGGGCGTCACGCCGGGATTCACGTGAATCCCCCGGATGCCGCGCGCGAACAGCAGTCCCGCGAGCTCGGCCACCTGGGTGTTCCGCGGCAGCAGGTGCTGGCCATGCCAGATCAGTCCTGTGGCGCCGATCTTCCATTCGACGGTGCCGAGAGCCGCGAGGGCAGGGAGCGCGGCGGTGATTTGCCGCATCGCCTCGAGCACCGCCGGATGCGACGGCGGGTACAGCCGCGTCAGCCGGAACGTCGTTCCGATGGCGCCGAGCGCGCGGTCTACGCCTCCAGTGTCGATGGCCATGGCTCAGCGCTTGATCCGCGTCCCCTTGTCCTCGATCGTGAAGACCCACGTCGCGAAGCGCGACGGCTCGATGGGATCATCGGCGCCGATCGCCGTCCAGTCCACGTCGCTGCCCGAACCCTCCTGCCGCGCCGCGCGCTCCTCGGCTTGACGCACCATGGCGGCGGCGCGCTTGACCCACATACCGAACTGATCGGGCCGGAGATCGACCCAGCCGCGCGGCGCGGCGGTCAGCGGATCGCACTCCGCGGGGGGCGGCACCACCACTAGGCTGCCGCGATACACCCGCTTTCCATCGGGCGCGACGATCGGCAGACCGACCGACACGATGCGTTGGCGCAGCGTCGCGTCGCTTTCCACGAGCGCATGCGCCTCCGCGGCGAGCGTTTGTGGCGTGCTGCCCGCGAGGGCCCGCACGCTGGGGCGCAGCCGGCCGCAGAGATACGCCTCGTACAGCAGCTTGGTCAGACGCGGCGGGCCCAGCATCTCGTAGGCCACGGCATGATCGCCGTGTCGCTCCTCGAGCTCCTTGAGACGCGCGATCGCGTGGTGGCGGAGGATGCCGGCGCGGTAGGTGGGCCCCGCCGTGGCGGCATCGAGCGCGGCGACAATGTCCTTCCCCGTCGCCCGCCCCTCGAGCTCCATGGCGACGTAGTCCGCCACTTCTTCCGGAGTGATGAACTCCATTTGGCCCAGCGCCGTGACGGTCTCGAATTCGTCGCGCGCGAACAGCCCGTTTTCCCCGACGTCGATGTACACGCCTTCGAGCGGCCGCCCCAGATCGCGCCACGCGGCTTTTGCCCCGGGGCGGAATGCCTCCGCAACGGGAACGGGCGTGGGACAATCCACCAGCGGGATGTGCTTGCCCTTGCGCCGCACGGGCCCGTACGCGACCTCGCGCCACGCGATCGTGGCGGTGGGTTTGATCTCGATCGTGACCGGCGCCTCCGGCGTACGCCCCAACAGGAACAGCAGCAGGGAATGCGCGCCCGCGACCGCCGACTTGGTGAGCAGCGTGCGGCTCGGTTTCTCCTCGGAGTGCGTGTACGGGATGTTGAACCCCATTCCGCCCGTGCCGCTGGTGCCGACTTTGATGTATGCCTGCGTGCCGGCGCGGCGCAGCGCCTCGGCGATGATCTGCGCGTGCCGGATCAGCTGCGGCATGGTGAGACGAAGGAGGTGCTGCTCGACGGCGGCCTGATCCGCAGTGCCCTGCTTGGCGCGGTCCAGGAGCTCGCGCGCGCTCTGAAAGATGTCCTGATACGCGAACGCGGTCGCGGTATTGATGCTGTCCACGACCGCGTCGGGCTTGTACTGGAGCAGCAGCTGGAACAACAGACTGCGCTCGAGCACCTCTTCCGTGAGATCGCCAAGCAGGTCTCCGAGCACGAGGGCGCGATGCTCGGGAGTCGCGAGGACCGTGCTCCAATCGAGCCGCGCCGTGGCCGTGGGCCTGAAGACGTTACCCCACTCGACGGCGATCGTAGTGCTGCCGCGATACGGCTCCAGCGCCTCGGCGGCGGCGCGCACTTCGTCCTCGAACAACGCGACCAGCACGAGCCGGCGGGGCGGCGGCTGCGCCGCGAGGACGCGCCGCGCCACGGCGTGGCCGACGAGGCCACTGCCGCCGAGCAGCATCACCGTCCGATCAGCCAGCTCCATGTCGTCGCTCGATCGCCTCGATCTCCTGCCGGGTGAGCTCGCGCCACTTGCCTTCAGCGAGCCGGCCCAGGCGCACAGGACCGTACGCCACGCGGTGCAGCCATTCGACCTTGAGGCCGAGCGCCTCGGCCACGCGGCGCACGATCCGCTGCCGGCCTTCAGCGAGCGTCAGCTCCACCTCGAGCGATCTGCTCACGGGGCGCACGCGCGATTCCACGACGCGCACCGGGCGGCCGTCGATCACGATCCGTTTCGCGAGCGCCGCGCGTACCGCGGCCGCGTCGGCGCCATGGACGCCGATCCAGTACGTGCGCGGTACCTCGTAGCGCGGATGCATGAGCCGGTGGGCCGCGGCGCCGTCAGTCGTGAGGAGCAGCAGGCCCGAGGTCATGACGTCCAGCCGTCCAACGTACGTGAGACCGGGCACCTTGGGGAGGAGGTCGAAGACGGTGCGCCGTCCTTCAGGGTCGGATCGGCTCACCACGTAGCCGAGCGGCTTGTTGAGCGCGAGCCAGGTGGTACGCGCCGGGGCGCGGACCGCGCGGCCGTCCACGGTGATGCGCTGCGCGTCGGGGTCCACGCTCATGCCGATCGTGGCTGGTTGCCCATCGACGCGCACGCGCCCGGCCTTGATCAAATCCTCGGCCTTGCGCCGTGACGCGACGCCCGCGCGCGCCATCGCGCGCTGCAGGCGCATCAAACTCATTCGGGTTCGTCGACCGGAGTGGGGCGCCGGAGGGCGACCGACAGCTCTTCGAGCCGCGGCAGCTCTTCCAGGTCTTTCAGTCCGAGGATCTCCAGGAATGGCGGGGTGGTGCCGTAGAGCAGCGGGCGGCCCAGGCCCTCGCCGCGCGTCACCACCTCGATGAGACCGCGCTCGACCAGCTTGTCCATCACGGCGCCGGAATCCACGCCGCGGATCTCGTCCACTTCGAGGCGGCCCACCGGCTGGCGGTAGGCAATGATGGCGAGCGTCTCGAGCGCGGCCGGCGAGAGGCGGCGCGGCCGCAGTGCGAACTGCGCGCGCTCGATCGTCTCGGCGTACTCGCGGCGCGTCAGGAACTGCCACCCTTCCGCGATCTCCACGAGCTCGACGCCGTGGTCCTCGCCATAGGCCGCGCGCAGGGCCGCGATCGCCTCCCGCACGTACGTTTCGCCGGCCTCCGGCTCGAGAGAGACCAGCTCCTCGAGCGTCAGGGGACGCGAGGCCGCGAACAACGCGGCTTCAAGCAGCTTCGCGAGGGGGGAGAGACTCACGCCGGATTTCCATGGGGCCAAAGGGTTCGGTCTGCGCCAGGGTGAGCGCGCCGCGCTTCGCCAGCTCGAGGAGCGCGATGAACGTGGAGAGCACGTCCACCAGTGTCGCCTGCGGGCCCCCTCCGACCGCCTCGCCCCAGTCAAACGTCTCGCGCTCGGCGAGCAGGTCCAGGATGCGCGCGGTCGCGCCTTCCACGTCGAGCGGCCGCGGCACCACGCGATGCAGCATCGGCTCGGGGATGAGCGCGATCACCCGCTCCGCCGCCGCGAGCAGGTCGTTGAGGTCGATCTGGAGCGGCGCGGGTGGGGCGTCCGGAGGCGGCGCTTCGTAGCCGCGGCCGAAGCGCTCGGCCCGCACCGCCGCGGCGCGGCCCAGCCAGTCCACGAGCTCGCGGATCTGCTGGTATTCGAGCAGCCGCCGCACCAGCTCGGCGCGGGGATCCTCCCACTCATCGTCGCCCAGCCGGCGCGGCAGCAGCAGCTGCGCCTTGATCCGCAGCAGCCGCGCCGCCATTTCGAGGTAGTCCGCCGCCTGGTTGAGTCCCAGGTCGCTGATCACCGCCAGGAACTGGTCGGCGATCTTGGCGATCGGCAGGTCGGTGATGTCGACCTCGTCTTCACGAATCAGGTGCAGCAGCAGGTCGAGCGGGCCGGAGAACTTGTCCAGCTCGACGACGAACCCGGCCTGATCGGGCGGACGCATGATCGGGCTGGTCACGACGGGAACGCTCCGGCCGAGACCGCGAATCCGCGCACCAGGCTCACTCCCACGCCCATCAGCGCGGACGCGGGCCACAGGAGAACCCGGAGCACGCCTGGGAACAACCAGATCAGCGCCATCACCGGCAGGAATCCGAAGGCCTGGAGACGCCGATAGCGCAACCCAGCCTGCGGCGGCAACAGGTGGTAGAACACGTGGCTGCCGTCCAACGGCGGGACCGGGATGAGGTTGAAGAATGCCAATACCAGATTGAGCCACATGCCGTAGAACAGCATCCGCTGCAGGATCTCAAAGCTGCCCAGAAGTGCCGGGATGCTGTGGCCCACGAGCCCGACGACTGCGAAGAGGATCATGCACACCACGAAGAGCCCGAGATTCACCACAATCCCCGCCAGCGAGACGATGACGTCGCCCCGCACGAAGTCGCGATAGTTCCGCGGATTCACCGGAACCGGCTTGGCGGCCCCGAACGGCGGTGCCCCGATCTTCCAGAGGAGGAAGGGCACGATGATCGTCATGATCGGATCGATGTGCTTCAGGGGGTTGAAAGTCAGCCGCCCGAGCATGTAGGCGGTGGTGTCACCCTGCCGGTAGGCCGCCTCGGCGTGGGCATATTCGTGGGCCACCATCGAAAACAGCAACACCGGGGCCCAAACGAGAAACTCGAACGAAATAGCGCAGCTCGGGGTCGGTGACGGCCCTAAGATAATGTATAGTCTTGACCCGACGCAACTTACCGTCTAGTTTCCGTCGCATGCCGAAGATCAAATCCGCAAAAAAGGCGATGCGCCAGG
>Ga0184637_10003097_pt1 | contig 10484 bp, 9 predicted proteins | sample PLM3_127_b2_FD_133143 | JGI IMG/M metagenome (GOLD analysis project Ga0184637, IMG submission 133143) | Groundwater sediment microbial communities from an aquifer in East River, Colorado, USA - PLM3_127_b2 | ecosystem: Environmental > Terrestrial > Soil > Riparian zone | place: USA: East River... | reverse complement strand
GTGCTGCCGGAGATCGAGGCGGTGATGGGCGAGATGGGCTTGAAGCAGCAGCGGCTGCGCTATATCGGGCGGCCGGCGGCGGCCTCGCCGGCAACCGGATTGCTGCGCCGGCATCTGAAGGAACAGGCGGCGCTGGTCGAAGAAGCGCTGGTGGTTTGATCCGCGGCGCCGAAGCATGGCGCGCGGCTTAGGGAGAGCGTAAATGGCGACACCCATTGTTGTGCCGGGTCTGGGCGAATCGGTGACCGAAGCCACGGTCGCCAAATGGATGAAGAATGTCGGCGACCCGGTGAAGGCGGATGAGCCGCTGGCCGAGCTTGAGACCGACAAGGTGACTCAGGAATTGTTCGCGCCAGCCGGCGGCACGTTGAGCGAGATCATCGCCCCGGCCGGCAGCACCGTCGCCATCGGCGCGGTGATCGGCCAGATCGCCGACGGCGCCGTCGCTGCCGCCGCGCCGGCGAAACCCGCACCTGCCGCCGCCGCGCCTGCCGCTCCCGCACCGCAGGCAGCACCCCAGGCAGCCCCGGCTCCGGCGCCCGCCGCCGCCGCCGCGACCCAGGCGCCCGCCGTGCGCAAGATGGTGGCGGAGAACAATCTGGATCCGGCGACAATGGCCGGCACCGGCAAGGACGGACGCCTGACCAAGGGCGACGTGGTCGCTCATCTGTCGAAGCCGGCAGCACCGCAATCCTCTCCAGCACCGCAACCTCCCGCGGTGCGTCCCGGGCCGCAGCCTGAGCTGCCGCATGTGCCGCGCGCGCTGGCGCCCCTTGAAGAGCGCGTGCCGATGTCGCGCCTGCGCCGCCGCATCGCCGAACGCCTGAAGCAGGCGCAGAACACCGCCGCCATGCTCACCACCTTCAACGAGGTGGATATGGGTGCCGTCATGGCGCTGCGTGAGCAATATAAGGACGGCTTCGAGAAGCGCCACAAGGTCAAGCTCGGCTTCATGGGCTTTTTCGTGAAGGCGGCGATCCAGGCGCTGAAGGAGATTCCGGCGGTCAATGGCGAGATCGACGGCAACGACATCATCTTCAAGAACCATTACGACATCGGCGTCGCCGTCGGCACCGAACAGGGCCTGGTGGTGCCGGTGGTGCGCGATGCCGACAAGATGAGCCTGCCGCAGATCGAGGCCAAGATCGGCGAGCTCGGCAAGCGCGCCCGCGACGGCAAGCTGGCGCTGGAAGATTTGCAGGGCGGCACCTTCACCATCTCCAATGGCGGCGTCTATGGCTCGCTGATGTCGACGCCGATCCTCAACACGCCGCAATCCGGCATCCTCGGCATGCACAAGATCCAGCAGCGGCCCATGGCGGTCGCCGGCAAGATCGAGATCCGCCCGATGATGTATCTGGCCTTGAGCTACGATCACCGCATCATCGACGGTCGCGAGGCCGTCACCTTCCTGGTGCGCATGAAGGAATGCCTGGAGGATCCGCAGCGCCTGATCCTGGAGCTTTGAGGCATGGCCAAGGCGGGGAGCAAGCGCACCGCCACGGCGGCGGGGCGGAAGCCCGCGCGCCGGGGATCGGCCGCAAAGGCCAAGGGCGGCGTCAAGGCAAAGGCGGGTCGGCGCGGCACGGTGCCGCACTATAACCAGACCACCGATTTCACCTGCGGGCCGTCGTCCTTGCTGATGGCGATGAAGACCCTGGCGCCCAAATCCGATTTCTCCCGCGCCCACGAATTGCAGCTCTGGCGCGAAGCCACCACCATTTTCATGGGTGGCCCCAATCACGGCGGCTGCGGTGCGACCGGTCTGGCGCTGGCGGCCCATCGGCGCGGCTTCAAGGTGGAGGTCTGGGTCAATCACAAGGGTGCCTTGCTCAGCACCCGGCCAGCGGAGAAAGACCGCGGCAAGGTGATCGAACTGCTGGACCAGGCCGACCGGGCGGAGATGAAGCGCCTGGGCATTCCCTATCGCGTCGGCGTCTTGTCGATCGCGGATCTGGCGCGGGCGCTGGAAGCTGGGGCGCTGCCCATCGTGCTGGTCAGCATGGAATACATCCACCAGGACCCGACCGCCCATTGGGTGGTGGTGACGGGCGTGGATGCGGAGCATGTGACGGTCAACGATCCGTGGATCTCGCGCGACAAGGGCCAGACCAGCCGCACGGTGACCGATTACGCGGTGCCGCGATCGGAATTTCCGGCAATGGCGACCTATGGCAAGCGCAAGGAACGCGCGACCGTGCTGATCCGGCGCGGCTGATCAAGAGCGGAGCAGGCAGATGGCGGAACAGAGCTTCGACGTATTGGTGATCGGCGGCGGGCCGGGCGGCTATGTCTGCGCCATCAAGGCAGCACAGCTCGGCCTCAAGACCGCCTGCGTGGAAAAGCGCGGCGCGCTCGGCGGCACCTGCCTTAATGTCGGCTGCATCCCGTCCAAGGCGCTGCTGCAATCCTCGCATCTGTTCGAGATGGCGGTGCACGATCTGGCCAAGCACGGCGTGAAGACCGGCAAGGTCGAATTGGATTTCGGCACCATCATGGGCCGCAAGGACAAGGTGGTCGGCGAATTCACCAAGGGCATCGAGTTTCTGTTCCGCAAGAACAAGGTCACGTATCTGAAGGGCCTCGGCCGCCTGCTCGGCGGCGGCAAGGTCGAGGTGATCCCCCCAGATTTGAACAATGGCGGCAAGGGCGAGACTGTCACCGCCAAGCACATCATCATCGCCACCGGCTCGGACGTGACGCCGCTGAAAGGCGTCGAGATCGATGAGAAGCAGATCGTCTCCTCGACCGGTGCACTGGCGCTGGAAAAAGTGCCGGAGCATCTGGTGGTGATCGGCGGCGGTGTGATCGGGCTGGAGCTTGGCTCGGTCTGGCGGCGGCTGGGCGCCAAGGTGACGGTGGTCGAGTTCCTGGATCGCATCGTCGCCACCATGGATGCGGAGACCGGTGCGGCATACCAGAAAGTCCTGGCCAAGCAGGGCATCGAGTTCAAGCTGGGCACCAAGGTGACAGCGGCAAGACAGGCCAAGGGCAAGGTGACCCTGACCTTGGAGCCCGCGAAGGGCGGTGCCACGGAAGAGTTGACCGCCGACGTGGTGCTGGTGGCGATTGGCCGCAAGCCCTATGTCGATGGCTTGGCGCTGGAAATGGCCGGCGTGAAGCTGGACGGGAAGGGCCGGGTCGCGGTCGACGATCATTTCCGCACCAACGTGCAGGGCATCTATGCCATCGGCGACGTGATCCACGGGCCCATGCTGGCGCACAAGGCGGAAGAGGAAGGCATCGCGGTGGCCGAGAGCATCGCCGGCCAGGCCGGCCATGTGAATTACGAGACCTGCCCCAACATCGTCTACACTTGGCCGGAGCTGGCCAGCGTCGGCAAGACCGAGGAAGAGCTGAAAGCCGACGGCGTGCAATACAAGGTCGGCAAATATCCGTTCATGGCCAATTCCCGGGCCAAGGCGAATGCCGACATGGAAGGCCAGGTGAAATTGCTGGCCGACGCGACGACCGATCGGTTGCTCGGCGCGCATATCCTGGGTCCCGAGGCCGGGACCCTCATCCACGAGGTCGCCATGGCGATGGAGTTCGGCGCCTCCTCCGAAGACGTCGCCCGCGCCTTCCACGGCCACCCGACCTTGAACGAAGCGATCAAGGAAGCGGCCATGGCGGTGACGGACAAGCCGATCCATATGTGATCGTTTGCCTTCCCCCCTTGCGGGGGAAGGTTGCGGAGGCTTAACGAGCGGAGCGAGTTTAGCCGAAGCTGGATGGGGGGTAGCGCGCCTGCAGGCGCGCATCGCCGGAGGCGATATTTCGCGAAGACCCGGCGCTGCATCACCCCCCTTCCCACCCTTCCCCCGCAAGGGGGGAAGGAGCAGAGCGGTGCTGTGGCGCTACTGCGTCGCGTGCTTCGCCAGGTACGCCTTCGCGAACGCGCCCCATTCCGTCGGCGAACCATCCTTGCGGCGCAGGTTGGGGCCGTAATCGGGGTTCCAGCACCAGGCGGTCGAGGACAGGCCGCGCGCATCCATGAAGTCGGCGAAGGGCGCGCCATATTCTTCCGCCGTGCCGGCCCAATGCTGCTTGGCGTCGGGCTCGAAGCCCCATTCGGTGACCACCACCGGCTTCACCTGATCGAGACCGTCCAGCGCATCGGCCCACTCTTCCGGCGGGACGCCGGCATAGACATGCCAGACATAGGCGGTGTTCTCGTCCGGCAGCAGCGAGTCCCGGATCCCGCGCAGATTGAAGGCCCAGAGCGGCGGCGCCGCCAGGATGACGTTGCGGCTGCCGCTGGTGCGGATCGCGTCGGTCAGCACCCGCCAATAGGGCCGGTATTTCTTCCAGTAGGAAGGGTCGCCGCCTTCCTCCTCCTCGTTGCCGGAGATGGGTTCGTTCCACAATTCGAACAGGATCGCCGAATCGTTGAATTTCAGGGCCAAGGTCATCCAGAAATCCATCGCCAGGCTGAAACGCGAATCGTAGTAATCGGTCGCACTGTCCGGCTCGGTGACGTCGAAGAATTTAAGCGCGTAGCCATCGGGGAAGCCGATCGCGTGATAATCGATGACGACGTAGAGGCCGGCGCCGCGGGCCATCTGCACATGGCGGTCCAACGCGGCGATCGCGTCCGCCTTCCTGTCGCGCCAGGTGCCGGGGTGGATCGACAGGCGCACGACGTTGGCGCGCCAGGTCCGCGCGATCTCAGGGTATGGGTCGACACCCGCGGGCAGATCGATCACGTCGCCCATGGCGATGCCGCGCAGGATGATGGGCTGGCCGTTTTCGACAAACTGGTTGCCCGACACTTCCAGCGCCAGCGCGGAAGCGGGCCACAACCCGATCAGCAGGAAGGCTAGGCGGATCACATTTTATCGGTCTGGAGCAACATCACTACCAATTCGTCTACCACTTCGCCGCCCACGCGACGATAGAAATCAAAGGCCAGCTTGTTCGGCCGATAGACGTTCCATTCCAGGCGCTGCCCGCCCCAGGCCCGGCAATCCGCGGCGCAGCGCGCCATCAGCGCCTTGCCGACGCCCTTGCGTCTGGCGGTGTCGCGCACCCAGAGATCGATGATGAAAAACATCCGCTGCGCCACGTCGGCATTATAGCCGGCGCAATAAAGCAGGTAGCCGAGCGACTCCGTTTCATCCTCGGCGATATAACCGGCGAAAGCCGGCTGGGGGCCGAATCCATCCGCCAGGTATTTCTCCTTGGTGAAATGCTGCACCTGGGAATCCGGATCGCCCATCGCTGCCAGATAGGCGACGAATTCGGCATTCATGGCGATGACCGCGTCGGCATCTTCGGCGGTCAGGTTGCGAATGGTCAGGCTCATAGGGCGGCTCCTCGATTAAGGCCGCCTGAATGGCACGAGAGCACCATTGCTGCCAATGCCCTTGCAGTCTTTACCTTTTGGCGCGTGGATGGGCGGCGCCATAGACCGCGAGCAGATGTTTCGCGTCGACATCGGTATAACGCTGGGTGGTGGACAGCGAGGAATGGCCAAGCAGCTCCTGGATCGCCCGCAGATCGGCGCCGGCGCCCAGCAGATGGGTGGCGAAGGAATGGCGCAGCGCGTGCGGTGTCGCCGTCTCCGGCAGGCCGAGGGAAAGGCGCAGAATCTGCATCGCCTTCTGGATCAGCCGCGGATTGAGCCGTCCGCCTTTGGCGCCGAAAAACAGGGGGTCGCTGCCGGTACCGCCCCAGGGACAGGCCGCCAGATAGGCGCGCACCGCGTCGCGCACCTGGGGCAAGAGCGGCACGACCCGCGTCTTGCGGCCCTTGCCGGTGACGGTCAGGGTCGCGGCCTCGCCGGTCAGCGGAATGTCGCGTCGGCTGAGGCCGATCGCCTCGCCGATGCGTAAGCCACATCCATAGAGCAGCAGCAGGATCGCCGTGTCGCGCTTGCCGACCCAATCGTCCATTTGCAGCCCGGCGACGGCATCGATCGCCTCCAGCGCCTCGCCGACATTGAGTGGCTTGGGCACCGAACGCGGCAGCTTCGGCGCGCGCAGGGTGGAGATGATTCCGTTGGCCGCCAAATCGTTCCTGGCCAGGAAACGGAACAGGCTCTTGATGGCGCTGAGCGAGCGCGCCTGCGAGCGCGCCTCGATGCCCTGGCTCTGGCGCGACGCCATCCAGGCGCGGAAATCGCCGCGGGTAAGAGCCGTCAGGGTTTGCAGGCGCGGCAATTCGCCGTGATGCTGGTTGAGGAACCAGAGGAGTTGCCCGGCATCGCGGGCATAGGCCTCGGCGGTCAGATCGGCGACGCGGCGCTCATGTCGGAGCCAGGAGAGCCAGCGGCCGATGGCATCCCGCAAATCCGGCGCGGCGCGGAAACCGGCCGCGCCATCCTGCCCGGCCTTGGTTAGGGCTTCGGCAGATCCAGCCATGAGCGGATGCCGAATTCGATGATGCGGCCGAGGAAACTCAGCAGCTCCGTGCCCTGGCCGGGATGGAAATAGCCCGGATGCCGGGTGCCGAAGGCGAGCAGGGCGTTGGGCGCGGCCTTGCTGGGCTTCAGGCGTATGAGCGCATCCGAGCGCACCAGTTCGGCAGCCCCCCCGAAGACTTCCGGGTCGCCGACCGCCTCATCGCGCAGCATCACCTGCTTGCCCTTGCCCATGATGCGGTCGACGGCGCCCTGTTCCAGCAGTTCCAGCCCGTCGAGCTTGGGGCGGCGGTGATAGCCCTCGGTGCGCTCGATGCACAGGCACACCACGTCGACCTCGAGCAGCAGCACCAGATCGCCGGTGATGATGTCGATGAATTCCTCGAAAGTCTCCGCCTCCAGCATGGCCAGCACGGCCTTGTGGATGCGCTCCTGCGTCACCAGGTTGTCGCGGCTGTTGGCGATGATCTCATCCTGGTTGGCGCGCAGCTTGGCCACGTCCTGGCGCAGGCGCTCGACCATGAAATGCTGGATGTCGACCACCTGGCCGTCGGCGTGGCGCGCCGGCGATGACTGGATGTCCAGCAGCTCCGGATGGCGGAACAGGAAATCCGGGTGCCGGCGCAGAAAGGCGATGACCTGCGCCGCGCTGGGCAGCGCCGGCATCTTTTTCTGGGTTTCCTCGCCGCGCTCGGCCATGTTCGATGAGCTCCGGCCGCTAGAGAATCGCCATTATAGAATCGTTTGGCCGGTCTTGGCCCAATCGGCCAGGAAGGCCGCCAGGCCTTTGTCGGTCAGCGGATGATGGAACATCTGCTTCAGCACATTGGGTGGCATGGTCGCGACATGCGCGCCCATTTTCGCAGCCTGGATGATGTGGATCGGATGGCGCACCGAGGCGACCAGCACTTCGGTCTTGATGCTGTCATAGGCGCGGTAGATCTGGACAATGTCGGCGATCAATTGCATGCCGTCGGTGCCGATATCGTCCAGCCGGCCGACGAAGGGCGAAATATATGCGGCCCCCGATTTCGCCGCGAGCAGCGCCTGGGCCGGCGAGAAGCAGAGCGTGACGTTGACCTTGGTGCCTTCGTCCGACAACACCTTGCAGGTCTTCAGCCCGTCCGGCGTCAGCGGTACTTTGACCACCACGTTCGTGGCCAGCTTCGCCAGCTTGCGACCCTCGGCCAGCATGGTCTTGTGATCGGTGGAGACGACTTCGGCGCTGACCGGACCTGGCACGATCTCGCAGATTTCCTTGACCACATCGAGGAACTTGCGGCCCGATTTCGCCACCAATGACGGGTTGGTGGTGATGCCATCGACCAGGCCGGACGCGGACAATTCCTTGATCTCATTGATGTCGGCAGTATCGAGAAAGAACTTCATGATCGTCGAATCGTCCGTTGTGGTTCCCGGGAATTGGCGGCCCGCGCGCGGCTTCGCTACGATGCCGGCCGAATCGATTGTCGCTACCCGGACCCGAGTCTAGCCCATGGCTTCGCTCTTCGCCAGTAATACGCCGGACCAAAATGTCACAAGTGACGGCGCCGATCGCCGGGTCGGCGTGCTGCTGCCGCTGCCCTTGAGCGGCGCCTATGACTATCTGGTGCCGGAGGGGGTCGATGTCGCGCCCGGCGATTTCGTCGAGGCGCCGCTGGGCGCACGCTCGGTCGTCGGCGTCGTCTGGGGGCCGGCGAAAGACGACGTGGCGCGAACGAAACTGAAGGCGATCGAAGCGAAGCTGGAGACGCTGCCGCTGCCCGAGGTTTCGCGGCGTTTCATCGATTGGGTGGCGAATTACTGTCTGTCGCCGCCGGGCGCCGTGCTGAAAATGGCGATGAGCGTTGGCGAGGCGTTCCAGCCGGAACGCATGTTGAAGGCCTATTCAATCGCCGATCCAAACGCAGCGGCGATGACCGCCGCGCGGCAGCGCGTGCTGGATGCGCTGGGCGAGGCGCCATCGCTGCAGCCCGGCGATCTGGCGCGCGCTGCCGGCGTCACGTCCGGCGTCATCCGCCAGATGTTGCAACTTGGTCAGTTGAAGCAGGTCGCCTTGCCGCTGCCTAAGCCGTTCGGCCAGCCGGATGCGGATATGCCGGGGCCCGAACTCTCGCCGGGTCAGCGCGCGGCGGCGGACGACCTGGCGCAGCAACGCTCCGGCGTCACCTTGCTCGACGGCGTCACCGGTTCGGGAAAAACCGAAGTTTATTTCGAAGCGATCGCCGCATGTTTGAAGCGCGGCCATCAGGCTTTGGTGCTGCTGCCCGAAATCGCGCTCACCACGCAATGGCTGCAACGTTTCACCGAACGGTTCGGCGCGGCGCCCGCGCAATGGCATTCGGAACTGACGGGACTGGAACGGCGGCTCACTTGGCGCGCGGTGCTGCGCGGCGACGCGAAGGTGGTGGTGGGCGCGCGTTCGGCCTTGTTCCTGCCGTTCAAGGATCTCGCCCTCATCATCGTCGATGAGGAGCACGAGCCGGCCTTCAAGCAGGAAGATGGCGTCGTCTACCAGGCGCGCGACATGGCGGTGGTGCGCGGCCACTTGGCGCAGATTGCCGTGGTGCTGGCCTCGGCGACGCCATCGCTCGAAACCATGCAGAATGTCGAAACCGGCCGCTACCGCTATCTGCATTTGCCGGATCGGCACGGCGTTGCCGAATTGCCGGAGGTGCGGCTGATCGATCTCAGGCGCGAGCCGCCGCCCCGGCAATCCTGGCTGTCGCCGCCGTTGCGCGAGGCGGTGCGCGCGACCTTGGCGCGCAAGGAACAGGCGCTGCTGTTCCTCAATCGCCGCGGCTACGCGCCGCTGACGCTCTGCCGCGCCTGCGGCCACCGGCTGAAATGCCCGAACTGCACGGCCTGGCTGGTGGAGCATCGCTATCTGGGCCGCCTGCAATGCCATCATTGCGGCTACGAAGCGCCGCTGCCCAAAAACTGCCCCGCCTGCAATGCCGAGGGCGTCATGGCGGCCTGCGGTCCCGGGGTGGAGCGGGTGGCCGAAGAGGCGGCCGCCCTGTTCCCCGACGCCTCGCGCCTGATCCTGACCAGCGACACGGCGAGCGGCCCGGCCAAGACCGCTGAATTGCTGCGCATGATCGCCGAGCGCGAGGTCGATCTGGTGATCGGCACCCAGATCATCGCCAAGGGGCATCATTTCCCCAATCTGACCCTGGTCGGCGTGGTCGATGCCGATCTGGGCATGTCCGGCGGCGACCTGCGGGCCGCCGAACGCACCTTCCAGCTTCTGCACCAGGTTTCCGGCCGCGCCGGCCGCGCCGACCTGCCGGGCCTGGTGCTGATTCAGACCTATGACCCCAGCCGGGCGGTGATGCGGGCGCTGGCGGCGGGCGACCGCGACCAGTTCTATGCCCTGGAGGCGGAGGAGCGGAGAGCCGCCGGCATGCCGCCCTTCGGCCGCCTGGCGGCGGTGATCCTGTCGGGCGGCGATGCCGCGGAGGTCGATCATCTCGCCGCCACCCTGGCCAGGACCGCGCCACACCAGCCGGGCCTGCAGGTTCTGGGTCCGGCCCCGGCGCCGCTGGCCCAGCTCAGGGGCCGCCACCGCCGCCGATTCCTGGTCAAGGCGCGCCGCGATATTGCACTGCAACCGGTGCTCCGGGCGTGGCTCTCGGGCATCAAGATCAGGCGCGATCTGGGGTTGGAAATCGACATCGATCCTTACAGTTTTATGTAGTCCTTTCAGAGTCTTGATTGCTGGTGTCGCACCTGGGTCCGGTGCTGTTGCGCACCCCTTTCGACTGTGTTACACACCGCACGCTTTTCACGGCCGGGAGCGGCCGGGACGGGCAGCTATGGTGTTGGCTGGATGGGTGCCACGCCGCGGCTGGGGTTAGGCGAGCGGGTCGCGCCAACGGCGCGCGACCGATCGAGGGTTTCAAAACAAGGCATGCGATCGCGGCCGCTCGGGCCGGCGATGGCGCTAACAGGGACGGGGGCGGATTTGGCAGCCCAGACATCGGAGCAAGGCGGGCTGGCGACGCGCTACAGCGCGGCGCTGTTCGAACTGGCGGACGAGAAGCACGCGCTGGATGCGGTCTCGACCGATCTGAAGGCGCTGGCCCGCATGATCGCCGACAGCGACGACCTCAAGGCCATG
>Ga0184637_10003096_pt1 | contig 10484 bp, 8 predicted proteins | sample PLM3_127_b2_FD_133143 | JGI IMG/M metagenome (GOLD analysis project Ga0184637, IMG submission 133143) | Groundwater sediment microbial communities from an aquifer in East River, Colorado, USA - PLM3_127_b2 | ecosystem: Environmental > Terrestrial > Soil > Riparian zone | place: USA: East River... | reverse complement strand
GGTGCGCAGGAGCGTGGTCAGGGGGAAGACATGAGGCCGTTCCTTGCGCATGTCGGCCAGGGTCGGCTCGAGGACATTGGTCGGATTGGCATAGTCGCGGAACGGCGTATAGGTCAGGCCGGAGACATCCTGGGTCCAGGGTGCCTCATTGACCGGCCTGTTGAGGAGGACCCAAGCTCCGGCGAACAGCAGCGCCACGAGCAGTCCGATCAATCCATTCGACAAACGCATGTTGGGAAATCCGGTACGCAACAACAGAGGTAAAGCCAAAGGAACAAAACGCTCGCGCCTTTCGCGTTCCCTTGGGACGTGCAAGAGTTTTGCCAAGTCGCGAGCCGCGGGACTGTCGTGAAACCGCGCGCCAAGATCAAGGGGTAAACCTGCAACCCTTGGGACAATAGTGTGTGATCGATGTGATGGGCGCTGGACGCGACGGAAGGTCGCGGATGGTGTGCTATCCTTAAGTCTAGGTGGCCGGTACTTAGAGGGCTGCCTGTCGCTGTGGCGCGGCGCTATTGAGATGTTCCGACCGCTCTATTCCGGCAAGGCCATCGGCTTCAGTTCCTCGAACCGGTCGCCGGGGCCTGCATTTTCCTTGGGCGTTTGCCCGCCCAAATGCCGCAAAATTCCCCAGACCGCGTTGAGGCCGGTGGTCACCGCGCCCTCGACCCAGCCGGGGGTCCAGGACACATCGTCGCCGGCGATGAAGATGCCGCGCTCCTGCGGCGGCATATCTCCCTGCATGAAGTGGCAATACATGCGGTGGTTATAGCGATAGTGGCCGGGCAGGGCGCCTTTGAAAGCCCCAAGAAAATTAGGGTCGGACTCCCAGGAAACCGTGATCGGATCGCCGATGATGTGGGAGGCGATGTCGACGCCCGGATAAACCTGCTTCAGCGCGTTCAGCATCAGCTTGACCCGCTTCTCGACGGGGAGCGGCAGCAGTTTCAGCGCATCGCCCATCCAGGAATAGGAAAGGCAGATGACGCCGGGTTTGCCCGGCCCGTTATCGAACAGGTAGGTGCCGCGGGTCAACCGGTCGCTCAGGGTCATGCTCATGACATCGCGGCCGGTCTTCGGATCCTTGTCCTTCCAGAACGGCCGGTCGACCATCACGAAGGTCTTGGCCGATTGCATATAGCGCGTGCGGTCCAGCGCCATCCAGTGCTTCTGCGAGAATAGCTGCTCCGCCACTTCGATATGGGTGGTGAGCAGCCAGGACTGGCAGGTGACCAGCACGGCGGGATAGTCGCGCGTGGCGCCCCAGCGGTCGGTGATGGCGAAGCCGTTGTTGGGCCCCCCTTGATCCACTGCCGGCGCAATACGGGTGACGCCGGGGCGCGGCGCGCCGGCGTGCAGGCTTTCCAGTGACGTGCCTGTGGGCCAATGCGCCAGCTTGTCCGGCCGCATCTTCCACAGCCGCCGCGGCATCTGCTCGACGCCGCCGGTCACCAGGCGCTGATCCTCGTCGCAGTTGGTGAAGACGACGCGCAAGATCTCCAGCATGGAATTGGGAAAGTCGGTGTCCCACCCGCCGGTGCCGAAGCCGACCTGGCCGAAAATCTCCAGATGCCGGAACGACCGGCGCATGAAGGCGTCCGAGGTGGCGATGAAACCGTAGAAGGTGCGGTCGTCCCAGATCGGGATCAGGCGGTTCCAGATCTCCTTGATGCGGCGAACGTCACGCGCGCGGATCGCCGCCTGCATGGCGCCGAATTGCGCGCCATGCTCCAGCGCCTCGCTCCAGGCCGCGGCGACCTCGTGAAAAATCTTGGGCAAATCGTCGAGCTTCTCGGCGTAGATCGGCTGGCCGGCCAGATCGACGACGGTGCTGCGCGAGGCCGAGGTCAGCGGATTGGGGAAGGGCGTCGTCTCCAGCCCGACCTGATCAAGATAGTGGAAAAAGGCGGTGGAGCAGGTGGGAAAGCGCATGCCGCCCAGCTCGGCGACGATGCCTTCCGCGCCCTCGAAGGGGACGGAGCGCAGCCGGCCGCCGATCCGCGCCGATTCATAGACCACGGGTTTCAGCCCCAGCTTCATCAGCTCGAACGCCGCCACCATGCCGGCGGCGCCCGCGCCAACGATCGCCACTTCCGTCCCCAGCTTGTTGGCGGGCAACTGGCCAAGGCCGGCCGGATGCTTCAGCCACTCGTCATAAGCGAACGGAAAGTCCGGCCCGAAATAGGTGACCGGCCGCTTGTCGGCAGGTTCGCTGATGGCTGGAATGTGGGACGCAGTCATAGAGCAGCCTCCGCATGTGTCGGAGGTCTTGTCGCCGGCTCGCATTGCATCCGTCTGGGCGCTACGCGGATCGGCGCCGCTCCCATTTTTCCGGTCGCGGCGACGCCTCCCCTCGGCTGCGGACAGTAACGCCCGGCGGATGACCGAACAAGCCGGGCTGGCCCGCTATTCCGGCTCCTGGTCGTAGCGGCGCGCCGTCTCGGGGATGATGACGCCCGGCAGTTTTCGCGCCGTCCAGATATGGATTGCGTTGCTGAGGTCGACCGGCTGGTCGAGCGACCCGCCCTTGACGCTGACCTCATCCTCGCGGCCCTGATCGCCATGCCACAGGCGCGTGCCGCAATCCGGGCAGAAATGGCAGGTCACCGTGCCGCCGCTGTCGGCGGCGCGCGACCAGTTTTGCGGCGAGCCGCGGACCAGCCGCAGGTCAGAGCTGCGGACGGTCACCGAAATGCCGAAGGCCGAGGCCGACTGCTTGCGGCATTCCAGGCAGTGGCAGACATAGATCGTGCCCGGCTTGCCCGCGATCTCGTAGCGGATTTTGCCGCATTGGCAGCCGCCGGTGAGGGTCGGGATAGGCTGTGGATTCATCGGATTCACCTGATTTTTCGGCCGACACGGCGCCGGTCGCCGCGGGCGGATCGGTTATCCTGACAGTACTTACCGCCGGCTTGCGGCAGGGTTCCACTGCTTTGCGCGAAACGGCCCTCTCTCGCGCCGACTCGCCCGCCTGAACAGCCGGAGCAATCCGGCGAGTTCGGCCCAGAAAGGGCCATTTTATAGGCCTTTCCGCGCCGTCGGCGGGCGTTGTCTGGCAACCGCCGGGCGCGCCGGAACGGCGCTTGCCTTCACTGGTTTTTTGCCCCATGACTCGATCAGAAAGACGTCACATTCGCGACAGGGTTTCGGAACGCCACGCCATGTCCCGCCGCTTTTCCTGGGCCTCCCTGCCGGACGAGGAGCTGTTGCAGCTGCGCCTTCAGGACCTCCATGTCACGGTGGAGGGAACCTGGGTCGAGCGCTGCATGATCAAGCTCTATGACGAGCTGGAGGAGCGCGGCGTCAATATCCGCCCGCATGTCTGGCTGTCGGACGAATGGTTCAGCCCGGACAACACGCCCGGCATCGCCATCCCCTTCTATTTGACCCATCCGCGGCTGATGCGGCTGGAGCGCAAGATGATCGGCGAGGTCGAGGGCGGCAGCGAGGCCGAATGCATGCGCATCCTGCGCCACGAGGCCGGCCATGTGGTGCAGCATTCCTACAAGTTGCAGCGCAAGCGGCGCTGGCAGAAACTGTTCGGCCGCTCTTCGGAACGCTATCCGAACTATTACAAGCCCAATCCTTCCAGCAAGAACTTCGTCCAGCATCTGCGCCTGTGGTACGCGCAGAGCCACCCGGACGAGGATTTCGCCGAGACCTTCGCCGTGTGGTTGAAGCCGCGCTCCGACTGGCGCCGGCGCTACGCGGAATGGCCGGCGCTGAAAAAGCTCGAATATGTCGACGAATTGATGGGCGAGATCGCCGCGGAAAAGTCGCTGCTGTCGCGCCGGACCATGGTCGACCCCCTGAGCCAGTTGCGCCGGACCCTCGCCGAACATTACAGCCGCAAGCAGGCGCATTATGGCGTCGATTCGCCCACCATCTATGACCGCGATCTGCAGCGCATCTTCTCCGACGATCCGCGGCACAGAAGCGCGCCGGCCGCCGCCACCTTCCTGCGCCGCAACCGCGGCAAGATCCGCCGCATGGTTTCCAAATGGACCGGCGAATATCAGCAGGCGCTGGACCGCGTTCTCGATGATATGATCGCCCGCTGCGGCGAGCTGAAGTTGCGCGCGGTAGGTCCCGAGCGGCAACTGACCATGAACTTCACCGTGCTCTTGACCGCCAACACGGTGCATTCGCTGCACTCACCCGCAAGGCGGGAATGGTACGCGCTGTGACGCGCTCCCGAAGCAGGCACGCCCGCGTCAAACCTTTGCGAATCCTGGTGCTGATGCACCCGGACTTCATGCCGCCCGAGTCAGCGAAGGGCTACAGCGACAAGGAGATCAACGTCTGGAAGACCGAGTACGACGTGATCAGCACCTTGCGCGCCGCCGGGCACGAGGTGAAGCCGCTGGGCGTGCAATATGAGCTGAAACCGATCCGCGACGAGGTCGAGACCTGGAAGCCGCACGTCGTCTTCAATTTGCTGGAACAGTTCCACGGCGAGCCGGCCTATGACCAGAACGTCGCCTCATATCTGGAGCTGCTACGGATTCCCTATACCGGGTGCAATCCGCGCGGCCTGATGCTGGCGCGCGGCAAGGCGCTGTCCAAGAAGCTGCTGGCCTATCACCGCGTGCCATCGCCGGCCTTCGTCGTGTTCCTCATGGGGCGCAAGGTGAAGCGGCCGGCGAAGCTCGGCTTTCCGCTGATCGTGAAAAGCGCCAGCGAGGATTCCTCGATCGGCATCGCGCAAGCCTCGGTGGTCGACAGCGACGAGAAACTGGCCGAGCGCGTCGCCTTCATCCATGAGAGGGTCGGCACCGACGCGATGGCCGAGCAATTCATCGAGGGCCGCGAGATCTATGTCGGCGTGCTGGGCAACGAAAGGCTGCGCGTGCTGCCCGTCTGGGAGCTGCAGTTCGGCGCCATGGACGAGGGCCAGAACCGCATCGCCACGGCGAAGGTGAAGCACGACGTCAATTACCAGGAGAAGCTCGGCATCGTGCATGGTCCGGCCAAGGACCTGACGCCGGAACTGGCGGCGCGCATCCAGCAACTGGCCAAGCGCATCTGCCGCACCCTGGAGCTGGACGGCTATGCGCGCGTCGATTTCCGCCTCTCGGCCGACGGCGTGCCCCATTTCCTCGAGGCCAATCCGAACCCTGAGATCGCCAAGATCGAGGAATTCGCCGAAGCGGCGAGGCATGACGGGCTCAAATATCCCGAGCTGCTGCAACGCATCCTGCAATTGGCGATCGGCCGCGCCAAGGCCGCCGGCTTCGGTGCGGAAACCGGCGGAGAGGGCGAAAGCAGCGGCGAAACCGAGGGCGATGCGGCGTCTACCCGAACGCTACCGCACGCGCGCCCGGCGCGAAGGCGCTGATCTCTATTCCGGCAGGCCGGCCAGGCGCAGGCCCTCTAGGAGGCGCACCTCGACGTCGGGCAAGCAGTCTTCCAGCTTCCTGACCTTGCTGACCGTCAGGCCGGGCCTGATTGTTAGCAGCGCCCGAACTTGGGCGCGGGCTTCGTCCAACCGACCCAGTTTGGCCAAAGCGATCGCGCGCAGCTTTAGAATGGCGGCATTCGGAGCGCCGTACTGATCGAATTCTGCGACCGCCTCCTCGTAGCGCCCCAGGATCGACAGGGTGCCTCCCCTCAGCCAATGATACCAAGGCGGATTGGTCGGGTTGCGCTCCAACGCCATCGCCATGTTCTTGAGACCCGTTTCCGCATCACCCAGCGCCGTTTCGATATACGCGGCTATGATAAGAGCGTCGGCATCGTTTGGATTGATGGAAAGCGCCTTTCTCATATGCCGGCGCGCGCGATCGAACTGACCGACCTGGAACGTGGCTTCGGCGAGCGCCCAATGGCAAACATTGTCGAGATCATCCAAGGAGACGGCTTGCTCCGCGTTAGCCAGAGCGATCTTCCGCCATTCCTCGGGATCGTCCACTTCCATCAGGACAACGCCGACTCGATAGGAAAAAGATTTGTAGGCGTACGCACGAGCGTAACGGGGATCGATCTCGATCGCCCGCTCGCAGTGCTCGCGCGCTCGTGCAAGATCGGCGAAATCGTGCGGCGTATCGACCAGAAGCTTCGCGCGCAGATAGTGATCATAGGCCCGCATGTCTTCAGGTGCGCGCCGCCTGGCTGAAAGCTGCTCTTCGAATTGCAGGCGCGGTGCGATGTTGGTCACGATCCTCCGGCTGACCTCATCCTGCACGTCGAATATGTCGGCGAGTTCCCGATCATAACGCTCGGCCCACAGATGGTTGCCGGTGGCCGCATCGATCAGCTGCGCGGTGACGCGAACCCGATTGCCCGATCGGCGCACGCTGCCCTCGACCACATGACGCACGCCGAGTTCGCGTCCGACTTTGCGGATATCGACCGCGCTGCCCTTGAAGGCGAAAGACGAATTACGCGCAATCACGAACAACGAGCGGAAGCGCGACAGCTCAGTGATGATGTCCTCGGTGATGCCGTCGGAGAAATACTCCTGCTCCGGATCGCCGGACATGTTGATGAAGGGCAGGACGGCGATGGACGGCTTCTCTGCCGTATGTTTCTGGGCTGTTTGGCGCGATGCCGTTGCGACCTTGTCGCCGTCATGCTGGACGCGAAAAACATGGATCGGACGGTCGATATTCTTGACCTGCTGTTCCCCGCAATCTTCGAAGGCGATCTCGACTCGTCCACCGATATGCTCGAACACGGTTCCGGAAACGGCAATGCCGCCCGGTTCCGCGATTTCCTGCAGGCGCGCGGCGATGTTGACGCCGTCACCATAGATATCGTCGCCCTCGATCATCACATCGCCGAGATTGACGCCGATGCGAAGGACAATGCGTTTGGTCTCCGGCAGTGTCACGCTCCAGGCCGCAATTTCGCGCTGGATGGCGATCGCGCATTTCACCGCATCGACCACGCTGGCGAACTCGACCAGGGCTCCGTCGCCCATCAGCTTCACCAGCCGGCCGTGATGCACGGTGATTTGCGGATCGATCAGATCGCGGCGCAGGTTTTTCAGCCGTTCCAGCGTGCCAGCTTCATCCTCGGCCATCAGCCGGCTGTAGCCGACCACGTCCGCGGCAAGAACTGCCGCTAATCGACGTTGCACGCGTTCTTCGGACATGCGACGTGGGACCCCCTCGGAGCCATCGCCTGGGATTGTATGGAGGCTTCCGGAGGGAGTCCATCAGCCATGGCGCACCGCTGGGTCGGGTGACTACGAATAGTTCACGAACCGCTCACCGGGCGCGAAGGCGCCGATCGACTGGGTCCAGCTTGTGTTGGGCCAGCGCAGCTCGACCGCGCGTGTTTCCGGCCGATAGCAGGCGGTGTAGAGCGTGCCCCAGTCGCCGGGCCCCACCGGGCGATAGATCGGCGGCTCGGTGAAGCGTTCCAGCAGGCGTTCCTTGGTCTCATTGGGATTGCTCATGACATTTTCCAAGAGCGCCTCGCGCCGCACCGTGTCGGCGACGCGCGTGTCCTCGGGCCGCAGGTTGGCATCCTGGCGGTTGGCGGAATAGGGCTCGCGCCGCGCCTCGGGCTCACGGTCGGGCGAGATGAAGATGGTGCGCCAGTCGCCGGCGCGGTCCAGGATCGCCAGATTATAGGGCAGATGCACCGGCACGCGCCGCAAGACCTTCAGCGCCTGCGCGGCGGTCTCGCAGGTTTCCAGGATGTAGCGCAGCACGATGGCGATGCCGAAACCCTCGCCGCGGCTGCGCCGGCCGCCGAAGGCGAGCGAGACGGCAAGGCCGTGCTCATTGATGCCGTCCAGCACGCCCCACAGGCAATCGCTCATCGCCATGCTGCGCATGCCGCCGAAACGCGCATGCAGCAGGGTCGCGTCGCACAGTTCCGGCGGGTAATCGTAGTTGCGGATGAGGGCCGGCCGCTCGCGCGTCCACACCGCCTGGGTGCAGCCGCTGATGAAGGCCGGCGGATTCCACAGGCTGAGGAACCGCGCGATCAGATCGCCGCCGCCGGCACCCTTGCCAAGGCGCTCGGTCAGGCGTTCGGTCAGGCGCTCCCAGGCCGGCACAAGTTCCGGCATATGCGCCTTCATCTGTCGCGCGCATGCGGCATAGGTCGGCCGCGCGCGGTCGCCTTCGCTCAAATACCAGCGCAGATAATTGGGCCAGCGCGATTGGAAGACCGGCGCCAACGCGGCGCAATCGCCGCTATCCTGGATAGCGCGAAAAGTGAGGCCGTTCATGCGCGCATTGTCGGGTGGTCGGGGCTGTTTGGCCAACGGATTTTGTGCCCAGCACATTCGCTGAGGGCCATTGCAGATAGACTCGCAAAGGATCGACCACGAACTCGGTCTGCTCCTTCCGCCCTTGCGGGGGAAGGGTGGGAAGGGGGGTGTTGCAGCGCTGGGTCTTCGCGAAGTATCGCTGCCGCGATGGCGCGCCCGAAGGCGCGCGACCCCTCATCCAGCTTCGGCTAAACTCGCTCCGCTCGCTAAGCCTACGCAACCTTCCCCCGCAAGGGGGGGAAGGGGAGTTTACGTGCGCTGCGTGTCTTGTCTACTTGCTGAGAAAAGCGCCCGGCGCCGGAACTTCGGTCGCATCGGCGCTGTCGCGCAGGAACATGCGGCCGAGCTGCTCTTCCGGCTTGCTGTCGATGATCGTCGGCAACGCCGGCTGCGGTACGGCTTCCTTGGCGCGGTTGCGGCCCGGTCGTTGCAGCGGACCCAGCGAATCCAGATAGGCGCGGTCGAATTTCTGGTCATAGACCGGAAACTGCACCTTGCGGTCGCGGAAGCTCTTCATCGGCTGGCCCAGATGGCGCATGCCGCGCTGGCGCTGGTGGCGCACCTGGTCGAGGTCGATCTCGATCGGGATGAACTCCTCGTTGGTCGAGGATTGATGGATCACACGGCCCGACGGATCGAACACGGCAGACTGACCGTTGCCACCGGCGGCGAGGCCATTGATGTCGAAGATGTAGCATTGGAACATCGCCGCCGAGGCCTTGGCCACCGCCAGATCGACGTCGCGGTCGATGGTGTGGGTCATCACCGGATGCAGGATGACTTCAGCACCCATCGCGGTCAGCGTGCGCGTGGTCTCCGGGAACCAGATGTCGTAGCAGTTCAGCAGGCCGAAGCGGCCCACATCGGGCACGTCGAAGACGCAGAATTCCTCGCCCGGTGTTACGCCCTCCTCGAATGGCGTGAAGGGGAACATCTTGGAATAGCGCGCGACGATCTCGCCCTTGGGGTTGATCACCGGCGAGGTGTTGTAAATGGCGCCATCGCGACTCTCATAGAGCGATCCCGGCACAAACCAGATGCCATGCTCGCGCGCCATCTCCTGGAACTCTTCCTCGGCCGGGCCGGGCAGGCGCTGGGCGTAATGCAGGGATGAGCCGAACGGCGCCAGCTCGGAGAGCAGCACCATCTCGATCCAAGGATAATAATGCATCAGCAGCTTCAGGCGCTGCCGGATGCCGTCGATGTTCCGCTCGGGCAGGACATGCATCTGAATGCCTGCGATGGCGAAGGGCTTCATGAAAACTCCGACTCGGGGTTTCGTGTTCGGCGGCTACCAGAACCCAATATATGGGGCGCTGGCAATGCCGGGTCGAGGCGGAGTGTCGTGGGGCGGGGTTAAGATATTGTTGAAACTAGAGAATTCCTGAAAATGCCCACTTCTTGAAGGGCTTGCCTCAGCCGCAACCCCGGACAAGTCGTGTCACGCATGCGTGGCGCGGCGCGATCCAGGGCCCACGCGGCGTTCGAGTGTGATCGCTTGACCGGCGACCGGTCCGCGTATCGAAGCATCGCATGGGTCCCGGCTCGTGGCTCACGCTTGGTCGTGACCGCGAACGGAGTAGGCGTGGGGTTTGCGGGATGCGATCGGTCGCAGCGCCTAGAACATCTTCCCCCACCAGGCCTTCGGTGGGATCGGTGGCGCGTCTGGCGCCGCGGAATATCCGACTCTGTGCCCGTCACACGGACCCCGTTCAGCAAGAGCACTCCGCAAGGCGGTACATAAATCAACCATGTACCGTGCATTTGCTCGTCGAATGATCTCGCGCCATTTGTTTCATTTAGGCGGCGCTCATTTAAGAGGAACTTATGGATGTGCAAAAAAATTCTGCGAAGGCACTGCACAATTTGGACCAGAGTGCCGTGCGTTTTTCCGTCGAAGAATCTTGCACCATGCCATTCATGCAAGAGGAGCTCAGTTAAGACAAGTTCACGGTCCTGCAAAGAACTTCTGCAAAGGCGCTGCAATATGTAAGCCATAGTGCCGTCGCATCTTTTTCGTCGAAGAATCTTGCGCTTTGAATGCTGGCGATTTGCACAATGCATATCTATGGTTGTAGACACCCTGCCCTCATGAGAAGATTGGGGGCGCTAACGAGCCGGCGTCAGCGACGACAGGTCGGGCGTCTCGACGTTGGTGAAGATGTTGCAACCCGATGTCTGTGGAGAACGTCATGACTACCTACCGCCTGTCGGAGTCTGAACGAGAACTCGCGCTGCGCCTCGAGGATGAATTGAG
>Ga0184637_10003095_pt1 | contig 10488 bp, 8 predicted proteins | sample PLM3_127_b2_FD_133143 | JGI IMG/M metagenome (GOLD analysis project Ga0184637, IMG submission 133143) | Groundwater sediment microbial communities from an aquifer in East River, Colorado, USA - PLM3_127_b2 | ecosystem: Environmental > Terrestrial > Soil > Riparian zone | place: USA: East River... | reverse complement strand
GGCGAGGTGGTCTCAAGCGCCGATCCCGGCCCATCCCCGGAAGAACCCGCCGCGGCGCCGGATCCGATGACCGTCGATCGGCTCAATCGGCTCGACCCTGCTCTCGGAACGCGATACCAGGCAGCGGCGGCGATTTCCGAGGGGGCCCCGCCGGCAGCGGTTCAGCGCCCGAGAAGGCGCGTGGCGGGCGTCGGGTCGGACGCCGCGCTCGCAGAGGACGTCGCGCGCCAGGACCGGACGTTCGCTCTTGGTTTCCGCGGCGAAGGCACGGCGGTCGGCACCGTCAAGATGCGCGCCAAGGGAAAGGTGACGATTCTCGGCGTGACGTCCTGGGCGGAGGGCGACTGGTACGTGCGCAACGTCAAGCACGTATTCGCTCGCTCGCCGGGCGATCCCGGCCACCCGACGTTTGTGACCAAGTTCGTGGTGACGAAATGACCCTGCTGCCCCATCCCGATCTCAGCCGCCACATCCACAAGTACTACGGGAAGTACGGCGGTGAGGTGACGGGAAACGAAGACCAGGAACAGATGGGGCGGGTGCAGGTCATCGTGCCCGCGGTTCTCGGCGCGGAGCTGAAAGTCTGGGCACGCCCTTGCCTTCCGTACGGGCATTTCTTCGTGCCCGAGATCGGCTCGAAAGTCTGGGTCGAGTTCGAGGCGGGCGACCCTCAGCATCCCCTCTGGGTCGGCGTCTGGTACCCCGCCGGAACCGTCCCCGAGGAGGCAAAGAAGACCCCGCCCCAGAACCGGGTCATTCAGACCGCCTCCGGCCACACCATCGAGCTCCATGACGAAGAGGGGAAGGAAAAGATCGTCATCCGCCACAAGCTCGATTCCTTCGTTTCCATCGACCACAACGGATCGGTCCTCATCTCGAACCAGCGCGGCTCCCACGTGTTCCTCGACTCCAAAAAAAAGAAAGCGACGGTCATGGATGAGAACGGAAACCTCCTGGCGATGACCGATAACGGGCTCCTCCTCGCGAACCTGGACGGAACGGCGATCGAGATGAAAGGCAAACAGGTGAAGGTCATCGCGCAGGAAGCGCTCCAGATTCTCGCGAAGGACGCGGTCTTCAACACCGCTTCGGTGACTCTCGGCGAGAGCGCGATGGAGCCCGCCGTGCTCGGTCAGACGTTCGCGAACCTGTGGAACGCGTTCATCTTCCACACCCACGCGACCGCGGTCGGCCCCTCCGGTCCGCCCCTGCCGCCCGGAATGCCGTTGACGCCGGGAGCGGGGCTGTCGCTCGCCGTGAAGGTGAAGTGACCGATGAGCCGCTGCAGCTTTCCCGCACTGCCTTCGATTGGCCTCCCGGTGCTCCCTCCCTTCCCCGGCCTTCCGTCTTTGGACCTCTCGCTCCCTTCGCTCCCCGAACCGCCGGATCTTCCGGAGCCGCCACCCCTTCCTTCGATCTCGCTTCCGGTTCTGCCGCCGCTCCCGACGCCGCAGCTCCCCGACCTGCAGATGCCCGTGCTTCCGGCGCTTCCGGATCTTCCCGCGCTGCCACCGCTGCCGAGCATTTCTCTCCCGGTCCTTCCGCCGGTTCCCGTTCCCGCTCTCCCGGACCTTTCGCTTCCCGCGCTTCCCGCGCTACCGGCCTGTCCGCTGGACCCATGAGGAGGAGGATGCATGGCCCTGGACAAACTCGCCCTCAAGGCAGCTATCGAGAAGACGTTCGAGACAGCGAAGGAGAACGAATGGTCCGCGTCTCAGGTGGCCGAGAGCCTCGCGAATGCCGTGGACGCCTACGTGCGCGCGGCCGCGGTGACGGCCGTCGAGACCAAGGTTCAGGTCGATCTCCGGACCGGGGCCGGAACGGGAAGCCAGGTGGGGACGGGAAAACTGCAATGAACGAGGTGGGATCATGATCGAGGACGTCAAGGGTGCGACCTTCCCCTTTCGCATCGACGAGTCGAGCGGCGGGATCGCCTGGGCGGGCGGCCGCGAGAAAATCCGCCAGAACCTGCGCGTCATCCTCGGAACGCGGGTCGGCGAGCGGCCCATGCTTCGAGAATTCGGGACGCGCCTGCACAGCCTTCTGCACTCGCCGAACGACGAAGAGCTCGCGGAGCTCGTCGAAAGCCAGATACGGCAGTCCCTCCTGCAGTGGGAACCGCGCATCCTTGTCACGAGCGCACGGGTCGAGCGTGAAGAGGGAGAGCTCCGGCTCCGGCTCGAGTACGTCCATACCGACGAGCGCGTCTTCGGGCAGATGGTCCTTCCGTTGAGCTGAGGATTGGCGATGACCTTACCACCGGCAATCGACTACACCAATAAAGACTACGCCGCCCTTCGGAACGCGATGCTCGAGCTCGCGCGATATCGCTTGCCGGAGTGGACGGACCGCTCCCCGGGCGACCTGGGCATGCTCTTGATCGACCTTTTCGCCTACGTCGGCGACGTCGCCCTCTACTATCAAGATCGCATCGCCGGCGAGTGTTTCCTCGCCACGGCCGCGGAGCGGCGAAGCGTCGGGAATCTCCTGCGTCTCATCGGATACGAGCTCAAGCCGCCGGTCGCCGCGTCTGCGGGCCTGACGCTTCGGTTCAACGCCCCCCCACCGGGAGGGCCCACGACCACGACGATCCCAGAAGGCGCTCAGTTCGTCGCGAGGACGGGAGGACGCACCGAGTCGTTCGAGTACCTCGGCCCCGATCTGGTCATCAATCTCGCCTCCGCCCAGGTCGAAGTCGCGCCGGACGGAAAGCGGATTTACTCCGGTCTTCCCGTTCGTCACAGCCGGCTCGTTCCCCAGACCATCATCGGATCCTCCACCGGGGAGCCGAACCAGACGTTTCCCCTGCCGCAGGGTCCCCTCATCCCCGAATCTCTGGTAATCGACGTGGACGAAGGTGCCGGCTTCGTCCGGTGGCGGCAACGGCAAAACCTTCTTTACCACGTCGGCGAGGACGGAAGGGTGGTCGTTTCCGGCCCCAACTCGCGCGACTACTACGTGCAGTTCGACGAAACCGGTCGGGCCTTCGCTCATTTCGGGCTTCGGCCCCCTGCAGGCACGAATAACGTCCGCGCCCGCTACCGGATCGGCGGCGGAAGGGCCGGAAACGTGCCCGCGCATTCGATAGCCGAGGCGGTCACGGCGATCTCGCTCCTCGCGGCGGTGACCAACCCCTCACCCGCCGCCGGTGGCGCGGACGAGGAAACAATCGAGCACGCGAAGCGCTTCGCCCCGCTCGCCTTCCGCGCCTCCGGACGGGCGGTCACGCTGGGCGACTTCGTTGCGCTCGCGCATCAGGCGGGGGGCGTCGCGAAAGTACGCGCAAGGAGCCAGGGGTGGAACCAGGTCGAGCTCTTCGTGGCCCCGGAGGGAAGCTCTTGCCGTCCCGTGCCCGACGAGCTGAGAACGCGCCTCTTGACGTACTTCGAAGACAAACGAATGGTGACCACCATCGTCACCATTCGCGATCCAAATTGCGTTCCCATCGACGTCTCCATGAACGTCGTCGCCGAGCACCACCATGACGTCGAGGCCGTGCGCGCCGCCGTCGAAGCCGCCGTCCGCGGCTTGCTCGCCTTCGAGAACGTGGATTTCGGACACACGCTCTACCTGAGCAAGGTGTACGAGGCGGTCGAGGCTCTCGCGGGAGTTCACGCGGTGACTGTGACTCATTTCCGTCGTCCGGACGCGGGAAACGAGGAGCTCCAGGAGCTTCTCGCGCAGTTCGGGGTCGCGACCGTCGGCGAGCTTCCGGAGGTCGTCCGACGAACGATCGACGTCAACATCGCGCCCGATGGACGCATCGTCATCGATCTCTTCGAGATTCCGACCCTGGGAAACCTGCTCGTCCAGGCGACGGGGGTTCTCGCGTGATTCGAATTCAGGACTTCAGCGCCGAAGCGGATATCGTCGGCCGCCGCGTTCAGGTCCACTGGACGTTCGAGCTCGCCGGCGGAGAGCCGCTCTCGGCCATACCCCGGGTCATTGTCCGCCGGAAGTTGCTGGACTTCGAGTTTCCAGGCGCCGCGCCCGATCCCTTTCTGGTGTACGACAGCGCGGCGTTCCCCCCTCAAGGAGCGATCGTCGACGAGGTTCCCGGCTGGGAGAGGCGCGAGGGTTCCCTGCGCACGCTGGTAACCGTCGAGTCCGTGAAGCGCACGGTCGAAGGCAGGCTGTCCGAGGTCCTCCGGCGAACCACCGCCACGACGTTCGACCTCGCGGGCCGGCCGCAGCGGCGAGAAGTGACCGTCCTCGACACGGGCGATTCGCTCGGCGGACTCGAGCCCGGGACGTCTTACTACTATCAACTCTTCAGCCCCGCGATCGCGGCGGGAAGCGATCCGAGACCGTACCGCGCGTCGGCCACTCCCGGTCAAATCCATGGCTCCGGCCGGCGCCTCTACAACCTCCTTCCCGCCGTGCACCGGCGCCACGATGTCGCCACGCGTCCCGCTACTCCGGGGACCGACGGGATCCCCGAGGCGGCCGCGCAGAGCGGACAGCTTCGGCGACTGCTCGATCTCTTCGGGGCGCCGTTCGATCTAATACGGACGAGCGCCGACGGCCTTCTCGGCGTTCACGACGTCGACCGCGTCGACGCGCGGTTTCTTCCGCTCCTCGCGCATCTCGCGGGCTGGGAGCTCAACCTCAACTCCCCGATCCCCGTCCAGCGCCACGAGATCAAGCATGCGCCGGCTCTGTACCGCCTCGTGGGCACCGTTGCCGGAGCACGCATCTGGGTCCAGCGGCTCACGGGCTGGGAAGGCCGAGTCAAGGAGTTCATCGGGAACGTATTTCGGACGAACGCCCCCGAAGCGACCAGGCTCTGGGAGATCTGGGAGCAGCGGCACGACGGCGCCGCATGGAGCCCGGCGACACCGGTGACGAGGACGACCTCCTTCGACGGGAGACCGGCCGTCGCTCTCGATGGGGCGGGTACCCTCTGGCTCTTCTTCCATTCGTTCCGGACCTCGAGGCAGGAGTTGTGGGTTCAGCGATTGGGCGTGGATTTAGATCCACGCCGGGTGATGGACGGGACGCCCGACGATTCTCCGGAACACACATTCAGCGACCGGGATCCCGCTGTCGTCTCCGACGGCGCCTCCCTGTGGCTCTTCTTCAGCTCCGACCGCTCAGGCGGATTCGATATCTGGTCGCGGCGCTTCGCCGGTCTTCCGGGCGAGGACGCCGTTCGGCTCACGGAGGACGGGCTCGACAACCGGCTGCCGGCCGCGGTCCGGGACTCGGGCGGCGACCTCTGGCTGTTCTGGCAAGCGGAGCGCCGAGGGCGAGCGGAGATCTGGGCCCGCGTTTTCGACGGCGCCCAGTGGACCGACGCCGAGCGCCTGAGCGAAGCCGAGCTGGCGGACGAAGCGCCGGCCGCGGCGCTCGATGCCGGTGGACGTCTCTGGCTTTTCTGGTCCGCGGACCTCGGTGACCGGAGCAACCTCCGGGCTCGGGTCCTCGATGGAGGTGTCTGGGGGCCGACGGAGACCATCACCGTGGGTCAGCACCGTGACTACGCGCCGCGCGCCGTGCTCTTCGGCGGACGCCTTTGGCTTCTCTGGCACTCCAACCAGAGTGGCAATTGGAGACTTCGCGCATCCGTCCACGATGGAGTGGCCTTTGGAGATCCCTCCGACGCGACCGAGGACGTGGAGCCCGACAAGGAGCCGACGGCGATCGTGGACGCCGCGGGAGAGCTTCGCCTGTTGTGGCGTTCTCAGCGCGGCGGACGTCGTCTCCATTCACGAACCATCGACACCTCGGATGCGGAGATGCTCGGCGCCCTCGGAACGTTCGGCGACGGCGCGCACTATACCTTCGATACCCGGAAGATCAACGACGCCTGGTACGCGCCCGACACTGTCGGCCTGTTCTTGACACCTGATACCGTCGACGAAGCCGAAATTCGCCGCGGAGTCGATCGGGTTCAGAGATTCATGGAGCCTTTCCGGCCCCTTCCCGTGCGCTTCGTCTGGGTGCTGGAGAAGGCGCCTTGAAGAATCCTTTCGCCGCTGGAGACACAGATCCATGAGCTATTCACGCAACACCTTCGAGGCGTTCGCCAAGGGCCGGCACTACGTGAGCGTTCGCGTCCAGCAAGGAGTGCCCGTCGTCGACGCCGACGTCAATGAATCGGAAGACCTGCGCCGTTACGAGCTGCGGAACCACCTTCGCTGGTTCGTGGGAGACGGTGTGCCCCAGGGCAACGACGGGTTTCGTATTCTCCCCTCGGGAAATCCCAACGACGTCATCATTCGCGGCGGGGACGGAACGTCGGAGGGCGCCGGTCGCTGTCTCGTCGATGGTATGGAGGCGATCGCCGAATCGGATACGCCGTTCTCCGCTCAGGAGTTCGCCAATCCGGCGAACGCGGGAGCGGCCGGTGTCCCACAGGTTACGCTCCCCGCGACCCCGACTCTCGCTCCGCGGACGGATCTGTACTACCTCGACCTGTGGGAGCGCGAGGTGGGAGCGAGCCAGGCCGGACACGAGGACATCGTCGACGCGCGCATCGGAATCGAAACCGCGCGCCGCATCCGCCGCGAGTGGGCGGTCCGCGTGGCCGATGCCGCCGCCGGAATTCCCGCCGATGACGCGCCCCCGGGGCATCGCTACCTCCTGCTCGCTTCGGCAGCTCGCCAGCCTGGTGTCGACATCGTCCCCGCGCAGGCGATCACGGACTTGAGGCGGCGCGGGCTCGCCGTCCAGTCGCGCTCGACCCTCGACCAGATCGTGCGGGACGCGTTCGGCCAGAACTACACGCTCGAGGACGACGGCCAGCCCCGGCTCGTCGCCGGGTTGCGGGAGATCATCAATGCCATGCTGCGAACGGGCAGAGCCGCGCCCCTCTCCCGGGGAACCGCGCTCGACACGAACGGACCGCACTCTTTTTCCGCGAGCGTCATCGACGGTGATGGAAACGCGTGGCTTTTCTGGCTCTCCGGTTCCGGTGAGATCTGGCAGCGACGCCAGGTGAACGGCAGCGTCTGGCTCGCGCCGGAGCTCCGTCGAAGCGTCAACCAGGGGACCGCCCTTTCCGCGGTCGCGACGTCGGATGGGGTGCTCTGGCTCTTCTGGGGTGAACGCACGGGTGCGACGCAGTTCGATATCCGGGGCCAGGTCTTCCGCGGCGGCGTCTGGGAGCCGGTGTTTCAGGTGAGCCCGAGCGCTCCCAACGCCTCCAACTCGATGGTGGCGGCGGCGGCCGGCACGGGTGACGAGGTTATGGTGGTTTGGGGCCGCCCGCCGCTGACGTTTTTCTCCCGGCGTTACCTGGGAAACCCCGAAACGCCGCAGGCGGTGGTGGAGGTCTCGAACCTGTTCAAGGCGGCGCCCGCCGTCGTCGCCCTTCGCGGAGGCGGATTCGAAGTCTTCGGGCTCGCCGCGCTCACGACACCGAGCAACATCCTTCGAGCCCTGTGGAACGGGGCCACCAGCACCTGGCTCGCCCCGGTGGTGGTGGGGCCGAAGAGCGGCGGACAGCCCGAGCTCTCGGCCACCCTCGATCGGTTCGGGGGAACCTGGCTCCTCTACGCGAACGGGGAGCCAACGCTCGTCGGTCGCTACCTGCGAGCCGGATTCCTGCCGGATCCCGCACTCCTGGCGGAGCTCACCCACGAACCGCGGTTTCCCAGCGCGAGTCTCGACGCCGAAGGAAACATCGCCGTCTACTTCCGGCCAGGGAACTTGCAGGAGCTTCGCCGCCTCGACCTCATCAGCGAAATCTGACGTTCGACAAGCCGACTTCCGAGAACGATAGGAGCACGACCATGAACCAAAGAGTGAAGTTTCCGATCGCGGCATTTCTTGCAGCCATTTTTCTTGTGACCGCGGCCGATCTGCGCGCGGAGCCTCCCGATCTCGCGTTGTCGGATCCGTCCTTCAACGGCGCGAGCTGGAGCGCCTTCGACGCCAACAAGGGGCAGCCGGCGAAGCTCGGTCTCGTCCTGTCCTATCCGTTCCACCCGGGAGTCTTCATCAGCTCGGCGGACGTATTCCTCAAGCCGTCGCCGGCTCACGCGGAGATCGGGTGTGTCACGACGGCACTCGCGCCCGTGCCGAGCGCGGCGAACCTCGACGACTGCTTCTACCAGCCCGCGGTCAACCAGATCATCATCTATTACATGGGGAGCTTCACTCCCACCCAGGCGGTCCAGTATCGAGTGCAGAACGTCGCTGACACAGATCCTGGAACGACGTACGACAACTTCGACACCGCGAGCGTGGGGAATCCGGTCCCGGTAGCCGGAAGAGACCCCGCCCGATTCGTGCTCGTTCTGGACAAGTCGGGGAGCATGGACTGGTCGTCTCATCCCATCGATCCGGGCTGCGCGGCCAAGACCAAGCCTCCGGGAGGCTCCCCCTGCCTTCCCACGCGCTGGCAAGTCTTGAACAGCGCGGTCACGGCGATGCTTTCCGTCGCGACTCCCTACGCCCTGGCCGGGCATGACGATTTCGGCGCGGCGCTCTTCGACAGCGCGGTGCAGGTCGGGAACTCACAGAACATCGCAAGTCTCGATAGCTCCAACGTCGCTTCGCTTCAGGCCTTGCTTTCGGCCAAGACTCCGGGGGGCGGGACATCCATTGGGGCCGGCGCAGTGAAGTTCCAGACCGAGCTCACGAACGGAGCGTCGACGCACAACGAGTTCATGCTGATCTTCAGCGATGGAGACCAGAATAGGGAGCCCTACTTGTGGACCAATGACGCTCTGCAGCAGGTGGTTCTCGATCCCGACGATCCCGCGGAGTCCGCCCACCCGGAGTTCCTTCCGGGAGGGACCGTGGACGACCCGGACGTGGACATCTGTCCCTTCTCGATGCGAGGTGACGATCCCGCCACTCCGGACGCGACGAATCGTCTCCAGAACATCGCGGATTGGCGGTGCGACGGATTGACCTATACCGACGTTCGGATCGCGGGAACGCCGGACCTCGTACAGTTCTTCCTGCAGGTGCTGAACGAGGTGCTCATCGGCGACAAGCTGGAGCTCGCGGCCGTAATGAGCGGCGAGATCCCCCGGGCGCCGGGAGCGAGCGCCACAGAGACCTTTACCGTCAGCGAGAAGGACCTGGTATTCACGATCCTCGTAACCTGGCCCGAACTCAGGAACGGCCTCACGCGACTGACGCTCCGAAAAGACGGTCTCGAGTTTCCCGTCATCGGGGGGCCGCCGGGAAGCGCTCCCGTAGGATGGATCGACCGAGACCGGAACCGGGTGACGGCAACTCTTCGGCGGCCCTTCTGCGTGGGCACGAGCTGTGTCCAGCCCGGCGGCGACTGGGAGCTGGAGCTCGTTCCCTTCTTCGAGGTGGGGAATGCGTTTCCCTACAACGTTCACGTAACGACGGACCATCCCAGCATCGTCTCCGAGTTCCAGGTGACCCAGCCCACGGCTGCCGTCGGCCAGCCCTTGAGCCTGACGACGAGAGTCACCGACGGCGGAGCTCCTTTGGCCGGGCTTGCGGACGGAAGCGTAACCGCGGAGGTCTGCCGTCCCGATACGGGCCTGGGAAACGTATTGTCCGCTTCGGCCTCAAAGCCGGGGGAAGGCTCGAGTGTCGACCCCATCAGCCCGGCGGGACTGAAGGTCGCGACGATGCTCGACGACGCCGGCCAGCGTGCGGAGATTCTCGCGGCGCTCGAGGCGACGGGATGCGACACCCTGACGCTTGCGGAGGGAGACCCGGGCGTCTACGGTGCCCAGTACACGGATACCCCGGTCGAGGGCGTGTATCGCGTCCGCTTTTCCGTTGATGCCGATGCTCCCGGCAGCGGGCGTTTCACCCGCAAATGGACTTTGACGCGCTACGTTCCCGTGGTCTCCGACAACGCGGCGACCCTCGACAGTGTCACCACGAGCGACATCACCCCGTGTTCCCAGCCCGGCGGGTGCATCGCCGTCAACTTGAAGCCCGTGGACGCGGCCGGAAATCTGCTCGGCCCGGGAAAGGGCACGCTCTTCTCCCTCGTAGAGTTCGACGGCGTCCTCCTCCAGCCGGTGGCCGACAACCTCGACGGCAGCTACACCCTGCAGGTCGGGTACCCTGCCGGGGTCACGGAACGCCCGGTGCTCGACATCGGCGGCACCGTCATCACTCTGCCGATTCCCGGCAAAGGCGGATTCTTCCAACGGTTTGGCCACTGGCTCATTCTCCTTCTCATCCTGCTGGCTCTCGTGCTCGTTGCCAAGGTGCTGAAGAAGAAGAAAGCCTGACATCGTCCACCACCACGATCCTTTCGGCCGAGGAGGGGACCACAACCTAGACAGGATCAGCCTGATGTGTCGCGCCCAAGAGCCCCTCGTCCACTTGGCCTGACCCAGCCGCTTGACTGTATTGCGCTTTGCAGTACACTAGCACCGGGAGGAATTGTCGATGAGAAGGACCCGTCCGGCCAGGAAAGCGAAAAAGGTCGTCAAGCCGAGCCTGCTCATGGTGCGCCTGGACGCTGAGAGCAAACGGTACCTCACCCGGGCGGCAGAGCTGCGGCAGATGAGCAGAAGCGACTACGTGCGCGCGGTG
>Ga0184637_10003094_pt1 | contig 10496 bp, 11 predicted proteins | sample PLM3_127_b2_FD_133143 | JGI IMG/M metagenome (GOLD analysis project Ga0184637, IMG submission 133143) | Groundwater sediment microbial communities from an aquifer in East River, Colorado, USA - PLM3_127_b2 | ecosystem: Environmental > Terrestrial > Soil > Riparian zone | place: USA: East River... | reverse complement strand
TCGGTGGTAGATGCGGTCAAGGTCCTCACCGAAGACCTCGGGGTCATTCCGCTGCACTTCAACCCGAGGGCGGTCGCCTATGCCGCCGGGCTCCTGGGCATCAACGTTCGGTCTGGAGTAGTGGACCCGAGCTGGAACGTTCACGAATGGCAGTTCGTGTAAGCAATATCGAAATGCCCGTTGATAGAGAGCTTCTTCTAGAGGTCGAGCAGTTCCTCTACCGTGAGGCCCAGCTTCTCGACGAGCGACGGTTTCATGAGTGGCTGGACGTGTTCACCGAGGACGTCCGGTACTGGGTGCCGATTCGAGAGTCGGTGCTCGGGCAGCCAGAGGCAATCGCCGACGGCGAGTCCCTCGCCATCTCACACTTTGATGACGACCGAGCAACCCTGGAGCAGCGCGTCCGGCGGCTGGATACCGGGCTCGCGCACTCAGAGACCCCACCCTCCCGAACGCGACATCTCATCACTAATATCCGTGTCGAGGTGGACGCCAACGGCGTTGTGGCGTACTCCAACTTTTTGCTGTTTCAGGGACGGCGGGAGCACTCGGACTATTTCTTTCTGGGGAGCCGCGAGGACCGTCTTCGGAGAGTCGACGGCGAGTGGAAGATCGCACAACGGAAGGTAATGCTCGACCATATCACCCTCCCCCGCGCCGTCTCGGTGTTTTTCTAGCGCGTCCGGAGAATCGAGGATCTCAAGGACGTGGCTCCCTGGGGCCGATCCTTCAACGAGTACGTCCGGAAAAGCTGGGATAATCGGTCCATGGGGCTCCCTCTATCTGCTCGGGTACTTGGATTCGCCCATCGTAGATGGAGGAGCCTCATCTCGCCCGTTTAGTCAACCAACCGACCGACGATGCAGCTTTCAGGTTTACCTGGCTAGTGTTAGGGGGTGACGAAGTCGCTGAACATCAACAGCTTCGAATTCCGCTTTTGACACTCGATACGGGCGATGCTACCCTCAGTGGGCGTGAGCGGCCGGAAGCCGCCAGTCATCCATGAGGAGGTTGTCGCTTGGCTAGAGCGCTGCATTTCTTTAACAAGATCGTGCACGTCAGCGACCTCGATCGCTCCGAGCGCTTCTTTCGCGACGCGCTGGGGCTCGAGTTCGTCGGGCGTGACGTCTGGCCGGAGGACGCCCCCACCGCCACATTCAAGACCCAGGTAGGCCAGTACGTCACACTGCTCAGCGTGCCGGAGGTCGATTCCAGCCGTGCTGAGCACTGGAACTTCATGCTCACGCCCGAGGATTTCAAAATCGTCCAGGACCGGCTGCGGGAGGACGGCTGCGCCATTGGCGACCTCCGTGACGAGTTCCGGGCTCGCGGGGAGATGAGCGACAATTACTACGACCCCGATAGCCAGATGATGCAGATCACAGCCATCGACGCCGAGGCGTATCTCTGCCTGCCGGCCCGGCTCGGGAAGGTCACCGTGGGGCGGGTCTCCGATTTCGCCGAAGGATCAGTCACCTACGTCGAGGGGGCCAGGTGCTTCATCGTGCGCACCAGGGATGGGATCCTGGCCCTTTCAGAGGTCTGCACCCACCGCAACTGGAACGTCGAGTACCAGCCAGAGCATTACCGCTTCTACTGCCCCATTCACGGCAACAAGTTCACGAGAACGGGCGCCCATATCGCTCCCACGGAGGGAACACCACCGCTGCGCGCCTACCCCGTCGAGTTCGTCGGAGACCAGATCGTGGTCAATACCGACGTGAACATCGCCCGCACGCCGGAAGGCGCCAAGAAGATGGTGCCGATTCCGGCCGGCGTCGCCTAATGAGCGCCCAGAGATCGGTCGAGACCGAGCGCCGTAGCCCAGCGACCCGCAATTCGGAGCCGCGAGGCTGGAAGCCGAGGGCGACGAATTGCGAACTTGAACCGTAGCCCAGCGAACTTGAAGGAGGGAAGGATCATGGCCCACAACCCGATGATCGAGTACGACCACGCCGTCATTCGCGCCAACGACTTGAAGGTCGCCGAGCGTTTCTACGGACGAATCTTTTCCGAGATCTACGGCGCCGAAAAAGTCGAGATCGACCACCGCGCCACGGACACCACCGAGTCCTACCTGCACACCATGCGGACCGGTGGCACCGGCCGGCGCGTGCAGCAGGCGGACACGACGCGCGGCATCAACCGCCACGGCGAGGAAACCGATGGGCAGGGCATGCGGGTCGTGGGTGCAAATGCCCAGGGCAGCGTCAAGATCGGGGGAGCACTCATGCCGGTCTTCCTCGCCCGCAAGCACGAGCAGGAGCCACCTCCCGAGCAGCTCCGAGGCACTCCACGCCACGCCTTCCCGGTGACCGAGGAGCAGCTCGCGAACGCGATGGAGGTCTTGCGGAAGTACGACGTGGACTTCGAAGGGCCCGTCGAGCATCCCGCGCCATCCCTGGCACGCAAGTCCGTCTACTTCAAGGACCCCTCCAGCAACTTCCTGGAGCTGGCCGTCCCCAGGGATGAGTAATGGCTGACCGACCGATTCACTTCTACAAGCTCATGCTCGAGGTCAGTGACCTCGAGCGTTCCGAGAAGTATTATCGCGCCGACCTGGGGCTCGAGTTTATCGGACGCGATCTCTGGCCGGGAGATCCATCCAACGCGACCTTCCGGACGACCGATGGCGCCTACGTGGAGCTGGTAGAGGTCGCGGAGGTCAAGCCCGACGGAGCCGGAGTTCACCGGAACTTCATGCTCCCCGAAGAGGACTACTGGGTGGTCTACAAGCGGCTCAAGGAGCGGGGATGGGAGCGACCCAACTACCGCACGGAAATGGGCGTCCGCTCCGCGACGGAAGTCACGTGCTCGGTGTATGACCCCGACCACCACCGCCTCCAGCTCACTGCCTGGCGCAACGAATACGTCATTCCGGCCGCGGAGCGGGGCAAGGTCGTGGCGGGGCGAATCGAGGACTTCCCGGTCGGTACGGTGACGCACGTGCGGGAAGGGGGATTCTTCCTGGTCCGCTCGGCAAACGGGATGCTCGCCCTCAACCAGGTGTGCACTCACCTGCAGTGCACGCTGGCGTACCAGCCCCAGCACTACCAGTTCTTTTGCTACTGCCACAATCGGCGCTTCCAGCGCAATGGCGAACAGGTGGCAATTCGCCCCGACGTGCAGCCGCTCAACCGCTACGCGATTGCGTTCGTGGACGGGCAGGTGGTCGTCGACACCGATACGAGTCTCGCTTGCGCGCCGGAAGACGTGGACCGAATGGTCCCTGTGCCGCAGCTGGTCGGCTGAGGGCTCGCGAGGGAGAAGATGGAACGATTCGACGAATTCGACCACATCGTCATCAACGTCAACGACATGCTGTACACGCAGCATTGGTACCGCACCGTCCTGGGAGAGATCCTGGGCGGGTGTGAGATCGGCTCCATGGCCGGGCTCAGCACCGACGAGATGATCCATTCCAAGCTCATGGCGCACCGCCGCGCGGAGCTGCGGGATACCGGGGGCGAGATGGCCGCGCCTCACGGCAGTGTCAAGTTCGGCGAGGCGTTGATCCCGATCTTCCTCAACCAGGAGCATGTCCAGGAGCCGCCGCCCGAACAGCTGCGCGGTAGCCCGCGCATGGCCTTTCCTGTTACCGCCGATCAGATGGAGAACGCGTTGGAGGTGCTTCGCCGGCACCGGGTCCCGTTCGAGGGACCCGTCGAGTATCCGGCGCCGTGCCCGGCCGAGCGGTCGATCTACTTCAAGGACCCGTCGAGCAACTTTCTCGAGCTGAGCGTGCCTCGGCTCACTTATCCGCCAAAGGTCCCGCCGTCTGCATTCTCTTCGTACTCGGAGGATGGAGCCGGCTCGGGCCAGCGGCTCGCCTAGGGAGAAGCAATGCCCCCCGTTCATTTCTTCAAGATGGTCCTCGAGGTCACCAACGTTGATGCGGCCCAGCGCTTCTATCGGGACGATCTTGGCCTGCAGGCGGTGGGCCGCGACCTCTGGCCCGACGATGGTCATACCGCGACCCTTCAGACGTCCGACGGCTCCTTCGTCGTGCTCACCGAGCAAGGGCGCGTCCCACCTGATGGACCTGGCGTGCATCGGAACTTCATGGTGCCGGAGGAGGATTACCACCACATCCATGACCGGCTGAAAGAGGGTGGCTGGCTCCGCCCGAACTACATGACCGAGATGGGCCTGCGCGGCGAGGACGAGGTGACCTGTTCGTTTTACGATCCCGACCGTCATCGTCTGCAGCTCACCGCGTGGCGTGGAGAGTACACGCTGCCGGCCGCGAAGAAGGGCAAGATCGTGGCCGGCCGGCCCGAAGACTTTCCCGTGGGATCGGTCACGCATTTCAAAGAGGGGAAGTTCTATCTCGTCCGAACGGAAGCGGGTGTGCTGGCGCTCTCGCAAGTGTGCACGCATCGGCAATGCAACGTGGGTTGGCAGCCGGAGCGCTGGCAGTTTCTCTGCCCATGCCACCACCGCCGCTTCACCCGCGACGGGAGCCCGGCCACTTTCGAGCCCGATGTTCCACCGCTGCACGTCTACGCCATCGAGCTCATCGATGGCCAGATCGTCGTAGACACGGACGCCAGCATTCCGCGCTCGGAGGATGAGGCGGAGCGCATGGTGCCGGTTCCCGTTGCCGTGTCTAACGTAGCCCAGCGACCCGCAATTCTGAGCCGCGAGGCTGAAAGCCGAGGGCGGTGAATTGCGAACTTAAAGAGGAGGCAGGGAAAGAATGGAGCGATTCGACGAGTTCGATCACTGCGTCATCGACGTTTACGACCTCGAGATGGCCGAGCGTTGGTACAGCAAGGTGCTGGGGGAGATCGTCGGCCAATGCGTGGTCAGCGAGCGGACCATGATGACCACAGACGAGCTGATCCAGTCGAAACAGCAGGCCGGTCGCCGAGCGCGCCTGGAGGGCCACGAGAATAGCCTGTCGGCCTCCCACGGCGGAGTGAAGTTCGGCGAGGCGCTGTTGCCCCTCTTCTTACACCAGGAGAACGAGCCCGAGCCGCCTCCAGAGAAGCTCCGTGGAACGCCACGTCTCGGGCTCCCGGTCACTCAGGAGCAGTTCGGAAAGGCGCTGGAGGTGCTGCGGCGCTACCGTGTGTCCTTCGAGGGGCCCGTCGATTTCCCGCCCCCCTGTCCCGCCGAGCGGTCGATCTTCTTCAAGGACCCATCCAGTAACTTCTGGGAGCTGAGCGTCCCTCGCGATATCGGGGGGCCCAGGGTAGCCACGTCGCCCTACTCGTCCTACTCTCCGGAGCACGGGCGCGTAAGCGGGCAGCGTCTCACGGATTAGACCCCATGCGGCTTCACCGCACCACTGGCAATGAAAACCCGTAGCGACGACCCTGGGGGGCTGGGGGGGAGGCCCCAGGAAGAAAGGGGCGGGTGGGTGGGCATTTTCAGGATTAGGCTCAACCTGCGCGTGCGCATCGTCTCAGGCCACGCCCGATGCGCAACCGCTGCCGAGTACAAGGAGGAAGGGTCCGATGGCCGACACCGTCGAGTCCACAACTGAGCGCCTCACGCGCCCATCGATGGAGCACGTCGATCTGGTGACGCACCTCTACAACCGTCGCGCTTTGTGGGGTAAAGAGACGGTACTCTACCGACGGAACCACCCGATGGAATGGGAGCGGGTGACCGGCAACTACCAGAACTGGCTGGTCGACACGGCCGAGATGGTCACGTCTGACTATGACTCAGCCGGCGGGGAGCCTCTGCGGCTCTTCTACAGCGACGACGTGGATGTGTACGTCTCGCGGCGGCGGGAGACGATGCCCTACTTCTCCCGTAACTGCGACGCGGACGAATGCCACATCGTCAGCGTGGGCGAGATGACGTACGAGACCGACTTCGGGAACATCGAGGTCGGTCCGAGGGACCTGATCATCATCCCGAAGGGTGTCACCTATCGCACCACCCTGGAGCGGCCCCAGGACACCCTCCGCCTGATCTTCGAGTCCCGGCCAGAGATCTTCCTTGTACCCACGGACATGGTGGACCACGTCTACCACAAGGGTCGGCCCCCGGTCGACCCCACAAAAGTCAAGCAGCCTGTGCTCCCCGACGTGCCGGGCGAGCCCGGCACCTACGAGGTTCGCATCAAGTACACGGGCGCCTTCTCGGACGTCCTGGGCGAGCGGTCCACGATCTTCTACGACTTTCACCCTCTGGACGTCCAGATCATCGAAGGCGATATCGCGGTCTACAAGTTCAGCGTCTCGGATATCGAGAAGCTCGGCTCCACGCCGGTCCCGTTCCTTGGCGCAGCGTACCTCGACAACTCCCGCAACCTCGCCTGGACCTTCGCCCTCTCGGGCGGCGGTGGCCATGGCGCGCCAGTCCATCGCGACCCGGACGTGGACGAGTTCCGCTACCTCTCCTCGGGGCCCCATACCGGCCAATCCTCTTCACACCACAGGGAGTCGATCACGGAGCGGGGCGCGGCTATACACGCCGCGAACGAAACCGCCCGGAGGATCCGTACGACACGGGGGACACCCTTTCGGCCTACACGTTCCGACCGATAAAGGGGACGCCGGAGGCCCAAAAGCATGCCCGAGCCATCATGTGCTGAGGCGGGGCGGATGCGAATCCGCCTCCAAAGACAGCGGTTCGGCGAAGAGTTCTGAGGAGGCGCGCGTGCTGCATCGTGGATTCTGGCTACCGGTGTTTTCGGCTCTGGTCATGGCTTGCACGCCTGCCGGGGCGCCACCCCAGCGGGACGGCGCGGCTCCTGGCCAGCCCATCTCCGGGCCCAAGGCGCTGACGATCGGCCTCTCGGACCAGCCGTTGAACATGGCTACCCTGTTCGCCGGCGGCGCTGGCATCTCCGCCGGTAGCAGCAGTGCCGGCGACCTGTTCCACATGGTCCACCAGCGCCTGGCCGTGAACGATCATCTCGGCCAGAGCCATCCGGAGCTGGCGACCGAGCTGCCCTCCCAGGAGAAGGGCAGTTGGGTCGTAAGGCCCGATGGCACGATGCAGACGACGTACCGCATCCACCCCGGGGTGACCTGGCACGACGGCGCTGTCCTCACCACCAGCGACCTCGTCCTGGCCTGGCGGATGACGCTCGACCCTGAGCTGCCGATCTCCCAGCAGAGCGTCGCGCGGCAGATAGCCCGCCTCGAAACGCCCGACGACACGACCCTGGTCATCGATTGGGCGCGGATCTACGTGTTCGCCAACGCAATTATCGAGGACGACCTGGGTCCGTTCCCGAGCCACATCCTGGGCCCGCTCTACGAGAGGGAAAAGCAGGCGGTCGCGGTCTCGCCCTACTGGACGCGCGAGTTCATCGGGGTCGGCCCGTATCGGCTCGCCGAGTGGGAGCCCGGAAGCCACCTGGTGCTGAAGGCCTACGATAGGTTCTTCCGCGGCCGCCCGAAGATCGATACCCTGACCTTCCGAATTATCGACAACGAAGCCACGGCACTCGCGAACATGCTCGCCGGGACCATCGATGGTGGAGTGCAGGACCTGCTGGGCTTCCGCGGCTCCTTGACCCTCCGCGACGAGTGGACGCGCGAGGGCCACCCACCGGTGTTCATCCAGCAGAATACCCACTGGCGTCGACTCGGGGTGCAGTTCCGGGTCCCGGATCCACTGGAGATCACCGATGCCCGGGTCCGCCGCGCGCTCTACCATGGCGTGGACCGTCCGGGTATGGTGGATGCCCTCTACGACGGGCTCGCGACCGTCGCCGACAGCTTCATCGCCCCCGACGACGTAAAGTGGGACTGGGTCAAGGATGTCGTTGCCCGCTACCCCTACGACCCTCGCCGATCCATCGAGCTGCTCGCTGAAGTGGGCTGGCGCAAGGGGCCGGACGGCGCCATAGTGAACGCCGCCGGCGAGGGGGTGACCATCGGAGTCTGGACGACCGGCGGGCAGGCGAGCGAAGGAACAATCGTCGCGGACAACTGGAAGTCGCTCGGGGTCAACACCGATCTCCTCGTCTTGTCACCGGCGCAGAGCCAGGATTCCCGGTTCCGTGTGTCGTACCCGTCGTTTGCGCTGGCGCAGTACCCCATAAGCTACGAGTTCAACGTCATCAACCTGCGGGCCGCGAACTGCCCAAGTGAGCAGACGCAGTTCCGAGGTAACAACCGGGGCTGCTTCCGGGACGCGGACAACGAGCGGCTCATCGAGGCGATCTCCCTCGCCATCGACCCGGCCCAGCAGCGGCCCCTCTATCGTGACCTGGCCCGCTTGCACAGCGAAGCGCTCCCGGAGCTGCCCCTCTACTTCAACGTGGCCGTCACCGTCTTCCGCCAGGGAGTCGTCGGCGTCATGGGGAGTGGCAGGCCCCGTGGAGGACTCGGCTGGAACGTGATGGATTGGGACGTGGTGAGCTAGAGAAGTGTGTCCGGCAAAGGCACGCCCGTGGCGGACTGACGGGGCTCGCCACCGCTTCCCCCTTCAGCTCAACGAATGTCCCAGGTTTCGACGTTCCAGAGCAGCCCGGACTTCTCAGAGGTGACGTTCGGGCCGACGATCCCCTCGCGGAGAAGCCAGGCGCTCACGTCGAAGTACAGGGGAAGCACGGGGAGGTCCTCGGTCTGGCCCTTGATGAGGTCTCGGTAGAGCCGCCGCTGCTCGTCGGGGTCAATGGCAATGCGGAGCGCGTCGATGACCCGGTCGTTCGCGGCATTCTGATAGCAACCACGGTTGTTGCCGATCCAGCGGTTCTGCTCGGAAGGGCACTGGGCCGAGTACGTCCGGTTCAGCATGTTCTCGAAAGCGATCGGGATCCGCGTGAAGTCGAACCCCGGATAAGAGGCGCGGAGCTTGATATCGCGCGTCAACGCCTCGCCCAGCACGGTGAGGTTCGTCGAGATCCCGATGGCCTTCCAGTAGTCCGCGACGATGGCAATCTCGCGCTCCCCCGTGGTCGTCCACAGCGACGTCGCAACTGGCTCGCCGGCGCTGGTCCAGAGCCCATCGGCGCCTCGCGGCCAGCCGAAGCTCGCCAGCTGCTCGGAGGCGCGCCTCTGGTCGTGCGAATAGGTGGCCGCCACTTCCCTGACCCAATCCCACTTCACGTCCGTGGGTGGGATGATCGAGTGCGAGACGGGCGCCAGACCCTCGAACAGGGTGTCCGACATGGCCTGCCGATCGATGGCCATGAGCAGCGCGCGGCGAAGTCGGAGATCGAGGATCTCCCGCGGGGCCGCGAGCTCCGGTCGAAACTGCACGCTCAGCATGCGCCACCCGCCGACCTGAAGCTGGAGCATCGGCTTCTTGCCGGCAGCTTCCCACTCGCGGCGCGCAACCATCATGTCGGTGAAGCCGGCGGTGCCCAGCGTTCCATCGATGGCTCCGGCGAGGAGGTTCGCGACGACCGTCGGGTTGCTCGGGATGAACTTGCCGATGATGGTGTCGATGTGGGGCCTGCCGCGGTAGAAGCGATCGTAGGCCTGCAACGTCAGCTGGCTGCCGGGCATCCACTCGGCAAGGCGGTAAGGGCCTACTCCCACGAACTCTCGGTTGAACCACGTCGACCTCGCGAACTGATCCCTATCCTGTTCGTACAGGCTGTTGAGGAGGTGGTACGGCATCGGGCCGAGATCGTCCTCGTCGATAGCGTTCGCGAAGGGGTAGGTCGTCTTCCACTGAATGACCAGTGTGTAATCGTCCGGGGTGTCGATGGCCGAGATCTTCGAGGCCAGCGAGCGGTTGGCCATCGGGAGCGCGGGATCGACGTAGATCGCCCATGCGAACTGAAAGTCGCGCGCCGTCAGAAGAGCGCCATCGTGCCAGGTCACGTCGCGCCGTAGCGGGTAGGTTGTCTGCATCGTCCCGTCGGGACGAGTGATCCAGGTCCCCGCGCTCTGCGAGGGGAGGTCGGTTGCGAGCTGGGGGACCACCGCACCGGACCCGTCATAGACCGCGAGCTTCTGGTGCAGCCCGCGTTTGAGGGAGTTGCCGGGATCGGTCCCCTGCCCGAAGAGGCTCGAGAAGAGCATCTCCGGCTCCCCCTCCAGCGAGAGTGTAAGGATCTTTGGTTGGCCCAATGGGCGGGCCGCATCGGTTGTCGCGCCGGGAGACGGCGCCGTCGTCACGCATGCGGTGGAAACTAGGGCCATCGCCAGGACGAGGAGAGACGTGCGTGGGACCCGCGTCACGGAGTAGGCCCCCCTCCACGACCCGCTTACGGACCGACGCAATCGAGACGAATGAACGTTGCGTCCGGTCCGCGGACGAAGACCTGCCTCCCTTCGATCTCATGGGGAAGGCCACGCAGGAGCGCTCCGACCTCGCTGCTTGTGGAGCGGCTGTCGAAGACCAGCGCTGGTACCCCTCGGACAACGCCGGACGGGGGCTCTTGTCGCCCGATGTCATCGGCCAGGACCACACCCAGTCGAACGGCGTCGAACGTGGCGAAGAACTGTAAAGCCGGCCGCGCCCGCTTGGTGTGATCGGGTCGGTAGTTCTCGTCAACGTGGCCGGGGTAGCTTCCGCGAAGCCGGCGGGTCCACGGCGCGCACGGATCGTCGCCGGCCGTCCAGCGCTTC
>Ga0184637_10003093_pt1 | contig 10498 bp, 10 predicted proteins | sample PLM3_127_b2_FD_133143 | JGI IMG/M metagenome (GOLD analysis project Ga0184637, IMG submission 133143) | Groundwater sediment microbial communities from an aquifer in East River, Colorado, USA - PLM3_127_b2 | ecosystem: Environmental > Terrestrial > Soil > Riparian zone | place: USA: East River... | reverse complement strand
GCCTCCATCTGCGGCCGGGGGGTTGGGATCCCGCCGCGCGTCTCAAGGACATGGCTGCTGATGGCATTAGCGCCGACGTGCTCTATCCAACCTTAGGGAAGGACATGTATCGCCAGGGGAAGCATCCCGACCCCGAGCTAACCGAAGCCTCCGCTCGCGCCTACAACGACTGGATGATCGAGTTCTGCCAGGAGGCGCCGGATCGTCTGTGGGGGCAGGCGGAGATCTGCCTCTGGGACATGGACCGCGCGATCGACGAGATGCAGCGCACCAAGCGAGCGGGGCTCAAAGGCGCGACCATCTGGATGGTCCCACCCGACGGCCTGCCCTTCACCTCCGACCATTACGAGCGGTTCTGGGCGGCGGCCCAGGACCTCGAGATGCCCGTCAGCATGCACATCAACCAGGGCTTCGGCCCCTATGGCGCAGACCGCGACTCGCTGCGGGGCGGGATCGTCGAGTCGGTCGCGTTCACCTGCGGCGGGCACAAGGCCATCGCTATGCAGGTATTGACGGAGATCATCTGCTCGGGCGTGCTCGAGCGATATCCCCGCGTGAAGGTTGTGGTGGCCGAGCTCGAGGTCGGCTGGATCCCCTTCTGGCTGGAGGACGTGGACCGGCGTTTCCTGAAGTCCAGAGAGCACACCCGCTTCCCGCTCCTGCCCAGCGAGTACTTCAGGCGCCAGATCTACGCCACGTTCACGCAGGACGAAGTAGGCGGCTACCTCTTGCAGCGGTGGGGAGCCGACAACTTCCTGTGGTCCAACGACTATCCCCACCCGGGGTGCATCTGGCCGTACTCGGACGAGGTCATCGCCCTCACGCTGGGCCACCTGAGCCCGCCGACCAGGGAGAAGGTGCTGTACCAGAACGTAGCCCAGCTCTACGGAATGCCCGTCCCCGCCCCCATGCCACGCCAGCCGCTCGCCGACCCGGAGACGGTATGGGAGAGACCGTGGATACACAGAGAATGAGACGACTGTCGCGTATATTCCTCTGTGTCACAAGCGTTGATCAAGCGTTGCTGATCGTCAGAAGGAGGTAACTCATGGCCGACATTGTCCTGGGTTTCGCGAGCTCGCACGGACCGACGATGAACACCCCGCCCGAGAAATGGCTCGAGCTGGGCGAGAAGGACATCGCCGACGTCCGGTTCGATTACGAGCGGGCGCGCCGCAACGTGCGATCTGACATCGCGGAACAGATCACGCCCGAGAAGTTCCGTGAGCGATCCGCGGCGGTTCACCGGGCAATCGGGGCGCTCACCGAGGTGATGCGCGAGGCCAACCCGGATGCGATCGTGGTGTTCAGCAACCCGCACGGCGGCGTGGCCACGGACCGCCAGCAGCCAACCTTCGGCGTACATCTGAACGATAAACCGCCGTTCACCGAGGGGCCGCCGAGAGGGTCGCGCGGCGGGCGGGACGAGGAGCCGCAGCCCGCGCGTGTCCGCGACAGCGTGCAGTACCCGACGGACGGGGAGTTAGCCCGCCATCTCATGGAAGGGCTGATCGAAGAGGGCATCGACGTTGCGGCGAACTTCCAGTCCCGGCCGGGAGCGGGGCTCTACGAAGCCTACAACCTCCTGTATCACCACTTCGACAAGGCCGCCAGCACTGCCTACGTGCCCGTCCTCGTCAGCCGTTACCTTCCAAACCAGGCGACGCCGCGCCGCTGCTACGAGCTCGGGCAGGCGGTTCGACGGGTGATCGATCGTTGGGATTCTCCCAAGCGCGTCGCCGTGATGGGCTCGGGTGGGCTGAGCCACCAGGTCATCGACGAGGAGCTTGACCGCACCGTGATCGACGCGTTGCTCGAGGGCGACACCGACGCACTCTGCTCGCTCGACCGGGAGCGGCTCAACCGCGCGCCCGGCACGCCCGAGATCCTGAACTGGGTGGCCTGCGCAGGAGTCATGGCCCCCAAGAACATGACCCTCATCGACTACATCCCTTGCTATCGCTCGCTGGCGGGAACCGGTCACGGCAACACCTTCGGCTACTGGAGATAGATTCGTGCCCCCTCCCCGACCCCTCCCCCAGGATTGGGGGAGCGGTTGGTTCACGGAGTTGACTAAGCAAAGAAGTAGCAAGGCACACGTCCCGAACCCTCCCCAAATCCTGAGAGAGGGATCGAGGCTCTCGGAGAATCACAGACGAAGGAGGTAGGAGGATAAATGGCAAAGGCAGACGTACGCGACGACTTCGTTCGAGAGGCGATGGACTGGAAGTCCCCCTACGAGCTGTGGAAGGAATCGCAGGGCCTCCCCACGATCCGGGGCCTGGGGGTCCATGGACTCTACGACGACGACTTTGACCTCTTCCCCTGGAAGGCCCGCGGTGGCTCGGGCGTATTCGTCAATCTCGACGGCACGGGCGGGTTCAACGATACCTACGTGTGCGAGATTCCACCGCGCACGTCGCTCAATCCCAACAAGCACATCTACGAAGAGACGGTCTTCATCCTCAGGGGGCAGGGCGCGACCACTGTCTGGCTCGACGAGAGCAAGAAGCAGACGTTCGAGTGGCAAAAGCACAGCTATTTCGCCATTCCGCCCAATGCCGCATACCAGCACCACAACGTGTCGGGGAGCGAGCCTGCGCGCTACGTCGCCATGACGGCTGCGCCCCGCGTCATCGACACGTTCAAGAACCTGGAGTTCGTCTTCAACAACCCGTTCGTCTTCAGCGACCGATTCAGCGGGGAGGATGGGTATTTCAAAGAGACGCCCCAGGAGGGTCGCGGGCGTGGCCCCTGGACGACCAACTTCGTGGCCGACGTTATGGAGTCCAGCATTCGCAAGCGGTACCCCGAGGGCGAGAGAGCCGGCTGGGGACGCGCGATCGGCGGTTTCGGCAGCGGTTTCAACATGGTGAACAGCACGATGCGTTCCCACAGCTCGGGCTGGGCCATCGGCACATACAAGAAAGCGCATCGCCACGGCCCCGGCATCCACGTGCTGATCCTCAAGGGCACCGGATACACGCTGATGTGGCAGGGCGGCGAGCCCGTCGAGCGGATCGACTGGCGCCCCGGCAGCATGTTCGTGCCGCCCGAGATGTGGTTCCACCAGCACTTCAATACCTGCCCCGAGCCGGTCCTGTTCCTCGCCATCGGCTGGGGCTCCGAGAAGCCGAAACTTGGGGGCAAGCAGTACGTGTACACCAGCGTAAAAGAGGGCGGCGACAACATCGAATGGGAGGACGAGGACCCGCAGATCCATCGCGACTACGAGGCCGAGATCGCGACGAACGGCGTCGAGTGCACGATGGGCAAACACCACCCATTCTGTACGTTCAAGTAGATTGGGTGCAGCGGCTCGCCGCCGCGCGACGCCTCGGGGCCGCACTCCAAAGATCGGAGGGACCAACCGTGGATCTGACAACCGTAGGCGACATCCCGGGCCTCGACGCCTGGCTCAAGGAACGGAACCTCAACGGCCATTGGAATCACGACGCCGAACGCGAGCAGTTCAAGCCCTTCCTCTGGAAGTGGGACGACATCCGCGATGGGCTCATGAAGGCGACCGAGCTGGTGCCCATGGATGCCACGGGGCGCAGAACGGTCCAGCTCAGAAACCCCGGCCTCGGCGGCCGCATGAGCAACACCATCCACATGTCTGTGCAATGCGTGATGCCGGGTGAGATCGCCAAAGCGCATCGGCACAGCGCCGCCGCGATCCGCTTCGTCATCAAGGGGGTCGATGGGGCCTTTACCGTCGTCGAGGGCGAGCCTGTACCCATGCGGACGGGCGACTTCATAACGACGCCCAACTGGACCTATCACGACCATTACAACGAGGGTGATGAGCCCGTGATGTGGCTCGACGGGCTGGACGTCCGCCTCGTCGGCATCGGCAAAATGCTGGGCGAACCGCACGCGAGAGACCAGCAGGAACGAACGCGCCCCGTCGGCTTCTCGGGCAGGACCCTCGGACACGTGAAGCCGGCCTGGCTCAAGAGCGAGCATCCCACCCCGCCCTTCCGATACGCGTGGGAGGACACCTACTCCACGCTCCAGGCTCTGAAGGAGAGCGAAACCGAGGGCGACCCGTACAACGGCATCCTCCTCACCTATACGCATCCGCTCAATGGCGGGCCGACGCTCCCCACTTTCGCGTGCGAGCTGCAGCTCCTCACCCCGAAGCTCATGACTCGGACACATCGCCACATCAGCACCACGATCTACCAGGTCTTCCAGGGCGAAGGGGCGACGGTGGTCGACGGCGAGCGGATGGAGTGGTCGGAGGGCGACATCTTCGTCGTGCCGCCGTGGAGCTGGCACAGCCACGAGAATCGACGCGATGACGACACAATCCTGTTCTCCATGAACGACTGGCCGGCGTTGCAGGCGCTGGGACTCTACCGGGAGGAGCAGAGAGACTGATGCAAATCAAGCACGGAGCCATCAGCTGCGACTCGCACGCGCAGCTCGACCGCTACGCATTCACCAGCCGGATGTCGAAGGAGAAGTGGGGGGACCGGATCCCTCAGGTGATCGAAGTGGAGGACAAGGGCGAGCGAGTTGAGCGCTGGAGCGTCAACGGCAAAGTCTCGTCGGGTGGCGTCGTCAACTGCCCGGCCGTCATGCACGACCGGCGGTATTACCCGAAGCGTTGGGAGGAGGTACCGCTAAAGGCATACGACCCCCTCGAGCGCCTCGAGGCGCTGGATGAGGATGGCGTGGACGCCGAGGTCCTCTTCCCCAACACGCCGATCCAGAACTTCGCCTTCACTAGCGGCGGCCCTGAGTTCGAGGTCGCATGCGTCGAGGCCTACAACGATGCTCTCGGCGCGTGGCGGAGCATCAGCGACCGTTACATCCCCCTGGCCATCATCCCCTACCTCAATCCCATCGACGTCGTGGTGTTCGAGGTCCGCAAAGCCGTGGACAAGGGCCACCGCGGGATCGTGATGCTCGCCGAGCCCGGCCTCAGCATTAAGGGGGCGCATCACCTCCACGATCCGTTCTGGGAGCCATTGTGGGCGGCCTGCGATGCGATGGACATCGTCATCAACTGGCACGGATCGGCGGGCCTCGCTGGCGAGCTGTCGGTGCCCAACTGGGACAAGTACACGACGCGACAGCACCACACCGTCTCCACGGGCCGCCTGGCCGCTACGCCCGCCCAGATGATTCCCAGCCTCATGCTGTCCGGGATCCTTGACCGCTACCCGCGGTTAAAATGGGCGTGTGCCGAGACGGGCGCCGGCTGGATGGCCTACGTCCTCGAGGTCTGCGATCACGAGTGGGAGCGCAACCACCTGTGGACGGAGGGGATCCTCACCCGACCCAGTGACGCATTCCGCCGGCAGGTCTACGTCGATTTCTGGTTCGAACGCTCCGGGATCGAGCTCCGGCACCAGATCGGGCTGGGGAACATCCTGTGGGAGTCGGACTATCCACACATTACGTCAACATATCCGAACTCCCGCGCGCACATCCGACGGACCACCGACCACCTCCCCGAAGAGGAACGCAGGCAACTGCTGTACGGAAACGCACTGAAGCTCTACCACCTGGCGTCCTGAATCTGAAAGACGTTGGCTCTCTCACGCAGCATCACCCCCCTCCCCAACCCTCCCCCGCAAGGGGGGAGGGGGATCGTGTCTGCCCTCTCCCTCGCGCAGGGGGAGAGCGGGTGAGGGGGCGTCCGGAGGCGTTTCGAGACCGACGATCCGTAGCGCGGGGGCTCGTCCCTCGCTTCGGTGGCGCGGGTACCAACCGACGGGCGCGGGACAAGCCCGCGCGCTACGGAATTGGGTGACTTGCAAGCCAAACGAGACGTTGGGGGTGGCGCAATGCGGGCATTAAACCTCGGACGCGTGGGTGCGCTCTTCTTGATCGTCGCGCTCGGCGCCGCTGCCTGCGCTCCAGCAGGCCGGCAGAGCACGGCACCAGGCGCCGACGGGCGCGAGACCGCCGAGCAGGCTGCGCAGCGCACGCTCTCCATCGTGCTGCGCGTCGAGCCCGCGGGGGCCACCGATTCGGCCTCCAGCCTCAACCGCATATCGCTGGCGCTGTTCAGCGCGTACCTGGGCGCCAGAGACCCACGGGAGCAGCCCTTCCCCATTCTTGCAGAGGCCGTTCCCCAGCTCAACACAGACAGCTGGCGCCTCCTTCCGGACGGCCGCATGGAGACCGTGTTTCGCGTGCGGCAGGGGCTCGCGTGGCACGACGGGCAGCCGCTCACCGCCGACGACTTCGTGTTCGGGCGGCGGGCCGCGATGGCGCGCATCGAGTGGGGGCTCGTTCAGCCATCCCTCGAGCTCCAGCTCATGGAGGAGGTCTCGGCGCCGGACGCCACAACCCTGCTGATCCGCTGGCGCCAGCCGTATTCGGACGCGGCGATTCCCGACATCCTGCCGCTCCCCCGCCACGTGCTCGAGACGTGGCTCGACCAGGGGCAGGCAGAGGCTTTTGGAGGCCTTCCCTACTGGTCGACCGAGTACGTCGGGGCGGGCCCGTACCGCATGGAGCGCTGGGTGCAGGGCGCCTTCATCGAGGGCACCGCGTTCGACGGCTACGCCCTGGGACGGCCGCGCATCGAGCGGGTCCGGCTGACGTGGAGCAACGATCCCAACGTTACGGTCGTCCGCATGCTAGCGGGCGACGCGCACATAGCGCTCGACAGCGCGCTCCAGTTTCAGCAGGCCGCGACCCTGAGACGCGAATGGCCCAGAGACGGCGGCTCGATCCTGCTGAGCCCCACCCAGCTCCGCTATCTGCAGGTCCAGCACCGACCGCAATACGTGAATCCGGCCGCGCTCCAGGACGTGCGCGTTCGCAAGGCCGTGCTGCACGCCATCGATCGGCAGGCCCTCGCCGACGCCCTCCTCGAGGGGGAGGGCATCCCCGCCGAGAGCTTCCTTCCGCCGACGGTTGGCTACCACGATGCAGTCGAGCGCGCCATCGCGAAATACCCGCACGACGTCCGACGCACCGAGCAGCTTCTGTCTGAGGCGGGTCTCGCCAGGGGCAGCGACGGCTTCTACACGGGGCCGGGCGACGCGCGATTCGCGCCCGAGATGCGAGGTCTGGCGGAAGGCCAGGAGGCTCAGGAAACCACCATCCTGGCTGACTTCATGCGCCGCGCCGGAATCGATGCCGCCCTGAACTTGCTCCCAGCAACGCAGCGCGCGCAGTCTGACGAGCTGAAAGCGACGTTCCCCGCGTTCACGACCAACTACAACACGCTGAATCGAGACTTCGGCATGGCAAAGATGGCCACGGCGCGCCTCGCTGCCCCTGAGAACCGGTGGAGCGGATCCAACAAGATCGGATGGTCCAACGAGGCGTACGACCGCCTGTTCGAGACCTACAACACCAGGCTGGACCGGGACGAGCGCAACAGCTACATGGTGCAGATGCTGAAGCTAGTGAGCGAGGAGCTGCCGTCGCTTCCGCTGTACTTCAACTATGAGGTCGTGGCCCACGTGGCGGCGCTCCAGGGGCCACAGATTCCGGCCCCCGAGAGCGCGCGCTACGGGAACATCTATGAGTGGCACTGGCGGTGACGAGGACTGAGGGCGTATCGTCCCCTCACTAACGATTGTGTTGCACATTGCGGCATGATCGAGAGTTCGGCGGCTAATTTCGGGAGGCGAGTACAGGGCCCATGGTCATTCTCGGCTTGGATCCGGGTGGAGTCGGTCACTTTGGTTGGTGTATCGCCGAATCAATCGGAAAGGGCCGCCTACGGCTACGCGGGTCTGGGACCGCAGATCACGCGGTGCAGGCGCTCGAAAGATCCTCGAAGCATGTCGCCAATTCCGAAAGACTGGCAGCGGCTGGTATCGACAGTCCCTTGTTTTGGGTTGCCAACGGCGATCGGCGCGCCGACCAATTAATTCGCGCGGTTATGAAGAACTTGGGCGCTACCAATGTGCACGGGACCGTTCAGCAGGTCAATTCGTTACGGGGCGCATGCTTGATTCAGGGAGTGATGGCGGCGCGTCTGGCTCGTCTCGAAACCCCAGCGATCCGTCTGACGGAAGCGCATCCGAAGGCGCTGCTCTGGCTTATCAAGGTGGCGAGCAAGCAGCGTCGAGTCGCCGACGTGCGCATGGAGAACTTGGTCGAATTCATCGGGTGCGAAGTGTCCGATTTGTCCGAACACGAGCGTGATGCCGCACTTGGCGCTGTTGGCGCGGCCGCCATGCTTCTGACGCTCGACGGTTGGAAAGATCTTGCTGCCGAGGAATACGACACGTTTTCGCCAGTGTCGCCAGTCGAATACTGGATGCCCGTTTGCGGCGCCTAACAAGGCGCTGCAGACCGACGAGCGGCGCGCCTCGGCACTGGCTGATTGACAGGTGATTCTCGCGCCGCTCGCGGCTGAGCGCCAAAACCGTTAGGTCTTGGCGCAAACGCCGACGGAGGTCTAGTCGTGGATCTCCTCAGGAGCACAAGCCATGGCGGCTAAAGCCAAAACCAGGACCATCGACGAGTGCCTCGCAGCCCTGAGCGATGACAAGCGAGCCGCGCTCGAGGAACTTCGAAAGACCATCAGGGCTGCGGCGCCGAAGGCTGAAGAGTGCATCAGCTACCGGCTCCCGCTTTCCGTCAAGACGGAATGCTCGTGGCCTTCGGCGCAACCGCGAACCACTGCGCCTTCTACCTCATGAGTCCTTCCGCGGTGAAAGCCCACGAGGGACCTGCTCAAGGACTACGACACCAGCAAGGGCACATCCGCTTTCAAGCGGACAAGCCCCTACCGGCTGCCCTTGTGCGGAAGCTCGTCAAGGCTCGGATCGCAGAGAACGCGGGGCGTAGTAGAGAATCAAAATAGCGACCTTTGAGTCTAATGGGCGAATCGTCATTTACCTTTGAGCCACCTGAAGGGCCGAGTCTCAGACCATCGTCGCCGTGGAGGTGGCGATCTATTGGGAGGTTGGACTCGTGCAGGTGGTGAGAATCCTTCGGCGCTCGCAGGCTGGCGACAGCGCCCGGACAATCGCGCAGGCAGGCCTAGTGCGGAACACGGTGTACACTGATCTTGTGCCGACCGCTCATCGCGAGGGCCCGTATAGGTTCTTCTTCTATTCAGCTGATCGCAACGAACCGCCACACGTTCATGCGGAACGTGACACGAACCGGGCGAAGTTTTGGCTCGATCCGGTTCGACTGGCGCGCAGCGGCGGTTTTGGCGCCGCAGAACTCCAACATGTCGAGCGGCTCGTTACCGCACGCGAACAGCTGTTGCTGAGGACATGGAATGAGTACTTTACCGTTGCCGATTGATATCAGCGAAGCACGGGCCCTGCGAGTGTCTCTTACAGAAGATGCACTGGTGGTCGAGCTCGTGGACGGTCGCACAATCATCGTGCCTCTGTCGTGGTTCCCCAGGCTCACGCACGGCACACGGGCGGAACGGGAAAACTGGCGACTCATTGGCGAGGGCGAAGGCCTCCATTGGCCCGATCTCGACGAAGACATCAGCGTTGAAGGGCTCCTTGCTGGGCGGCGGTCCGGAGAGACACAGGCATCGCTACGCCGTTGGTTTGAAAGCCGGAGCGCGGGCTAACCCGCCGCTACAGCCCGGCAGCGCGATCTTCCTGCTCGAGTTCGACTGGCGTCGTGGGCGGCAGGGCAAAAATGACCTTTGTGAGGCCGGGCGCGTTCACTGGTACCATGACGCCCTTGACCGTGTCCGTCCCTGACGCCATCATCCCTGAGCCGGAACCCTGATGCTGCTCGCCTCGGCGCTGGTAGTCGCCATATTGGCGGCCCTCCGGGGCCCGCGGAGTTGGCGCACGAGCTTTCCGGATCGCCGGAGGTTTTGTGATGCCGAACCCTAACGCCGTTGTCTCGACAGTCGTCCGCTTCGAGCCGCCGCTCGAACGCCCGCCCGACGAAATGCTGCGTGCCGAGCGCGGCCTCTCTGTGGAGTTGGCGGACGGCCGGCTTGCGCGCCTGGATCCCGCCGATCCTCGCTCGGCCGGCCTGGCACAGGTCCTGGACGGGCTGAGCAAGCAGCGTCTGCCGGTCTATCTCGAGGTCGATCCGGCGACCTCGGTGATCACGCGGCTCCTCATTCCGCATGTAGCGCGAGTCGTCGGCATCCGTCCGATCGACGACGGCGTGCTCGGCGTCGAGATTGAGCCTTCGCATGCGCGGCACGTGCTGCGGCGCGGAGCCCCGGACTTCGAGGAGTTGGAGGGGCAGCTGCGGGAAGCGCTGCAGACGGGTGCGCGGGTCGTCCTCACCGAGGACGACGCTCACGAGATCATCGACGTCCGCGCTTATACTCCCGGGCCGGAGGGTCCGCTCCCCCCTTTTCCTAGGCCGGAGGTCCCACCGCGGCTACCATGGCCGTGGCGGTGGATCAGGGAGCTGCTGAATCGCATATGGCTCTGGCCCTGGTGGCCCTGGTGGTGGTTCTGGTGGTGGTTCCGCTGTAAGTCCGCGACGACGGCGCAGCAGGTCTTCAATGCCACGAATGCCACCAGCTGCAATCCGCTCACCATTCCGCCGCCGTGCATTCCTTTCCTCTATC
>Ga0184637_10003092_pt1 | contig 10500 bp, 10 predicted proteins | sample PLM3_127_b2_FD_133143 | JGI IMG/M metagenome (GOLD analysis project Ga0184637, IMG submission 133143) | Groundwater sediment microbial communities from an aquifer in East River, Colorado, USA - PLM3_127_b2 | ecosystem: Environmental > Terrestrial > Soil > Riparian zone | place: USA: East River... | reverse complement strand
GTGCGATGGCGCAGACCCTCGTCCAGTTGCTGGTCCCGGCCGACGTGCGCGGGCGTCGGCGCTTACCACATGGCCCAGGCGGGGTTGCAGGTGGGCAGTGGCTTCACCGTCGGCCTCGTCGGCGGCTTCATCGGCATCCATTGGGCCCTGGCGCTCAGCGCCTTCGCCCTCATCGTGGCCGACGTTGGCCTGCTCCTTTTCGTGCGTCGAGGTCAAAAGGGCCGAGGCTCCCCATCGCCACCGGACGCCCCGTGACGAGTGGAGCACTCCACCGATTGCTTTAGCACTCCTCCAACGCGGCCTTATCAGTGCCCGCAGCGGCTACCGCCTACGCAAGCTGACGCGCCGGAATGTTTCAGCGTAGGCGACTCCGTGCTCCTCGCCGGCCTGCTTTAGCCGCCCTCTTGCGAACTGCCCCACGCGCTCGAAGTCGCTGAACTGGCTCCGGTGACAGCGGAGCGCCTCGATCTTGGTGTCTATCGTGGCGCTCACATCCACCCAGAAGTTGGGCGGGCTGGCGCCCCAGAGGTACAGCTCATAGACAGTGTGGGTCGGTAAGCCCTCGGCGATCTGCTCTGGATACTGGAGCGGCCCCCGCGCGAAGGGGTAGACGGCGTCGATGGTGACCTCCCCGGTCGCCCGATGGTCCGCGTGGTTGATGAAGCCGCTCGCGCTGATGATCACCGTCGGGTCGTGGGTGAACACCGCGTCCGGCCGCCACGTCCTGATCCAGCGGACGACGTCGCCTCGGAAATCGATGCTGTACACGAGCTCGCCGTCGCGCCTGGGCAGGATGACCACCTCGCTGACGCCGAGCGCGTCGGCCGCCGCCCGTTGCTCGCGGTCGCGGATCGCGGCCAGCTCCTCTGCTGTGATCCCTGTCTCGTCGGTCCCCTTGTCTCCGTTCGTGCAGATGAGGTAGTAGGCGGTCGCGCCCTCGCCCACCCACCTGGCCACGGTACCCCCGCAGCCGAACTCGGCGTCATCGGGATGGGCCGCAACGACCATGATGCGCCGTGGGACCTCCTGGACCGGGGCCGGCTCGCTCATCGTTGCGGCACCCGCGCCCGAGCGGGCGACGCTGTTCCGTCAAGCGCCACACCCCCCGCTGCCGGCTCGAACGTCGCGTGAGATCCGGGCGATTCCCAGAAGCGGACGCACGCCACAGGGAGGCCCTGTTGCGTCGCCGCATCAAAAATCAGCTCGGCCAGCCGCTCCGCCGTGGGGTTGTGGTCCATCACGAACACGGGCTCATGCAAGTCCGCCAGGAGCGGCACGAGGGGATCGTCACCGCGCAGCACCATCTTGTGGTCCAGGTTCTGGTCGATCCATCCCTGCACGGTGTGTTTGACGCGGGTAAAGTCGACGGCGATGTCGGCGCGATCCAGCACGTCGGCGTACAGCTCGATCTCGACGCGGCCGTTGTGGCCGTGCGGATGGGCGCATTTACCGTCGTAGTCCAGGAGGCGGTGCCCATAGGAGAAGTGCAGCTCGGTGGTGACTCGATACACGGCGATTCCCTTCAAGCGATGAGCCGCCCGCCGTCGACGGGCAGGATCGCGCCGGTGATGAAATCGGAGCCCTCGATGAGAAACGCCACGGCGCTGGCGATGTCGTCGGGTGATCCCCAGCGCCCCAGCAGGGTGCCGGCGCGGGCTTCCTCCACCTCCTCGGCGTTCAGGTCAAGGGGCGGGGCAACCGGGCCGGGCGCGACGGCATTCACCCGCACGCTGGGCGCCAGCTCGCGAGCGAACGCCTTGGTCATGGTAACGATGCCGCCCTTGGCTATGAGGTAGGGCAGATAGTCGGGGTATGGGCGGAAGGCTGCCCAATCGGCGAGGTTCACGATGGCTCCGCCGCCCTCTTCCCGCATGCGCCGCCCGAACTCCAGGGAGCAGAGGAATGGGGCTTTCAGATTGACGGCCATGGACTCATCCCAGTCGCGCTCGGTGAGCGTTGCGATGGGGGTTCGCGGAAATATCGAGGCGTTGTTGACGAGGATCTCGACGCGGCCGAAAGCGCTCCGGGCCTCCTCGCTGAGCCGCGCTACGCCAGCTGCGCTCGAGATGTCCGCCTGGACAGCCAGGGCGCCCACGCCCAGGTCGCTGATCTTGGCCGCAAGCTCAGCGGCGGCGCCGGCCGACGTCCGATAGTTGACGACGATGTTTGCGCCCCGGCTCGCCAGCTCCAGGCATATCTGCCGCCCCACTCGGAGTGCGCTCCCGGTGACGACAGCCGTTCGCCCCTCGACCTTCATCCTGCCTCAGTGGCCTCCATACGCAAGCGTGCCGCTACTCGCCGTCCCAAGGTTTTTGTGGGCAAGCAAGGTCCCCCCCCTCCCCAGCCCTCCCCCGCGAGGGGGGAGGGAGCACCTGCCTCTCCCCTCGCGGGAGAGGCCGGGCCGCGAAGCGGCTCGGGAGAGGAGGCGTCCGACGCCAGCTAAGCAAAGCTCAATCTCACATTGGCTCAGGCTAATGTTGCACGATGAGCCGGGGGGCCGTAAAGTGGCGGGGCTCCCCACGAGCATTGTTCGCTTCCCCTGCTGGAAAGAGGGTTGCGATCAGGACGCTGACTCGCAGCCCCGTCTGCCGGATCAATCGCTTGAGCAACCGCGTCTGCGCACTGGTGAGCGGAGGGGTCGACAGCGCCATCCTCGCGTGGAAGCTCATGCAAGATGGCTCCGAGGTCCATCCCGTCTACGTCCGCGCGGGCATGGCCTGGGAGAGCGTCGAGCAGACCTGGCTGGAGCGTTACCTGGACGCGATCGCCGCACCGAAGCTCCGGCCGCTTCGGGCGCTGTCGTTCCCCCTGGATGACATTTACGAGTCGCACTGGAGCCTGGGCAGATCGGATGGACCGGGATACGACGCACCGGATGAGGCCGTATACCTCCCCGGTCGCAACCTCGTCCTGATCAGCAAGGCGGCGGTGTACTGTGCGCTGAACGGCATAGATCGCATAGCGCTCGGCCTGCTCGTGGCAAACCCGTTTCCAGACGCCACCGACGCCTTCTTCACCCACCTGGAGCGCGCGATAAGCGCCGGGCTTGCGCTTGATCTCCGGATCGAACGCCCGCTGTCCGCGCTCCACAAGGCTGACGTCGTTCGCATGGGAGCGCACCTTCCCCTGACGCTGACGTTCTCGTGCATCCGACCCGCCGGGGAATGGCACTGCGGCGACTGCAACAAGTGCGCCGAGCGCCAGCGCGGCTTTATCGAGGCCGGTGTCGCTGACAGGACTCGTTATGCGCGCGCGCCCGGCCTTGTGCGAGTATCCGCGGACGAACCATAATCGGCCGTTGGATTGTTGGGAGGAAAAGGCATGGAGACGCAAGCGCCCGAGGTAGGAGACCAGGCCCCCGAATTCGCGCTGCCGTCAACGCAGCACGGCGACCTGTCGCTGAGCGGTCTGCGCGGCAAGAAAGTGCTCATCGCGTTCTATCCGCGGGACTTCTCGGGCGGCTGAACCCGTGAGCTGACCGCCCTTCGGGCGGACTACCAGAAGTTCCTGGACCTCGATGCTGAGGTGGTCGCCATCAGCAACGACGACATCGACTCACACTGCAAGTTTGCCGAGTCCCTCGGAGGGCTTTCGTTCCCCCACCTGAGTGACGGCGAGCTGAAGGCAGCCCAGCTGTACAACGTGGTGAACGACCGTGGAAACGGCTGTCGCAGGTCGCTATTCGTCGTGGACCGCGACGGAGTCCTCCGACACGTCAATCGGGCATATCAGGCCAGCGAAGAAGCCCAGTACCAGGCTGTACTCGATGCTCTGGCGGCCATCAAGTAGCGAACCGGCCGCCGCCCGGGCACGAATTCTCACCCCCTCCCTATCCCTCCCCCGTCGAGGGGGAGGGGACAGCCGCAGACCCCCGTACCCTGGCTATAATCGCGCGAAACTCCCGAAGCGGGTGACAGTCATGGCCGAGCCTCCCGCTGGCCAGGGGCCGCACGCATCACAGGTGAGCTCACTCGGCCGAGAGTGGGCCGAAGCCCTCGCCGCTGGAGCATCCCCCGAGGAGCTCGCCGGTCGGATTGCCGCCGCGGCGCCCGACGACGTCGCGGCCGGTGTGTGGAGCCTCACGGTGCTCAGCGGCCCTCTGGCGCTTCCCGTGCTAACCGCCCTCGCGGATTCCGCGCCTTCCCAGCTCGCGGTCGCGGCGGCGGAGGCCCTCGCGTCGATCCGGGAAGCGGCGGCAGCCGATGTGCTGGACCAACTGGCCCGATCGTCCTCCGACAGAGCTGTGCAGAAGGCCGCGCGGCGCTCCCTCCATCGCCTGTCAAGCCAGGGGGTCCGGCCCCGCCCCGTGGCTCCCCGCGCTGCTGCGCGCGTAGGCGGGAGGAGTGCCACGCTTTATCGGGCGATCGCCAGCTCGTTCGACGGCACGGGCACCCGCTCGCTCTGGCTCGCCGCCGAGCGACCCCTCGGCGGCATCTACATGATCGCCACCGCGATCGACGACGTTGGAGGGCTGACGGACTGTGTCGGGCGCGACACGACCCGAAAGCGCTTCGCCGAGCAAGAGCAAACCATGCGTGACAAGGATCCGATGGCGTGGGTCGAGCTCCCGCTCGACTACGCTCGCCAGCTCATCGGCGAAGCCGTCGAGACGTCGCGCTCCGCTGGAAGCGGGGTGCCGAGTGGCTACGTGGTGTGGGCGGAGATGATCGGTGCGCCGAGCGAGCCGTTTCGGGAGGCGCTCATATACGCGGAAATCAGCGCGTTCGAGGCCCGCATGCATCCGACCCTCGAGGCCGAGGGGCCCCGTCTCTTCGAGCAGCCTGAAGTCGAGCCGTGGTTCTTTCCTCCCGAGCAGGTACCCAAGTGGGTGCAGCAGCTCACGGAGTCATCGACGTCGCGGCTCATCCTGACACCAGAGTCGGAAGGCGAGCGCCAACAGCGTCTCATAAAAGAGGCGATGGGCGAGCTTCTGCCTCCCCGCGAGCGGCGCGGACTCCGCCGCCGTCTGGAGGAGACCGCCTATATCTTCCAACGGACGGACCGCCAAACAGACGCACGGCGCGCCGTGGCGGCCGCTGCGACGATTGAGGAGGTGCGCCCGCTGCGGCCGGCGCACCCGTTCCTGCGCGCGCTGGTGGAGCGCTCCTTCCGTATCGCCCTGGAGGTCGATCGGTCAGGCTTCGAACCCATCCGGCTGGCCCGAGCACGCTAGGCGCGCAACGGCCGGTCGGCAGCGACCAGGAGGTCGATGATGCGACGCGTTGTGGCCATGATCCTGGCCGGCGGCCAGGGCGAAAGACTCTCCGTCCTGTCTCGCGAGCGGGCTAAGCCCGCCGTGCCCTTCGCCGGCAAGTACCGCATCATCGACTTCACACTCAGCAACTGTGTCAACTCCGGTATCTTCGATGTGGCGGTCCTCACCCAATATCGGCCGCATTCCCTGAACGACCACATTGGGATTGGACGACCCTGGGACCTCGACCGCACCCACCGCGGCGTTCGGCTTTTGCAGCCGTTCCTCGGCAGGCGCGACTCTGACTGGTATCGGGGGACCGCGGATGCCGTCCACCAGAACCTCCCCTTCGTCACGGGGCATCCCGACGAGCTGGCCCTCATCCTCTCTGGGGACCACGTGTATCGAATGGACTATCGAGGGATGCTGGAGTTCCACGAGGCGCGCGGGGCGGACGCCACCGTTGCGGTGTTCGAGGTGCCGCTGAGCGAGGCGAGCAGCTTCGGGACGCTTGTGGTCGACGAGGACCAGCGCATCGTCTCGTTCGATGAGAAGCCGCGGCATCCCCGGAGTAACCTCATCTCCATGGGGGTCTACGTGTTCGATCGCGCCATCCTCGAAGAGCGCCTGGCGGAGGACGCGGCGATCCGGTCGAGCCACGACTTCGGGCACGACATCATCCCCGGCATGGTCGGGCGGGATCGGATATACGCCTTCCGGTTCAACGAGTACTGGAAGGACGTGGGCACGATCGAGAGCTACTGGGCCGCGAACATGGGCCTCGTGGAAGACCCGCCGGAATTCGACTTGTACGACCCGGAATGGGTGATCCATACGCGAAGTGAAGAGCGCCCCCCGGCGCGGGTACTGGCACAGGCGCGTGTTGGCCGAAGCCTCATCAGCCATGGCTGCACGATCTACGGCACGGTCCAACGCTCAGTCCTGTCTCCAGGCGTGATCGTTGGGGACGGAGCGCTTGTGCGCGACTCCATCCTCATGACGGACACGGTCATCGAGCCGGACGCAGTCGTTGAGCGCAGCATCCTCGACAAAGAGGTGGTCGTCGGCCGCGGGGCCGTCGTCGGCTACGGCGACGCGAAAATCGCCAATCGTCTCGAGCCGCGCCTGAGCGCGGGGATCACCATCGTCGGGAAGCGCGCTCACATTCCGGCTGGCATCCACATCGGACGCAACTGCGTCATCGACGCTGGCATCGACGAGGAGGACTTCGACGGCGCGCTGGTTGTCGCCAGTGGGGAGTCGGTGCTCTCGCGCGGCCACCCTGCTCCGTTGCCGCGCCGGGAGGCCGCCGCAGCCTCCTGATCTGGCCAAGTCGCACCGGAGGGGAAAAGAGATGCTCTCGAGAGAAGACAACGAGCTGTTGTGTCGGGTGGGGGCGGGCACCCCAATGGGCGATCTGATGCGCCACTACTGGATTCCGGCGTTCGTGTCGTCCGAGCTCGAGGCGGACGGATGGCCGCGCCGCGTGCGCCTGCTCGGCGAAGACCTGATCGCGTTTCGCGACACGGAGGGCCGCGTGGGCCTCGTCGACGAGCACTGCCCCCACCGTGGCTCATCGATGATCCTGGCCCGCAACGAGCAGGGCGGCCTCCGCTGCGCCTACCATGGCTGGAAGTATGACTGCACCGGCGCGTGCGTCGACATGCCCAGCGAGCCCGCCGAAAGCAGCTTCAAGCACAAAGTCAGGATCAACGCGTACCGAACGCAGGAGCGCAACGGCATCGTCTGGGTCTACATGGGTCAGCGCGAGAGCCCTCCGCCGCTGCCGGAGCTCGAGGTCAATATGGGGCTGGCGGGTCAGGGTCGAGGCGTGCCTTTCAAGTACGTCCGACAGTGCAACTGGGCGCAGGCGCTGGAGGGCGATATCGACACAGTCCACATCAACTTCCTCCACACTCGCCTGGACCGAGAGTTCCGGACGGAGGGCAACCGCCTCCATCAGGCAGACCCCAACCCGCACCTGGAGATCGTCCACACGGACTACGGGTACTTCTACGGGGCCCGTCGGGACACCGGGGACAACTACTACTGGCGGATCACGCAGTTCGTCATGCCCTTCTACACGATGGTGACAGGGCCCGGCGGAAAGGTCTGGATGCCCATCGACGACTACAACACGCTCATCATGGAATGGCGGCCGTCGCGTTCGCCGGAAATGCCCCGCGACTACGACGAGACGGCGAACATGATGTCGGCCCGCCAGCCATGGGGCTACAAGCCTGACGACCCGATGATCCCCTGGGGGAACTGGCGCCTCAAGGCCGACGTCGACAACGAGTGGCTGCGCGACCGATCGTTGGAACGGGACCGTCTCTTCCTGGGTATCTACTCCAACCCGCTACAGGACTCCGCGGTCCAGGTCCTCATGGGGTCGCTCTTCGACCGGACGCGGGAGCACGTGGGGACAACGGACCAGGCCATCATCGCCTTCCGGCGCGTCATGCTCCAGGCCGCGAAGGCATTCCGCGATGGCGGCGTGCTGCCACCCACGGTCGACGAGCCTTCCCTCTATCGCGTACGCGGCACCGCTGGCCGGCTCCCCAAGGACGTGAGCTGGGTCGAGGCCACCGCACCCTGGCGCGAGGCTTTCTCGGATGGGCCTCCGCCCGAGTATGCGGTGAACCTCTATGGTCGCTCCTCGGGCGCCGCACAGCCAGCCGAGGCGAGCTAGCCATGCAGTACAGAACAGTGGGTAGCACCGAGCTCAAGGTGTCCGAGATCGGCTTCGGAACCGGCGGCAACGCCGGCTTGATGGTTCACGGTTCATTCGACGAGCAACTGCGCGCCATCGAGCGGGCCATCGAGCTGGGCATCAACTACTTCGACACCTCTCCCGACTATGGCGACGGTGTCTCGGAGACCAACCTGGGTAAGGTCCTGCGCGAGCTGCGCATGCGCCCGGTGATAACGACCAAGGTCGAGGTGCGAGCGGCGAACCTGGGCGACATCGCCGACCACGTAGAGCGATCTGTGGACGCCAGCCTCGAGCGCCTTGGCGTCGACTACGTGGATATCGTCCAGATCCACAACGGGCCTGTGGCGACCCGGCCCGACCTCAGGGGCCGCGAGTACCGAATCCTCGGTATCGAGGACTACCTTGGCCGCAATGGGGCCCTGGAGGGCCTCGAGCGGATCAGGCGCGCGGGAAAGACACGGTATCTCGGCTTTTGCTGTCGAGGCAACGACGGCGGGCCGGTGCGGCAGCTCATCGATACAGGCTTGTTCCATCTGGTCAACATTATCTACACCCTGATGAACCCGTCGGGCGCGGTCACCCCTCCACGGGGCATGAGGATCGACACAGACTTCGGGCAGGTGATCCCATACGCCCACGAACGTGAAGTCGGAACGGCGATCTACAGCCCGCTGGCCGGCGGCGTGCTGACGGACAACATGGTGAGCGGCGGCGAGCCCCACCCTCTCGCCGCGGCGGCCCAGAGCGACGCGGGTGACAACGCGCGGTTCCAGCAGCGCCGGCGCCAGGCGGATCAGGCGGGCGGTTTCAGCTTCTTGTCTCGCATAGAGCCGTTACTCGTCCAAGCGGGCATCCGCTTTTCGCCTCGCACGGGGCAGCCGTCACTCGCCCAAGCGGCTATCCGCTTCATCCTCATGGAGCCGGGCGTGACCTCGGTCCTCGGCGGCTTCTCCGACGCGCAGCAGCTCGAAGAGGTGGCTGCCGCCTCTGGGGCAGGACCGCTGGCGCCCGAGGAGATGGCTCGCATCGAAATGGTCTGGCGGGCCAATTTCGGCTCGTGACACAGGGACTGGCCAAGGCCAGAGGGAGGGAGCATGAACGTGATGGTCGCGAGCAGCAGACATCAATGGACGGCGCTCCTCATTGCGGCCGCGCTGGCGGTTGGGGCCTGTGCGCCGGGCCCTCAGGCCGCAAAGTCTGAGGCGACCGTGCCTGGACAGCCTCCCACCCGACCGCTCGTGATCGCCATGCACGTCGAGCCGACGACCGTGGCGGGCAGGCCCATCACGACGAGCGGCATCACGCCCGCTGCGCCCACCATGATCTTCAACGCCTGGCTCGTGGTTGCCGACGGGCAGAATGTGCCCCGCCCGCAGCTAGCGGAGAAGCTACCCGAGCTGAACACTGGCGACTGGCGGGTGTTCCCGGACGGCCAGATGGAGACCATATACCGCCTGCGGCCCGGTCTCTCCTGGCAGGATGGCGCGCCCCTTACGGCAGAGGACGTGGTCTTCGGGTGGCGGGTGTTTAGCTGGCCAGACCTGGGCGTGCCGAGCGATTTTCCCATCCGAATGATCCAGGAGGTCACCGCTCCCGACGAGCGGACCGTGCTAATCCGCTGGAAGCAGCCCTTCGGGGAAGCCGGCGCGCTCGGAACCAGCCGCTACGGTGCCGTACCTCCCATGCCCCGTCATCTGCTTGAGCCCAAGTTCCGCGCCGGCGACGCACAGGCGTTCACCAACGATCCCTACTGGACCAGCCAGTTCGTGGGGGCGGGGCCGTACCGGCTCGATCGCTGGGAGCCAGGCGCCTTTATTCAGGGGGCCGCCTTCCCCGGGTTCGTGGAAGGCCCTCCCCGCATCCCCCAGCTCAGGCTGATCTTCCTCGGCGACCCAAACGCCGCGGTGGCGAACCTCCTGTCTGGGGAGATCCATCTGGCCGCTGAGGACGCGATCGGCTTCGAGCAGGCCACCGTCCTCAAGAGGCAATGGGAGAAGTCGGGCGCGGGGATCGTGCTCCTGACGCCGAACAAGGCCCGTTTCATTCAGATCCAGTTCAAGAACGACTATGTCAACCCACGGGCCATCCTGGACTTCCGAGTCCGCAGGGCGCTGCTAGAAGCGGCGGACCGAGCGTCGCTTTCGGAGGCAATCCTCGACGGGGACGTGGCGGTGGCCCACACGATCACCGGACCGGTGGAAGAGTACTTCGAGGACCTGGACCGTGGTCTCACACGGTACGCGTTCAACCCCCGCCAGGCAGAGGGCCTGTTGTCGCAGGCCGGTTACAGCAAGGGCGGCGACGGTTTCTTCGCCGACGCCGCCGGGCAGCGGCTCGCCATGGAGCTGCGGGCCTTCGCTGCCGAGCCGGGTCCACAGGAAGCAGCGATCCTGTCAGATCAGTGGCGGAAGCTCGGTGTCGACATCAATACGCACGTGATTCCGGCGGCGCAGTCGCAGAACCTCGAGCAGGTCTCCGCCTATCCTGCGCTTCGGATCGAGCAAACCGGTCTCACCGGGACCACGGCCGTCAATAAGCTGGCAGGAGCGGCGGTCGCGAGGCCGGAGAATCGCTGGGGCGGCGTGAACCG
>Ga0184637_10003090_pt1 | contig 10501 bp, 2 predicted proteins | sample PLM3_127_b2_FD_133143 | JGI IMG/M metagenome (GOLD analysis project Ga0184637, IMG submission 133143) | Groundwater sediment microbial communities from an aquifer in East River, Colorado, USA - PLM3_127_b2 | ecosystem: Environmental > Terrestrial > Soil > Riparian zone | place: USA: East River... | reverse complement strand
TCGATCGGGCTGCACCAGCGCGACAACGCCCGCCTGCTGGCGACGCTCAAGCGCCTGCGCGACACCGGCAACACGGTGATCGTCGTCGAGCACGACGCGGAGGCGATCCGGCACGCCGACCACGTCGTCGACATGGGCCTCGGCGCGGGCGACCACGGCGGCAACGTCATCGTCCAGGGCACGCCACAGGACATCGTCAGGCACTCCGAATCGCTCACCGGGCAGTACTTGTCGGGGCGCCGCCGCATCGAGGTGCCGGCGCTGCGCCACCGCATAAACCCCAAGCGGCAGCTGGTGATAAGCGGCGCACGCGGCAACAATCTCAAGGGCATCAGCGTCGGCCTCCCGGTAGGGCTGTTCGTGTGCGTCACCGGCGTCTCCGGCTCGGGCAAGTCCACGCTCATCAACGACACCGTCTACGCGGCGGTGGCGCAGGCGCTGAACGACAGCGCCATCGAGCCGGCGGCGTTCGAGTCGATGGCGGGCGTGGAGCAGTTCGACAAGATCGTGAACGTGGACCAGAGCCCGATCGGCCGCACGCCCCGCTCCAATCCCGCCACCTACACCGGGCTGTTTGCGCCGATTCGCGACCTCTTCGCCGGCGTGCCCGAAGCGCGCGCGCGCGGCTACGGCGCCGGGCGCTTCTCCTTCAACGTCAAGGGCGGGCGCTGCGAGGCGTGCCAGGGCGACGGCGTGCTGAAAGTGGAGATGCACTTCCTGCCCGACATCTACGTGCCATGCGACGTCTGCCACGGCGAGCGCTACAACCGCGAGACGCTCGACGTGCGCTACCGCGGCAGGAACGTGCACGAGGTGCTGCAGATGACGGTCGAGCAGGCGGCCGAGTTCTTCAGCGCGGTGCCGGCGATCGCGCGGAAGCTGCAGACGCTGCTCGACGTGGGGCTTGGCTACATCAAGCTCGGCCAGAGCGCGACCACGCTGTCGGGCGGGGAGGCGCAGCGCGTCAAGCTGTCGCTCGAACTGTCCAAGCGCGACACCGGGCGCACGCTCTACATACTGGACGAGCCCACCACGGGACTCCATTTCCACGATATCAACCTGCTGCTGCGCGTGCTGCACCGCCTGCGCGACCACGGCAACACGGTGGTGGTGATCGAGCACAACCTCGACGTCATCAAGACCGCCGACTGGGTGATCGATCTCGGCCCCGAGGGCGGCGACGGCGGCGGGCGCATCATCGCCGAGGGCACTCCCGAGGACGTGGCGAAGAACAAGGAGAGCCATACTGGCCAGTACCTCAAGGCGGTGCTCGGCGCTTGAGGGATGAGGGATGAGGGATGAGGGATGAGGGATGAGGGAAAACCACCCCCTTCCCAACCTTCCCCCTGACGGGGAAGGAGATTCTTGTACTCTTGTACTGTTGCAGCCCAATAATATGACTCCCCTCCCCCTCATGGGGAGGGCCAGGGTGGGGGTGGTGCAGAAATGACGCCGCGAGATCTTCTTCTTGGCAGTTTCCACGCCGCGCTCGCCGCGGCGGACCCGCTGAAGATCGTGCCGCAGCACCTGCCGCAGCCGCCGCGGGGCCGCACGCTGGTCGTCGGCGCCGGCAAGGCCGCCGCGGCAATGGCGCTGGCGGTGGAGCAGAACTGGCCGGCCAGGTCTCCGCTCGACGGGCTCGTCATCACCCGCTACCAGCACGGTCTGCTCACCAACCGCATAACGGTGGTCGAAGCCAGCCACCCGGTACCGGACGAGAGCGGGGAGCAGGCGGCGCAGGAAATCTTGCGGCGCGCGAAGAGCCTGACACCCGACGATCTCCTGCTGGTCCTCGTCTCAGGTGGCGGCTCCGCCCTGCTCTCCCTCCCCACCGAGGGCATCAGCATGGCCGACCTGAAGGCCACGACGCGCGAACTGCTGCGGTGCGGCGCGCCGATCCAGGGGATGAATACGGTGAGAAAGCACCTCTCCGCGATTCAGGGCGGAAAGCTCGCCGCCGCCTGCCGCGCGCAGGTGGTGGCGCTCGTGATCTCGGACGTGACCGGCGATGACCCCACGCACATCGCCTCCGGCCCGTGCGCGCCCGACCCGACCACCTACCAGGATGCGCTCGACATCCTGAAACGCTACGAGGTGAAGGCGCCGCGAGCGGTCACCGGGCATCTCGCGCGCGGAGCCAGGGGCGAGCTGCCGGAAACGACCAAGCCGGGCTCGAGGATCTTCAAGCGCGTCGAGAACCGTGTCATCGCCACCGCGCAGGGTTCGCTGCAGGCGGCGGCGAGCTACTTTATTGGCCACGACATTCATCCCGCCATCCTCGGCGATTCCGTCACCGGCGAGGCGCGCGAAGTGGCGAAGGTGTACGCCGCGCTGGCGCGCGAAGTGAAGCAGCACGGGCAGCCGTACCAGCCGCCGGTCGCCCTGATATCCGGGGGCGAGACCACCGTCACCGTTCGCGGCAAGGGCCGCGGCGGCAGGAACGCCGAGTTCCTGCTGGCGCTGGCAGTGGACCTGAACGGCGCCGAAGGCATCCACGCGCTCGCCTGCGACACCGACGGCATCGACGGCTCGGAGGACAACGCCGGCGCGCTGCTCGCGCCCGACTCGCTGCAGCGCGCCGCCAGGAAAAAACTCGACGCGGCGAAGCTGCTCGACGACAACGACGGCTACGGCTTCTTCGCCGCGCTGGACGACCTCGTAGTCACCGGCCCCACGCGCACCAACGTCAACGACTACCGCGCGATCCTGGTCACCTGACTCGCCGCGGCCGCCCCCAGAATCGCCGCCGCGCGCACCGTTCAAGCCCGGCGTTATTACCGTCCAGAGCGCGCAGCGGACTTTACGGAAATCCCGGCTTCTGCGCCGGGCACCCTAAGAACGCGCGTCTCGCGCGCTACATTCCTGGCCAGAATCAGGCCTTCAATCACAGTCTGTTTCTATAAATCTTTCAAACAGTTATATACGATTTTCTTGGCCGTTGGCTTGCACGTTTCTTGCGTGGAGTAGTGCGGAATGGATGACGCGAGGGCGTGAACTGTGCATTATCACCGACCATCGAGGATAGATATCTTTTAAAATTAGATAGTTAACGTAAGCAATTAAAGCTCGTTATCTCAGTGCACCGTCGATTTCATGACAACTTCCAGATTGAACACAAAGAAACGCGTGCCGCTTCGTGAGTTCCGGCCCCGGCGCCACATGCTCGCGCTCGAGCCGCGGTTACTCTTTGACGGGGCCGCAGCGGCAACGATTGATCAGCAGGAGCCGGCGCCGCCGCCCGAGCCGCAGCAGGCGGACACGGAATCGGTCGCTGCCGAGCAGCTGGTTCAGCCAGGCACCGCCGAAGTTAGCGAGTCATCACTCACGGACGCTCTCGCGCCGATCCCCGAGACCAGCGGCGGCGAAGTCGTCTTCATCGATACCGCAGTCGAGAATTACGCCGAGCTGCTCAAGGGCATTGCGCCCGGCGCTGAAGTCATCGTTCTGGACTCGGGGCGGGATGGGATCCAGCAGATCTCCGGGGCCCTGGCTGGTCGCGAGAATCTTGAGGCGATTCATATCATCTCGCACGGCACCGACGGGGCCGTGAAGCTGGGCAATCTCTGGTTGCAGGGCAGCAATCTCGATCAGCATGCCGACGCGATCGCCGGCTGGGCGAAGGCGCTCGGTTCCGATGCGGACCTGCTGATCTACGGCTGCGATGTGGCGGCCACCGCAGAAGGGCGCTCGCTGATCGAGGCGCTGTCACGGCTCACCGGCGCCGACGTGGCGGCAAGCACGAACAATACCGGTAGCGCCGCGATGGGCGCGGACTGGATCCTGGAGCATGAGCTCGGATCCATCGAAACGGCCGTCGTGATGAATTTGAATGCGGTGACGGAATGGGGTGGGCTGCTCGCACCTTTTACGGTCACCAATACGAACGACTCGGGGGCCGGCTCACTGCGGCAAGCGATCATCGATGCGAATGCGCTGGCAGGTCTCGATACGATCAGCTTCAACATCGCCGGCGCCGGGCCGCACACCATCAACCTGACCTCGGCCCTGCCCACCATCAGCGATGCGGTGGTGATCGATGGCACCAGCGAGCCGGACTTTGCCGGGACTCCGATCATCGAGTTGAACGGCTTAGGCGCAGGCGCCGGCACGAACGGGCTGCTCATCACCGCGAGCAACAGCACGGTGCGCGGGCTGGTCATCAACCGCTTTACCGACAGCGGCATCCAGATCACCGGCGCCAGCGGTGTGACGATCCAGGGGAACTACATCGGCACTGACTGGACTGGGTCGCTCGACCTTGGCAACACCTCGCACGGTGTAATTCTCTCCGGCGGCGCCTCGGGCAACACGATCGGCGGCACCATGGCTTCAGAGCGCAATGTGATTTCCGGCAACGACGGCCAGGGAGTACGCATCGATGGCCTCAATACGAACAACAACGTGGTTTCCGGAAACTACATCGGAAGCGACGCCGCAGGCACGGCCGGCATCGGCAACAGCTCCGGCGGAATGGCCTTTACCAATTCGCCTGCGAACAACATCATCGGCGGCACGGCTGCCGGCGCAGGGAATCTGATTGCCTATAACACCACCTATGGTATCAACGTAGCGGCTGCAGCGGGCACCGGTAACGCCATTCTGGGCAACGCCATTTACAGCAACGGCGCCCTGGGGATCGATCTGAGGAACGACGGGGTCACCGCCAACGACGGGTCCAAGACCGCCGGGCAGCCCAACCTGCTGATGGACTTCCCGGTGATCCAGTCGGCCGGCGTGAGCGGGGGCACGCTCACCGTCTTCGGTTACATCGGGATCGCACCCAACGACACCGATTTCGCCGGGGCGCGGGTGGAGTTCTTCGAGGGCCCGGATGCGGCCGGCGTGAACGGCGAAGCGCAGACCTATCTGGGCTTTCTGGTTGCCGACGCAAACGGCAACTTCAGTGGCAACTTTGCGGCCGCCGGGCTGGCCGGCGGCGATCGCATTACCGCGACCGCGACCGACGGTGCAGGGAACACCTCCGAGTTCGGCGTGAATGTCACGGTGACAACCGGCGGGTTGGTGGTGGACACCACCTCGGACACCGCAGATGGGAACACGAGCTCGGTGGCCGCATTGCTGGCCAACAAGGGCGCCGACGGCTTCATCTCCCTGCGTGAGGCGATCACTGCGACCAACAACAGCGCCGGGCTGGACACGATCGTCTTCAACATCGGTGGCGGTCCGGGCGTCAAGACTGTCAACCTCACCTCGGCGCTGCCCACCATCACCGACCAGGTGACGCTCGACGCCACGACGCAGGCCGGCTGGACCGCGGCCACGCCGATGATCGTTCTGAACGGCGCCGGCGCGGGCGCCGGCACGAACGGCCTCACGATCACCGCGAGCAACTCGATGGTCCAGGGCCTGGTGATCAGCGGGTTCACCGGCCACGGAATGCAGATCACGAACGGCGACAATAACGTCATCCGCCTGAACTTCATCGGCACCAACGCGACCGGCACGGCCGTCGTCGCGAACAGCCAGGAGGGCATCCAGCTCGACGGCGGCGCGAGCGGCAACCTGATCGGCGGCGCGGGCGTCGGCAACCTCGTCGCGGGCAACAGCTGGGGCTCGCTCCGTATCACGGGGGGCGGCAGCGACAACAACGTCGCGCAGGGCAACTGGTTCGGCACGAACTCGGGCGGAGCGAACCTCGGCAACGGCTTCGGTTCGGTCGAGATGGACAACAGCGCCTCCAACAACACCATCGGGGGCGTCAACGCTGGCGAGGGCAACGTCATCGCCTACAGCGACGACGACGGCATCCTGGTCTACACCAACACTTCCCAGAACAACTCCTTCCTCGGCAACTCGATCTACAACAACGACGTCGAGGCGAACGGCGACGGCAACGGCATCGACCTCGCCGCGCCGGCCGACGTTCTCGCGACCCATGAGATGACGCCCAACGACGCGGGCGACGCCGACGCCGGGCCCAATGCGTTGCAGAACTTCCCGCTGATCACGAGCGCGGTTCGCGACGGGACCTACGTCACCATCGGCGGCACGCTCAACAGCACCGCCAACACGAACTTCCGGATCGAGTACTTCTCGAGCCCAACCTCGGGCGGGGCGAACGGGTACCGCGAGGGTCGGACCTACCTTGGCGCCGCGCACCTGACGACCGACAGCGCCGGCAACGTCAGCTTCAACGTCGCGCTGAGCTCGTCGGTGGCCGTCGGCCAGATCATCACCGCGACCGCGACGCGCGCGAACGGGACGTTTACCCAGTTCTTCGAGACCTCCGAGTTCTCGCAGACGACCGCCACGGTCGCCGCCGCCGCCGCTGGCGCGCGCATCACCGGCACGCTGTACGAAGACGTGGACGGCGACGCCAACGTCGCCGAGGCGGGCACGCAGCGCGTGGCCGGCGCGACCGTGCGGCTCTACCGGGACCTCAACGCCATCGGCACGCCCGAGGTGATCGGCACGGACACGTTGGTCACGACGGTCACCACCGACGCGTTCGGCAACTACGCATTCATCGGCCTCGCCAACCTCAACTACTGGGTCGCCGTCGACTCCAAGACCATCGCGCCGAGCGCCGGCTACAACGCCGGCTCCACGATCGCAAACGTCTGGGCCGAGCAGACCTACGGGGACGACTCGACCACTGGCGGCGCACCCGACCTCGGGGCGCGCTACGGCGGCCGCAGCGGGACTGCCGCCACGGCGGACAATGCTGCCGCCGCCATCACCGCCGAGCACCTGTCCCGCGTGAACATCGCCGGCGCCGCAGACGTCACAGGCGTCAACTACGGGTTCTCGTTCAGCGTCGTCACCAACACGGACGGCGACAACGTCGACGATGATGGAGCGAAGGCGGGCATTCAGCAGCAGGGCTCGCTGCGCCAGTTCATCCTGAACTCGAACGCGATCTTGGGCGTCCAGACCTCGGAGTTCCAGATCGGCGCGGTTGCATCGCAACAGACCATCACGCCCACGGCCGCGTACGCCCCGATCACCGACACCGTCATCCTCGATGCGTGGACACAAGGTGCGGTTGGTTACACCGGGCCGCCGCTTATCATGCTCGACGGCAACAGCCTCGCGGCCGACGGACTGACGCTCGGCGCAACTGCCGACGGCAGCACGGTTCGCGGCTTCGTGATCCGCGACTTCGCGCAGGACGGCATCGAGATCCAGGCCGGCTCCGACGGCAACACCATTGCCGGCAACTACATCGGCCGCATGGACTTCGCCGGCAACACCGTCGCCCTCCAGGAGAACGATCAGTCGGGCATTCGCGTCCTCGGCGCGAACAACCTCATCGGCGGCACCGGCGGCGCCTTGACCCGTAACGTGCTCTCCGGCAACAGCAACTACGGCGTGTTCATCACCGGCGCGACGGCGACCGGCAACCTTGTGCAGGGCAACTACATCGGCACGAATGCGGCGGGCGCGCTCGATCTCGGCAACTCCGGCGAGGGCATCCGGCTCGAATCCGGCGCCGCCAACAACACCATCGGCGGCGCGGTCGCGAACGCGGGCAACGTGATCTCCGGCAACGACGGCGACGGAGTAGAGATCCAGGGCGCCGGCACGAACGCGAACGCGGTTGCAGGCAACATCATCGGCCTGAACGCGGCCGGCAACGCCCCGATCGCGAACACCTTCAACGGCATCCTGGTCGCGCTCGACGCCGATAACACCGTGATTGGCGGCACGACGGCGCTCGCGCGCAACGTCGTCTCCGGCAACACGACGAACGGGATTAACGTCATCAGCGGCGGCACCGACGGCACCGTCATCCGCGGCAACTGGATCGGCCTCGGCGCCGACGGCACGACCATCTTCGCCAACGGCACCGACGGCGTCAGGGTGCAGGCCGGCGCCGGCAGCACGACGATCGGCGGTGCGGGCGCGGGCGCGGGGAACGTGATCTCCGGCAACGCCGACGATGGCATCGAGCTTGTCGGCGGCACCGGACACGTGATCGCCGGCAACTACATCGGCACCGACTGGACCGGCATGCTCGACCGCGGCAACACCGGGCAGGGCATCGAGATCGGCGGGACGAACATCACCATCGGCGGCACCGCGGCCCTCGATCGCAACGTCATCTCGGGCAACACCGGCGAGGGCATCCTCGTCGTCAGCGGCGCGGCTAACACGGTCATCCGCGGCAACTATATCGGGGTGGGGGCAAACGGCACGACGGCGATCGGCAACAGCCAGGAAGGCATCCAGATCTTGGCTGGCGCGCCGGGCACGATCATCGGCGGATCGGCCGTGGGGGCCGGCAACGTCATCGGCGCGAACGGCAGCGTGAGCGGCGCCGGCATCTCGATCGAGGGCGACAACACCGACAACACCGTCGTGCAGGGGAACTGGATCGGGACCGACGTTACGGGGACCGTCGACCTCGGCAATATCCGGAGCGGCGTCGAGGTCCGGGGCACCCTCGGGAATCCCTTGGTCAGCCCGCTCAACACGCTGATCGGGGGCACCAATCCCGACGAAGGCAACATCATCCGGTTCAACGACCTGGACGGCGTGCGCATCCGCGATGACGCGGTGAACGTGCGCATCCTCGGCAACTCGATCGACCAGAACACCGGTCTCGGGATCGACCTGTGGCCGGCCGGGGCTGACGATGCGGTCACCGCGAACGACCTGAACGACGGCGACGCGGGCGCCAACGCTCTCCAGAACTTCCCGGTCCTGACCAGCGCGCAGACCAACGGCGCGCAGATCACGATCGCCGGCTCGCTTAACAGCCTCGCGAGCACCAACTTCCGCATCGAGTTTTTCGCGAGCACCACTGGCGACGCGAGCGGCAACGGCGAGGGCGAGCGCTACCTCGGTTTCGTGAACGTGACCACCGACGGCACCGGCAACGCAACGTTCAACCCCACGCTCGCCGTGGCAGTGGCGCTCGGCGAGTCCATCTCCGCGACCGCGACCCAGGCAAGTGCCGGGTTCGCGAGCTACTCCGATACCTCCGAATTCGCCGCCAACCTCAGCGCCACCTCCGCCAACACCGCCCCGGTGAACACGGTGCCCGGCGCCCAGAGCATCCCGGAGGACACGACCCAAGCCATCGCCGGCATCTCCGTCAGCGACGCCCAGAGCAACGTGACCTCGATGCGACTGACGGTGAGCAATGGCGTGCTGAACGTCACGCTCGCCGGGGGCGCCACCATCAGCGCCGGCGCCAACGGCTCCGCCGACCTCACCATCTCGGGCACACAGGCCGCGATCAACAGCACCGCCGCTAGCCTTAGCTACCTCGGGAACCCGAACTACAACGGCGCCGACACCCTCACGGTGTTGTCCACCGATGCCAACAGCGCCACCGATTCGGACACCGTGGCGATCACCGTCACCGCGGTGAACGATGCGCCGACAACGGCCGACAACACGGTCACTACCCTCGAAGATCAGCCCTATGTATTCACGGCGACCGATTTCAACTTCAGCGACCCCGATGGAGACTCGCTGCAGTCGGTCACCATCACCACGCTTCCGGCGGTAGGCTCGCTCGAGCTCAACAGCGTCGCAGTCACTGCCGGGCAGGTAATCGACGTGGCCGACATCAACGCGGGGAACCTTACCTTCACTTCGGCTCCTGACGCCAGCGGCACGGGTTACGCAGACTTTGACTTCACGGTGACCGAATCGGGAGTCGCGGCGGCCTTCGATTCATCCGTCTTCAATGGCACGGACATCGGTTCGAGCTCCCTTACCCTTACCGGGATAACAGGCGGCACCGACCAGTTCTACGTCGTGGTGATCTCGATGCGCCGCGACCAGACCATCACTTCAATCAACGGCGGTGGGCTTACCTGGACCAAGCAGATCGAGCAGCAGGCAGGGCGCGAGCAGGTCGACTTCGCGATGTATACGGCATACGGAAGTCCAGGCAATTTCAATCTCACCATTACTACTAACGCTGGCGATCCGGTCGCGGCCGTTGTGGGCAGCTACAGCGGCACCGATGGCGTGGTCTATGCCATTAGCGTAAGCAACACACTCGGCCAGGCGAACGGTCCGGGCGGTGCGCCGCTCATAGATCAAGTAGCGCATTTTCCCGGCGCTCCTCCGGGCAGCGACAATAACAACCCGGTGCTCAATGTTGACCCGGGCGCGGCCGATCGAATCGTCATCAACGGGCTCAACTCGCGAAACATCCAACTCCCGGCGGCTGGTGCCGACGCCGACTATGCCCAGTCGGATATCAACAATGCACTCGGCGGCACCATCCCTGGTGAGGAGGTACGAGCCCATTTGTTGGACCGCATCGGCGCACCGGCCGGCACCGATAATATCTCGCACACCCTCAGTGCTACCAAAGATTGGGTCATGGGCGCTATCGTGGTAGGCAAGGCCACCCTTACCTCCAACGTCGCCACCATGACCATCGATGTCACCCCGGTGAACGATGCGCCGGTCACCGCCGGGGCCGGCGGCACGCTCGCCTACACCGAGGGCGCCGGGGCGCTGGTGATCGATGCCACGCTCAGCATCAGCGATGTCGACGACACCAACATCGAGT